>Ga0210409_10000142_pt1 | contig 156421 bp, 131 predicted proteins | sample IncBWH17MmetaG_FD_161649 | JGI IMG/M metagenome (GOLD analysis project Ga0210409, IMG submission 161649) | Forest soil microbial communities from Barre Woods Harvard Forest LTER site, Petersham, Massachusetts, United States - Inc-BW-H-17-M | ecosystem: Environmental > Terrestrial > Soil >... | reverse complement strand
CCACGAATGGAGTTATGGTCCTTGCCAAAAGCGCGCCCGATCTCATGCAGCGTCTGCCCTGCCTTCCAACGACGCCACACGTCGCACTTCTGCTCCGCTCAAAGCCCAAACCGTCTCCCTTGTTGCATAAACACCACCTTTGAAAACAGCTTTATATCAGATGGTGTTGCATCGACCGTTTGAGCTGGCACGACTAATCAGGAGTTGGCAACTAACCCTCGAAAGAATATGATCCGAGGTTCATTCCCGAGTTGCCGACGATGCGTCAGCAATCATGCTATCGGCTGGCGGGAGATCGCTTCGGTATCCCCTTCCTGCGACACGATTTGTGGATTGCCAGTCCCGTGTATTGATTCTGCCGCGATCTCGCTGGGAACTACGCTGGCGGCAAATTCGTTGTATCCAGGGCAGGAGAGGGATTACGATGCTCAAATCCCAGGTCCAAATCGCAATTTCCGGGTTCAGGAGTCTCGACATGCCCAGCGCCAGGCCGAAAGTCATTCGCGCTTCCCTCGCAAAAGCCCCCACAGGGATCCAGGGACTGGATGAAGTCACAGCGGGAGGCCTGCCGAAGGGCCGTGTCACCCTGGTGTGTGGCAGCGCGGGATGTGGCAAGAGCTTATTCGCCATGGAATTTCTTGTACACGGTGCTGTTCGATACGGCGAGCCGGGCGTATGCATGGACTTCGAAGAAACCGAGGAGAAGCTGAGGGCCAATGTCGCGTCACTTGGTTTTGATTTGCGTGCGCTTACCAAACACAAGAAGCTGTTGGTGGACTTTGTTGCCATTGAGCGAAACCAGATCGCCGAGAGTGGAGAATACAACCTCGAGGGCCTGTTCATCCGCTTGGCCCACGCGGTCAAAACGATCAAAGCAAAACGCGTGGTGTTGGACAGCATCGAGGCACTTTTTTCCGGCTTAACTGACGCGACGATTCTGCGGGCGGAACTCCGCCGGCTATTTCATTGGTTGGAAGACCACAAGCTTACCGCTGTGGTTACCGGGGAAGCCGGTGAACACACGCTGACTCGTCACGGGCTTGAGGAATACATCGCCGATTGCGTGATCTCACTGGACCATCGAGTTACGGAACAGATTTCCACCCGGCGGTTGCGAATCGTCAAGTACCGGGGCACTTCCCATGGCACCGACGAGTATCCTTTCCTGATCGATCGCGAGGGTATCTCGGTGGTTCCGATCACCTCCCTGGAGCTTTCCCACAAAGCATCGACAGATCGCGTCTCATCGGGAATTCCCGCTTTGGACGATATGATGGAAGGTAAGGGATTCTTCCGTGGAAGCAGCGTGCTGGTCTCGGGCTCGTCGGGAACGGGAAAGTCCAGCCTGGCGGCGAGTTTCACCCGGGCCGCCTGCGCCCGCGGCGAAGTTTGCCTCTATTTCGCTTTTGAAGAGTCTCCCAGCCAGATTCTCCGTAACATGCGTTCGGTTGGCCTTAACTTGGAGCCTTGGGTAAAAAAGGGCCTACTGCACATTCACGCGATGCGGCCAACCAGCATCGGCTTGGAAGCACACTTGGCCAGTGTGCACAATTTGATTGCAAAGGTTCGACCAAACGTCGTGGTTATCGACCCCATCACCAATCTCGTTCAGGTCACCGGTAGTTATAACGTTAAGTCGATGCTCATGCGCCTGGTCGATTTCTTAAAGGTGCAGCAGATCACTTCGTTGTTCACGAATCTGACATTCTCAGGAGACCCTCAGGAGAGAACTGCGGCGGCCGTGTCCTCGCTCATGGACACCTGGATTGTGTTGCGCGATAGCAAACCCAACGGGCGACCGAGGCGCGAGCTTTACGTTCTGAAATCTCGCGGCATGGCACATTCGCGTGAACCGCGTGAGCTACTCGTGAGTTCGACTGGCATGGACTTGGGCAAGGTTCTGAAGGATCACACAGTGGCCACCACCGCCTCGGGCCGGGTTGCCGTCAAGGCGGATGAGTAGCAAGTTTGGTCCATCTGGACCAGAAACCGAGCCTCCATGAAGAAGAGTTCAGCAAGGAAGCGCCGACCTGCCAAAACCAGACGGAGAGAGTTTTACATCTTGCGGCTTTACATCGCGGGCCAAACGCCAAATTCGATTGCTGCGATCGCCAACCTCAATAAGATTTGTGAGGACAAGCTGAAGGGCAAGTACCGCATCGAAGTGGTTGACTTGCTGAAGAAGCCGCAACTCGCCAAGGGTGATCAGATCATTGCCATTCCGACCCTGGTCAGAAGGCTCCCGCCACCGGTCAAGAAAATCATCGGGAATCTCTCAAAGACGGAGAGTGTCATTGTGGGGTTGGACCTTCAACCGGTACGCTGAAGTGAGATTCGAATAGCACATGGCTAACAAGGAAGCACGTTCCAATAGGCGAGTCCTCCGAGGTGGGCTCTCCGGTAAGGTTGGTGAGCCGAAAGGAACTCGCAGAAGCTTGCGACCTTCTCCACGCAAACTGCCGTCATCCCCGCCACCGGATCAGCAAACAAGGCTCCTCGACCGGTTAAAAGCTGCGGAAGAAACTCTGCGCGCCATACAGTCCGGCGAAGTGGATGCTTTGATGGTTTCCGGTCGTCGCGGAGAGCAGGTGGTTTCTTTGAAAGGCGGCGAGACCGCCTATCGCATGCTGGTGGAGGCCATGAGTGAAGGCGCGGCGACTCTTTCCCGCAATGGCGCTGTGCTCTACTGCAATCGCAGGTTCGCAGAACTGATGACGCGGCCACAAGAGAAGATTATCGGAATCATGGTCCACTCTATGGTTGCGAAAACAGAGCGAGACAGATTTGCATCTTTTCTTGCCGAGGCCCAGAAGGCGGTTGCGAAAGGTGAATTCACCCTGCGCCGTAAGGACGGAACTCTAATTCCGGTCTATTTGTCGCTCAACCGGTTTCCTGGATACAAGGGCCACGCCCTGGGCATGGTGATAACCGATCTAAGCGAGCAAAAACGCCAGCAGGCCGCGGAAATCAAGCAGGCCGAAACGACGCGTCGACTCCTCCTCGAACACGTGCTTTCGGCGCAAGAGGAAGAACGGCGCCGTATTGCGCGGGAATTGCATGATGAAGCCGGCCAATTGCTGACCTCTCTTTTGGTCGGCCTGCGCACCCTGGAACACGCTCGCGACCTGGCAGATGTTAAGACGCAGGGGAATCGGCTGCGGGAAATCACTGCTCAGACCATCGACGAGGTCGGTCGGCTGGCTCGCGGGCTGCACCCGACAGTTTTGGACGACCATGGCTTGGGTGTCGCACTCAGCCGATATGTTTCCGAGTACGTTAAAACGTTTAAGATTACAGTGAATTTGAAGCTCAACGAACTTGACTCCAGCAGCCTTTCCTCTGCCGTCCAGATCGGGTTGTATCGCATCGTCCAGGAAGCGCTGACGAACGTAGCCAAACATTCGGGAGCCAAGGCGGTCACCATTAAGTTCGTGCGTTTAGATACGGGTCTGGAGGTAACGATAGCCGATGACGGATGCGGTTTTGACGCTAAGGCCGTGACTGTCTCCTCGCATCGCCTGGGCGTTCAGAGTATGCGAGAGAGAGCGGCAATGTTGGGCGGAACGGTCAGTTTCGCCTCCCAACGCAGGGGGACCAAGATTCTGGTGCGCGTCCCACTTGCCAAGCAGGACCTCCAGCCTTCGCTGAAGCGGAAAAGCTCCTGAAATGCCGGCGCGCATGCACAAAATCAGAATCATGATCGTGGATGATCACGCGATTCTCCGCGCAGGGCTGAAAATGCTCGTGAATGCCCAGGCCGATATGGAAGTTGTGTCCGAAGCTCCTGATGGAGAGAAGGCCATTCAACAGGTACAGGAAGCGAAACCGGATGTGACCTTGCTGGACCTCACCATGCCACGTGTTGGGGGCATGAAAGCGCTGCAAGAGATAGCAAAAAAATGCCGCGAAACCAGGGTGCTCGTCCTCACGATGCACGATGACCCTGCATACCTACGGTCGGCACTGGCAGCCGGCGCCTCTGGCTACCTGTTGAAAAGGGCCGTGGATGCGGAGTTGATTGCCGCTATCCGAGCGGTGCATCGCGGAGGGATTTTCGTGGACCCGCGCTTGGCCAGCATTCTTGTCCAGGACGTGCTGGCGAAGAAAGGCACAAAAGCCGGTCCCAAAGAGCCGATAAACATCCTCAGCGATCGCGAGCTGCAGGTGCTGAAATTCGTGGCGCGAGGCTACAGCAGTTCACAAATAGCCAAACAGATTGCTGTGGGTGTGAAAACCGTCGAGACCTATCGTTCACGTTTTGCCGAGAAGCTCGGACTTAGGACACGCAGTGATGTGATTCGTTTTGCCGTGCAAATGGGTCTGTTGACGCCAGAAACGCTCGAGAGTGAGCCGGACCACTCGGCTCGCTAGGAAATCCAGTCTCCGCCCACCTTCCTGCCCTGGTGAGTCTTGCCCCGCACACTTGTCAGGGTTTCCCCGGACAAAGCCCCTCATTATTAGCAGCTTCCCCGATACCGCTCTTAATCCATTCGCAGCACACTATCGTGCAGGCTAAGTGTATAGCCTCCCGCTGGACCCGGGCCACAATCCGGTACCGCGATCGGAGAACAGCACGATGAGAACGAAATTGAGTACCTCCCCAAGTCGAGAGGCATCCGCCAGGCTTCGTCGTCCCCCTCCACGAGAGACTTCACGAAGCCCTGCTTTCGATGTGCGATTGTTTCTCGACTCGACCGGTCTGGGGAGAAGGGTCGCGAAGTTTCCAGAAAAAGTGACCGTGTTTGCGCAGGGCGATCCCGCGAAGACTGTCATGTACGTTCAGGAAGGTGGTGTGAAGGTTTCAGTAGTCAATGGGACCGGCAAGGAAGCCGTTCTAGCGATTCTCGGACCTGGTGATTTTTTGGGGGAAGGGTGCCTTGCGGGCCAGGCCATTCGCATGGCTACAGCAACCACGATTTCGCCTACCAATGTGCTCGTCATTGAGAAAAACGAGGTGATTCGGGTGCTTCACGAGCAACACGAGTTCTCCGATCGCTTCATCACGTACATGCTGGCTCGAAATACCCGAGTCGAGGAGGATCTGATAGACCAGCTCTTCAACTCCAGCGAAAAACGACTGGCGCGCACTCTGCTGCTGCTGGCGCGCTATGGCGCGGAGGACCAGCCCCAAAAAGTGATCCCCAAAGTATCGCAAGAGATGCTGGCGGAAATGATTGGCACAACTCGCCCGCGGGTAAATTTTTTCATGAACAAATTCAGGAAGCTGGGCTTCATCCAATATGACGGCGAGATCAAGGTCAACAAATCCCTCTTGAGTGTTGTCCTGCACGAGTAAGAACCAACTTTCGCACTTATCGAAAAGCGGCATACTTCCAGATCACTATTGGTAACAGGACTTCCCACCGCATATCTCGGATTCCTGGTTGGGAGGGGAGCTATCGAGATCCAGGACCACCTGGGAGAATTACTTTCGCTTCAACAGCCTCAATCGCGGCAAGCTTCCGGTCGACATGTGGCGCAGTCCGCGGTTCGCCGGAATACAGCAAACATCGTTGCCCCGCATAGACCCACACGTGGGACAAGGCACAGATATGAACTGTTTTGCAGTTATGTCCCCCCATTTTCACTTCTACACCATCCCATGTTGGACACCAGCCAAACTGCCCGGAACCGCACACAATCCGGCCCAGTCTTCATGTGGGTGCTAGAGCGTTCCGACTCTTCGCAAGTGTTCTAAATTGAGCATCTCTCTCAAATGTCTGAACGCATGCTGTTCCGGTGAGGATGAAAGACATGACGCTAGAACAGTTTTCGTCTGTCCCTTGTCCTACATGCGGCGCCGTTATCGGGAAGAATTGCTTGCAGCATTCAGGTGCAGCTCGTTCCGAGCCGCACACGGACCGGAAGCTCTCCGCCGTTGAGTCCATTGAAGCGAAGAGATACCGGCTCACACAATCCCGCGAAGCGAAGAAATACCGCCGCACTCATTCCCTCGCTAAGGGCGGAGCGGGCAGAAGTCCCACTGCATAAAGGGGCATTCGGGGGGACGATTCTCAGAGTTTTTCATGTGTTCGATTCAGACGGACGGTAGTTCTTGTGCAAAAATGCCTACCTGGGTCCTACGATGCAGCAGCTGCAAAATGAGTTTTGTACATTCAAAGATACCGGAGGCTGGACTCCTGAATTACCTTTTTTCGATCAGACCTGAGTTCCCACTCGGCGGGAGCGAACTGAAATGCCCTAATTGTGGGAAGAAAGCGACCTACGACCAGGTAGCTGTTAATCATCAAGGGCAGTAAGGGCGGGACGCCGGCAGAGGCAACTCCTGATTAACGCCGTTACCGGAGATGTGGATTCGGCCCGATCCTCAATGTCCGGTAAGCCGGTGGATCCAATGGGTCGGCGCAATACTTGCTCGAAGTCTACTTGCACGGGGCTCAACAGCCAAAAGTCATTCGCGAGCGCTGATTCCAAACGGAACACCACCTAGGCTAGGTATGATTGAGTACAGCCGGACTGGTCGGTTGCTCTCACTCGGAAAGAGGAAGGGGTTCGCCACAGCACCCGCAATCCACTTCGAACGATGTATGCTTTTCAATCCACTTCAGCGTTAGTTTTCAGTGTGTGGCTCACTCCGCTGGAAGTACCACCGCTTCCACCACCGGCCCCTGCCCCCACAAGCTGGACGTGCGTACCGTGTCCCTCCCTATTGGAGGCGTGCCCCGAACAAGAATGGATTGTTGGTCTGCACGTCCAACACGGAGAACCGTCTGTGCCGGTTACCATAGATGACGACGGAAACACTGGCTGCGCCGCCGGTGAAATTGGCGGTTCCCGTGCCGCGTCCAGTGGTGGAAACCATTGCGTAGTTGCCGCTTCCAGCGAATCCAACGGTGGACCCAGCGCTGCTGCTGACGTCCAGGGTTCCGGAAAACGTTCCCGTGGTAGCGGCTGAGGGCGTGACGACTCCGACGATATGGGGGACGGCCGGTGTCGGGCCTACGGCGCTGGAGCCAATCGATTCGCCAATGATATACGGCGCGCCCGGACTCTCCATGGTAGTCGCGTTTTGGACGATGCCATCGCCCATAATCACGCTTACGCTCTCGTCCATAAAGCTGCCGCCACCGATAAAATGGATGGTGGGGCCGGTGCCTTTGAAGGTACCGACGTCGTTGACGTCGCCTGCATAGGACGTGTACGGCCACGTTGCGGCGGTGGTGATGGTGCCGCCGAAGTTCTCGTCCAAGACGCCGGCAAGCGTGCCCGTGGTCGTCGTGACCGGTGTCCCGGTGGCGCGAACGAGGAAAGCGACGGCGTGACCAGTAATCGTGCCATCGGTTGTGCCTGACCCGGCCAGAATACACCACGCTGGGGCAGCACAGTTCGCGAACCCGCCGCCGACCGGCTGCGCAAGGCCGCCTAGGATGGGCTGGTTGGCCGCAATTGCATCCTCTTCTCCGAGTAACATACCCAGCAAACTGCCCGACGCGCTGGCGGCATAGTAAACGAAATTCAGAGTGGTGTTGGTGAAAGGCGTACCGCCGCTGATCGTCAGCGTGAGGGTGCCGCGGCCCGTGTTGGGATCGGGGGCTGTGCACGACCCGGTGATCGTGAGGGCGCTGTTCACCGTGCCGGCAGTGTTCGTGATGACATGCTCACCAACTAACGAGTTGAACGAGCCGCTCGCGCCGTTGCACCCGCTGCTCCCGACTTGGAATTCTCCGAGCATCCCCACCCGTTGGCCCGCGCCGTTGTAGCCCTTGAGCGAGATGCCAAGGATGGTGTTCGCGGGTATCGTTGCGACAGGCGGCGTTCCGGGACCAATTATGGTGCCCGCAGCGAACGTCCCGCTGCCGTCGAACTCCTCGATCGCCCCTACACCTGCATTGGCCACCGACTCCAGCACAAAGCGGAAAGTGCGGCTCGCGGCCGTCGAGTCGATGAGCGTGAGCACACCGCGGCCATCTCCGCTCGCGTCCATGGCATAGCTGCCTCCAGTAATGGCGATATTGGCTTGGCCACCACTAACACTGTTGATGTCCTGGATGCCGCTGATGACATGGCCAGTGTTGTCGGCGGTAAAGCTGACCCCGATTATTACCGGCCCGCTGGTGCCGACGAATCCTCCGAGGCCCACCCCGTAAGTGCCGCACAGAGTCAAGTTCACAACGGCGGGGCAATTCAGTGTGGACGACCCACTGACCGTCAGCAGGAAGCTTACCGAGACCGTCGATGGCGTCGGTGCTGCGGAGTCGGTGACTTTCACGGTGAACTGGAAGGTCCCGGTGGACGTCGGTGTTCCGGAGATGGTGGCGCTTGGCGATGCGGAATTCAGCGTGAGACCGGCAGGCAGAGCCGAGCCCGTCGCCAGACTCCACGTATACGGTAGGACGCCTCCGGTGGCAGTCAGTTGCGTGTTGTATGCGGAGCTAAGCGTCGCGCCAGGCAGCGGACTCGTGGTGGTGATGCTCACTCCAGCAGCGCTGATTGTGATCGAGTACGTCATCTTCTGAACCACCGCAGGCTGCTCGGAATCCTTCACGTCGATGATGATGTTGTTCGTCGTGGCCGCCGCCGTGGGCGTGCCCGAAATTGTGGCCTTCGTGGAATTCGAGGCAATACTCAGGCCCGCTGGCAGTGCGCTGGAAGATGCATCCAAACTGAAAGTGTAGGGTGACACACCGCCCGTGGCCGTGATGTTCACGCTGTAGGATATGCTGACAGTGCCGTTCGGCAACGAGCTGGGCGAGATGACGATCGCGGAAGCGGTAATTGTCAGCGTAAACGCCTTCGAAGCCATCCCGGCTGTGGGCGCCTGCGAGTCATGCACGTCAACGATGATATTCGCGAACGTTCCTGCGGTTGTGGGCATCCCGGAAATGGCGCCCTGGTTGTTGCTGGTTGTTAGCGCCAGTCCTGCCGGAAGCGGGCTGGAAGCCGCATCCAGACTGAATGTATAAGGAGCAACGCCGCCGGTTGCTGAAATCGTCGCGCTATAAGCGGTGTTGTAGGCCCCGTTTGGCAATGACGTGGTCGTGATGCTGAGCGGAGCCGGCGCATTGATCGTCACGGTGAAACTCTGAGTCCCGGATTGCGCTGGATTGCTGGAATCCGTAACTTTGATTGTGAACGCGACGCCGGCCTGCGCCATTGTAGGTGTTCCGCTGATTTTCGCCGTAGTATTGCTGCCCGTAAGCGCCAATCCCGTGGGCAACGCACCGACACTCACACTCCATGTATACGGACCTAGCCCGCCGTTCACCGAAAGTGTTTGACTGTAGGGTGAACTCACATTCCCATTCGGCAGCGTCGTTGGACTGATGCCCGGCGTCGAAGGCAAGTTGATCGTGATGCTCAGAGCCTTCGAGACCGTCTGCTTCGGGTTGCTGTTGTCTGTTACGGATGCGGTGAAATTGGATGTCCCGTTCGGGCCTAGTGGAGTTCCTGTAATCACGCCCGTGCCGCTGTTCAAACTCAACCCCGCCGGCAATGTCCCGCCGCTTACCGAGTAGCTCAATGTTCCGAAGCCCGTTGCCTGAATCGTCTGGCTATACGCGGTTCCTTCCACGCCAGCCGGAAGTGAGACCGTGGTAATCGCCGGTGGTGGCGGCAAATTGACAGAGATGCTCAGATTCTGAATCGCGGACTGCGCGGGATTGCTCTTATCGGTTACCTTAACCACAAAATTCGAGGTGCCACTGGGGCCGGTTGCTGTCCCCGTGATATGTCCGGAAGTGTCCATGCTCAATCCGGCAGGTAGTCCGGTCGGGCTGCTGATCGTGAAGGTGTAGGGTGTAAGGCCGCCCGTAGCCGCGATGGTCTGGTTATAAGCTGTGCCTTCCACATCCGCAGGAAGATTTGTTGTCGTGATGGCCGGCGGTGGAGGCAAGTTGGTCTGGATGCTCAAGCTCTGGGTGGCGCTCTGCGCTCCTCCGCTGCTCGAGTCCGTGGCCTTCACGGTGAAATTCACGATACTGTTCGGGCCCGTCGGTGTGCCCGTTATATGGCCTGACGAGTCCATGCTCAGTCCCGCAGGCAAGCTTCCGGTGCTGACCGTCAGCGTCAGCGTCCCCGCACCGCCTGATGTTCCAACTGTTTGGGAGTACGCGGTCCCCTCCGTTCCTGCTGGCAAAGATGTCGTCGTGATGGCCGGCGGAGGCGTAAGCGTGATGGTCACTGCCGCGGAACTTGCGGGATTGGCCACGGAAGTTGCCGTGACCGTGGCCGTTGGGTCCGCGCTGGATGCGAGCGGATTGGCCATGGAAGACCCGCTGACCGCGGCCTTCGCGACAGCGCCGGCAGCCGGCGCGTTATAGGTCACAGAGGTCGAGGTTTGGTTTGAGAGCGAGCCGGGGCCACTCGTCAAACTCCACTTCACTCCCTGGGGGCCCGCACCGTTCACCGTAATGATGACGCTCTGGCCGTTGTCGATCGCCTGCGCTGCGCCGCCTTGAAAAGTCAGCGCGATCGGTTGCGATCCGCCGCTGCATCCCGACAGGCCCGCTACGACACATAGCGCTGCCACCACACTCACTTGTAGACACAGGCTCCGCAGAATGCCGTTACGAATCTGCTCAACACTGGTTTTCATGGTGAATTTCCCTCCGCCGCTGATTGCAGAAAAGAAAACAGCGCTCCTGCGGCCCGAAACACCTCGTCATCGCCGAACGCAGGATCGATTGGTCAGGAAGCTGCTTTTCGTTATGGAGTGGGGAAAAGTGTCGAAATGTATCGAAAAAATTGGAGCAACTGTGTGCGCTGGGAGCTGCCCCCCCCGAATCACAACCATTTGGAGATATTTGTCGCAATCAGAGTCCGACGGGAAGCTTTTCGAGTTACAATTTCCCCCGTTCCCCGAGAAATGCTGCGAGAGGCCCAAATGATGGTGGAGCAGGCGCCTGCAGCGGCGGATGTCGAGCTGGTCGCAAGCATCCGGAGCGGCCATTCAGGAGCCGAGGCGGCGCTCTATGAGAAGTATGCCGCGCGGGTATATCACCTGGCCCTCCGGGAATCGCGTTTGCCGCACGACGCTGAGGATGTGCGTGCGGAAACCTTTTTGCGGGTGCTTCAAGCAATCCGGGCGAACAGCGTACGCTCGCCCGCTGCTCTTGCTTCGTTCATTCTTGGGACCACCCGCAATGTACTCCATGAACTTTTTCAGCGGAGAAAACAGTCAGGCATAACCAAAGAGCCTGAGGCGGCGGATTTATCCACGCCCTCCCACGAAGAGCAATTCCTCGATTCGGAAGTGCAACACGCCATCGAGCGCACCATCGTGCGTTTGAAGCCCAGGGAGCGCGAACTGCTCCGCATGCACTTTTACGAAGAATTGCCTACTCAGGAGATCGCCCGGCGTGCCGGGATCGCCCCGGAACGCGTGCGATTGGTCAAGTCTCGGGCCCTGAAACACTTCCGTGAGTTCTATTGGCGCTTGTCTCGCGCAACAACGCCAAAAAAGATTGATACACAAAGGCAGTAAGGAATCACTTGATTATGATGCACCCCCAGATCGAAGACGAAGAGATCGTTGAGCGTTACGTTCGCAAACAGCTTGCCGAGGAGGAACGCAAGGCCTTCGAAGAACACTTCTTTGCCTGCGATGATTGTTTCGAAAAGTTGCAAGCCATGGAGCGATTCGTCGCGGGAATGCGTGACGCCGCCCGCCGGGGCTTGCTCGCCGGCGATGCTGAAGGCGCTGCTTCCGCTTGGCGCGTGGGCTCGTGGCTTATTCCTGCGTTCGGTGTGAGTGCTTGCGCGGTGTTGATGCTCGCCGCCGCGAGCGGCTGGCTTTACTTCGTTCAAATGCCAAAACTGCGAGGGCAGCTGAGCCAGTCCACGGCAGAACTGCGCGCTCAGCAGGAAGCTCGCGCCGCTCTCGAGCACCAGCTAGCTGGCAGCATTCAAGCCGAAGCGAATGTGCCTCTTGTCATGCTTCAAGCCACTCGCGACATGCAAGCCTCTTCCAACGAAGTAAGCGTTCCACTAGGTGCAAAGCACGTGGTTCTATGGGTCGAAGTGCCGCGAGGAGAATCCAATCGTTTTCGTCTGGAGGTGGATGCCACAGATAATCGCCCAGTTGAAGTGCTCGACAATTTGCAACGCAACGGCTATGGCGCCCTGGCCGTCAGCCTCCCTGTTGAAGCATTGCAACCGGGAGACTATCGGATTAAACTCTCCACCCAAGAACCATCTCCAGCGTCCCTGCTGGCAGAGTACAGGTTGAGAATCCGCAGGCCGTAGAGAACGCGGCCATGTGCCATGAAAGCTCGTCCGAAGAATTGTCTTTCTCTCCTTTTGTGCACGGGTGTATTCCTGCTCACAGGCAATGCGCTTACCCAGGCACAGCAGCCTGCTCCAGCGCCGAACAGCTCCCCAGCCCCCGCCCAAACGCAACCTCCTCCTGCCTCTGATCTTGCCGCGCAAGAAGACGAATTAATCAAAAAGTGTAATGAACAGTTGAACGTAAAAGGCCAATTCAAAGAAGCCGAGGAATTGGCCAGGCAAGCCCTTGAACTCAGCCAGAAAATGGGCGACAAAAAACGGATTTTAGTGGCGATGCTGTATCTCGGCTCCGCCTATTATGGCCAGGGCCGCAGACCCGAAGCGTTGGAGGTCTTCCAAGACACGGCGGCGGTGGCGCGCGAGACGGACAATCGAAAGGGGCTCTCGCGCGCGCTGAACAACATTGCCGGTGTGCTCGGCGACCTGGGGCGTTACGAAGAATCGATCAGCTATCTCTATCAATGCCTCGATGTAGCTCGGGCATTGGGCGACCAGCCCATGCAATTCACGGCCCTCTTGAATGTCGGTCAGTTGTATATCCGTTTGGGCGATCCGGACAAGGCCGAAGCCCCGCTGCTCGAGTCCCTGCGCATTGGCGGCGAACTCAAGCACAGTGACCTGGTGAACAACCCCTCCAAGGTGGCAACGGAGATGGCGTTGCGGGTCCTTGCCGAAATGGAGATCACTCGCGAGCGCTTTCAGCCTGCGTTGAAATACTTGGACCAGGTCCGCGAGAGTCATCCGGATAATGCTCAGGCGCAAATCGAGCTACTCAATGGTTTGGCGGTAGTCCACCAGAGACTCGGCGAATATCAGAAGGCCGCGGAAGTTCTTCAAGAAGCTATGCCCATTGCCGAGAAAGCGGACAGTGCATATTATCCACAACTCGTTGCCAACCTGGGAGAAGCCCAGGAATCGCTCGGGCAACTGAGGGAGGCGCTGGCGTCGGAAGATCACGCTTTGACTGCTCTTCGGCGGACTGGTGGAAACCCCGACGAAGAGTGGCTCATCGAGAGGCGCATCGGCCACATTGATCGGGCCCTCGCCCGCAACGAACAGGCGCTCGCGCATTACCAGAATTCCATCCATGCCATCGAACTTCTGCGCGCAAGTGCACTGAATACCGAGACCGGCCGCGCCAGCTTCGGCGGCCGCAGCCGGATGGTTTATGCGGAAACCGCCGATCTGCTTTACGACATGCACCGCGGGGCAGAGGCACTGGAAATGGCGGAGCTTGGCCGCGCCAGAGCTTTCCTCGATATCCTGGCGATGTCTCGCAGCGGGATACCGGACCAACTGACGCCCGAACAGCGCAAGCGTGAGGACGGGATTCTGGCGCACATTTCCGACGTGCAAAAGAATCTTTGGAAGGAAAACATCCCGCCGGAGGAAGAGAGCAAACTCAAACAGAAGCTATCCTCAGCCGAAGATGATCTCGAAACTTTTCATCTCGAAGTCCGGCAGAGCAATCCGCGTTACGCAAGCATTCAGTATCCGGAGCCGGTCACTGTCAGCCGCATGCAGAAGGATTTGCTCGATGCGCAAACCGTCCTTGTGGAATTCCTTCTCGGCGAAAAGCGATCACTGGTCTGGGTTGTGTCCAGGGAAAAGCTGAGCGTGGGCGTCCTGCCTCCGCGTAAAGAGATTGAAGGTGAGGTTTCCGCCTATCGAAAGGCGTTGACCGGAAAAATTTCGGCTTTGACGCTGGCGGGTTCACTGGCTGAGATAGAACCTGCCGGCAGGAAATTATATGGGTCTCTTCTTCAGCCGGTGGAAAATGCACTCGTTGGAGCCCACAGTTTGGTGATCGTGCCCGACGGCGCCCTGGGTTACTTGCCTTTCGAGACGCTGGTTCTCCCGCAGCGTCACGGGGCGTCTGGTGAAAACGGTCCGACGTATCTGCTGGAGAAGTTTTCCATTGTTTACGGCCCTTCGGCTTCAGCCCTCGTGGCAGTGAAAGGGATGAACCGCGTACAAGGCGCGCCGACCAAGACACTTCTGGCCTTTGGCGATCCGATTGTTGACGCCCCCGCGGGGCCGGTGAAAAACGAAACGGATGCCACTCGGTCTCCTTCCTCGGAGCTGGACTCAAAATCCGCGAAGACTGTCGCCGATGAGTATGCCGACCGCGGCTTTTCTTTTTCGCGGCTCCCCTACACCCGGGCGGAGGTGCTCGGCATCAGCAAGCTTTACCCGCAAAATCAGCAACAGGTCTATCTCGGCGAGCAGGCGCGCGAAGAGACGGTAAAAACCGAGAATCTGGAAAACTACCGCTACATTCATTTCGCCAGTCACGGATTCGTCGATGAAACCCAGCCCTCGCGCTCCGGTATCTTGTTCTCGCGCGACTCCCATTCCACGGAAGATGGCGTGCTGCAGCTGGGAGAAATCATGCGTTTGAAATTGAATGCGGATTTGGTGACTCTCTCCGCCTGCAGTACGGGCCTTGGAAAGCTGGTGAATGGCGAAGGAATTCTCGGTTTGACGCGTGCCTTTTTCTACGCAGGCGCGCGCAACGTCACTGTGAGTCTTTGGAATGTGAATGATTCGGCAACGGCTACTCTGATGGGAGCCTACTACCAGAATCTGAACCGCGGCCTGCCGAAAAGCGCCGCATTGCGCCAGGCCAAGTTGACCCTGCTGCACGGCAAAGAGGCTGCGTGGCGCCACCCCTACTTCTGGGCCGCATTTGTACTGGTCGGCGAAGGCAAGTGAAGCAAAGATCCGCCGCAGTCTGTGGCTGTGAGATAGACAACGGAAGGTCGCGTAGTGTTTAGACTCCACGTAACTAGTCAAGAGGCCAAAAAGGAGAAGGACAAGTCACGCAGCCAGCGACAGGTTGAACGAGTATGCGCGAACGGTGCGAACCGGGCCCCGGAATCGAACTCGCTGACGGTCTCCACTTGTCCGGTAATCCGTGCCAGCTCAGACGGTCGACGCAACACTTGCATGAAGTTTACTCGCCGGAGTCTGAAAATCTAAAGTCTGTCTAGGGCGTTGATTCAAGCGCAGTGCGACCCGGTCGAGCTGTGCTTGCGAATAGCCAGACAGGTCAGTGCCTCGCGGGAAGTATTGTCGTAATAAGCCATTTGTGTTTTCGTTCGTCCCGCGCTGCCAGGGACTCTGTGGATCGCAGAAGTAGACCTGCACATCTGTAGCGACCGTGAAGTCCTTGTGTTTCGCCATCTCCAGCCCGCGATCCCACGTCAGCGAGCGTTTCAGCTTAGTCGGGAGTTTGCGAACATGCTGACTCATCAAAGCGGCAACCACAGCTTCCGTTTCTTTGCTCGGCACCTTGATCAGCATGGCAAAGCGCGAATGACGTTCTACCAGTGTCGCGATGTAGCTGTTCTTGGAGCCGCTCAGTAGATCGCCTTCGCAATGACCAAGGACCGGGCGGTCCGCAACTTCAGCGGGTCTTTCCCGGATCGAGATGGCATCGACGATCTGACCCCGTGACTGTCCGCTGACTGTTGCATGTCCCGAGCGACGCATGCGCCGCTTGGACCGCAGGTGGTCCATCAGCTCTTTTTTCAATACTCCCCGCGCTTGAATGAACAGGCTTCGGTAAATAGTTTCGTAGGACACGCGCATGCTCTCGTCACCGGGATACTGGGTCTTCAGTCATCCGGAAATCTGTTTGGGCGACCAGTCCAGGAGAAGTTTACTAGCAACAATCTCTCGCAACCCCGGGTGCACAGCAAGAAGGCACTGCTTGGGTCGCAGGGCCGAGCCCCAGGCATGGTCATCCGCCTCATGAGCGCGATAGATAGGACGGCCACCATGACGAGAAATCTCCCGGCTCACCGTCGAGGCTGCTCGATCCAGTCGTCGAGCAATCTCACGAAGTGGGGAGCCACAAGCCATCCCTCGCGATATATCTTCTCGCTCAGCCAGGGTGAGCGCTAGCCGTGAGCGACGACGCGCTGTGGGAGGAATCCCTTTGCAGCGCGGCGACAGGGTTAGACGAAAGTGCGTCCAAATGCGGCTCAACTGAGTTAAGGTCGCAATCACGTCATTCTGCCCTAGTGGCCACCTGCCCAGCTCTACATGTAACTCCTTAGGGAATCAACCGAATATCTTGCCGCCCCCAGACAATGCACACTGTGTAGGTAGATTGTGCTATGGAGCCCAGCAAACGAAAGATTCGCGTGGTGGTTGGCGATGATTCGCGAACTGCGTTGCTTTCCGTTTGCGGATACCTCGAATTCGAGGGGCAGTTTGAAATCGTCGGGACTGCCGGTGACGGTCTGCATGTCATACAACAAGCCGAATCTTTTCGTCCGGACTTGGTGCTGACCGACCTTTGCATGCCCCGAATGACCGGCCTTGAAGCGACGAAGGAGTTGCGCAGGTCCTTTCCGGAGTTGCGCATTCTTATTATCACGGAATTGACCGCTCCTTCTCTGCAGGCGGAGTGTTTACGGTCTGGCGCCGATGGCTTCGTGGAGAAGAATCGCATGCCGGAAAAGCTGATGGAGGAGGTTCGCAGGCTTTTCCCGCTATGCGCCGTGCGGGATTGAAAGACCCTTCGAGCCCGCGATTTTCCTGAAAGGTTTACGCGGATTTATGACGGTCTGCAACGAACGGCTCAGTTGCTGCCCTGTAATTGGCGATGCGCCCGGCGCACCGCTCGAAGTTTGATGCAACGATTTCAAGCCTTAGACATACGGCGCTGCCGGTGTCATCAAAGATGAGACTCCGCGAGGGAGATCGGCTTTGTGAGGCCTAAGGGAGAGAAAGCAATGGCGACCAAGAAAATTCTTCTCGTGGATGATTCCTGCACCGCGCGGCTGGTGAACCGCATGATCTTCAGCCAAAAAACCAACTACGTCCTGGTCAGCGCCGTCGACGGGAAAGAAGCGGTGGAACGCGCGCGTGAAGAAAAGCCCGACCTCATCCTCATGGACATCGTCATGCCGCGAATGACCGGGCTGGAAGCTTGCCGGGTCCTGAAGAAAGACAAGGACACGGAACGGATCCCGATCATCCTTCTGACCACTCGCGGTGAAGAAAAGTATGTCCAGGAAGGTTACGCCAGCGGTTGCAGCGACTACCTGACGAAGCCGGTGAACGATGCGGAGCTTCTCGATTTATTGAAAGCGTACCTCGGCGAGTAATTCAAAACGACTCGCACTCAGTACCGATCTCACTATGGAGCAACGAGGAAAAAAGATGAGCAGCACACGAAATGGAAGCCGCCCGCCTGCTCAGACGGCGTGTCAAACCGAGCCGGTAAATGGAGGCTCAGGAGTTCCTGCCGGAACGGAAGAGCTGCGCCGCCGCGTGCAGCAACTCTCCCTTCGCGAGCAGCTGGAACGCCATCATTTTCTTCTGGAGCGCCTCAACGCCGCCAGCGCCCGGCTCATCGAAGCACTGGAACACGGCGATGTCTGTGAAGCGATCGGTGAAGTTATTGCCAATTTGATTGGCTCGGAAGAAGTCGCGATTTTCCACTATTTTCCCCTAGTGCAGTCCTTTAAGTTGGCTTGGTCTTCCGGAGTTGAAAACGATGTCCTGCGCGCATTTGGATCTGGTGCTGGTTTTCTTGGCCGGGCGGCGCATGGGCAAACAAGTCTGTTTCCGGAACGGCAGTTGAATACGCCACTCATGTGCCATGAGAAAAATTTGACGGCTTGTATTGTGCTCAAGTCCAGCAACGAAGTCGTTGGCGTTATCGCCATCCTTGGCCTCCTCCCGCAAAAGAGCTGCCTCGAATGGGCCGACTTCGAACTGTTGAAATTCCTGGAAGTCTACGGCGCCGTGGCTCTGCAGTTTCAGAGATTGCAGCAAGAAAAGGTAGCGCCATGAGGTCCGTAACACCTCAAAAACACGCCCCATCCTTGCCCGCTGGCCTGGCAGCGGCCGAGAGTCACGATCGAGCGGCTTCCAACTCTCATTTCTTGCACGCGGGTCAGGTATTCGTTTCCGGGCAAGGACAATCCATTGTTCTGATTCTCGGTTCTTGCGTTGGCGTATGCATTTGGGACTCGGCGAACGCTATCGGTGGTGCCACTCATTATTTGCTGCCCAGTTGGGATGGCAAGAGCGCGCAGTCACCCCGTTACGGTGATATCGCCGTTTCGGTTTTGTTGCAAAAGCTTCTCGAAGCCGGAGCAGACCGTGGACAGCTTCGCGCCATGGTCTTCGGCGGAGGCTGCTTGTTCGATTGTCTGCGCGAACCGGGTTCCAGAAAAGAGCCGCACCTTGGAAGCCGCAACGTCGAGGTCGCGCTGGAAATGCTGGCAAAGGCGCGCATCCCGGTCATTTCCACGGAGGTTGGCGCGGACCGCGGACAACGGATCGTTTTTCGCACCGATACCGGCGACGCTCAAGTCAGAGCTTTGTAGAGGCGCAATGGAAATTACTCGAGAAATGCTCTTGCAGTCGTTTCGCGAAGAAACCGAGGAATGTCTCGCGCAAATGGAGCAATTGCTCCTCGCGCTGGAAACTCATCCGGAAGACCGCGAACTGCTCTCTTCTCTTTTCCGCGCGGCCCACACCATTAAAGGCAACGCTTCCTTATTGGAATTCACCATGCTCGCGCGATTCCTGCATGGCCTCGAAGACCTGCTGGATTTGTGCCGCAGCCATGCCGAATTTCTTTCGCTGGAAGTGATCAATATTCTGCTCCAGTCCGTGGATGCCCTGCGGCAAATGGCCAAACAGGCGGTGGCGGGAGAGGAAAGTCTCCTCCCGGAACACGAGCAATTGAGCGCGCGCCTTGCCGAAATGACCGCTCAATTCAAGAAAACCGAAACCTCAGCAGTCCTGGAGAGTCCTGCCTCACTTTTTCCTGCCTCTGATTCCGGCGCGGGAGTGTCCAAAGCGGCGGTCCAGAATCTGCGCGTGGACGTCGGCAAACTGGACCGCATGCTGAATCTGACCGTCGAATTTGCGATTGGCCAGGGGCGCCTCCGGCGCATGATCGAGGAGAAGCATGTGGCCATGTCCGGGAGCAGTGAACTCCTTGAAACGCAGCACGGGCTGGAAGCCCTGTTCCTGGACTTACAAGAGCTGGTGATGAAGATTCGCATGGTTCCCGTCGGACCCACCTTTCATCGTTTTGCTCGCAGCATCCGGGACACGGCGCGCCAGAGCGGCAAGCTCGCCCGCATGCTGATTATGGGCGAGGACGTTGAAGTCGACACCACCATCCTCGAGCACATTCATGACCCGCTGATGCATATGATCCGAAATTCTGTGGATCACGGCTTGGAAACACCCGAAGTCCGCCGCGCCGTGGGGAAGGACCCCAGCGGAAAGATTGTCGTGAAGGCCTTTCACGACGCGGGAAGCATCGTCGTGGAGATCTCCGACGACGGTGCAGGCCTCGATCACGAACGCATCCTCCAGCACGCACGAAAACAAGGAATCATTTCCGAGGGATCTCGGCTCAGCGAAGCGGAGATTCACAATCTGATCTTCCAGCCCGGTTTCTCCACCGCCGACAAAGTTTCTGAACTCTCCGGCCGCGGCGTGGGGCTGGATGTCGTGCGTCGAAACGTAAACGCCCTCAGCGGTGCGGTTCACGTGGCTAGTCAGAAGGGCCGCGGGACCACCTTTACCATCCGCCTCCCGCTGACCCTGGCCATCATCGATGGCTTCGCCGTAAAAGTGGATACCGAAACCTACGTGATCCCGCTCAGCTCCGTGCAGGAGTGTCTCGAATTGCCCCGCGAGAAACATCGCTCCGAGGATGGCGGCGTCATCAACTTGCGCGGTGAAGCTCTGCCTTATGTGCGGCTCCGCGATCTCTTCGGCTGCGGAGGAATCACACCCGCACGGGAAAAAATCATCGTGGTCGAGTATCAAGGCGGCCGCGCGGGTCTCGCCGCCGATGAGCTGTTGGGCGAGCAGCAGGCGGTAATCAAGCCGCTAGGGCGTTTGTTTCAAGGCATTCGTGGTGTTTCGGGGTCGACGATCCTTGGCAACGGGCGTGTCGCGCTGATTCTCGATGTGCCAGCTCTTTGCGGGGAAGCCGTCCGCCGGAGCTCCGAACTGGTTTCGCAGTAGGGCCAGGTTTTGGAAGTGCGAGGCGGCGTGGGGCCGCGCTCGGGATACTGTTCAAAGGAGAGAAGTTCATGTTGAAGAATCTGTCGATTGGAAAACGCTTGGCGATCGGTTTTGGCCTGATCGTGTTGCTTCTTATCTCCATGGGCCTCAGCGGCTATTTGGGCCTCGAGGCCATCACCAAGGAAACTCTGAATGTTCTGAACGGGGACGCGAAAGTGGTGACAATTGCCGCCCGCGCCAAGTCTACTACGCTCGAATTGCGCCGCTTCGAAAAAGACACCTTCCTTAATATCGAAGACGCACAGATCAGAACTCAGTATGCCGCCAAGTGGGACGCACAGCGGCAGAAGCTCCGCGACGTTTTCAACGAGCTCGAGAGGTTTTCGCTTTCCGCCGACGATAAGGCCGGGCTCCGGTCCATGCGCGAAGACCTCGATGCCTATGAAAGTGGCTACACCAAGGTCCTCGGCCTCATTCAAGAAGGCAAGCTTCGCACCCCACAGGAGTGCAACCTCAAGATCAACGAGTACAAAGACTCCATTCACCGGCTCGAGGATCTTGCCACCGAGCTCACCAACCGTCACGCAGAGGTCTTGGTTCCGGCCGTGACTGAGATCGCCAGGACCACCACCACCACCTTGGTAATTTTCTCCGTGATCTCTATTTTCGTCAGCATTCTCGTCACCCTGGTGATCTCACGCGGGATCACACAGCCCATCCAGGAACTAGTCGAAGTCGTAGAAAACGTCAGTGCCGGCGATCTGACCAAGACCATCAACGCGGATCGCGCGGACGAGATTGGCCGCCTTCTCGGGGCCATGGCTAAAATGACCGGCAAGCTCAATGAAATGATCGGCGAAGTGCGCATGGGCGCCGGCTCGGTAAGTACCGCTGCCGCACAAGTGGCTTCCTCCGCTAGCATCGTTTCTCAGGGCACAAGCGAACAGGCCGCTGCGGTCGAGCAAGTGACCAGCAGCATGGAGGAGATGAGCGCTTCCATCACCCAGAACGCCGAAAACAGCCGCAAGATGGAGCAGACGGCGCGCAAAGGCGCCCAAGATGCCGGACAGAGCGGCCAGGCCGTCCAAGAAGCGGTCACAGCGATGAAACTGATCGCCGAAAAAATTGCCGTCATCGAAGAAATTGCCTACCAAACCAACATGCTTGCGCTGAACGCTGCCATTGAAGCAGCCCGCGCCGGCGAACACGGCCGCGGCTTCGCCGTTGTCGCAGGCGAAGTCCGCAATCTAGCCGAACGCTGCCGCACTGCGGCTCAGGAGATCGGTGGGTTGGCCGCTGCCAACGTGCAGATCGCGGAGCGCTCTGGTGGCTTGTTGACCGAACTTGTCCCGGCGATTCAGAAAACCGCGGACTTGGTGCAGGAAGTAGCTGCGACCTCCAGGGAGCAGGCCTCTGGCGTCAGCCAGATCAACGGAGCGATCAGCCAGGTCGGCGTGGTCACTCAACGCAACGCCGCCGGGGCCGAGGAACTCTCCAGCACCGCCGAAGAACTCGCGTCACAGGCCGAAGCTTTGCAAGACATGATTAGCTTCTTCCGTGTCAGTGCTCATGGCAACCACCGCTCGGCCAAAAAGCAAAAGCCCGAGAAGCCTCATTTCCCTGAATCCAGAGACGACGATAACCATGGCCTCTCCAAGCACTCGGGAAAGCCAAACGCTGACTTCGCCGAATCCTTTGCACGGTTCTAACTCCCGAGGAGACTTATGGAAATCAAAGAATCTCAAGAAGCGGTTCAGCAGCAATTTCTGACCTTCTTCCTCGCGGAGGAGGAGTACGCCGTCAACATCCAGCGCGTGAAGGAAATCATCGAGTACACCACGGTCACCAAGGTGCCCAAAGTGCCCCAGTGGATTCGTGGTGTCATCAACTTGCGCGGCAACGTCGTCCCGGTGGTGGATCTCGCCGTCCGTTTCGGGCTCGAGGAACGCCCCGTAACCAAGACAACCTGCATCGTCATCGTCGAAGTCGAGCAGGACTCCGAGCGCGCCGTCATGGGAGTGATCGCCGATGCCGTCAACCAGGTCATAGATCTCGCTCCCAAAGATATCGAAGAGCCACCCGCTTTTGGCACGCACGTGCGTTTGGAATATCTCCTCGGTATGGGCAAACTCGGCAAAAAGTTTGCTCTCATCTTGAACATTGACAGTGTCTTGAGCAACGCCGACCTGCTGACCGTTTCCGCGCTTCAGACCGCCGCCGTGGACTCACCGGCTCAAGCGGGCGGCAACGCCGAGGGACAGCCATAGGCCACCTGATGCCTTCCGGAGAAGTCCCAGCGCATTCCACGTTGACTCTGTCCAAGCCCATTCCGGATCTCGCGGTGGAGGAGTTTCAACTTTTCCAGGTCCTCGTTCTCCGCGAATCCGGAATCCACCTTGGCGACAAAAATCGTGCCATGCTGGTCAGCCGCTTGTGGAAGAGATTGCGCGCCCTGGAATTGAACTCCTTTTCGGCCTACTACCGGAAAGTAAAGGCGGATCCCCAGGAGCTGGTGCTTATGCTCGATTGCATATGCACCAACGAAACGCACTTCTTCCGCGAGCCTGCTGCATTCGAATGTCTCCGCGAACGCGTTTTTCCCGAATGGATGGCGCAAGCCGACGCAAATAAAAGGAACAGAACCCTCCGCGTCTGGAGCGCCGCGTGCTCCACGGGCGAAGAACCTTATTCCCTGGCGATGACCCTCTTGTCCGAGTTTCCAGTTTCCTCCGGCTGGACCGTCGAGGTTCTCGGCACGGATCTCTCTACCAAGGTCTTGACGCGCGCTTCCAAAGCGATCTGGCCCGCCGAGAAAATTGCCGACGTCCCCGTGGACTATCAGCGAAAGTTCCTTCTGAAGGGCTTTGGTCCGGAGAAAGGGAAGATCAAAGCGGCCGACGAGCTGCGCCAGGTCGTCCGGTTTCAACGCCTTAATCTCACGCAGGAACCCTACCCGGTCGCGGGTCTCTTCGACCTGATTCTCTGTCGCAATGTTCTCATCTATTTCGAATGGGAAACCAAAATCAAAGTGGTTGATCGCCTCGGGAGATTCTTGACTCCCAATGGTTATCTCTTTCTGGGCCATGCGGAAAGTTTGCACGGAGTGTCGGACAAATTGCGCTCCGTCGCCCCGAAGGTTTTCCCGGCCCCCAAAGTTCCCGTGGCTCGCAACAGCGCTCTTTGCATTCTCCAGCGCCGCGAAAATGCTTTTCGCGACTGAACATATTGCCGGCAGTTCCGCGATGCCAGACCTCGGGGCGGCTGCCTTCACCTGTAGGAAAACGACGTGACCTCTGACAAGCACCAAGACTTCGCCGAAACCAACCCTGCCCCTGCCCCGGGCAACTCCGTGCTATTGAATGTCCTCGTCGTGGATGATTCCGCCATCGTTCGCCAAGTTCTCGTGGCCGTGCTTTCCGAAAAACGTGGATTCCGTGTGACCGTGGCTGCCGATCCCCTCATCGCCATGGACAAAATGAAAAAGTTCTCGCCTGACGTCATTCTTCTGGATCTGGAAATGCCCCGCATGGACGGCCTGACTTTTCTCGAGAAGCTAATGTCTCAAAATCCAATTCCCGTCGTAGTCTGTTCTGGCTTGACCGGGCCCAGGACCGAAGAAGCCATCCGCGCGCTGGAAATTGGCGCCGTGGATCTCATCACCAAACCGAAAGTGGGCATTCGCGGTTTTCTGGAGGAGTCCGCCGTCCTGCTGGAAGATACCGTTCGCGCGGCTGCGAAAGCCAAGCTCAACAAGTTTCGCATGCTCCGTGGCAAGTCCTCAAAATATAGCTCCGCAGACGTTGTGATTCCCCATGTGGCCCTCCCAGCAGGCCCTCAGCAAAGGGAAAAGATCGTGGCCATTGGGGCGTCCACCGGAGGCACTGAAGCACTTCTCCACATCCTCGAACAGATGCCCGAGGATTGCCCGGGAATTGTCGCCGTCCAGCATATGCCCGAGGGCTTCACCGCCGCTTACGCGAACCGGCTAAACGGCATTTGCCGTATCCGGGTAAAAGAAGCCGCCGACGGCGATAAAGTCGTTCCCGGCCGAGCCTACATTGCCCCCGGAAACCGCCACACGCTTGTCCACCGCATCGGTCCAAGCTATTTTGTGGAAGTTCGTGAAGGCCCCCTTGTGTCCCGCCATCGCCCCAGTGTCAATGTGCTGTTCCGCTCCGTAGCGCAGGCTGCAGGCGACAGCGCGGTCGGTATTCTTATGACAGGCATGGGCGATGACGGAGCTGACGGTCTTTTGGAGATGAAGCAAGCGAAGGCGTTCACCATCGCGCAGGACGAAGCTAGCTGCGTAGTTTTCGGCATGCCGCGCGAAGCCATACTTCGTGGCGCTGCGGATGAGATTCTCCCTCTCTCCAGGATTCCAACTGCCATTTTGCGAAGTAGCTTTGCGCGAAAACCCTGACGCGGGGCCAATCTTGTGCTCTACCATTGGGCGCTGTGCAGTAAACTTGATAGAGGTTCCGCATCGGATGACTTCTCGGTGATACACACAGTGGCAGTATCTTTGGTCAGTTCATGGTTACTTGCAAGAGCTGCCTGATGGCTGTTGCGAACAGGTTTCCTAACGGCTAACGGACCAATGCCTGATAAACGAGAGGTTTGACGCTTCCATGCTAACGGTCGCCGCACCATCCGCGAAAACCTCCTATTCTTCGAAGTTCGGCAAGCTAGAATAGCTTCAACTCAAGAGGCATTATGAGAATCTTGCGCCGCAATTTCCGACAATCTTCTGTAATAACGGGCTAGACAAATGTTGTGAACAAAAGATCATTTCAATGGTTCGAGCAGCCAACTCACATGGCAGGGAACGGAAAGCTGGGATATTGGCTGGTAGCTTTGCGCGCCTATTCTTAGGATTTAAGTCGAGATTCGTTCTCATTCCAGTCGTTGTAGCTCTCGCCCAACTCGCTGCCATTTCTCTGGCAGCCCAAGTCTCGGCCCGGAACTGGAAACCACCCAATACTGCAACAAGGCCTTGCAAGATCGTCCCTGATACTTCGAAACCGTCGAAAGAAGCGAAGAAAAACGGTAAGAAAAGGCTGGGCGATGCCGATGGTTGCCTTGAGGTGCACTCCACGACGCTGGAGGTTCAAGAATACCTGCAAGCTTATGGGCGAGAACAGAAATGGAACTTGAGTGATGAACACGTAGCGGAGGATGCCTGGACGTTTTCGAGGAAGCTGGAAAGAGACGAACTCTTGCACTACGCGCAGAACGACGCAAATACCGAGCGCGTGAACTGGACTTCGGGGGTGGCTTTTGTTCAAGTCAGGACGGCGGAACTCGATGAAGGGTTCGTCCGCGTGCAAGTTTCTGCTCGTTTCCAAGGTTACGGCCAGAGTCTGGATCGATTTGCTCCACAAAAAGAATTCTGGCCGCTGATTTCAAACGGTTCCTTTGAAAGGCAGCTCATTTCCGCACTTGAAGTGCACCTCAAGAATGCCCAGTAAAACGCGCTTGAGTGCAAAGTGGCTAGGGCAGCGGCTCTCTTTCCTGAATGGGCACCAACAACAGGGACAAAGCAAAGAATTCATTTCTATGTGGTACGTTTAACTGATCCAGCCACTCGATTGGAAGCTAAAGAATCCTCAGGCGGAGGAAGCCTTGGTCGACCTCGGACCAACGTGGATAGGTGTATCACACACTCGCGCCTTGAGGACGATATTCCGATTCGTTTTCGTACTTCTTGGGATATTTTTTGCGAGCGGAACCGCACCGGCACAGATTTCGCCCGGTCCGCTTTCGAAGGCGCATCAATCCTTAACGGGAACCACGCAATGCGCGAGCTGCCATCAATTTGGCGCCAGCACTCCGACCTTTAAGTGTCTCGATTGTCATAAGGAAGTGGCCCAGCGCCTGGCGGCAAACCATGGGTACCACGCCAAGCTTCAAATGCAGAATCCGAATGGCAAGGACTGCGTGCGCTGCCATCTTGAGCACAACGGCGAAGACTTTAATCTCTTGCATTGGGAGCCATCGCAGAAACAGTTCGATCACCATTTAACGGGATACAACCTCGAAGGAAAGCATGCGGGGCTCTCTTGCGAGAAATGCCACACCCCTTCGAAGATGGTTGCGAGCGAGCAGGCACTCATCAAATACAAGGATCTGAATAAATCCTTTTTTGGGATGTCGGCGAACTGCCTGGCCTGCCACGCCGATCCTCATAAAGGGCAGCTGGGAAACGACTGCCAGCGCTGTCACAACGTGAACGACTGGAAGCAAGCCTCGCAATTCGACCATTCGAAAACGCGATACCCGCTGACGGGCTTGCATATGAAGGTGGCTTGCGAGAAATGCCACAAGCCGGATCAGCCCGGGGGGGCGGCCCGCTATAAGGATATGAAGTTTGACTCCTGCACGGCTTGCCACATCGATCCGCACAAAGGATCGTTCAAGCAGCGCTGCGAAACCTGCCATACCACCGTAAGTTGGAAGAAAATACTGCCGGGATTCGAATTCGACCACTCGAAGACTAAGTATCCGTTGCTCGGTCTGCACGCAAAAGTGAGCTGCGTTCTTTGTCATCTGAGTGGCGACTTCAAACGACAATTGGTATTCGCGGAGTGCATAGATTGTCACAAACCCGATCCGCACAAGGGGCAGTTTGAGGCGCGCCCGAAGAAAGGCGAGTGCGAGGAATGCCACACCGTCGGCGGCTGGAAGCCATCATTATTTGGCGTGAAAGAGCATGCCACCTCGAAATACCCGTTGCTGGGCAAACATGCCAACGTGGCATGCGATAAGTGCCACGTTCAAGCAGGCAAGGATACCCTCTACAATGTGAAGTTTGCCGCCTGCCTGGATTGTCACAAAGATGTCCACGAAGGGCAGTTTTCCGCTGCTCCTTATCATGACCGTTGTGAAAGCTGCCACACCGTGCAGGATTTTCACCGTTCGACATTTACGGTTGCCGCTCATCAGAAGACTCGGTTCGCTCTGGCGGGCGCACACGTGGCCGTGCCTTGCAATGAATGTCACAAAACTGGCGCAGGCGGGCCAACGGACAAGATGCTGCCTTTCCATTTCCAGGATCAGAGTTGCACCGCATGCCACGTTGATCCGCATCATGGCGAGTTTAAAGAGCGCATGGCCCGGCGCCGTGCAAATGGAACGCCGCTCGGCTGCGAGGCCTGCCACGACGTGAAGTCATGGACAAACGTGAGCAGTTTCAACCATTCCAAAACAAAATTCCCCCTGTTAGGTGCACACCGGGCAGTTGCCTGCGGCGACTGTCACAAAGCGCCGCCCGGTTCTCACCAAGCACAATTCAAGGGGACATCCCAACTCTGCGAGGATTGCCATGTTGACGCGCACGGATCGCAGTTCGCGAAGGTGGGCAAGACCCGCTGCGCAGAGTGCCACAACGTCCAGCGGTGGGTTCCTTCAACGTTCGACCACGACACGCGCACGCACTTCCCGCTCACCGGAGGTCACGCGCATGTTCTTTGTGATAAATGTCACAAGGAAACGAAGATGGTCGATGGCAAACCTGTCCTTTTTTACAAACCAACGCCGGAGAAATGTGCCGACTGTCACGGCCCGGGAATGCGTTCAGAGCAGCCAACATTTTCAAATTAACTCAATCAGAAACATCGCATTACAGCGTAGGGCTATCCGGAGCAGGAAGATAATGCGCCAAGAACTCCATTTCCCAGTTGAGTCATAACGATGCCACAACAGACAGTTGAATAGACCCCGGACATGGCCACTTACTGGCCATGCGTACAGTTGTTTCGAACTTTCTAGTCCGAGAAAATTCAGGTAAGTCCAGCCCGCTGCACCCCCATCTGCTAGGGAAGATCGGGGGAAGGGGGCAAATACGCGCAGAGTGGTCAAAACCATTTGTTGGCTGCTGCTATTCGCCGCCTGGCAGCCAGCCGGGGCACCGGTTTCCGCTGCACAGCGGGAGACCACTCGAAGTCCGCACGGACCGTTGGCGATTCCCTGCGAAAATTGCCATACCGCCGCCGGATGGCGTCCTATCCGTGCCGTCCCTGAATTCGACCACAACAAGACCAAGTATCCGCTGCGGGGCTTGCATGAGAAGGTGCCTTGCTCGCGTTGCCACTCCAAGCCGGTATTCACCGACGTAGGGAAGAATTGCCAGGATTGTCACGCCGATATCCACCAGCGAAAAATGGGAACGAATTGCGCGCAATGTCACACGGTTCAGGGCTGGCAGGTTTCCGTAAAGCAGATCAACGATCACCAGAATCGTTTCCCACTTTTCGGCGCTCATGCTGCCGTGCAGTGCGAGGACTGCCACAAGAGTGCCGCCGTCGGCCAATTCCAGGGTCTTTCCACGGCCTGTGCCTCCTGCCATTTGACGGATTTCCAGAAGACCACGAATCCCAATCACGTGAGCGCGCAGTTCGCGACGACTTGCGAATCCTGCCATTCGTTTGACAGTTGGCTGGGTGCGAAATTTGATCACAATGCCACGGGATTTCCGCTGACGAACGGCCACGCCAACGTGGCTTGTGCATCCTGCCACATCAACAACAACTACAATCTGCAAATTGCGCCGACGGATTGCGGAAATTCACAGTGCCACTTGACGACCTGGCAGAAGACCAATAACCCGGTGCACTCTTCCGCGGGGCCGGTCTTCGCCGTCGCGAATTGCGCGAATTGCCATACGACCAAGGGCTGGGACTCGGCTAATTTCGACCATACCTCGACGGGATTCCTGCTTACGAACGGCCACGCGAATGTGCCCTGCGCTTCCTGCCACATCAACAACAACTACACTTTGACGATCGCGCCGACGGATTGCGGAAACTCAGGTTGCCATTTAACGAAATGGCAGCAAACGACTAACCCCGAGCATTCGACGTCCGGGCCAGCATTTGCTGCGGCGAATTGCGCCACCTGCCATACCACCAAGGGTTGGGACTCGGCGTCTTTCGACCACAGCGTAACGGGCTTCACACTAACCGGCACACACGCTTCTCCCTCGCCGACGCCCTGCGCGTCCTGTCACATCAACAATAACTACGCGCTGAACTCCACGGACTGCATGGGCTGCCACCTGTCGGCATGGAACAGCACGCCGACCTTTGGCGGAAGCGTGCCAAATCACATCACCGCCGGTTTCCCCACCACAGCTTCCGCCTGCTCGACGTGCCATCCCATCACGAAGTGGGCCGACGGCAAGTTCGACCACAACGCTTTTGGTTTTCCGCTAACGAATTCCCACGCACTGGTAGCCAACGGAGGCAAAGTGCCCGGCTGTACCTCCTGCCACATCAACGGCAACTTCAGTTTGAACATTGCGGCAACGGACTGCGGGAACTCCGGATGCCACTTGACCACCTGGCAGACGACAAACAATCCGGCCCACCCGACGGCAGGAGCGCCGTTCGCGGCGGCGAACTGCTCGACATGCCACAACACGATCGCGTGGACCACCGCGATTTTTGACCACAGCGTGACCGGGTGGGCGCTGACGGGTTCGCATCAACTGGCACCTGCTGGCAAAGTCGTGGCTTGTACCGACTGCCACGTCGGGAACAACTACACCTTCACGGCCGCGAACACGGATTGCTACGGTTGCCATATCGCCGCGTGGCAAAGCACGCCAACCTTTGGCGGCAATGTGCCGAATCACATCACTGCAGGATTCCCGACGTCCCAATGCTCGACCTGCCATGACACCATCACTTGGACCGACTCGACGTTTAACCACGCGTCAACGGGCTTTCCGCTGACGAATTCGCACCAACTGGCGCCCGCTGGCAAAGTCGTGTCGTGCGCCTCCTGCCACATCAACAACAACTACAGCCTGACGATTGCGCCGACAGATTGCGGGAATTCGCAATGTCACTTGACGACCTGGCAGACGACGAACAATCCGGTCCATTCAGCCGCTGGGGCACCCTTTGCGGCAGCGAACTGCTCGACATGCCACAACACGATCGCGTGGACCACCGCGATTTTTGACCACAGCGTGACCGGGTGGGCGCTGACGGGTTCGCATCAACTGGCGCCTGCTGGCAAAGTCGTGGCTTGCACCGACTGCCACGTCGGGAACAACTACACCTTCACAGCCGCGAATACGGATTGCTACGGTTGCCACGTTGCCGCTTGGCAGAGCACGCCAACCTTCGGTGGCAATGTGCCGAATCACATCACCGCAGGATTCCCGACGTCCCAATGCTCGACTTGCCACGACACTCTGAACTGGGCCGACGGCAAGTTTGATCACAGCACCACAGGTTGGGCGTTGGCCGGCGCCCACGTGACTACGCCCTGCGCTTCGTGCCACATCGGCGGCAACTACAGCCTGACGTCGGCGAACACGGATTGTTATGGTTGCCACCTTGCAGCGTGGCAGAGCACGCAAACTCTCGGTGGCAGCGTGCCGAATCACATCGCGGCGCAGTACCCAACTACCTGCATCACCTGCCACACCACCTGGACCACAACCAATTGGCTCGGCGCGACCTTCAACCACACATGGTTCCAGCAGCCTCACCACGGGTCCGTTTGCGCCGATTGCCACACCACTTCGACAAACTACGCCGTCTTCTCTTGCATCGTTTGTCACTCTGGCCCGCACAGTAACAAGGCTCAAACAGACGCGACTCACAAAGGTAATGGCGGCTACTCCTACGGTCCGATGACTTGTGTCCCCTGCCACAAGAATTGACGGCGTAGCTCAATGCGCTTTCATGGTGCCGGTGGGTAAAGCGAGCGAATGTATACAGAAGCAAGAGAAACAAAAGTGGTTGAGGGAAGAGGGGAAAGTGTTTCGAGCGAGCAGAAAAGGGGAGCAAGGCGTTAGGCGCTTTTTCACGCGCTCTTTTCCCGCGACCCTGGTGTTCTGCGCGATATGGAGCTTCTCCGCTGGCTCACTCCGCGCACAAGCTCCGCAGCTTCAGCAAGCCGATAAAAAACGGTCCGTCTTTCGCGTCAAGTATGCCGCGGAAGGATCTTTATATCTGGATGCGGGACGAAACGATGACCTCCAGGAAGGAATGAGACTTTCGCTGATCAATGCGCCACCGGATGCCGCCATTTCCGATGGCGTGCGCTTCCGGGGTTACGAGCACGTTGCCGAATTGAAGGTTACTTCGGTAGCGGACTCTTCTTCCGTTTGTGAAATTGTGAGTTCAAATAGCGAAATTAAGGTCGGGCAGCTGGCGTTTCTGACGCCGGATAGTGTGCAGGAGCGCCGTCAAGCGGAGTTTGTCGCTGACTCGGCCAATTACCCAATCGTCTTGACCTTCACGAATGGCGATCCATTGGATGAGGAAATTCGGGCGACGGAAGAAAAGAAGACGCTTCAGGAAACACCTGTCGGCCACGTGCGCGGCCGGTTTGGGCTGGACTACGGCGGGATTCAGCAATCGGGCGGACTAAATTCCAAGCAGGTGGGAGTGGTAATTCAGTCCGATATTTCCAACATCGGGGGAACCTATTGGAGTTTTCGAGGCAATTGGCGCGGGAATATGAATGTGAGCAGTTCCAGCACGGCGGGTGCGACTCCCACCACGCTTACGGATCTGATCAATCGCACTTACCAAATAGGTTTCATTTACGATAGCCCCTATTCGCCGATTTCCATGGGCGTTGGAAGGCTTTATCTGCCTTGGGCGCCGGGCCTGAGCACGATTGACGGAGCCTATTTGGGAAGAAAAATTACGCGGATTGCCACGATCGGTTTCTTCGGTGGTTCCACGCCAGACCCCTCCTCCTGGAGCTACAATCCCGATCAGCATATCGCCGGAACGTTCGTCAACATTTCGGCCGGCAACTTTGAACGCACGCGCATCTTCAGCACGGCGGGTGTCGCCCTCACCAGCATCCAGTGGAAAGTCGCCCGGCAATTTGCCTTCTTGGAAAACAACATTTCATGGAAGCGCTACATTTCTTTTTACAGTTCGCTCCAGGCCGATGCTGCCAGGACTTCTCCGCTGCCAAACGGCGGAAGCAATCCCACGGGGATTTCACAGAGTTATTCTTCAATTCACTTTCAGCCGTTCCGCCGCGTGAGCTTCGGCGTGAATCACAATTATTTCCGCAGCCTTCCGACCTACGACATCCGCCTGTTGGGCACCGGCCAGCTGGACCGCTATCTTTTTCAGGGCTTCAGCGGAGACGTGCGGGTGGAACTGATGAAGCAAATCAACGTTTACGCCAGCCTGGGCCGTAGCAAAGCCACCACCGATACCAAAAACTCGCTCAATCAAGCGTACGGCATTACCTTCAACAATCTCCTGCACACCGGGCTGCTCGTGGATCTCCATTACTCGAAATTTGACAGCGTGTTTGGCAGCGGCAAATACATTTCGTTTTCCTTGTCTAAGAACGTCACAGATTCCTTGCACCTCCAACTCTTCGGCGGCCACCAGGCCTACAATTCCACTCTCACGAACGATACGCACTCCAATTTCGTCAACGGGGTCGTGGATTGGAATGTCGGCCCGCGGTATTTCCTTGAAGGCAACTACGGTTTTTATAGCGGCACTAGCATGAACTACCGGCAGTGGTTCACGACTTTCGGTTACCGTTTCGGGGGTTACCGAAAATGAAGAATCACCGTCATCTGTGGTTGTTGGCAGCCTGTGGGCCGTCAATACTCTGTTTGCGATTCTCCACAATTCTTTTCTTGGGGTTATTGCTCCCAACTCCGGCAACTCGAGCTCAGCTGCAGACGGCATCGCTTCCAGCGTCCGCAGATACAAGCGTTGCCCCCGCCCCGGCGATGGACGCTCTGCTGCTGGCACGCAAATCCGTGGAGAAATTCTTCGAACAATCTTCCAACGTGGTCTGCACCGAAAGTGTAAGCCAGATCACGATTGGAAAGAATGGAAAGCCCGAGTATCGCGAAGAATCCAGGTTCGTCTATCAACTTCAAGCCAGCACTAGCACGGGTTCCCTGAAGCTTGCCGAGTCTCGCGAAACTCGCAAGGCTGCTTTTCGCGATGCGGCCCGCACGCTGCTGATCACCAATGGCTTTGCCAGCATGCTGCTCATCGTCCATCCCGAGTATGAAACCAGCTACATCTTCGAGCGAGCAGGGGAAGAAAACGTGGATGGCAAGCCTTTGGCCAAAATCAATTTCAGGCCCGTTGCCGGAGGTTCCTCTCCCGCGGCGTTGCAACTTCGCGGACAGAACTATCCCCTCCCCCTGTCCGGCACTCTTTGGATCGACCCGCGGAATGGCGCCATCACAAAACTCATTGCGGCGGTCGACTCCAGTTTGAGCGACTTGGGTCTTCAGGGAATGCGCAGCGAAATCCATTACGACACTGTGCAATTTCACGATCCCGAGGAGTCCTATTGGATGCCGGTTTCGGCAACCATTGACGTTGAGACTCCGCGCCAGCATTGGCGCAATGTCCACCGCTTTACGGCTTACAAACGATTTACCGCAACGATCCGAATTGAAAACGCCGAGGGTAAACCATGAGCGCATCCGCCACCATACGTACCGCTGTTTTAGCCCAGGAAGACGCCGAACGCGGCCATCGCATCCGCGTGCTCCTAGCCTGGTTGCTTGCTCTAGCCGTCGTTCTAGTTATTGCCGGCTATGGCTTTGACTATTACACGCTGGGGGCTTCGCAGCGCCCCTTCTCGGCGAAGCACGAAATCCTGCGTCCTAGCGGAAGTATCGGGATGAAGCTCGGCATGTTCGGCGTGTTTCTCTTCTTCCTGATTTATCTTTATCCCCTGCGCAAGCGCTGGGGCTGGCTCGGCAGGCAGGGCAACTCCCGTCATTGGCTGGATTTTCACGTTGTTCTCGGGACGCTTGCTCCCTTGATCGTCGCGTTTCATTCCACATTTAAGTTCGGCAACATTGCGGGGATGGCTTTCTGGAGCATGCTCGCCGTTACTCTCAGTGGTTTTGTCGGCCGCTATCTCTACTCCCATATTCCGCGCGGACTCAGTGCCGCGGAACTTTCCATGAAAGAGATTCAAGATAAAGAAGAAGCGCTGCGCAAGGAACTCGCGGAACAAAAGGCCACTTTTGGCTTTTCCGTGGAGGCCCTTTCCGAGTTGCCGTCTCCGGCCGAAGTCGCAAAGACGCCCCTGATCGCTTCGCTCTTATCCATGTTCCTGATCGACATCAAGCGGCCTTTCAAGGCTTCTCTTTTGCGGCTGCGCCAAGCCGGCTTTGGCGCCTGGCTGCTTTCCTTTTTTGGTCTCTTCTCCACGCGGGACAAGAAACTCGAGCGAGCCATTCGCCTGGCGCAAAAGCAGTCTTCGCTTTCCCAGAGCATCGCTTTTCTCAACCGCACGCAGCGCATCTTCCAGCTCTGGCACGTCATCCACCGGCCCTTCAGTTACGCATTCGCGATTCTGGCCATCATTCATATTTGTCTGGCGCTCTCCATGGGCTATAGGTTGTAAGTGCCCGTCCAATCGTTATCGCCGGATACGGAAAAGGAATTGCGCATGAAAAAAAGCTATCTAGGATTTGGTTTCTTCCTCGTGATTCTCTTTGTCACCGGCTGCAAGAGTCAGCAGAGCGACAACGATGCCATTCGTGCGGGAATCCTGCAGCACTTGAGGAACGTAGGCACCCTGGACATGAACGCAATGGTTATGGATCTCAAAAACGCCTCGGTGAACGGCAATCAAGCTCACGCTGACGTGGAGTTCCGTCCGAAAACGGGCGCGCCTCCGGGAGCCGGTATGCAGGTTACCTATAACCTGGAAAAACGGGATGGCGCATGGGTCGTATTGAAGACTCAAGCTGCCGGCGGAATGATCGAGCATCCCGCCCCGGGCCAAAATCCACATCAATCTCAAAACGTACACGGAAGCCAGCTTCCTAATTTCAGCGAGTTGGTAAACCCCGCGGCCGCTCCGGCAACAGGGACTCTGCCGCCGGGCCATCCGCCGATTTCTTCAACGCCGAATAAGGTCGATCAGTCCTCAACCAAGAAACAGCGATAAATCTATGGATTCAACCGTCTCATTCTTCATTGCCGTCGCGGTCATCGCGTTCTTCATGTGGCGGTATCTGAAGGACCAAAAGCAAAAGGACTCCCAGGCGCGCGCGGCTGCAGAGAAGGGAAAACTCTATTCCGAGGGGCCCAAGTCCCAGCATCCCCACATCGACGAGACTTATTGCATCGGTTGCGCTGCTTGCACGATGGTGTGCCCCGAAGGTGATGTCCTGGCCATGGTTGGCGGAAAGGCGGCCATCGTCAACGGACACAAGTGCATCGGCCACAGTCTTTGTGCAGATGTCTGTCCTGTCGGGGCCATCACCATGGTCATGGCCAGCCCCAGCATGGGCGCGGATATGGCGACGCTGACGCCCCAATACGAAACCACCATCAAAAACTTGTTCATCGTCGGCGAACTCGGCGGCTTGGCGCTGATCAAGAATGCCGTAAACCAAGGACGCGACTGCATCGATAACATTTCCAACAGAATCAGCGCACTGGGATATCGCCGAATGACGTCGGATGTTCTCGATGTTCTCATTGTCGGGGCGGGCCCTGCAGGAATCAGCGCTTCGCTTCGCGCCGCCGAGAAAAAACTCAATTACCTCACATTGGATGAGGGTGAAATGGGCGGCACTGTGGCGAAATATCCGCGCCAAAAGCTGGTCATGACCAGCCCTGTCGAATTCCCGATGTACGGAAAATTCAAGAAGACCGAGCTCTCCAAGGAAGAACTGATTGCTTTTTGGAGCAAGGTTTTGGAGCGCACGGATTTTAAGTTCCGCAAGGGGGAAAAAGTCGAGGATGTCAGGAAAGGAGAAGACGGCATTTTTGTCGTTGTGACCGCGAAGAACCAATACCGCGCGCATGCCGTTGTCCTTGCGCTTGGCAAGAGTGGCAGTCCACGGAAGCTAGGAGTCAAAGGCGAGGAGCTGCCCAAGGTCATGTATCGCCTGATTGAAGCGGATCATTATGTGAACAAGCGAATCCTGGTGGTAGGCGGCGGCGACAGCGCGATCGAAGCCGCCATGGGGCTTGCACACCAGGTCGGCAATCAGGTCACGCTTTCCTATCGCAAAGAAGCCTTTAGCCGCATCAAAGAAAGAAACTCGCAGCGCATCCAGGAATGTCTGCGCAAGGGAAAGCTGAAGGTGATTTTCAATTCCGTTCCCGTGGAATTCAAACAAGACGCTGTTGTCCTCGATGTCCAGGGTAAGTTGCAACAATTTCCTAATGACTACGTATGGATCTTCGCAGGCGGTGAACCCCCCACCGCCTTCCTCAAAAGGATCGGCCTTGGGTTTGGCATGCGCGACCTCACCGTGGAAGCCAGCACCGAAGCAAGACATCGGCAGGTGCTAGCAGGTGTTAAACGATGGGTTAGGCAGCCCGTCTGAGCCGGCAGCGCTTACCGGACAAGTGAAAAACTGCCGAATCGTCGCGTCCAACAAGCCCTTTGAGACCGGGAATGCGCGTCCAACTGCGTCCAAAACTAACGGTCTTGCGCGGTTTGTGAGGTGGGAAGCCCGTAAAGCCAACTGCATCAACAGGGGGTCGACCAACTGTAAGGGCAATTGAATCATCAAGACTTAGGGTTTGCTCGTCAAGCTTATAACCCGAAGGTCATCCGTCCAAATCTGAGCTTCGCGACCAAGTCATGCATCGCTCCACGAAGAAGGGTTCCGGTAACCTTCTGTCAGCCTTAGTGACCATGGAAGAGCTTCGATGACGGCCGGTGACCGACGCGCGGATTACGCGGAGACTGAAGTTGCGCAGGTGAGACTTGCACATCATCCAGGCGAACTGGCGCGTGCCGCGTCACGGCTCGGGCTAGCCGAAATCAACATAAACTACAGCTACTGCGGAGCCGGGCCCGATGCCAATGCAACGTTTCTCATCTTCGGGGTAGCAGAAGCAGGCAAGGCAGCTGAGGTTCTTGATCAGCCAGCCGCTGCCAGCGCGACGATCTGAAACACCGAACTCAGATAGGAGCAATGAGAGTCTGCAAGAGAGCCAAGCGGCTCCCTCGGAAGGCAAAATACTAGCACTTCGTGCGTGGTGATTTGAGTCTACCGCTAATCACAAGTACCCTACGAGGTACGGGAGCTTATTCCGGCTCCGAGACGATCAGCACTTGTGCCTCGCTCCGATTGTATGTATGAGATTGACGGCAAGCTCCGCATTGTAATGCGTGAGTGACCTACGACTCAGTCAAAGCAGGCAAGGGTGGTATCTGGCTGGTCATGTCATACCGGCCAATTTTCGTCACCGTCAGGGGAGTGTTGCAGTCTTTGGTTTTACATCGAAAGCCCCAGTAGGCGTAACGCATAGCGGCCCGAGGCTATAACACAACTACGTACCGTGCAAGGAATCTGCCGGGGTTACGCTTCTCGCTCTCGGTCAAAAACCTCGTGGCATTGCTTCTCAAATTCCGGCTCGTGGTCGGCCTTTTTCAACGCGGCGCGTTTACTTGACGTGTGCCACTCTCATGTTAGAGTTACTTACATAATCTAGAGGCCGCGCGAAGAGCGGGGAGCTTATTCAAAGGCCGAGGAGAAGAATCAGGCATGGGACGCGTGAAGACGGCAAGAATTCATCCTATAGGGGGGCGACCGCCGGCGGCACGGAGGCGGCTTGGAACAGGGTTTGACGGAACGCTGCCAAGGGGTGATCGGGTGGTGGGCCGAGAAACACTGGGACTGCGTGAGCGGAAGAAGGCGCGGCTGCGTCAGGAGATCATTGATACGGCGCTGCGATTGTTCCGCAAGCGAGGCTACGAAAAGACGCGTATAGACGACATCGTGCAGTCTCTGGAAATCAGCCAGCCCACGTTCTTCCGGTATTTTCCGAGCAAGGACGCAGTATTGGGGGAAGTGGGGAGGCGGGGTTTTGCGTGCATCACGGACCATTTAAGGAACGAGCTTTCCAGCGAGGCGACGACGGCGGAACATTTGCGCCGAATGTATCAGGAGCTGGCGCGTCACGCGGAATCGGACCGCCCGTTGTGGCAGGCGGTGGTGCTCTCAGGGGCGATGGACCCGGTACGGTCTCCGAATGTGCGGGAGCGCAAGGAATGCGCGCTGGGCTTGCTGCGGGAGATTCTGGCGCAGGGGCAGAATCGCGGAGAAATCTCCCGGGATTTTCCGGTCGAGCATCTTGCGGAGTTCATGGAAGGGCTGTACAACACCATCGTCCGTCAGTGGGCCGTGGATCTTACGGGGCCGCATAAGTTATCCGACCGGGTCAGCAGTGCGGTGGAGTTTTTCCTGCGCGGTGTCCGCCCGTGATGAGCACGGGCGCGTTTGCGTCCGTGAGCCAGAGGCCCTCCATTCAAAATAGTATTGAATACGCAGTGATCCTCCTAGGCAGTTTCACCAATCACACACTCTCGTTGGGGGCATAGAAATGAAGGCCGCGGTCTTGAATGAATTCAAGCAGCCGTTGGAATTCCAGGAAGTTGCGCGGCCGGAGCTGGGTCCTGGCGATGTCTTGATCAAAGTAGAAGCTTGCGGGGTGTGTCATTCGGACTTGCATCTCGCGGATGGAGATTGGAGCCAACTGGCGGCGATCGTGAAGAGACCACTGATCCTGGGCCACGAAATTGCGGGGCGGGTGATCGAAACGGGCGGGGAAGTACACGATTTGCGAATCGGGGACCGAGTGGGAGTGCCATGGGTGCACTGGACGTGCGGGGAGTGTGAGTTTTGCCGGGAAGGGAATGAGAATCTCTGCTCCAAACAAAAGATAACGGGAGTGACGGTGGATGGCGGGTATGCGGAGATGATGAAAGCGCCGGCAAGCCATGCGATGAAAATACCGGAAGGACTTTCGTCGATCGAGGCTGCGCCATTGTTCTGCGCCGGGGTGACTGTGTATCGCGCGCTGAAGCAGGCAAGAGTTTTGCGGGGGCGGCGATTGGCGGTATTCGGCGTGGGTGGACTGGGACATCTTGCCGTGCAGATTGGGCGCGAGATGGGCGCGGACGTGACAGCGATCGATATTTCAGAGGAAAAGCTGGAGCATGCAAAATCACTTGGTGCGTCAAGTGTGTTCAACGCAGGGTCGAAGAGTACGGTCAAGGAATTGCGCGGTAAGGGTGGCGTGCATGTCGCGCTGGTAGCTTCGGCTGCGAAAGCCGCGTACGACATGGCATTTTCTTGCGTGCGGCCGACGGGGACACTCCTAGTGGTGGGTTTGCCTGCGGAGAATATCTGCTTCCCTCCGATTTTGATGGCTTCACTGGAAGTGCGCATCCAGGCGAGCGCGGTAGGCACGCGACAGGATGTGCGCGAAGTACTTGCGCTGGCTGCCTCGGGAAAAATTCATTGCAGGGTGGGCACGCGGCCGCTATCGGAAGCCAACGAAGCACTCGAGCAGTTGCGCAGCGGGCAAGTTTCCGGACGGATCGTTCTCGCAATTCCATAAATCGCAAGTTAACAAAATCCCAGCAAAAGCCAAGGCAAACGTGTTGAATCACGCGTGTGATTCCCTCGGAAAGTGCGTCGAGCGAAGAAGCGCGTTTGGGGTGCGCCAGGGGGAGGAGCCTGGGTGCGCCTGTGGTGGGGTATTGACGTTAGTTGCTAATATGTGATACGGACTATCACAATATTTGATAGTTCTGGCGGTGGAGCGGGGCTCAGCGCTGTTACGAAGACTGAAATCCGCAGCCAGGCTGGTGCTGCTATCTTTTGGTCGAGTTGCAGTAGTGACGTAACAAGATTAGTTGTCCGTCGCAGACTCATCTGAAGGGGAGCACGCAGACTTGAATCCGAATAAAACCCAAAAACAAGATGCCTTCGAGGAACCAGGAGGAGCTATGAAGTCGATCATGCTGGCAGTTCTGTTCATGTTGGTAATCGGGCTGTTGCCGGGCGGCCCAGTGGCCTCTGCGCAAGGAGTTGGGGCTTCCGCGGATCTGACGGGAACGGTAACGGATCCTTCGGGCGCGGCCGTACCGAATGCAAAGGTAACTGCAATCGACGCGGCGAAGGGAGCACAGCGCAGCGTGATGACCGACGAACAGGGGTTTTATCGGCTGTCCGGGCTGGCGCCCGCGAGCTACAAGGTGAGCGTGGAGCACGCCGGTTTTCAAACCGAGGTGGTCACTTCGCTGAGCTTGACGGTCGGGCAGAACGTGGTGTTTGACTTCAAACTAAAGTTGTCAGGGATTTCCGGAGAGGTGGAGGTGACATCCGAGCTTCCGGTGGTGGAGACGGAGAGAGGGAGCCAGGCGAATACGCTCACGCAGAACGAGATCGCCAACCTGCCGATTGACCGGCGCGACTATCTTACATTCACGTTACTGGTACCGGGCGTTTCGAATTCAACCCGACTGGCATCGGACCAGGATTTTCGAGTAAAGCAGACGCCGCAGAGTGGGCTCTCGTTTTATGGCAGCAATGGGCGAGGGAACAGCGTCACGGTAGACGGCGGAGAAGCGAACGACGACGCGGGCGGAGTGCGCTTGACGCTGAGCCAGGACGCGGTGCAGGAGTTTCAAGTCAATCGCAGCAATTATTCAGCGGAGCTTGGGGGAGCGAGTGGAGCCGCGATTAACATCGTTTCGAAATCCGGGACGAACGATTTGCATGGAAGCCTGTACGGGTTTTTCCGGAATGACGGGCTGGATGCAGCCGACCCGTTTGCCCGGAAGCAGGCGCTGCAGAACGGAGCGATCTTCGATCCGACCCAGCCGGATAGTGTGGGAGGGCCAACGAAGAATTCCTTGACGCGGTACCAGTTTGGTGGAACGGCAGGATTTCCGATCAAGAAAGACAAATCGTTTCTGTTCGTGGCGTTCGAGGGATTGCAGCAGGATGCAGAGAATTCTGTCCCAATTCTGACGAATACGGCAGTTTTCCGGGCGACGGCGGCGCAACAGGCAATCATCAATGCGCTTGGAAACCCATCAAACACTTCGACGGTAACCTGCTTCCCCGGTGTGACTATTAGCGCAAACCAGTGCGCGGGTGCACTTTTCGAAGGTTTGAACGTCAGTCAAACAACGGGTCTTTCGCTGGGCCAAAATGCGCTGAACACCTTCCTAGTGAACGCGCTGGAGACTAACGGCGGGCTGTTCAATTACAAAACCCGAGAGTACCTGGCCTCAGGGCGGTTCGATCATCGTTTCAGCGATTCGAACCAGATCAGCGTCACGTACAGATTTGGACACGACCTGGAAGAGAATCCCGACGTGCAATCGTTGACGGGATTTTCGGCAGGAAGCTCGATTCATGATTACGACAACAACGTTTTAGCCGCCTGGTACCATCAATTCAGTCCTACCGCGCAGAATGAACTCCGATTGCAATTTGACTACGCCACTCTGAACGTCATCCCTAACGAACCGGGAGAAGTGGGACTGCAGATTCCAGGCGTGGTGAATAACCTGGGAACGAGTATCTTCATCCCCAACTTCACGATCACGCGAAGATACGAAATTGCAGACAACTTCACGCTGATCCGCGGCCACCACACGATGAAATTCGGAGGCTCGGAGCTATTGCGGGGCAATCACACGGAATCGCATACCTTTTTCCCCGGACGGTTTATCTTCGGCTCGCTTCCTGGCTTCCTTCTAAGCCCCTGCTTAGCCCCCTCGGCCAGTCCGACAACTCAAAACCCGTGCGGACTCCTCACCCCAGGAGCGAGCTTAGGACCGATTCAAACTGCCTCTCTCGGACTACCTCAGGTTTTCCAGCAAGGCTTCGGCAATCCCGTCTATCCGTATTACACCAGACCATGGACGGCGGCTTACTGGCAGGACGCCTGGCGGATACGGCCCAATTTCACGCTGACCTATGGTTTGCGCTACGAGCTGGACACGCAATATGCGCCACTGAACACGTATAAAAAGAATTTTGGCCCTCGGGTGTCGTTCGCCTGGGATCCATTTAACGATCACAAGACAGTCATTCGTGGAGGATACGGGGTCTTTTACGCGCCCATTTACGACCAGATTCCCGCGGTGGACTTGTCCCTGGGCGTCTTGAACGCGAACAAGAGTTCCGTCGGCAATTCGTCGAAGGCTGGTCAAGTAAATAATCTGGACGCCATTTGCGGCATGGCCGGAGCTTTCGGACTTTTCCCCCCGCCAACCAGCCCCACCAGCCCCTGCAACCGTGAAATCTCGATCTACATCATTCCGCTGACCGGAGTGCCCGGCGGCAACCCGGCGTTAAACGCGGCCACGGTTTTCCAGACCTTGTTCGCGCAGCAAGCGATCACCTGCACAAAGCCGGCACCGGGAAGCTATGCTTGCATTACGGCCAATGGGGGCGCAGGCGGAGTCGGCGGACTATCGCAGTTTGGACTGAATGTGACCAATAGCGGTCCGCTTGCCGCGCTTCAAGTGGTGTTCGTTGACCAGCCAAACTTCAGAAACCCCTATTCGCAGCAAGCGGAGTTTGGAATTGAGCGTGAGATTGCTCCGGGGTTCTCCGTTTCCGCGAGCTACATATACTCGCATACGATCGGCTTACCCGTTGCCATCGATACCAACCTGCTCCCGGCTCCCAAGAGCACGATTACGCTAGCGAATGGCAAGAGCGTTTCCTACCGAAACTGGAACACGACGGCTGCCTCGGCCGATCCGCTCGGCGGAATTGAGGGCCTGCCCTGTGACCCAAGCGCGGCCAATCCTGCTGGTCCCTTCGCTTGCTTCGTGAATCCGTTTATCGTGCAGAACAATCAATACAGCTCGGCTGGTTCAGCCGTGTATCAGGCGGGGATCCTGGAAGTGAAGAAGCGTTTCGGCAGTAACTTCTCCTTGTTTGGGAATTACACTTACAGCAAGGGATTCGACACCGGGACGGACTTCAACAGCGACTACGGGCCGCAGGATCCGACGGACCTGGGCGCCGATCGGGGGCTTTCGGAATTCGATCAGCGACATAAGGTGGTGATCGCCGGGGTGTTTGACAGCCCCTGGAAGAATCCGTTCCTTTCCGGCTTTCAGCTCGCGCCGATTTTTGCATACAACAGCGGACATCCGTTCAACCTTTTGGCGGGAGGAGAGGTGAACGGCAACAACCACACCACCAACGAACGTCCGATCGGGGCGGGCCGCGACACGGGACTTGGGCCGGACTACACCAATGTGGATATGCGGCTGAGCTGGCGGCACAAAGTGAGCGAGAAAGCGAAGGTGCAGTTTACCGCCGAGTTCTTCAACATCGCCAACCATACCAACTATGCGAGCGTGAACAACGAGGTGAGCCCGCTGTTCGGTCTGACACCGGGATTCACCACGTTCGACGTGCATGGGAGCGCAGCACTCTCTCCGAGCCAGCCGCTGGGTTTCACTTCTGCTTTCCCCAAGCGGCAAATCCAGCTTGGGGTGCGGTTGACGTTCTAATCGGAAAGCGATGATTCGCGGCGCCCGAATGGGTGCAGCCGGCGAATTCGCGTAGCCGAATCAATCAGTCGATGCTTGCAGAATCATGGAGTTTTGCAGGAGCAGGTATAGCATTTCAGGTCCGGGAGGATCCTTCCATGTGGCGAATGAGCAAGCGCGTGATTATCGTCTTAGTGTCAGGGGCAGTGGTATTCCTCTCGTGTGCAGGCAACTCGCGGGCACAGTCACCACCGGGCGTTGTCACTCACGCGGGAACTCTGGCCGACGGCGCAACTTATTTGATTGAAGTTCCGGCAAATTGGAATGGAACTTTGTTTCTGTACAGCCATGGCTACGTGATCCCGGGTACCGCCAACCCCGCACTCGACGTGGGACAGGGAGACCTAGCCACTCGCTTCTTCATGCTTTCGAGCGGTTTTGCTCTTGCGGGGTCCTCGTATGCCACGACCGGATGGGCGATTCATGAAGCAATTCCGGACCAGATCGCGGTTCTCGACCTGTTCAAGCTGATGGTCGGTCAACCAAAACGAACCATCGCCTGGGGACATTCCTTGGGGGGAATGGTAACCGCTGCGCTCATCCAAAGGCACCCCGACCGCTTCGACGCGGCGTTGCCCATGTGCGGCGTGCTCTCGGGTGGGGTGGCTACCTGGAACACGGCGCTCGACTCCGAGTTTGCTTTCAAGACGCTACTTGCGCCGGGAAGCGGGTTGCAAGTCGTCAATATCGCCAATCCTCTTGCCAATCTCCAACTCGCTGAACAGTTTCTCGTCATCGCCCAGTCCACCGCCCAAGGGAGGGCGCGGTTGGCACTGGTGTCCGCCTTAGCAGACGGACCGGGATGGTTCGTCCCTACCTCACCGGAGCCGGCGCCAACCGATTTCACTACTCAGGAAATGAATCAGTTTCTTTGGGATCAAAACGTTGACTTCCCATTTGTCTTTGCGTTTCGGGCTGAACTTGAAGCGCGGGCGCGGGGCAATGTCTCCTGGAACACCGGCGTCAACTACAGAGCGCAGTTGGCGCACTCCATCGACAGAGATGAAGTGCGGGCGCTCTATAAGCAGGCCGGTCTCAGCTTGGATGCCGACCTGGAAACTTTAGAAGATGCCGTAAAAATCAGCGCCGATCCAGAAGCCCTTCACTATCTCGAAACAAATATCATTTTTGACGGCGAGATTCATATCCCAGTGCTGACTCTGCATACCAAGGGAGATGGGCTGGTGGTGGTACAAAACGAATCAGCCTACAAACAGGTCGTCGAAGAGGCGGGCAATGAAAAATTCCTGCGCCGGGCATTTGTCTCCCGAGCGGGACACTGCGCGTTTACCCCCGCGGAAACCATTGCCTCCGTGCAAAAGTTGATCAATCGACTTGATACCGGGGAATGGCGTGAGGTGGAGGCCGACGATCTAAATGGCGCTGCTGCAGCGCTGGGGCCCGGTTTCAATATTTTCCCTACGCCGAATGGCATAGTTCCTGTTCCGCCGGCCTTCATTGACTTTAGACCGGCGCGCTATCTACGGCCGTTCGACGCGTCGAAAGAAAAGTGAGAATCCGCGGCCCTTTGCAAAGAATTCATGATCTATGCTGAGGACGCGCATCAGTTCAACTGCTATGGATGCGGGAGACTGCCAATTGGCGGTCACGAAATTGGAGGTTGGATTCTTTTCCAGAAGACGTGAGCATATTCCAAGAGAACCGCAGAGGACTATCTCGGATATAGCGGATTTGGAAAGAGTTGATCCCACGGCCAGGCATTCGAAATGAACACGAAAGACCTTTTTGATCTTACAGGGCGTGTTGCGATTATCACCGGGGGCTCCGTTGGACTAGGACGCCAGATGGCCCAGGGTTTGGCGGAGATGGGCGCCAGCCTGGTGCTTTGCGCTCGGAAGAAGGAGCGCTGCGAACAGGCAGCCGAGGAATTGAAAAAACTCGGTGTGAGGACGCTGGCTTTGGGATGTGACGTCAAGAATCCTGAGCAAGTACAAGCCGTTGTGAATGCGACGGTTTCGCAATTCGGGCGGGTCGACATCTTGATCAACAATGCGGGCACGTCGTGGGGCGCACCTGTGGAAGAGATGAAGCTGGAGCAGTGGAACAAAGTGATCGAGACGAATCTGACGGGGACGTTTCTTTTTTCGCAAGCCGTTGGAAAAGTGATGGTGCCGCAACGACGCGGAAAAATTCTCAACATCGCGTCGGTGGCCGGGCTGCGCGGCGCGCCTCCGGAGTTTCAAGCCATCGGCTATCATGCGAGCAAGGGCGGAGTGATTGCATTTACCAAGGATCTGGCGTGCAAGTGGGGAATTCACAATATCCAAGTGAATGCCATCGCTCCGGGGTGGTTTCCGACGAACATGTCGCAGCTGGTCATCGAACGGAATAAGGAAGCGTTCCTGAGCAAGATTCCGCTGCGACGATTTGGCAATGAGCACGATTTGAAGGGCGCTGCAGTGTATCTCGCTTCGGACGCGTCGGACTACGTTACCGGCCACGTGCTGGTAGTGGATGGAGGGCAAACCGCCTAACGGAGGCGACCCGGACCATGAATATTCCGCTTACACCCCTGCGGTGCCTCCGCTATGCGGAGCAACAGTATCCGCATCGAACGGCGGTAGTTTGCGGGAACGAGCGATTTACGTACGCGCAATTTGCGGATCGCGCGGCGCGGCTGGGCGGCGCGCTGAAGAATGCAGGAATCAAACCGGGTGAACGAGTGGCGTTCCTTAGTCTGAATTGCCACCGGTTGCTGGAAGCGTACTACGGTGTTCTTGAAGCCGGTGCCGTGCTGCTGCCGCTGAATGTGCGGCTTTCTTCTGGAGAGCTCGCTCACATTTTGAATGATTCCGGGGCGACGGTGCTTTTTCTGGAGAGGGAGTTTCTAAACGTTGTCGACTCCTTCCGCAGTGAACTCACGACGGTCAAGTCCTTTATCCTTCTGGATGGTCCGCCACAAGCAAATTGGCATTCTTCTCAGAGTTATGAAGATCGTCTCGCCGTGGCCGCGCCTTACCAGACAGACATCATGGCAATCGACGAGGACGAGGTAGCCGAGCTTTTCTATACCAGCGGGACCAGCGCCAATCCCAAAGGCGTCATGCTGACGCACAGAAATGTTTACCTGCATGCTTTGCATGTTTGCCTTACGTTTGATGCCACGCGGGACTTCGCCCAGCTTCACACCATTCCGTTGTTTCATGCGAACGGCTGGGGCGTGGCGCATATCCTCGCGCTGGTCGGCGGAAAGCACGTGATGCTGCGGCGGTTCGACTGCGGGCAAATCTTCCGGCTGATTGAAGAGGAGCGCATTTACACGATGTGTCTGGTGCCGGCGATGGCCATCGCGCTGGTTAATTCGCCGGAGCTGGCGAAACACGACTTGAGCAGCCTGGAGAGAATCATCATTGGTGGCGCGGCATCTTCGCCGACACTCGTGGGGGAAGTCGAGCAAAAGCTTGGCGTCACCTGCATCTCCGGCTATGGACTTACGGAAACGTCGCCGGCGCTCTCGCATTCTTTCATCAAGCATGGATTGGAGTTCGAAGGCGAGCAAAAGCACGCACGGCAGGCGATGACGGGATTTCCCGATCCAGGAATCGAGATGCGAGTGGTGGATGAGAGGGGCCTGGATGTTCCGCGCAACGGGAAAAGCGTGGGAGAAATCATCACGCGCAGCGATGGGGTGATGAAGGGTTATTGGAATCAGCCCGAAGCGACGGCAGAGGCTTTGCACGGCGACTGGTTTCATACCGGCGATATGGCCACCATCGATGAAGAGGGTTACTTCCTGATTGTGGACCGCAAGAAAGACATTATCGTCAGCGGCGGCGAGAACATTTCTTCGCTCGAAGTGGAAAAGGCGCTTGTGGCCCATCCCGCGGTTTTGGAAGCGGCGGTGATTCCCGTGCCCGACGAAAAATGGGGCGAAGTGCCGAAGGGGCTGGTGGTCTTGAGGCCGGGAGAGCAGGCGAGCGAGATGGCATTGATCGAATTCTGCCGCGCGCGGTTGGCGCATTACAAGTGTCCGCATACTGTGGAGTTCTTTGAGAGTTTGCCTAAGACCGGGACGGGGAAAATCTTGAAGAGGGATCTGCGGAAGAAATACTGGCAAGGCCGGGAGACGATTCGGCTGGATTTTGTGGACAGGGCAAAAGGCTAGGCGGGGAGAATTCGAGATTAGAAAGGGTTTTTCTAGATGGACCTGAATCTATCACTCGAAGAGGTTCGATTTCGCGACGAGCTCCGCGCCTGGCTAGAGGCGAACGTGCCGCGCGACTGGGGTGAGTGGCGGGAAAAACCAATCGAGGAGTCGTTTCCTTATTTGAGAGCCTGGCAGCGGAAATTGCATGAGGGACGGTGGGCCGCAGTATCGTGGCCCAAAGAGTACGGTGGACGGGGCGCGACACTTCCGCAGCAGGCGATTTTTTGGGAGGAGATGGCGCGGGTGGAAGCGCCGCCGATGGCCAACTCTCTTGGTTTGGGACTGATTGGACCGACGATCATCGCGCATGGGACGGAAGCGCAAAAAAAACGGTTTATTCCTAAAATCCTGAGCGCGGAGGAAATATGGTGCCAGGGGTTTTCGGAACCGAACGCCGGCTCGGATCTTGCCAGTCTGCAGACGGAGGCGCGGCTGGATGGGGACCATTACGTCGTCAACGGGCAGAAAGTGTGGACGAGCTATGGCTGGGTGGGGAATTGGTGCGAACTGGTGGTGCGCACGGATCCAACCGCGCCGAAGCACAAAGGACTGTCGGTTCTATTGATTGATATGAGCTCGCCGGGCGTGGAGGTGCGCCCGCTGAGGCAGATGACGGGGGAGAGCGAATTCAACGAGATGTTCTTCCGCGATGTGCGCGTGCCGGTGGAAAACTTGCTCGGTCAGGTGAACGACGGCTGGAACGTGGCCGTGAGCACGCTTATGTATGAACGCGGCTCGTATGGAGCGCGGCTGCATCCGCTTTTTAGGCGCAACATCACCCGGCTGATTGAACTATCCAGGACATTTCAAAAGAACGGGCACGCGGCGTCTCAGGACCCGCTGACTCGGCAGAAGCTTGCGCAATGTTACGCCGAAGTCGAGATCATGCGGTTAAACCAGTTGCGTGCCTTCAGCCGGATTACCGCTACAGGTGCGCCCGGGCCAGAAGGATCCATTCAGAAAATCTTCTGGAGCGAACTGAACCAGCGGCTGCAGCAGGTTGCGCAAGAAATCTTCGGACCCTACGGCCAGCTGCTGGCGGAGGACCGGTATTCGGTCGACAAGGGGATCTGGTCTTACGGATATCTGCGGACGCGCGGGAACACCATTGAAGCGGGCACGTCGGAAGTGCAGCGCAGTATCATCGGGCATTTTGTGCTGGGCTTGCCCAAGAGCTACTAGACGGAGACACTATGGAATTCGGATTGAGTGAGAGCCAGCAGCTACTCCGAGACAATGCGCGGAAGTTTTTCGCGACGGAATGTCCGATGGCGGAAGTCCGCCGGCTGATGGAGACGGAGACGGCGTTCGACGCAGTTCTGTGGGCAAAGCTTGCCGAGCAGGGCTACACCGGCTGCATTTTTTCAGAGGAGTACGGTGGAGTCGGACTCGGAAAGGGTGAGCTGATTCTTCTTATGGAAGAGGCGGGCAGAGCGCTCTTGCCGGGGCCGTTTTTCTCTACGGTGGCGCTGGCGGGGCCAGTGATCGACGCCGTTGCCAGTCCTGAACAGAAGGAAAAATATCTCACACCCATTTGCGCGGGCGAGGCGCGATCCACAGTCGCCATCTTTGAGGACGCTGCTGCGTGGGATCCGGCACGCTTTCAAGTTACCGCTGTCAGCGGAAGGGTTTCGGGTGAAAAACGATTTGTGACCGATGCGGTGGCAGCTAATTGGATCGTCGTCGCGGCCAGTAATGGGGTCTTTCTCGTGGACCCCAAAGCTTCCGGAGTCGAAATCGCGCCAATGTCGGGAATGGACCTTACGCGCAAACTGTATACGATGCGCATGAATCACACGCCTGCTGAGAAGCTCGGGGATGTTGCAGGGCTGGCGGGAGCGTTGGACATTGCAACGGCGGCGTTGGCAGCAGAAATGGCTGGAGGAATGCAGCGCACGCTCGAAATGACCGTGGAGTACGCGAAAACGCGGAAGCAGTTTGGCAAGCCTATCGGCTCATTCCAGGCGGTACAACATCAGTGCGCGGACATGTATCTAGAAACGGAAAGCTCGCGTTCTGCGGCGTATTACGCGGCGTGGGCGCTTGAAGAGAGGGCGCCGGATGCAGCGGTGGCCGTCTCGATCGCAAAAATGTATGCCAGCGATGCGTCCCGCACCGTCGGCAATCGCGGGATTCAAGTGCAGGGCGGGATGGGTTTCACGTGGGAAAACGACGTTCATTTGTATTACCGGCGAGCGAAGGCATCGGAGACCGCGTTTGGTGACGCAACTTTTCATCGCGAGCGCATTGCCCGCCTGGTCATCGATGTGGGCGCGGAAACCGCAAGGCACGCTTAAGAATTCATATGAGAGAGCGCTTACCATGAGCGATTTGGTTCAGTTCACCACAAACAGCGGAATAGCCGTCATTACGATTAACAATCCTCCGGTCAATGCGCTGAGCCCGGGTGTGCCGGAGGGAATTTTCGAAGCGATCACAAAGATCGACAACGACGAGAGCATTTATGGGGCAGTGCTGATTGGCGGAGGCCGCACTTTCATCGCCGGCGCGGATATCAAGGAATTTGTAAAGATGACTTCCGGAACCAGGCAACGAGGGGCGGGACTGTTGCCCATGCTGCTCCGGATCGAGGACTGCCGGAAGCCGGTGGTGATGGCAATTCACGGGACTGCGTTCGGCGGTGGACTGGAAATAGCGATGGCCGGGCACTATCGAGTCGCCGTTGCCAGCGCGCAAGTTGGTCAGCCGGAAGTGAAGCTCGGCATTATCCCGGGTGCGGGCGGAACGCAAAGGCTTCCGCGGCTTGCAGGGATCGCTGCTGCGCTGGAGATGTGTGCCGAAGGCAAACCCGTCTCAGTCGAACAAGCACTGAAATTCGGGATCGTCGACCGGTTGATCGAAGGCGATTTGTTGACAGGGGCTTTGGCTTTTGCACGCGAAGTTGCCAGTAAACCGGCACCTAAGACGCGCGAACGCAACGAAAAGCTCGGGACTCCAGAGCAGAACGCCCCGATCTTTGCTGCGGCACGCGAGACGGTTCGGAAGAAACAACGTGGATTGACGGCACCGCTTGCAGCGATTGAAGCCATCGAAGCCTCGGTGAGCTTGCCGTTTGATAAAGGCTGCGAAGTGGAGCAGAAGTTGTTCGCCCAGTGCCTTTTTTCCGAACAATCAAAGGCGCTGATTCACGTGTTCTTTAGTGAGCGGGAAGTCGGCAAGATCCCCGATGTTCCAAGGGAAACGCCACTCATTCCTATCAACTCTGCGGGGGTTGTTGGCGCGGGCACCATGGGCGGCGGCATCGCCATGGTCCTGGCCAACGCGGGCATTCCGGTCCTGCTCAAGGAAGCGGATCAAGCGGCACTGGACCGAGGCATGGCCACGATCAAGAAAAATTACGCGAGTTCGATGAAGCGCGGGAGATTCACGCAGCAGTTTGTGGATGAATGTCTGAAGCGAATACAGCCTACGTTGAGTCTTGATGGATTTTCAAATGCAGACATGGTGATCGAAGCGGTGTTCGAAGGGATGGCGCTTAAAAAAGAAGTATTCCGGGAGCTCGACCGCGTTTGCAAAGCCGGCTCCATTCTGGCCAGCAATACTTCCACGCTGAGTATCGACGAAATCGCTTCGAGCACGAGGCGTCCCGAATTCGTCATTGGCATGCATTTCTTCAGCCCCGCTAACGTCATGCGGCTCCTCGAGGTGGTCCGTGGCAAGGCTACTTCCAAGGAAGTGATCGCCACCTCCATGCAGATCTCCAAGAAGCTCGGGAAAATTGGTGTGCTCGTCGGCAATTGCCGGGGATTCGTGGGCAATCGCATGTTCGGGCCTTACCGCCGCGAAGCGCAGTTTCTGGTCGAAGAGGGTGCGCGCATTGAAGCGGTGGACCAGGCTCTTTCCGATTTTGGGATGGCTATGGGCCCTCTGGCCACGGGCGACCTTGCGGGCCTCGATGTCGGGTGGCGTATCCGCAAAGAGTATCGTCATCTGGAGGAACCCGGGATTCGTCAGCCGTTTGCGGAAGACCGGCTTTGTGAACTCGGCCGATATGGGCAGAAAACCGGAGCGGGTTGGTACAAGTACGACGAGCAGCGTCGCGCAGCGCCAGACCCCGTTGTTGAGGAACTCGTTCGTCAATGGGTGGCCGAGGCCAGGATTGTGCAGCGCCAAATCTCGGGGGAGGAAATCAGGGATCGCTGTCTCTACGCGCTGGTCAACGAAGGCGCGCGCATTCTGGAGGAAGGCTACGCGTTGCGAGCTTCCGATATCGACATTATTTATTTGAACGGCTACGGGTTCCCCGCGCATCGCGGCGGGCCGATGTGGTATGCCGATACCGTGGGATTGAAAAAAGTCTACGAGCGCGTCTGCGATTTCCACCGCGAGCACGGTGAGATATGGCGTCCAGCCCCGCTGCTGAAGCGTCTTGCAGAACAGGGAAAGACATTTGCCGAGAACAGCAAACAAGAGGGCGCGGCAGCCTAGTGGGGATTCTTTTTCTTATTCGTCACGCGCAAGCTTCGTTTCTCGAGCAGAACTACGACAAGTTGTCCAAACTCGGAGAAGAGCAAGCCGGCCTGCTCGGCGAATACCTCGCGCGACGCGGCATTGTTTTCGACCGCGTCTGTGCCGGTCCATGTGTCCGTCAGAGGGACACGGCGGGGCTGATGAGAGACGCGTACCTGAAGGCCGGCCTGGCATTCCCGGAGCCTTTGATGCTCCCTGAATTCGATGAATATCAAGGAGAAGCAGTGCTCGAGCGCAGCCTGCCCGGATTGCTCGAGAACGATCAGAGCATCCGTGGTCTCCACGCCGCATTCCAGTCTTCGACTAGCTCAACGGAACGACGGGCCACCTTTCAAAAACTATACGAGGCGGTTATTGGGAAGTGGGTAGATGGGGCGCTCCCTTTGCCTCACGTGGAGACGTGGTCCGAGTTTAGTTCCCGGGTAAATCTTGGTCTCTCGAGGATTTTGAGAAATGGCGGCCGCGGTGAAACAGTAGCGATCGTGACCTCCGGCGGGCCGATTGCCGTGGCGATGCAGCGGGCGCTAAGCCTTTCCCCGCAACATACCTTGCAGGTCAGCTGGATGTCGCGCAACTGTTCCTGGAGCGAGTTTCTTTATTCGGGGGAGCGGTTTACTCTCAGCGCGTTCAATGCCCACCCGCACTTAAATGATGCCACCATGCTGACCTACCGCTAGGGAATGCGCCGATGCCCGACCTGCTGGACCATCCGACAACGGTTCGACCGGGAGAAGAGCTCGACCTGAACAAACTCGAGCCGTTTTTGCGCAGCCACTTTCCGGATGTCCATGGGCCGCTGAGCGTCCAACAATATCCAAGCGGCCACTCCAACCTGACTTACATGGTTCGACTCGGAGCCAGGGAACTGGTGTTGCGGCGCCCGCCCTTCGGCAGCAAGGTGAAGACGGCGCATGATATGGGCCGCGAATTTCGAGTGCTCTCGAAGCTCCACTCCGTCTATGCTTCTGCACCCAATGTGCTTTCTTACTGCGAGGATGAATCCATCCTGGGCGTTCCGTTTTACATCATGGAACCCATTCACGGCATCGTCCTTCGCAGGGATCCGCCGCCTGGTCTGGATTTTCCTCCGGAAAAGGTGCGGCGACTGAGTGAATCCTTTGTGGAAAACCTGACCCTTCTCCACAGCCTGGACTACGCCGGCGTGGGCCTCGGCGATCTCGGCAAACCGCAAGGGTATGTGGAACGTCAAGTCCGCGGCTGGATCGAACGCTACCATGGCTCGAAAACCCCGGATCATCCGGAAGTGGAAAAGATATCCAGGTGGATGCAGGAACACATTCCTTCCACCACAGGAGGTTCGCTCATCCATAACGACTACAAGTACGACAATGTGGCGCTCGATCCCAGAGACATCACAAAAATTGTGGGAGTTTTCGACTGGGAAATGTGCACCATCGGCGACCCGCTGGCGGATCTGGGCACCGCCATGGCCTATTGGATCGATACGGCTGATCCTGCGGAATTGCAGGAAAACCGCTCAGGACCGACGAACCATCCGGGCAGCTTTTCTAGAGCGGAACTCGCGGAATACTACGCTCGAAAAACTGGCCGGGATATCTCCCAGATGCCTTTCTATCTCACTCTGGCTCGCTTCAAGCTCGCGGTTATCGTGCAGCAGATTTATTTCCGCTTCCATCAGGGCCTAACCAAGGACGAGCGTTTCGCCTCCATGCCGGGACGAGTCAGTACGTTATTGCGCGCCGCGTGGCACACGGCGCAAACCGGCGTGATCTGAAAGGAAAATACACGCAACATAGTTTCAAACGTTGTCCGCAGTCTTAAACTGCACGGCGCAGTCAGAGAAAGTAGCGGACCACCCACTCCGCCACACAGCACGGTTTGCTGGAATTCTCGTTTTCGATGGCAATGGAATAAGTAGCTTCGAGCGAATCTGGAAGCTCTTTCAGCCCCACCAGTCCGATGCGCGCACGAATTTTGGCGCCGGAACGAACCGCGGAAGGGAATCGAGCACGGTTTAATCCGTAATTGACCGCCATGCGCACGCCGGCCCGGATGTGAATCGCCTGCTTCATAAACTGGCTCACCAAGGAAAGCGTCAGAAAACCATGGGCAATCGTTGCGCCATAGGGCGATTCCTTTTGGGCGCGTTCGCGATCTACATGAATCCACTGGCGGTCATCCGTGGCTTCGGCGAATTGGTCGATACGGTCCTGGGTCATCAGGAGCCAATCGGTCACAGCGATCTCACGGCCAGTGTAATCCTTCAGCGAATGGACGTTTTCCACCACGACCGGTGGCATGGGTGATCTCCTAGAGAAGAGAGTTGCACCGCAGTTGGCAAAAGCAGAAGGTCAATGCGTGCCCGATTTCGCCGCGGACTTGCCCCATTTTCGGAGTTCCTGCTTGGCGATTGCTTCGATGTGAACCTCATCTGGCCCGTCGGCGATTCGCAGCGTGCGGACATTCGCCCATGCGGCAGCTAGGAAGGTGTCTTCGGAAACGCCGGCTCCTCCGTGGGCCTGGATGGCGCGATCCAAGACACGCAGGGTGACGTTCGGCGCGACCACTTTGATCATGGAGATCTCGGCGCGGGCCCCCTTGTTGCCCACGGTGTCCATGAGGTACGCCGCTTTCAGCGTTAGAAGGCGCGCTTGCTCGATTTCCATGCGCGATGCGGCAATGTCCGTGCGAATGGTACCTTGCTCGGCCAGGGGCTTCCCGAAAGCCAGACGCGCTTGCACACGCTTGCACATCGTTTCCAAGGCGCGCTCCGCCACACCGATGCAGCGCATGCAGTGATGGATACGTCCGGGGCCTAGCCGCCCCTGGGCGATTTCGAAGCCCCGGCCTTCGCCAAGCAAGATGTTAGCGACAGGAACTCGGACTTTATCAAAAGTGACTTCGCCGTGGCCGTGAGGAGCATGGTCATAGCCAAACACCGTCAGCAGTCGCTCAACCTTCACGCCTGGCGCGTCCATCGGCACCAGAATCATCGATTGCTGTTGATGAGCCGGTGCCGAAGGGTCCGTTTTGCCCATGAAGATGGCGATCTTGCAGCGCGGGTCGCCGGCCCCGGAAGTCCACCATTTTCGACCATTAATAATGTAGTGGGCGCCGTCCCGAACGATTCTCGCCGAAATGTTCGTTGCATCGGAGGAGGCCACTGCAGGTTCGGTCATCGCGAAGCATGACCGGATTTCGCCCGCCAAAAGCGGTTTCAACCAGCGGTCTTTCTGCTCCGGCGTGCCGTAGCGCGCGAGCACTTCCATATTGCCGGTGTCTGGCGCCGAACAGTTGAAAATCTCAGGAGCCATGTGGCTTCGCCCCATGAGTTCGCAGAGCGGCGCATACTCCAAGTTCGTCAGCCCCGCACCGTTTTCATCATTCGGCAAGAATAGGTTCCAGAGACCCGCCGCCCGGGCCTTGTGCTTCAGCTCTTCAACAATCCTGGCAGGCTTCCAGCGGTCGCGCTCGATTTCGTCATGAAAGCGCTGCTCGTTCGGGTAGACGTGCTCGTCCAGGAAGGCTTGCAGCCTGCTTTGCAGATTCTTCACTTTGTCGTTGAACTCGAAGTTCACGGGACTTCTTATGCGCCGGCTGATCGTAGGCTCAGACATCTCCAGCTTGGCACGGCGGGCGCCATTATATACAATGACCAGCCCGTTAGTCACTCTCATGTGTAAGCAACCTTCAAGTTGTTCGCCAGAGCTTTCAAGCCGCCATATTCCACGGTTTTCTGAGGATATGCGATGAGCCTGACCGAGAATCGTGGGGCGAAGATTTATTGGGACGAGCAGGGACGGGGCGAGCCTGTCCTGATGATTATGGGTCTCGGCTGGTCTTCCAATATGTGGCATCGCACTCGCCCGGTTCTGGCGGCACGCTACCGCACCATCGCTTTCGATAATCGCGGCGCGGGCCGCAGCGACGTTTCCCCGGGCCCGTACACGATCGCAATGCTAGCCTCGGATGCGGCCGCAGTGCTTGATGCCGCTGGCGTCGAGCGGGCTCATATTCTCGGCATTTCCATGGGAGGGATGATCGCGCAGGAATTTGCACTGCAGTACCCGGACCGCCTGCGCTCGCTCATTCTCGGCTGCACGGCGGCGGGTGGTCCCCGCGCGGTACAGGCCGATGCGGATGCGATTCAATTATTGTTCCGGCGGGACTCGAACCCTGAGGAACGCGCTAGGGCGGCCGTTCCGTTCATTTATGATTCCGGAACTCCGCGCGAGCGAATCGATCAAGACCTGGCAGTTCTCAGCGAATGGTATCCAAACGCGGAGGGTTACACGGCCCAGCTACAGGGCATTCTGGCCTGGGAAGCTTACAATCGCCTAGGGAATATCAAGGCTTCCACTCTAGTCATCCATGGAGAAAACGACCGCCTGGTGCCCGCGGCCAATGGCGGTTTGATCGCGGAGCGTGTCTCAGGCGCCCGGCTCGTCATGCTCCCGCACGCGAGTCACATTTTCATGACCGATCAGCCCACCGCGGCCCATCATGCACAGATGGAATTCCTTTCCGCGCACGACGAGAAACATTCCGCGATTGGAGAATCCTGAAACCGGCGCCTGTGGGCCGTGTGCGTGCAACTCGGATCGTGCGTCCAACGCACGGTTCTGCCGAAACCTTAGAGAATGGCTTTGTCACAAAAATGCCGGACGCGGGAAGCGAGTTTAACTTCCGAGCGCCACCTGCGCAAGAAACGAAGGAATGGAAATTACCAGCTGGACTCTCTACTTCCATTCTCGAATTCAAGCCACGAAAATGCGGGTCCATGCATCGAATCCTCAGGTAGAGTTGGTAGGATGAACCTATAGGAGAGGGAAGGAATGCGGGGAACAACTTCCGGAAAAAGAGAGAAGATGGGCGTGAAGATTGGAGTCAGCTTGCTCCTCGCGGTTGTAGGCGGGCTGCTGGCTAGTACTCTCGGGGCGCAACAGAAGGGGCCTTTGCCGCCAGCGGCGCGAACGGACAGTGTCGCTGCTACGACAGCTACGGCACCGAAAACAAACACCGCCCCGCAAGATAGATCTTCACACCTCACGAATGACCCGCCGGCGATTCCGGTGGAGCAGATCATCAAGAGGTTTACGGAGAATGAGGCGGAGTTCCGGAAAGAGCGGGAAAAGTACACGTATACGCAGGTCTTTCTGTTCCAGACGATCGATGATGACGGTCAGCCGGATGGAGAGTTTCGAATGACCAGCGATATGACTTTCAACTCGTCGGGGAAGCGCAACGAAAGGGTCATCGAAGCACCAGCATCGAGCATACAGCGCATCGTGATGGAGCAACAGGATTTCGACGATATCGAAAAGGTTTGGCCGCTGGTGCTGACTCCGGAGGAATTGCCCAAGTACGACGTCAAATACGTCGGGCGGGAACAAGTGGACGAACTGGGAACCTACGTATTTGACATCACGCCGATAAAATTGGAGAAAGGCCAGCGGTACTTTCAAGGGCGCATCTGGGTCGAAGACCGGGACATGCAGATCGTCAAGACCCGCGGGAAGGGAACTGGTTTGATTAAGAAAAAACAGGATAGCGCCTATCCGATATTCGAAACATTCCGAGAGAACATCGAAGGGCACTACTGGTTTCCGACTTACACACGTTCTGACGATACTCTGCACTTCAAGACCAGCGACGTGCGAGTTCACGTGGCGGTCCGGTATCAGAACTACAAGCGGTTCGGGTCTACGGTTAAGATCGGAAAGGCGACACAAGTGGATCCGGACAAACCCGAGAAGCCGGATAAGCCGTAGAGCACGGCACTCTGGCATGGACTAGCGTCTGCTGAGCCACACCAGGGTAACACCTACGCAAACGATTAGAACACCGAGCCAGCGTTGCGGGCTGATGCGTTCGTGCAGGAAGAGCAGGGCACCGGTGGCGCCGGCCGCGTAGCTTAACGCCGTCACAGGCACGACAAGGCTTACGTTTTCGATAGAGAGCATGGCCAATAGGGAGAAAAAGGCCAACGTCATCATTCCGATTCCAATCCACATCCAGCCAACGCGCATGGCACGAAATACAAAGCGCACAAGCGCGGCAGGCCGGAAGTCGTGGACCTCACCAACGACCTTCATCGCACGGGTAACACAGAGTTCGCCCCCCGTACCTGCGACGATGACCATAAACAGAAAGAAAAATTCGCGCACGGTTAGGTTCTCTCTGTGGTTCGCGGCGGCGTATGGCCGACCACCAGAACGCCCAGGCAAATCACCGCTATGCCAGCCCACCGCAGAGGTGGAACGACCTCTCCAAGCAGAAAGTAACTGAGAACAGCAACCACGGCGTAAGAGAATGCAGAGGCAGGCTGCACGTAGCTATAGTCCGCCCATGTGAGCACGAGCATGTAAGCGACAAAAAACGCCAGGAGACAGACGATACCGAGCCATATGTATGGGGAAGTGAGGATTTTGGCCAGAATTGGAAGCACATCGGCGGCCGCCCAATTCTTCGCGGAGCCAATCTGTTTCATCCCCTTGCTCAGCAGGACATTGCCAAGCGGGGCAAAGAGGATCATCAGGGAAATTAGGAAGTAAGTCTTGAAGTGGAGGCCGGGAGAATCTTTCATGCGCGCGATGGGCTGTCCTCAGTGAGAAGAGTACTGCAACAACGATGTTACTCGATGTTTCGCTCCCGCCAAAGCCTCGCGCAGCGAAATGTTCGAATATTTGCTATTCTTTTTCCACAACTTGAACGTGCAAATGCCAGAGCACGGGTTGGTTTCGAGGCACGTTCAATCAGATGTGATCTGTCCCAGTTCTGACAACTTCTGCGAGGAATGGCGGGAATCCGGGAAAGTACTCGCCTGGTCTCGACGGAGAAGTTTTAGCAAGTTTGCAGCACGAGAGGGGGCGATGGTCTCGACGGTTGCCGAATACCTGTTCCTTGTTCTTGCCGCCACACCATTCATTTATTATTTGATTGTACTTTATAGCTCATGGCGTTTTTTCCGAGACGCGAAAGGTCGCGTGTTGCCAAATTCAGATTTCACGCCACCCGTCAGCAATTTGAAGCCCGTCCGAGGATTAGATCCCGAAGCCTACGAAAATTTTGCCAGCTACTGCCGGCAGGATTATCCGGACTATGAGCTGATTTTTTGCGTCAGCGATGAAAACGATACATCGGTGCCGGTTCTTGAGAAACTGAAGCGCGATTTCCCCGATCGGAAAATCCGTGTGCTTTATGGTTCAGGCCGTAATGCAATCAACGACAAGGTGGCCAAGCTGGTGAGGATGGCGAATGAAGCACAGAACGAAGTTCTAGTGATCAACGACAGTGACGTTCGAGTGGAGCCGAACTACCTGCGTACGGTGGTGGCCCCGCTGCGCGATCCCAAAGTAGGCGGTGTGACCTGCTTGTACGTTTCGACGCATGACAAAACGCTTACGCAGCATCTTCAGTCTATCGGAATGATTTCCGATTTTTATCCCGGAATTCTAGTTGCGCGGCAGTTGGATGGAATCAAGTTTGCGCTAGGACAGACCATTGTGACTACACGCACGCGGCTCGCGGGATTTGGCGGATATGAAGCCATCGAGAACAAGCCTGCGGACGATTTGCTGGTTGGGCGATTGATTGCAGAGCAGGGTTACGAGGTTGAACTGCTGCCATATACGGTGGAGACCGTTCCCGACTATGATTCACTTCGCGATCTGTTCGTTAAGCGATTGCGATGGATGACGGTGATGCGGCACATGAGACCGTGGGGGCACCTGGGGCTTGTGTTTACCCAGGGATTGCCGTGGAGCATTGCCGTGGCTGTGACGCAATCGCCGGCGGTGGGGCTTGCATACTTGGGCACCTATGCCGGTTTCCGCCTTCTCACAACCTGGCTCATCGGTGTTTGGGGATTGAAACAGGCCGGACTTTGGAAAAAGATGCCCCTGATCGCCGTTTGGGATGCTACCGCGTTTGTTATCTGGCTGCTGACGTTTGGACGCAAGAGCATCCGCTGGCGCAACGTTGACTACAAGATTCGAGACGGGATGCTTGTGCCGGTCGTTCCAAATCCTGTAGAGAATTCCTCACAATCTTCGACTGTCTGAGTTCCCTAGGGCCGGAACATCAAAGCGCCGAGCGGCACAGCGCGTGAACAGCCAGCAAACTAGCTGCTGAGGGAGTACATGGGCGCCAAGATCGCTGTAGCAGGAGCAGGCATTTACGGCGCGACGGCAGCGATCCGGCTGGCTGAGCAGGGCCATGACGTGCATCTTTTCGATCCTCTGGGCATCATGCAGGCGGCTTCGGCGATCAATCAATATCGCGTACATGCCGGTTACCACTATCCGCGCAGCCCGGAGACCATTCAGGAGACGCTCGAGGCGCGCGCGGAGTTTATCGAAGCCTTCGAACCGGCCATCGTTCGAAACAGCCGTCACTACTACGCAATTCCAAAAAGAGACTCGCGAACGCCGCCGGATTTGTATGAACGCGTGATGCAACAGCACGGACTTCCACTTAAGAGCTGCCGACCTTTGTGGATGAGTTTTAATTTCATTGACCGGTGTTATGAAGTGCAGGAGCACATCTACGATCCGGACGTCTTGCGAGCACTAGTGGCGAGCCGAATTCATTCGCTGGGGATCCATTTCGAACAGAAAGCATTCACGCGGGATCGGCGTTCTGAATTCGACTTCGTGATTTGGGCGACATATGGGCTGGGGCCCAGTCGGCGCGCATTCAAGATTGCGAAATTCCAGGTAGCCGAAAAGATGTTGATCGAGCTTCCGGTTGCCCTGCGCGGCGTTGCTCTGGTCGTAGTGGATGGGCCGTTCACCGCGTTCGATCCTTATGGCAGCTCTTCACGATCCCTTTTTGGATCGGCAAAGAACACGAACCACTGGACGACTACAGACCCGGACGAGCCCGTTCCCGAACCATATGCGGGGATATTGAACGAGCGGGAGTTCCGGCCGGTTCCATTTACGCGATTTGAGGCAATGCGAGGGGATTGTTGCAATTCGGTGCCGAGCGCCAGGGACGCTATTTATCTAGGGTCGCGGTTTACGATTCGAGTGGTGGAAGACCATCCGGAGAGCGATCGCAGGATTCTCTATGTGCAGGAGGGCGCACCCGGCGAATTTCACATTTTTTCAGGGAAAGTGGTGAGCGCCGTGAAGGCTGCCCGGCTCATTTGCGAAAGGATAGAGCGGAATGGCTGAAGGACCGGTGTACGTCATCCTGGGCCGCGGACGCTGGGCAAAGAGGATGCAACCGATCATCGGGGGCGAAGGCCGGAGTGTGGCGGTGATCGAAGAGACGAGGCAGAAACTCTCTGAGAGTCCAGAAGCATATCTCTCCCGCCTTGCAGGGGGTATGAAGGAGAGTCGAGCGCAGATTGCCTGGCTCTGTGTGACACCGGGTCCGCATGTGACGCTAATGATTCAAGCAGCCATCGAGGCTGGCCTGCATGTCGTTGCCGAAAAGCCTTGGTACGGTTCGGCGGAAGACACGAAGAGATTATTGGCACTGGCGGCGGCGAAGGGCCGCCTCATTGCGATTCACTACGAATATTGCGTCTTGGACGAAGTACAAAAGTGGAAAGAGAGATTTTATCCGGGGTCGGGTTTGCAGCTTGGCGGCCGTTTTTTCTTGAGCCGTTCCGATCAGAACGGAATTCCTGCGATCGACAATCTCGGTTGCCACATGCTGGCGCTTCGTGAATGGGCGGTCCCCGCTTCGGAAGTCTCGCAAATTGACTGTGCGTATGAACAAGCCGACGAGCGCGTGGTTTGGCTAGAAAAGGAAGGACAGAAGATCGGGTCCATCGATCTGCTGAATCACCGGCAGCTGATCGTTCAGCGGTTTATTGAAAAGGTCGAAGCCGCACTGGATCGTGCGGCTTTTCCGTTCGATCTGGAATTTGGACTGCGCGTTGCCATCGAACTAAATGCGCTGAAGAACCGGAAGTGAAGCGCTTCAGGCTTTCTTAGCCTTCGCTTCACCCCGCGACTCCGAGCCGGAAGATTTCGTGGGCATGCTCATCTGCATGCGGCGCTCGTTCTTTGGTTCGCGCCAGTTCACCTGCGGAAGCATGAGCGAAGCATCCACGCGATCGCGGTATTTCAGCGCGATATTCATCAGCGAATCCAATAGAGAATCTGAGAGACGATGCGGTTGCAGGCCAAGATCGATGAGTTTGGAGTGTTTGGCGTTGTAGTAGTGCTGCTCGGCTTCAACGCGCGGGTCGGGAATATGATCGATCTCCACGGTAATCCCCATTTTCTTCGCGGCAGCTTCCACAAGGTGGGCGAGATCCAAGATGGAGAACTGCTCCGTGAATTGATTGTAGACCCTGCATTCATGCCGGGCCGCCGGGTTGTGGCAGGCAATCTCGATACATCGCACCGTGTCGCGAATATCCAGGAAGCCGCGCGTCTGCCCACCCTTGCCGTAGACGGTGAGAGGCTGGCCGATAGCTGCCTGAACGCAGAAGCGATTTAGAACGGTGCCGAAGACATCGTCATAATCAAAACGATTGATGAGCGCTTCATCGAGGGTTGCTTCGTCGGTCATGGTGCCGTAAACGACGCCCTGATTGAGGTCGGTGGCGCGGATGCCCCAAATCTTGCAGGCGAACATCATGTTGTGACTGTCGTGCACCTTCGAGAGGTGGTAAAAGGAGCCGGGTTGCTTCGGGAAGGGAACCACGTCTTTGCGGCCGTTGTGCTCGATCGCGATATAACCTTCCTCGATGTCGATGTTTGGCGTGCCGTATTCGCCCATCGTTCCCAGTTTGATCAGGTGACAGTCCGGAAGGAATTCGCGAATGGCGAATAGGACATTCAGCGTTCCTACCACGTTGTTCACCTGGGTGAAAACGGCGTGTTTGCGGTCAATCATCGAATAGGGAGCTGAACGCTGCTCGGCGAAATGGACGATGGCTTCAGGCTCGAAGGATTTGAGAGTCGAGGCCAAGAAATCATAGTCAGCAACGTCGCCGACGAACATTTCAATGGTCTTGCCGGTCAGATTCTGCCAAACCCGCACGCGGTCCGTGAGCGGTCGAATGGGAGTCAGCGTCGGCGCTCCGAGTTCGTGATCCCAAAGGCGGCGCAGGAAATTATCAACAATGGCGACGGAATGGCCCTTTTGCGAAAGATAAAGGGCCGTCGCCCAACCGCAATAGCCGTCCCCACCGAGCACGGCAATCTTCATGAAGCCTCCTCAAGGTAATGCTCAATTGTAATGTCTACGACAGTATTTTGCAGCGAGCGGCGGTTCCGTTTGAACCGCACTTAGCAACAACAGGCGCTGGGTAAGTCCGCAAAGGCCGTGGACTTCTTTTTTTACCTGTACACAGATGGTATTGCAAGCGCGTTCTTGTAAGCTGCTGATTATTCATGTATCCCCCGCGCCACGCCGCCTTGCTCCAACGGATGGTTGGTAAAAACCAGTTTGCCGCCGCTTGAAGTCAGAATATTCAGGTGGCCGTGGCCTACCAGATTCTCCAGTCGCGACAGCTGGTTCGGGTAGGCAACGAGAAAGTAAAGCTGAGAGTCCACCCAGCGCTGCTTAAACTGAGCGTCGTCAATGAAAACGTCTGGGGAACCATGAGCGTAGGAACCGTACTCCAAATTGTTGTACCGGCCGTTGAGGATTAACGCCTCCCGGTTGGTGTAAAAAAGCAGCGATGAAAAGGTGTAGTAAGGTCGTGCGAGTATGAGCTTTCCGGGGGGCTCCTGAAGGATTCTCTCCGCGAGCGGACGCGAGGTCAAATACGGATCGAAAACTACAAGGGCCAGGCGGGCGGCGTGAAAAAACAAAACCATCATAAGGGCGGCTGACAAAAAGGCGCGCTGACCGAGCCAACGCAGTGTGCCGATCGCACCAACTAGAAATCCTGCGGTCGCGACGAGGAGCGGAAGGCGGAGATACGCAAATGAATCGAACGTGAGATCCAACATATGTCCCAGAGACAAGCTGTATACGCTCGGATGTTGACTTAAGGCTTCGGAGATATCTCCTGGAGTGGGTAGATTGCGAACGGCGGTGAATATTGCGAAACACGCGACAGCGGCGAGAGCGGCGACTCCTGACAAAACGCGCGTGCCGCGACGAATCCAGGCGCTGCTTGCGGCCATGGCCGAACCCAGCAGAAGTGCAAGCGCAGGGTAACAGGGCATGGAATAGTATTCCTGCGTGGTGGAGAAGGTAAAAAAGATCAACAGAAAGCCGGTCCAGCAGAGGGCCAGGAGGCGCATGCGTCCGGCGCGGTCTATCGGCTTGTAACTCAGCTTGACGATTGCCGGAAAGTAAACGCTCCATGGGAACAGCCAGAGAAAGTGGAAAAGCCAGAACCACAGCCGGGGTACGGTATTGTAGTCCCGTGGATAGCGCAGGTTGAGGAAACGCAGAAGTTGTTCGTTGATGAAAAAGAACCACAGAAAGCCGTGATACTGGCCCGGGATGCTGTGAAGTGTCCACGCGAAATAGGGTGGGTTGCGGCGCGCAGCGAGTACATGCCAGGGGGCAGCAATTGCCAAGGCGATGAAAAAACCGCTGATGGGTCGCAAACGACGCCAAGTTTGACGCAAGAAGAATTGTTTGGTCAGGAAGAGATAGATGACGGCGGCGGCGACGGGGAACACAACGCCGATCAAACTTTTTATCAGCAAACCGATTCCAAGGCTGGCCGCGAGAAGAAAAGCCCAAAGGCGCGGGCGCGGCTCGTCGGGATCGAGCGCTCGAAGAAAAGCCCACATTGCCAGGGCAATCGTCAACGTTAGCATCACGTCTGGAATTTGAACCCGCGTAAACAAGAACAGGCCAACGCATGTGGCCATGCACAATCCTGAGTACAAACCGGCGCGACGCCCGAAGGCCCAAACCCCCATTGCTGCCGTGAGCACGGCAACTCCGATGACAGAGAGGGCCACCGGAATGCGCGCCGCCCAATCATGCACGCCGAAGAGCATGTAAGAAAACATCATCGGCCAGTAGTAAAGGGGAGGTTTTTCGAGGTAGATGACGCCATCCAGCCGCGGGGTCACCCAATCTCCGGAAGTCAGCATCGTACGGGCAGCCTGCGCCAGCACCGCATCCGAATCGTCCATGAGCGACGGCGGAGAAACGATGCAGCCCAGGTAGATTGCAGCGGCGACGACCAGAACGGTCAGGTAGACGCGCCAGCTCTTGCTTGTAATAAAACTTTCGGCGTCGCGGAGGACGCTCCCTGAATCCGCCATTTTTTCATCCATTGAAATAAGATCATCAAGCCCCAGAGGTGATAGCCCGCATTCGCCTGCCGATCGAGATGCCGTTTCAGAAATCTTTCGACGATTTCGCGGTTGAAGAGTTCTCCATAAGCCGAGAGGCCCTGTTCCAAAGAATCGACAAGCATGCCTCGCAACGGACCGCGCAGCCATTCATGAGCGGGAATGTCAAAGCCCGTCTTCTTGCCTTGAAGGATCGAAGCAGGAAGTTTGTCTTTTCGCAATTCACTCAGCACAAGCTTTTGTTGTGTGCCGTGGATTTTCAATCTGGCCGGGAGCTTCGCTGCAAACTCAACGATTCTGTGATCGAGAAACGGCGGACGAACTTCGACGGCGTGCGCCATGCTCATGCGATCGCTCTTCACCAGTATATCGTCAGCAAGATAGTAGTTCTGGTCGAACCAGAGCAACGGAGCAAGATGGTCTCCCGTTCGCGGCAATCGATCCATCTCCGCCAGAATCCGATGGAATGATCCTGGCAGCCGCTCCTTCGACAGCGATTGCTTTTCCTGTTCGCTGAATGTTCCATTCCAGAAAGCATGCGCAGCCCCCGCAGGCAAGAGACAGCCTTCCAGGAAACGCTTGAGCTTGTATTCAAAACTAATTTTTTCATCTGACGCTCGCAAAAAGCGAGTCGCGGCGAGTCCCATCTTTAGGAAAACACGAGGGAAAAGCCGTGCGCGTTCCGCCAGCATGTCTGCCCGGCAGGTGATGTATCCGCCGAAGAGTTCGTCGGCACCTTCCCCGCTTAGCGCCACGGTCGTCTTGGTCTTGCTAAGTTTGGACAAAAACCAGACTGGCAGAGAACCCGCATCGGCGCTCGGTTCGTCCGAGTAGTAGGCGAATTCTTCGATGGCGCTCTGCAGATTAACCTCGGGGGTCAGGTCCAGTTCCTCGTGGTCCGTTCCATACTGCTTTACAGCACGGTGAATGAATTTTGATTCATCGAAGCTTCGCCCGCGAAACGAAATCGAGAATGTTTTGAGCCTCGAATTGCTGGCTTGGGATGCGTAATGGAGGATGGTGGTTGAATCCATTCCCCCACTCAGCCAAATTCCCAATGGCACATCGGAGAGCAGGTGCTCGCGGACGGATTCTCGCAGAAGTGAATCGAGTTCTTCTTTCGCAGCGTCTAGCGTGTATTCCTGTACTCCACCGAAGGGCAGTTTCCAATACGAAGCCGAAGACACCTGGCCATCACGCCATTCCAGCCATTGTCCCGGCGGGAGTTTCTCGATGCCGTCGACGAGCGTCCAGGGGCAGGGCACATAGTTCAGTGAAAGGTAACAATCGAGACCATTCAGACTGATGCGCCTCTCTATCTCTGGGTGGATCAGGATGGCTTTCAACTCCGACCCAAAGAAAATATCTTCGCCCTGGTGATGGATATAGAGAGGTTTAATTCCCATGCGATCACGAGCCAGAACGATTCGCCGCTGGGTCTTGTTCCAGAGAGCCACCGCGAACATGCCTCGCAGCCGGGAGAAGCACTCCTTGTCCCACTGGACAAAGGCGCGCAGTACCGTTTCCGTGTCGGAGTGAGATGTAAACCGGTGCCCTAGTGACTCGAGCTCCGAGCGTATTTCCAGGTGATTGTAGATTTCGCCGTTAAATACAATTCCGATTTGCCCGTCTTCGGTGAGGATGGGCTGGTTTCCAGAATCCAAGTCGATAATCTTCAGGCGCGTCGAGCCCATGGAAAAAAGGCTGCACTGATATACGCCCTGCTGATCCGGCCCGCGGTGGATCAAAGTATCCGTTGCTTCACGGATCCGCTCGGGAGGGGCAGCCCAGTTTTTATTCGTAAACCCCACTATGCCGCACAAATTTCGACACCCCTCGCCGCCAAAGCTGGCGGAATATTTTCGCGGTACTTGTGTTCCTTGAAAGCTTGTAAGAAGAATGCGATCAAATCGCCTCTTACTCCCAATTTTCGGCTCGCTTCACACGGCACCAAAAGAAGTTTGCAGGACGAGCTCTTCTAGACCGAAGCTGCACCCGCGGTCTGGGTTCGCCTGACTGTCGCCAGCCCCGTCCAACTATAACCTCTGTGCGAACGTAAAATCGCGTCTCTAAATCCGCTAGCCAGCCACGGCCGGACTTCATCTTCGCGCAAATAGTAGGCCACGGGAGTCACCAGCTGATCGAAGACATTTGCGTGCACCTCATCGAAAGGATAGTGATACATCGCCGCGAAGTAGTCCCCGTAAGGGAGCTTCGCCGGGCCCTTGCCATTCTTATTCGGGCGGTAAAGGACTTTGATCACCATCCATAGCATTGCCGCTGGCACAAGACAGGCAATGCGCAAGAACTCCGCTGGCAGTCTGGAGGTCACCGCTTTGCGCACTGGATCGACAAATCGCGTTATCCATTCATTGCCTTCTTGTCCATACACCCAGAAGGCGACACGCCCGCCATCACGGACTCGCGAGGAGAGACTTGCAAAACCGGCTGCAGGATCCGGCAAATGATGCAAAACACCCACGGAAAAAGCCAAGTCGAAGACCGCCCGAACGGGTGGATTCAACAAATCTCCGATTACCACATGCGCGTTGGGGAATTGCCGCGTGTGGGCGAAGGCCACGAAAGCGCTTTCACCCAGGTCCATCGCGACGATGGCCTTGGCGCCTTGCGCTGCTACGATTGCAGTGTGTCGTCCTTTGCCGCAGCCACCCTCCAGGACGGTTTGCCCTGCGAAGTCCGCGGCGGTCAGCGGCGCCACCCAGTCAAAGAATTCTTGCTCGTAGTAGTCGCGAAGTTCGCTCCAGCGCGTCCACTCTTCCGCAAACCGCGAAGCCGTCTCTAGCTTGAGGGCGGCAAGGTTTGCCGGAAGAAGGACGGGCACGCCATCGCGGATGGGGAATCGAGAGTAGCAGGCACTGCAGTCGAGCTCCCCTGCCATGAAATGACCGTCTGGACCTTCCTTTGCCGTGTCGCTGTTTAGCGCCAGCGCACCTGCGCAATTCGGGCATGAGAGAAAATTTAGGGCCTCGCTTCGCATCTAGCTCTACTTTACACTACAGCCGCGGGTCGACACTACCCGTGCGCGGCTCCTAATGAGCGCAACAAGGCACTGGCGCCGTTCCAAAATATCTGCACACCGATACAGACAAGAAGAAAGGAGGAGAGCCGCAGAATAATGCTCATCCCGCTCTCACCGATGAGAGCAGCGAGCCAATCCGCAAATCCATAGCAAACGAAAATGCTGACACACACCAGAGCCGAGCCTATCACGGCCGCGAGGATCGCCAGAAGGTTGGGACCCATATGATGGGGCTCGTTAGCGCCGAGCGTGATGGCCATGGAGATCGACCCGGGGCCCACAGTGAGAGGAAGAGTCAACGGGTAGAAAGCGCTGCGAAAAATGTCATTCAAGTTCACTTTTTTCTGGACACTCTCGCCGCGGTCTACTTCCTCTTTGCTCTTGAGCATGGCCCAGCCATTGGAAATGACAATAAGTCCGCCGCCTGCCTGCACAACGGGGATGGAGATCCCGAAGAAGTGTAGGATGTGGGTGCCCACCAGAAAGGAAGCGATCAGAAGAAAAAAACTATTCATCGCGACTTTGCGCGCGAGAATCCTGCGAGCGGAGGCCGGGTATTCGCGTGTCAAGGCGAGGAAAACGGGGCTGCCGCCCAAGGGATTCACGATAGGGAACAGCGCGCTGAGAATCAGAAAGATGCTCTTGGCAACTTCCAACGCCGTATTCCTCCGGATGAAAGAGTATAGCCGAGTCTTGCTTGGCCGGTCCGCCGTCTTGCCTTGAAGAAAGACGGCGGCCTGGAAAAAGGTGGTGCGCTTGCCCTGCGGGACGTGCCTGGGCTAGAGTTCCGCTTCCACACTTGTGGAACGAAATGCCCATTTACAGAAAAACTCGGCGCCGCACCGCAAAGGTACGGGGAGAGAGCGTTAGAATCCTGATCTCCGGGCGCCGGATTCAAAGACGAATTCAGGCGTTGGCCCGCCAAATCCGGAAGGACTTTCCGGGCGAACCCCTTCATCTAGTAAGCGTCCTGAAGGGAGGCGTATTTTTCCTCACCGATCTTGCGCGGAGTATTTCCGGCGAAGTCTCATTTGATTTCATTGCAGTGTCCAGCTACGGACAAAATACTCGTTCTTCGGGGCAAGTACGACTGACGCGCGATCTGGATTCCAGCATCGAGGGCAAAACGGTTATCGTGGTTGAAGATATCCTTGATACGGGTATGACCTTGCAGTACCTCCTCCGACTCTTCCAACAGCGCAAGCCGAAGCACTTGCGCGTCGCAGTTCTGCTAGACAAACCGGAGCGGCGCATCACGGCCGTACATGCCGACTATGTCGGATTCATGATTCCCAATGAATTTGTGGTGGGATACGGGCTCGATTATTCGGAGCGCTACCGGAATCTGCCGTACGTCGGTGTTCTCTCGCTTGGTTTCGCGCCTAAGAAAGAAGCCAAGGGAGAGTGACTGTCCAATTCTGGTATCGTTCCACTGGCCAAAAGACGTGTGGAAGTTCTTCTCGACCATAAACAAAGCATCGAGTTCCCTGTGATCATTGCCGATTGCGGGGCTGGTCATCTTCGCCTGTTATAATAAATAGACCTCATGAATCCGACAGGGACACAAGCGGAAGCAGCAGCGATTGCAAAAGGCGGGGAGATCTCCGCAGAAGTTCTGGCGACGCTCGCTGAAATCGGCGAGGAAGTGAATTCTTCGCTGGACCTCGACGAAGTTTTGGCGCGCACAGCGGCTCTCATCAAACGGCACATCGACTATGAGATTTTCGGCGTCTTGCTGCTCGAAGGAGATGGAAGCTATCTCAGGCACCGTTTCTCGATCGGATATGCGCGCGACCTGGCAGAAAATCTACGCATCCCCCTCGGTCAGGGAATTACAGGTACTGCCGCCGCGACTGGCCATTCCGTGCGGGTGAGCGATACCACCAAAGACGCTCGGTATATCAATGCCATCGACAGCGTCCGCTCAGAGCTCGCGGTGCCTTTGATGCTTCAGGGCAAATGCGTGGGGGTGCTTGATATCCAAAGCCGCCACCTCGACTACTTTACGCCTGACCAGCAGAACATACTGACTCTCCTCGCAAGCCGGCTGGCAGTGGCGATCGAAAATGCCCGACTGTTCCAGCGGGTGAAAGCACAGGCGGATACACTTCTGCTGCTCAGCGAAGTTGGGCGCGAAACCGGTTCTATCCTCGATGTCGAAGCGCTATTGCGGCTCGCGGCCGAACAAACGAAACGAGTGATCGACTATCAGATTTTGAGCATCATGCTTTATAACGAAGAACAAAAGGTTTTTCTTCATCGAGTAGACGTAAAACATGGGCATCAGGTACAGGGAAAGCTGCGGGTGGCGGCGAGTGAAGGCATTGTGGGGGCGGCGGCAACTTTGAAAGAGCCGGTCCTCGTTCCGGATGTGACGGTCGATCCCCGCTATGTGATGGTGAATCCAGAGACGCGCTCGGAACTGGCGATTCCAATGGTGAACAAAGGCAAAGTCATCGGTGTCCTGGATCTGGAGAGTCCGCAACTGAACTATTTCACCGAAGACCACGTCCAGACCCTTTCGATCCTGGCGGCGAATTTTGCCGTTGCACTGGAAAACGCGAGGCTGTACGAGCAGCTGGCACGCGACGAAGCGCGGCTCGAGCGCGACCTGCAGGCGGCCAAACGAATTCAGGGCGCGCTCCTTCGCCCTGTGCCCTCGGACGACTACGGGCTGGATATGGCCGCACGGTATCTCTCGGCACGCGAAGTCTGCGGTGATCTCTATGAGTTTCTGCGCTATGGACCTCAGCAACTCGGCATCGCGCTAGGGGATGTGAGCGGCAAAGGAACTGCTGCAGCCCTCTATGGCGCCGTGGCCATCGGAATCATGCGCAGTCTCGCGCCCCAGAAACTGCAGCCCGCGGAAATGTTGCGGCAGATGAATCAGATTGTAGGCGAGCGACGCATCGAGGGTCGTTTCATGACGGCGTGTTTTGCAACCTGGCAGAAAGGTCGTCAGAAACTGCGGATCGCGAACGCGGGCCAATCACAACCCTTGCTTTACAAAGACGGGCGCTGCGGGAAAGTGGAACTGACGGGCTTTCCGCTGGGTATTTTTGAGGAAGTCACCTACGACGAGTGGGGTGTGACGCTCGATGCAGGAAACATTCTCGTGTTTCACTCCGACGGCATCGCTGAGTCGCAGAACAGCGAAGGCCAATTCTTCGGCACGACTCGGATCCAGAATCTGATCGAGCAACACCGCGAAGCGTCCGCAACCGAGCTGGCCGACCTGATTCTGCGTGAAGTGGATTGGTTTACGCAAAGCGCTCCGCTTTCTGACGATCGAACCTTGGTGATCGTGAAAGTCCGATGAGCTCTTCGGGTCCCTCGCCTTCTCGAAAACTCACGTACATCGATCCCGTAAGTTTCACGCCTCATTTTCGCTGGAAACAAGTAAGCAGGCGAGATTCCACAGGGGAAGAAGTTGTATGCGAAGGCGTCTCTCTGAACTCGGTGGCAGAAGAAGTTGGGACTCCGGCCTATCTCTACAGCCGAGCAGCGATCGAAGATGCTTACAGGGAGCTCGACCGGGGTCTGGGTTCGCAGCCCCATACTTTGTGCTTCGCAGTGAAGTCCAACGGCAATCTTTCCATTCTGGATCATTTAGCAAAGATGGGCAGCGGCTTTGACATTGTTTCCGGTGGAGAACTGGATTACTTGCGGCGCATCGGCGTGCGCGGAAATCGCATCGTCTTCTCCGGTGTGGGCAAAGACCCGCGTGAGATTCGTGAGGCACTTAAGTATCCTGCCTCGTCGCGAGACGGTCGCCCGGGAATCCTGCTGTTCAACGTGGAGTCTGAAGCGGAACTTGACGTCCTGATGGAGGAGGCGGCGCGACAAGCGGAGAAAGGCGTCCGTGCGCCGGCTGCGGCAATTCGCGTGAATCCCGATGTGCAGGCCGGCGGCCACCCGCACATTGCAACCGGTCGTCACGAACACAAGTTCGGTTTGGATTGGGCTGCGGCAAAGCGTCTTTACCTCAAGCATCGCGACTCGAAATGGATTCGATGGAGGGGAATTAGTGCTCACATCGGGTCGCAGATCACTTCACTCGAACCATTTCGTCGCGCGGTCGGGCGCCTGGGGGGATACGTTGGCGAACTCCTGCGCGCTGGAATCGAGCTGCGCTATTTGGACGTCGGCGGGGGCCTCGGCGTGCGCTACTCCGACCAGCAGCCACCGACGCGAGCGAGCTACGCGCGGCTGGTGTCACAGCTTGTTCGAAAGCTTGGCCTGCACCTTTTGCTGGAGCCCGGCCGCTCCATCATCGCGCCCGCGGGTATTCTCCTGACGCGAGTCGTCTACACCAAAACAAATCATGGCAAGACGTTTGTGGTGGTGGACTCCGCGATGAATGACTTGATGCGCCCCGCGCTGTACGGAGCCATTCATCCGATCACCAAAGTCAGGCGCAATCACAATGGCAACGAGAGTCAAAAGAAACGTGTCGACATCGTTGGCCCCGTCTGTGAAACGGGTGATTGTTTTCTACACGATTGGCCGCTCGGCGAAGTAAAGCCAGGCGACGTGCTTGCCATATGGGGTGCCGGCGCGTATGGAATGGCGCAAGCGTCAAACTACAACGCGCGATGTCGTCCTGCCGAAGTTCTGGTGAAAGGGAAGAACTTTAGTCTGATTCGCCGGCGTGAAACGAAAGGCGATTTGCTGCGAACCGACGTTCTTGCTGGATGATACGTTTTCTGAATTTCTTATTCTACGCTTCGCCCCACTTCAGCTTATTCCGCAGAATTTCGAAATAGGGTTTCTTGGGCGGCTGGATAAGCTTCAGCATCTCTTTCGCGCGGCTGATTCGAACGCGATCCGTCACCTGGAGTGGAATACCTTTTTGTCCATCCAGCGTAAGAAAGACGGATTCCGTGTTTCCGGACAGCTTCATCTCAATGGAAGAGGAATCTCGAACCACTACTGGGCGGTCGCTGAGCATGTGGGGGCAAATCGGTGTGATGATGAAGGCTTCGACGGCCGGATGAACGATGGGACCGCCCGCGGAAAGGGAATAGGCGGTGGAGCCCGTTGGGCTGGCCACGATCAACCCATCGGCGCGGTAGCGGCAAACGAAATCCGCGTCAATGCTGAGTTCCAGCTCGATCATCCGCGCCAGTGCCCCCTTGTTGATGACGGCCTCGTTGAGCACGCTCTGGCGCTCAATCGTTTTCCCTCCGCGCTCGAGTTCGACGTGCAACATGATGCGTTCACTGACGGAAAATCTGCCACCAAGACAGTCCTCTAGCGCCGGATAAAGTTCCTCGAGGGTGAAGCTGGTAAGGAACCCCAGGCTGCCCATGTTGATCGGCAGAATCGGAATCGCGCGCGGAGCGGCGAGTCGGGCCGCGGCGAGCAACGTGCCGTCGCCGCCAAGGACAAGCAATAGCTGGGACTGATCGGCTACTTCCTGGCGAGTTTTTCCGCGCGGCCCATTCGGCAAGGACCCGGCAGTCTCCTCGTCATATAGAGCTCCCACGCCGCGGGCTTCGAGCCACTTCAGCAAAGGAGGGACAACTGCGTCGAGATTCGAACGACGGGGCCGCGAAATGATGCCGATGGTTTGGAAGGATTTTCCGGGGTGCATGTCTGCTAGGGATTCTACTCCAGTGACTTTTTGCGTGCGTGTAGAAAATACTCTTGATTGCCCTCGGCTCCCCGAAGACGGCTTGGACGGACTCCGAGGCATTCAAGACCGGCGGACTCCACCGTCTTGCGGACTGCCTCGATCGCCTTTTCATGCAGCTTCTCGTCCGTCACAATGCCGCCGGTAGGGATCTCCTCACGGGATAATTCGAATTGCGGTTTGATGAGGATGAGAAAGTGCGCGTCGCGTGCGGCAACAGAACTTGCAGGTACGATTACCTTGCTGACCGAGATGAATGAGACGTCGATGACAACGATTGTAGCTACCTCCGAAATGTCCTCAGAACGCAGGTCGCGCGCATTTCGCTCGATTCGAATGACGCGGGGATCCTGCCGCAACTTCCAGTCAAGCTGCTCCGTATTCACATCAACCGCATAGACACGCATCGCACCGTGCTGCAGCAGGCAATCCGTAAAGCCACCGTTTGAGGCGCCGATATCCAGGCAAACGCGCCCACCTGGGTCAATCGCAAAGTCTTCCAGAGCCCCTTCCAGCTTGATGCCACCACGACCCACGAATTTTTGCGCGCGGCTGTTCACTTCGATGAGTGCATCTTCGCTGACGGGCATGCCGGCCTTTTCTACTCGGCTGCCATCAACGCATACCTCGCCCGCCAAGATCATCGCCTGCGCTTTCTGTGATGTCTCGGCGAGGCCTCGTTCGACCAAAAGAAGATCGAGCCGTGCACGGCCTGCCTTGGGTTTCATAGTTCTTTCGATCTTTCAGGCACGCCGGAGGACGAGAAACTCGGCGATTTCACGAAGGCGCGTAGCTTTTTCCGCATAAGGCTCGAGTTCTGCGATGGCTTTGGTTGCGAGGTCGTTGGCGATCTCGTGGGATCGCTCCAGTCCGTAAACTGCGGGGTAAGTAGCTTTTTGCTGCGCGATGTCTTTTCCCGCGGTCTTCCCCAGCGCGGCCGAGGATTCTTCAACGTCGAGTATGTCGTCGGTGACTTGAAAAGCCCATCCAATCGTTTCGCCAAATCGGCGAAGGCGCGCGACGTCCTCGGGACTAGCACCCGCGCACAGGGCACCGGCGGTGATCGCAGCGCGGATGAGGGCAGCTGTTTTCGAGAGGTGAATGTATTCGAGCATCTGCGGATCGACGCGCTTTCCTTCCGCCTCGATGTCGGCCACCTGTCCACCCACCATCCCGCGGATTGTGCCAGCCGAAGTGGCGACCTCGGTCAGGATGGCCACACGCCGCTCAGACGCAACCGGAGCAGCACCGATGGTTTCGAACGCAAGAGTCAGCAGTGCGTCGCCCGCCAAAATGGCGATGGCCTCCCCGAATTTCTTATGACAAGTCGGCTTGCCGCGTCGCAGGTCATCGTTATCGAGGGCCGGCAAATCATCGTGAATTAAGGAATACGTATGAATGAATTCGATCGCACAGGCGGGATAGTGCGCGGGCATCACATCCGAAGTGAAAATGTGCGCCGTCTCCAGGCAAAGGATGGGGCGAATGCGCTTCCCGCCGGCAAACACGCTATAGCGCATCGCCGTGTGAATGGAGGTTGGCTGCGCGCTCTCCGCTGGAAGCAGCCGTTCAAGTGCAGCGTCGACGGAAAGCCGGTCTTCCTCGAAAAAGGCAGGCAGCTTCATTACGCCAGGAAACCAGCACGCCGCAAAACGCGCATGCGCCTCACGACTCGCTCTCCCGCTCGGGATCGAACGGCTCGGCTGCGAGCTTGCCATCCGCCTTCTTCAGGAGGATTTCCACGCGGCCTTCGGCCTCTTCCAATTGCTTCTGGCATTCGCGGGAAAGCGTCACCCCTTCCTCGAAGAGTTTCATGGCGTCGTCGAGCGAGAGTTGCGGGCTCTCGAGCCGGCGCACGACTTCCTCCAGGCGCGCCAGGGAGCGCTCGAATTCGGGTTTCTTTGGCGGTTCGGGCTTCTTGGCAGCTGGTGAATTCACGTTATCGGCCTGTATCCTTCTCGGTGCTCATTTCTGGCAATGCCCGCAATAGTAAGTGGACCGGCCGCCTTGGGCAATGCGCCGGATGGGTTCCCCGCAGCGCCGGCAAGGTTCTCCTTCGCGGCCGTATACACGAAGAATTTTTTCCAATCCCTGGAACCACCATGCCGGATCGCGAAAGTCAGGCGCCGGATGCAAACAGCATTCTAAGGCACGCTTGAGAACAGACACAATTGCTTTGTGCAGCCTGCGCGCCTCTTCGCGTTTTAGAGTGTTCGCACGGCGCCTGGGGTTAAGCCGCGCACGCCACATCGATTCGCAGGAATAGATATTGCCAATACCGGCCACGCGCGTCTGGTCCAGCAAAAACTCCTTCAGAGGGCGCTTGGATTCCGCGAGCAATTCACTGAATCGCCGTGTTGTAAACTCAGGCGAAAAGGCATCGATCCCCATCCCAACAAGGCCGGGGCATTTTTCGGCGGATTCCCACGCGTGGACGCGGCCGAAATGCCGCCGATCCGCAAAGCCCAATACTCCCCTGTCCAACTCGAGAGCGAAATCCACGTGGACTCCGTTCTCGCCCTGATTCGCGCGTTTTAGAAATTCTCTTGCATTCGAAAACCACAGGAGCTGGCCATCCAGCCGGAAGTGCATGGTTAGAAGTCCGTGATCCAGCACAAGAAGCACGTATTTCCCTTTGCGTTCAACGAGGCGAATGCGTTGGCCAGTCCCGAACCGCGCAACGTATGCGCCGGTCTGGGGCTTCGTCACAATGGGGTGCAGAACATGAACGCAGCGTATACGCCGCCCTTGAACCAGCGGACGAACCGTTCGAACCACAGCTTCGACTTCGGGAAGCTCAGGCATGAGGTGAGAGGGCGATCACGGCGTCGGCTTGAGAGTAAGTGTATGTTTTCGCGCGCGCGCCACTGCGGCGTCGCTGAACGGCACGAAAATTGGTTTGCCTTCGTACCAGTAAGAAAACTGATCGGAATAATGGCTGCTCCCAAGCTGGCCTGATTGCCCAGCGGGAATCAACAAAATCGAGTTGTCCCAGTCGCCGGGGTTGGCCACAAATCGCATTGCCGGGCCGTGCGCCTTTGTCGGAGCGCGGACGCTGTACGATGTTCCCGACTGTGGCTTGTCAGTAATGCTGAGAAACCATTTCAGAATTCCGGCGTGGCCGAGAGGATGAAACATGTCCAGCGAGTTGAATCGTTTCCAGGCCCAATCCTCCGGCTTCTCGCTTCCGCTTTGCTTGGCCAGCTGTACAACCGCCTGGTCGGCAGCCGCGGCGAGCATTTCGTCATAGTTCTTGTACTCGGGGGGCAACCAATTCGCGGGCCGATCTGTGAGAATCCTTTGCAGAAACGCAGTGCTCCGCCACTGGTAAATCGCAGTTTCTTTTCTCAAGAATGGCTCGAGCAGCAGGTCAATTGCCGCGCGTCGCGTAGCCTGAAGAAAACTGACTTCTGGCGAGTTGGCGTCCGCTATGCCGTTCCAATCCTTCAAGCCCTCAATCAATTTCTGCGCCCGCGCATCTTTGGGCTTGACGGTTCTCGCCGCCGCTGACAACTGATCTGCGATAAACACGTGAGGATAGCTGTAAGTATCCGTCTGGACCTTGAGCATGTCCTCCGGGCGCAAATCGTGCCGGTCATGCAGCAAGTCATAGATTCGCGCAGTCCGGTACGGCTCCTCCCAACGGTCGGTCAAATACGGTTTGTAATTGGGCCCCACCACACGCGCATTGGCTGTGACGATCAGCCCGCTATCCGGATTCAAAGCCTGTGGTAGTTGGTCGAAAGGAATGTAGCCGGTCCACTCGTAGTCCTCCGTGTCTCCGGGAACGGGCACTTCGCCGTGGCCCTTCTTTCGAATCGGGACGCGAGCGGCCATGATGTAGCCGATGTTGCCGTCCACATCGGCGTAGACGGCGTTCTGTCCCGGACCCCAGACATGTTTCATGAGGTTGCGAAACTCACTCCAGTTCCTTGCTTTGCCAAGCCAATTGTAGCTGTTAGCCAGCCCGCCGGGTTCCGTAGCGGTCCAGCGCAAAGCGTAGGCCTTGTCACCCTCGCGATGCACGACGGGGCCGTGGCGCGTGACCATTACCGCCAAGTGCTCTTCAGGCTGCCCCTTTACTACAATCGTCTCGTCAATCGTTTTGGCCTTCAGCCATGCGCCTTTGACGCGATACTCATCCGCAGCTGCGGGATTGATCGTTTCGATGTAAAGATCCTGGACGTCCGCTCCGTTATTGGTGAAGCCCCAGGCGATGCGATCGTTGTGACCGATGATGATCAGCGGGGCGCCGGGCAATGTGAAGCCTTTCACGTTCAAACCCGGCGCCGTAAGGTGCACCTCGTACCAGATCGACGGAATGGTGAGTTCGAGATGCGTGTCATTCGCCAGGAAAGGCTTGCCCGTCGCGGTGTGCGCGCCGCTCACCACCCAGTTATTGCTACCGAGACTTTGGCGAATCTCACTCCGCGACTGTTCCAGGAACCCTTCAATGGAAGGCAGGAGTGCTGTGGCCATGTCTGGAGCGTTCTCCGGTGCGGCAATCCCATTCGCCCCGTGTTGGCTTGCCTTCAGTACCGTGTCCGGCTCCATGTCGTCATCATCATCCTCATCGTCGGCGTCCGCAGCCGAACGCTGAGAACCGTCGTTGGGCGCATTCGGGTCACCGACGACGAAATGATCCATAGCGGCTTCCTGGGAGAAAAGGTCTTTCGAACGATCCGGGCCGGCCAGTTCAACAACCTTGGCTCGATTCAGTTCTCGCTCCCAGGTATCCGTCAGCGTTCGATACATATATCCGGAGATAGCGAGCGTATCCGAAGGCTGCCAGGGCTGCGGCTTGTAGCGGAGAAGCGAAAACTCAAGCGGAAGATTCTTCTGGTGCTGCTCGATGAATTTGTTGACGCCCCGCGCATACGCTTCGATGAGTCTACGAGGTTCCGCATCCAAAAGCGTGACGTCACGTTCCGCGGCCAGCGCAAAGCCCAGCGTCCGAAAATCTTTGTCGATCTTCAACGTGGCGGGACCAAGAATCTCAGAGAGCTGGCCTCGTGCTGCCCGCCGCAGAAGGTCCATCTGCCATAGACGGTCCTGGGCCATGACGTAGCCTTGAGCCTCCACCAGATCATCCAGTGACGCGGCCCGAATGTGCGGAACGCCCCATTGATCGCGCTCCACCGTCACCTCGTTTTGGAGGCCCGGCAGGGAAGCGGTGCCGTCGATTAGCGGCAGCGGCCGGTAAACAAACCACCACGCGGCAACACCGACAGCAAGCAAAACGAAAACAAAAACCCAGTAAAAGACTCGGACGATCGCTCGCAAGGTCGCTCCCGCACAGCTTGGGCAAAAATTCAGTGTAGAGGACGCGCTACGACCATGCAACCGCTCCGATCTCAACTTGCATTCGGCATGGGGCTGCTATCACTTGCTGGACAACGGTTGCGCTTGCGTTGCTTTGGTGCTGCTACAATGCCGCAGGGGGAATCGAAGCGCTCATGTTTGCAGTACGTCTGCTTGGTGTTTTGGCGTTGGTCGCGCTGAACGGCTTCTTTGCCGCGACGGAATTCTCGCTTGTGGCCGTGCGCCTGTCGCGCGTGCGACAGCTGGTGGCCAACGGCAATGTAAGGGCGCGAGTAGTCGAAGGGCTACTCGGCGATTTACACCGGGTCGTTTCTGGCGTGCAGCTTGGCATTACTTTGACCAGCCTGGCGATCGGAGCGCTTGGCGAGGCTGCCTTCGCGAAAGTGTTTCAATCCCTCTTGGCTGGCGTGCCCGGGGCCCACACCGCGCTCATTGTCCATGCCGTCGCACTCACCTGTGCCTTTGCCCTTTTGAGCGCACTCCATGTGGTCATCGGTGAACTCGTTCCCAAGACATTGAGTTTGGCGCGAGCCGAACGCGTTGCTTTGCTGGTGGCTGTGCCATTTCTCTGGTTCTTGAATACGTTTCGCTGGGCAATCAGCCTTCTCGACGGGGTATCAGGCGCCATCGTGAAGGCTTTGGGCGTCTCCTCGCCCCAAGCTCACGGGGGAGCACATTCAACGGAAGAGCTGCAGATCCAAATTCAACAGGCGCGCGAGCGCGGGCTCCTCGCTCCAGGCGAGGAAAGATTCATTCTCAGCGCTATCGAGCTTGCCCAAATCCAGGTTCGGGAAATCATGGTCCCGCGGCCCGACATGCACACGCTGCCCGTGGAGTCCACGCTGGATGAGGTGATGCGTTCCTTTGCCACGACGCAGCGGTCTCGCATCCCTGTCTATCGCGGCACCGTCGACCACATTCTGGGTTTCGTCCATATCAAGGACATGATGTGGATTCTTCTGGACCGTGAACGCCGCATCGAGGAGAATCTCTCTCCTCCCCCTTTCGATTTACGGCGCGTTCTGCGCGAAGTGCTCATCGTGCCGGAAACCAAGCCTGCCAGCGAGCTGCTTCTGGAGTTGCGTACCCGCCGCGTCGGCCTGGCGGTTGTCGTGGACGAATTTGGCAGCATCCTCGGACTCGTGACCATGGAAGACGTCCTTGAACAAATGGTCGGTGAAATTCACGATGAATTTGACGTTATCGAGCGGCCGCTCACGCTGTCAGACGGGGCCCTGATTTTCGACGCGGCCTTGAATGTGAGGGACCTCGAGGCGCAATACAACATCACGGTGCCCGAGGATCCCGCCTACGCCACCGTCGGCGGCTTTGTGCTCGATCAGCTCGGCTTCATCCCCAAAGGCGGTGAGAGTTTTGAATACGGCAACTATCGCTTTTCCGTTGTAGAGATGGACGGGAAGCGCGTCGCGCGGGTAAAAATCCAGCGCGTCCGCTCCCCCGGAACAGATGCAACGCCTTCGAACGCCGCCGACGCTATGCTCCAAGTTGCAAAAGATCCCAAATCTTCCGGGGGCGACCCTTAAGGGGTTTAACGACCCGCTACGTCCTCAGACGAATCCTTCTCGCCCTTCCCGCCCTCTGGTAGACAATGAGGGCGTGAGTTCGCACAAGCACCGGCTCGCCGATTACCTGCGGCCCAAAACTCTTTCGATGTTGTTGCTCGGATTTTCTTCAGGCCTTCCCTTTTATCTGGTCGGTAATACGTTCGGCTACTGGCTGGGCGATGAACACACCTCTCTGACGGCCATCGGGTTTCTTTCCTGGGTGGGCATTGCCTATTCGCTGAAGATTCTGTGGGCGCCCTTGATCGATCGCGTCGACTTGCCGTTGTTTAAACGGCTTGGACATCGGCGCGGATGGATGATGTTCTCGCAGATCGTCGTCGGGCTGGCGCTGGTCGCCATGGGCGGAACTGGCACGAAAGCCGGGCTAGGCCGGCTTGGCGCTCTTGCGCTCGTCGTCGCGTTTGTCTCTTCGACACAAGACATTGTGGTGGACGCCTGGCGCATTGAATCGGCAGACGACGAAGAAGAACAAGGTCTCCTGGCGTCTGCCTATCAGTTCAGCTACCGGCTGGCGCTCCTGGCTACGGATTCCCTTATCCTCATCTTGGCCGCGGCCGTGGGCTGGCGTATGTCCTATGGCATCTACGGCGCATGTATGGCCATTGGAATGATCGCGACCTGGTTTGCGAAGGAACCGGAGCGCGCGGATGCGGCGATGGATGAAAAAAAACGCGAAGCGCCGCTTTCGACACCACGCGGTTTCTTCGACGCTGTTGTCGGACCGTTCATCGCTTTCTTCCGCGCCCATGGCTGGCTTGCGCTTGTGATGTTAGCGGCCATTAGCCTCTACCGCTTGCCGGACTTTTTGATGGGTCCAATGGCGAATCAATACTACATCCATCTCGGCCTGACGAAGCAAACGGTCGGAGCAGTACGCGGCTCCATCGGGCTTATCGCCACGTTTTGTGGAATCGCAGCCGGCGGATACTGCTCCCTGAAGCTTGGCTACATGCGCGCGCTGATCATTGGAGGCATTTTGCAGGCAGCTGCGACCGCCGCGTTTGCGACTCTCGCGTTCTGGGGATTGAGCCTTCGTCTCTTCGCTGTCGTCATGGTCGGTGACAATTTCAGCCTCAGCTTTGCCGGCGTTGCGCTTGTGGCCTATATGTCGAGTCTCACCAGCCTGGGATATACCGCCACGCAGTATGCGCTCTTGAGTTCCACCTATGCCTGGCTGGGAAAGATCTTGAAGGGATTTTCCGGGGCCGCAGTCGAAAGCCTGAGAGCCACGCACAGCCTCACTCACGCCTTCGGCATTTTCTTTATCGCTTGCGGGCTGACCGGCGTGCCTGCAGTCCTTCTGTTCGCGGCATTGGGTTACTGGCACAGACGGAAGCAACCGGCGCCAGCCGCTTCCTAGGAAAGTCTTCACTCGTAACGCAAAGCCACTGCCGGGTCGACGCGCGAGGCACGCTCAGCTTCCTCGGCCTCGGCGTCCTCGCGATACCGAGTTGCGGAACGATGCTGAATGATGCTGAATGATGCTGAATGATGCGCGTGACCACCTCTTCGACGCGCCACATATGGTGGTCTTTCCCGCATTTGGCCGTAACGACCGCGGTGCTTTCGTTCAACCTGTTGGGAGATGCCTGGCGCGATTGACTTGACCCGCGCACGCGCTCGCAGATGACCGCGCAGGAATTTTCATCCTAAATGTTTATTAGGATATGCCGAAGATTTGATTACGTGCGGTGGGACTATTATTTTGTCAGGATGACCGCAGCGCCCTTGCCCAGGCTCAGAGTGCGAGCCGCGTTTGCCTTGTTCACTCCGATTTCGAGATATCCGCTGGAGCCTATGTAGGCAATGGCTTCGCCATTCTTGCCGCTGGCAAAGGTGTCCACCAGCCGCGTCACCGCCTGAGTCCCTACTTGCAACTTAATGTTACCGTCCTTCAAGGACGATTCAGGCAAATCTTCGACCCGGAAATTCGTAATGAGGTTGCCAAACGAATCAGCGCGCAGGACCGCACCCTTCACGACACCATCGACCGCTTTGGGGCGGGGAAGAGAGAATTTCTTATAATCGCTGATCTCATCTCCCATGCTGGGCGTCTGCCAGCCTTTCGTTAGCCAGGAGGCCACCGGAGCGAAAATGTCTCGCCCATGAAAAGTCTTGCTCACCGGCGACAAATAATAATGCTCGACGTTGGCATGGCGCACGATGAGAGCTTCTTTCTCGCGTTCGTATATAACAGAGAGTACGCCGTTGTCAGGTGCGATAAAATACTGGTTTTGCGCGCTGACCAGCAGCGGCCGCCGTTCCGTTCCCACGCCCGGATCCACCACCACCACATGAACTGTCTTAGCCGGAAAATAGGAGTACGCAGAACCAATCGCGAGCGCGCCATCCAGCAAATCGAATGGTGTGACGTTGTGCGTGATGTCCACAATCGTAACGTCAGGATTAATCTTCAGAATCACGCCCTTAAGCGTGCCAACAAGATGGTCGTTGGTGCCGTAGTCGGTTGTCAGTGTAATGATTGCGTTGGCCAAAGGATTCTCTCGCCCAGGATGATTTGCGCGAATGCGCGGACGGAGTGTGGAGGCACTCCACCTCCTCTTACGCTAGCGAAGGCGAGCTACTCCGTCAAGATTCCGCGCCGCAAGTAGTGTGCAAGCGCCAACGGTACTTTCCATGGCACAAGCTCGTTCGAATCAACTCTCGCCCTGCTCCGGTGCGCAGTGATGCCACTCGGGGTCGGGGAAATGCGCCCTGCAGAACCATTGCGTGCAGCGCTCGCAATACTGTCCGGCGCTTTGGTCGCACGGTTCATCCAAACGCGAGATTCCCTGGCAAAGTTGTTCTTTGGGCCTTGCGGCTGTTGCGTTCATCGCATCCTCCGTGGCGCAGAGAAGCGTAATGCTGGGAAGGGTGCCTAGCGCGCCGGTTCCACTACGCCGACTTTGTTCACGCCGCTACAGGCAATATACACCCGCCCGTCGGTCGTCGCGGCCATATTCCGCATCGTCCCTCCGCCGGAGGGAATCGCCGCCCGCGCGAACTGTTCCGTCCGTGGATTGAATCTAGAATTGGCTTTCAGCAGGCATATCTCTCAGTAGACTTCAATCGGGAATTACTGCGGTGACCTCGATTTCAAGGCGCGCCGCGTCTTCGACGAGACTGGTGACTTGAACCGCGGTCATCGCCGGATAATGACGGCCGATGATTTCGCGATAGACCAAGCCAAGTTGTTTGTAGGCGCCAAGGTACTCGTTCCTATCCACGACGTACCAGTTCATGCGCACGATATGCTCGGGCTTGGCACCGGCTTCGGAGAGCACTTCGACGATGTTCTTCAGAGTTTGGCGCGCTTGTTTGACAAAATCTCCGGCAACCACTTTGCCTTGAGCGTCCGTGCCGATCATCCCGCTAACGAAAACCGTGCGACCGCGTGCGACGATGCCGTATGCGAAACCCTTCGGACGCGACCAATTCGGCGGCTGGAGATATTTCATGTTTTTCGTCCTTCACCCTGCTTTAAAAGCCCGGGAACTCAATCGCCTGCCCGAAACGCCAGGATGCGCGCGCGCAAATCATCCGGCCAGGGAATTGCCCGATGCACAGCGCGGTCGATGAAAACGAGCACGACTTTTCCGCGAACGCGATCCCCGTCATCTGGACCGCGCAAGATAATGTCCAGTCCCATCGAGCTGGGGCCAACGCTGTTCACCGAGAGGGCCGCAGAAAGCATTTCGTCAAATCTGCTCGGCGCAACGAAATCCACTTCCAGGTGAACGGTCGGAAGTCCCTTACCATTGTTCGTAACGATTTCCGTGAAAGAAGCATGCAGCTCATCGCGAAACCAATCTTCGACCAGAGCGTTGAACATTTCAAAATACCGCGGATAAAAAACAATACCGGCTGGATCGCAATCCGCGAACCGCACGCGGATTTGTGTTCGATACAAGCCGGTGTTCCGCGGAATATCAGGCACGCGATGGCTCGCTTTCTTGAAAGGCCTTGATGACGCCACGGGCGACGATTAAGAGCTGCACTTCCGTCGCGCCCTCGTAGATTCGCAACGGGCGAATTTCCCGGTAGAGCCGTTCGACAGTCTGCTCGCTGACGACTCCGAGAGCGCCCGCAATTTGTACAGCAGCATCTATGACGCGCTGCGCAGTTTCGGTGGCCGTCATTTTGGCCATGGCGGCTTCGACAGTCACCAGTTGCCCGCGGTCGCGCAGCCAGGCGGCGCGGTAGGTCAGGAGAGCCGCGGCATCAATATCCGTGGCCATGCCTGCGAGCTTGGCCTGGGTCAGCTGAAAATCAGAGAGTGCTTGGCCGAAAATCTTGCGAGAAGTGGCACGACGCAAGGCTTCCTGCAAAGCGCATCGGGCGAATCCAAGCGCGGCAGCGGCCACCGACGTGCGAAATACGTCCAAGGTCGCCATGGCGACTTTGAATCCGCGGCCCGGTTCGCCGAGCCGCTGTGCATCCGCGATGCGGCAATTCTTGAACGTGATGCGCGCGAGCGGATGCGGAGCGATGACTTCAATACGTTCGCCAATCGTGAATCCGGAAGCGGCGGAGTCCACGATGAACGTGGTGATTCCCCGTGAGCCTTCCGCTTCGCCGGTGCGCGCGAAGACGACGTAGAAGTCAGCGATGCCGCCATTGGAAATCCAGGTTTTTTCGCCGTTGAGCACGTAGCCCTCGCCATCGCGCCGCGCCTCGCATTGCATGGCCGCGACATCGGAGCCGGCCTCGGATTCGGACAAGGCGAACGCGGCGATCGCGGCGCCTTGCACGACCCGTGGCAAATACTTTTCTTTCTGTTGTGGAGTGCCGAAGAGGGTGATGGCTCCTGAACCGAGGCCTTGCATGGCAAAAACAAAGTCCGCCAAGCCGGAATGCCGCGCAAGAGTTTCGCGAATCAGACAAATGGACCGTGTGTCGATAGCGTCGGCGGACGCCCCATACTGTGTTCCACCGACGGCATACTTCAGCCAGCCCGCTTCGCCAAGTTGGCGCACCAGGGTACGGCAAACGCTGTCGACATCTTTGCCGTGTGCGGAACTTAGTTCCGCGCCGGCCCAGCGGTCCAAATCCGCAGCGAGCGCTTGGTGCCGCGGTTCAAAGAAGGGCCAGTCTAAATGCGGCTGCGCGGGCATCCTCAATCCCCCTTGAACTCGGGCTTCTGCTTATCAACAAATGCGTGATAGGCGCGATGAAAATCGTTCGTCGCCATGCAAATGGCCTGGGCTTGCGCTTCCGCATCAATGGCCTCGTCGACGCCCATGCTCCACTCCTGATCCAGCATTTTTTTGGTCATGGCGTGCGCGAAGGTAGGGCCGCCGCCGAGCTCCGCGGCCAGGTTCTGCGCGGCGGGCAGAAGTTCTTGCGGCGCGCAAAGGCGATTCAAAAATCCCCAGCGCTCGGCTTCTTCGCCGCTCATCGTGCGTCCCGTAAGAAGAAGCTCCGCGGCGCGCCCTTGGCCAATCAGGCGAGGCAAAATCGAGCAAGCACCCATGTCGCACCCTGCGAGGCCGACGCGAGTAAACAGAAATGCAATCTTGGCGCGTGCCGTTCCCATGCGCAAGTCGGAGGCCATGGCTAAAATGGCTCCGGCGCCCGCGCAGGCGCCGTCGATCGCGGAGATAACTGGTTGCGGACACACGCGCATGGCCCTGACCAGATCGCCCGTCAAACGGGTAAAGGTCAGCAGGCCCGGCATATCCAGCTTGGTGAGCGGCCCGATAATCTCGTGGACATCGCCACCGGAGCAAAAGTTCTCTCCGGCGCCTGTGAGGACAACGGCTCTGATGTCGGTGGCTTCGGAGAACGAGCGAAACAGATCGCGCAGCTCCGCGTACGATTCGAACGTGAGAGGGTTTTTGCGCTCCGGCCGGTTAAGAGTTATCGTTGCTACGCCGCCGGCGAATTCATACTTGATATGTTTGCTTTTGTAGCCCGCCAGGGAAGTGCGATGGACCGGCAGTTGGTGTGGCTCACCCGGAAGGTATCGCATTAGCTTTTCCTTTCCGCAGAATTGGAGCGCGTCGAAGTTCGCGGAGTTGCAACGAGACTTAAATGCATCTTGAGCTTGCTCAAAATTCCCAACATGCCCTGCTTATTTTCCTGGCTGAGTCCGCTCAGGAGTTCGACGATCCACTGTTCATGCTGAGCTGCCATGACGCGGAAGCGCTTATGTCCAGTGGGCGTGAGCTTCACCGTGATGGCGCGGCGATCACCGCGTTCGAACGTTCGCGCGACTAGGCCTTCACGCTCCAGTTGATCCGTGATTCCGGTCACGTTGCCGCCGGAAACCATCAGCCGTTTGGAGAGCTCGCTCATTCGAAGGCCGTCCGGGTTGCGATCGAGTTGTGCCATCAAATCGAAGCGCGGCAAGGTGGTGGAGAAATCACGGCGCAAACCACTGCGAACGTGATTCTCGATGCGCACGGTGCAAGAAAGCAACCGCAGCCAGAGGCGCAAGGCTTGATGATCGTTTTCGGTGGCGCGCGTCTCTAGATCGAAGAAGACGGCAGCGCTGCCGATGAGTTCCGAACCGTTTTTTCTTACTGCAACTGAGGTTCCCATATTCTCCTCAATTCGTTTCGCCTCCCGAGACGGCGATGGTTTGGCCGGTGACCGCCTCGCTTCCCGGCAAGCAAAGCCACGCAACGGCATTCGCAACTTCTTCCGGCTGTATTAATCGTTTCTGCGGATTGCGAGCGACCAAGTCCGCCAACGCTTGCTCACGAGAACGGCCAGTCTTCGCGACGATGTTGTTTATGGCGTCCTTAACCATGTCGGTTTCCGTGTAGCCGGGACAGACGGCATTCACCGTCACACCTTTCGAAGCGACCTCCAGCGCAAGAGCGCGGGTGAAACCGACGACTGCGTGCTTCGCGGCGCAATAGGCGGACACATAGGCATAGCCAATAAGGCCCGCGGTGCTGGCGATGTTAACTATGCGGCCCCAGCGCGCTTCCAGCATGTCTGGCAGGGCGGCTTGCGAACAGAAGAACGTTCCATCCAGGTTGATGGCGGTCATGGAGCGCCAGAGTGCGAGGTCTGTTTTCAAAAAAGGAGCGGAGACGGCTTGGCCCGCGTTGTTGACGAGAATGTTGATGGAACCAAATCGCGAGCGGGCATCGGCGAAAGCCCGGCTGACGTCCGTGGAATTTGTGACGTCGGCAATGATGTAATTCAGATCCTGAGATTTTTCTTGCGCAGCATCGGCGTTCGCGGCTGGCTTGGTTCGGCTCAGGACGGAAACGCGCGCGCCGTGCGCCAACAACAGGGCGGCCACGGCTGCGCCGATCCCGCGCGAGCCGCCAGTGACGAGTGCATGTTTTCCGGCGAGGTTGCGATCGAAATTCGAATGAGTGGGTTGCATCAGGCTTGCACCAGGAGTTGTGCGCGCGCCATATTTCGTTCGAGCTGCTGCTTGCCCGCGAGATATTGGTCCGGCCACCACACGTCGGTGTAGCCTTGCTTCGCCGCTTCATGCAACGTCCACGACGGGTCCGCAAGGTGGGGGCGCGCAATAGCACAAAGGTCGGCGCGGCCCGCGGCAATAATGGTATTCACGTGATCGCCTTCGAAAATATTTCCTACGGCGATGGTGGGGATTCCGACTTCATTGCGAATGCGATCGGAAAAAGGCACCTGGTACATGCGGCCGTAGATGGGCTTTTCCGCTTTACTGACTTGTCCGGACGAGCAATCTATGACATCGGCACCCGCGGCGCAGAAGAGGCGAGCGACTTCGGCAGCGTCTTCTGGGGTGAGGCCGCCGGGCACCCAATCGTTCGCGGAGATGCGCACGCTCATGGGCTTTGCAGCAGGCCAGGCGTTGCGCATGGCGTGAAAAACTTCCAGAGGAAAACGGCACCGGTTTTCGAGGGAGCCGCCGTATTCGTCGGTGCGTTGATTCGTCAGCGGAGAAATAAAACTGGATAGCAAATATCCGTGGGCGCAGTGAAATTCGAGCCAATCGAAACCTGCGGCTGCGCCGCGTTTTGTGGCGGCAACGAATTCCGCGAGGATGCGGTCCATATCCGCGCGCGTGGCTTCACGCGGCGTTTGCGATACGCCCTCGATGTAGGGGATAGGCGAAGCGGATACGAGCGGCCAATTATTCGAATCCAGCGGTAAATCAATTCCTTCCCAGCCGCGACGCGTGGAGCCTTTGCGGCCGGAATGCCCCAACTGTAGTGCGATTTTGGCATCCGCATGCGTGTGAACAAAATTAACGATGCGCTGCCATGCCACCTGTTGCTGGTCATTCCACATTCCGGGGCAAGACGGAGTGATGCGGCCTTCGGGTGAGACGCAGGTCATTTCCGTGCCGACCATGGCGGCGCCACCCATTGCGCGGCTCGCCAAATGAACCAGGTGAAAATCGTTGGGCACGCCGTCCACGGCCATATAGGTGGCCATAGGGGAAACGATCACGCGATTCTTCAACGATAAGCCGCGAACAGTAAATGGAGTGAACATTGGCGGTACAGCGTGATCCACGCCGCTGCGGGCCGCGAACCACTGTTCGACGCCACGCACATAGCCAGCATCCCGAAGCTTCAGGTTTTCGTGACCGATGCGTTGGCTGCCGGTGAGAAGACTGTAGGTGAATTGCTCAGGTTCGAGATGCACGTAGCGCTCGACTTGCTCGAACCACTCCATGCGATTGCGCGCCGCGCTCTGCAGCTTTAGGGCTTCGATTTCGCGATTCTCCTGATAAAGCTGAAGGGCCTCGGAGACGTCTCCTTTGTGAGAGGAAACCACATTGGCCAATCCCATGGCGTCTTCCATGGCGAGTTTGGTGCCGGACCCGATGCCGAAATGAGCGGTGTGCGCGGCATCACCGATAAGAACGATATTTTTGTGATGCCACTTTTCACAGAGCACGCGGGCAAATTTTAACCATACCGCCGAACCAGTCAGGTGTTTGGCGTTGGAGATGAGCGCGTTGCCATCGAGGCGTTCGGCGAAGAGATTCTCGCAGAGGGCGATCGATTCCTCCTGCTCCATTTTGTCGATGCCGGCTTTGAGCCAGTTTTGTTCAGGGGTTTCGACAATGAAGGTAGACCAATCCGCGTCGAAGCGATAGGCATGCAGGTTGAACCAGCCCCATTCGGTTTGCTTGAAATCAAAGGTAAAGGCATCCAGCTTTTTCTTTGTGCCGAGCCAGATGAAGCGATTGTTGCGGACCTGAATGTTGGGTTTGAAAATGCTTTCATACTTTCTGCGCGTGATGGAAGAAGCTCCGTCGGAGGCGATCACCAAATCGTGGGCAGAAGCGTAGATGTCCGGATCGGTGACTTCGGTTTGAAAAACAAGCCGCACACCCAAGCCGGCGGCGCGTTCCTGCAATATCTGGAGTAGCTTCATACGCGCGATGCCGCAGAATCCGTGACCGCCAGAGGTGAATTTGCGGCCTTTGAAGAAAACGTCGATGTCGTCCCAGTGCCGGAATGCCTGGGTGATAGCGGAGTGAGTTTCCGGATCAGCGTCCTTAAAGCCGCCCATGGTTTTGTCGGAGAACACGACGCCCCAGCCGAAGGTGCTGTCAGCGCGATTGCGCTCGACTACGGTAATGTCCCAGGCGGGATTCGTTTTCTTCGCAAGGATCGAGAAATAAAGTCCGGCGGGACCGCCGCCGAGGCATGCGATCTTCATCGCGCACCTGCTTGTTTGCGGCACGCGCTTGCTCTCTGGTTGGATGAGAACATCATGCTGGCAACTCCAGCAAAGCTTTGTTGAATTTTTCGCTGGTATCGTCGGCCAGGGCCGCTTCACGCAGTTTTTTGAGGTTTGCCACAGCGTCGTTCATGCTCCGAAGCTTTGGGAGGTTCTTGAGAACCAAGTCAAAATTCTTACGACCGCGCTGGTGCGTATCGCCGTAACCCTTCACGATGCTGGGGCATTCGGCAAGCTCCAAGGCCAGCGGATAGTTTTCTCTCGCCACGAGGACCATTTGAGCGAGCCAGTCCTGGATTCTTGCGTGTTCTTCCTGATAGCGCAGCGATTTGCGGCGCCACGGGCGCAATCCGGCGAGGAAATAAAGTTGGAGGAAGCCTCCCAAAGTTGTCGTTCGAACGATCTGTCCGCGCTTGGTGAACCGCTCGATCAATTTTACGGGCCAGCGGGATGTTCGGAGCCATCTTCCGAGGAACGCGGGCATAATGTCGCTGAATTCCTCGACACCGGGATGAAGAAACTCGCTGATCTGCACCATCTGCGCGGCGCTGGCGCGGGATTCTTGATTGACGCGCTTGAAACGGGCGCTGCGAGTCTTCAGGTCCGCCACGCGAATGGCATCTTCGTAGGACATCCAAAGCGCGAGATAGCGTGCGGTTTCACGCAGCAGGGAACAGGACTGGTTGCCGCTCCGCAATTCCAGATCTCGAACGGGTTCCAATTGCTTCAAGTATTCAGAGGCGTAGGAGACATCCTGGTAGTCGGCGAGGCGCTGGATGCCTGCCAAAAGAATCGAGTGACATGCTGGCGGAAAGGAGTTCTCAATTTGTGAAGCGAGCGGCCACAGGAGTGCGCCTGCCACGGGCTGCGTGGTGGCTGGGCAGTTTGTCGCGGCGATAGGGGATTGAGTAGCGGTGCCAAATGCCGTGGCGAATGCGGCGAGGCTGGAATCAACGCCCACGCCGCTTCTTCGAATTGCTTCTTCAAATTTGGCGCGTTCGAACGGCAGAGCACCGGTGCCTGCGAGCGCTCCGAAGAGGGCCGCACTCATTACACTTTTCGTTTGTTCCGCAATCAGTGCGAAGTTCGTTCCTACAAAGTGTTTTGCCGCGGCGCGGCTCGCATCCAGTAATTTTTGCGTGTCTACCTGGCCGTCGCCGATGGCGGTCTTCTCAGTCATTGAAAACACGCGGTGCGTTGAAGTGATCAGCGTCGTGCGATCGGGCGTCACCAAGCCGCGCTGAATCGCGCGCCCGGCCTCCATCAGTTCGGACGCCAGCACAATGTCGAGCTCGCCGGGGACGGGCATCAGCGCCAGCACGGGGTCTTTGCCCGCTGCCTCCGCAGCCGAGCCGGGGAAGAGTTCGATGTAATAAATGGTTGAACCAGTACGTTGCGCGACGCCGGGTACGGACGTAGTCTGCGCGCGGTAGCCGGCGTGTTCGGCGAGATCGACGATCCAGTCGGCCAAGACTCCGCCACCCTCGCCGCCCATCGCGACGATAGCGATGGTAATTGCCCGAGGTGTTCGGTTGTCCGTCTCCGTCGTGGGCGGGCTTGTGGTGGTAACAGTTTCCATTCAGAGTCTCTGACTAAAGCTCAAGAAACAATGCCGGCGAGCCGGCGATCGGTGCGCCGCTGCAGGAATCCGATGATCCTGTTTCGAAAGCCGGCCTTGAAGCGATCCCAGCCCGTGGGATTCGAAATGACTTCGGTGCGGAAAAAAGAGGGACAGAGGCGCGCCGCGTGCGCGACTTCTCCGCACAAGCCGCATCCAACGCAACTTTCGATAACGGTGGCGACGGGATCTTTTCGAAGAGGGTCCGGATTGTCCGCGATTGTAAGGGACGGGCAGCCCGAGAGCCGAATGCAGGAGTGATCGCCGGTGCAGGTGTCGGCGTCAACGCCGAATTTCTCGCGCACCACGCGCCTTCCTTCTTTTTCGAGCTTGGCGGCTAGAGGCTTGATCCGGCGCTGTGCGTTCAGGGTGCATTCGCTCTGCGCGACGATGACTTTCGGACCTTTCTCTTTCGTCGTGAGCGCCTCCTTCAGCACATCCCTCATGGCGACGAGATCGTATGTTCGAGTGATCGTGCGTACCCATTTGACGCCGACGCCGCGCACGGCATCGGCAATGGATAGCTTCGTGGTGCGAAGCGGATTGCTGGCTGCGGAAGACAAGATATCCTGGCCGCCAGTTGCAGCGGTGTAGCTGTTATCCACCACAATCAAAACGCTGTCGCTCTGATTGAACACGGCGTTGCCGACGCCGCTCGTCAAGCCGTTGTGCCAGAATCCACCGTCACCCATAAAGCTGATGGTGCGCTTCGAGGTTTCCTTGGTGTTGAACGCCGCGGCGCTTGCCCAGCCCAGACCGTATCCCATCGTGGTGGCGCCCAGGTTGAAGGGCGGCAAGGTTGAAAAAAGGTGGCAACCGATGTCGCAACTGACGTGATGGGAGCCAAGCTCACGCTCGACGAGCTTCATGGCCGTGAAGATCGGGCGCTCCGGGCAGCCGGTACAAAAGGAAGGAGGCCGCGCGTGCACTTGATTGTCGACATCTTGTAGCGCGCGGGATTTGTGAGACACCGGCCTCACAACCGCCGGCAAGTTCTGGCGGTCAATCAACTTGGGAGCGAATTGCTCGATGAATTTCAGGATGCCTCGGATAACCGTCGCCGCCGTATATTCTCCGGCCATCGGGAGCATTCCTTTGCCGCAGATTTCGGTTTGAATGACGGCCTTACGGAGGATGGAATGCAAATTCTGTTCGATAAAGTCGGGCTGTCCTTCTTCGATGATCAAGACGGCGCGCTTGCCGGTGCAGAAGCGCTTGACTTCGTCATCGACTAGCGGATAGGTGACGTTCAAAGCGTAGAGGGGAACTTCTGTGTCGCCAAAGGCGTTGGACAAGCCCAAAAGCTCCAACGCGCGGATCACGGTGTTGTACATTCCGCCCTGCAGGATGATGCCGAAATCCTGAGCCCCGTCGGAGAAGAGTTCGTTCAGTGCATGTTCTTGAATGAAACGCTGCGCGGCGGGCCAGCGCTTCTGAATTTTTTCGTGTTCGTGCATGAAGCTGCCAGGCGGCAGAACGACCCGGCTGGGATCGCGGGAGGGATTTTCAATGGCATCCTTGAGCGTGAACTTCGGGCGGACGTTGTCTTTTGCGATGAAACTTCCGTGAACGTGGCACGCGCGGATGCGCAATTCGAGCATGACGGGAGTGTTAGTGGCCTCCGAAAGCGCGAATCCTTGCTCGACGGCGTTGACGATGGATGGCAAGTTCGGGCGTGGATCGAGAAGCCACATCTGCGACTTCATGGCGAAAGCGTGCGAACGCTCCTGCATGATGCTGGAACCTTCACCGTAATCTTCGCCAACGATGATCAACGCTCCGCCAGTAACGCCGCCTGACGCCAGGTTGGCGAGCGCATCGGAGGCTACGTTTGTTCCGACCGTAGATTTGAAGGTCACCGCGCCGCGCAACGGATAATTCACGGAAGCGGCAAGCGTGGCGGCGGCAGTCGCTTCCGAAGCGCTGTGTTCGAAACGTACGCCAAGACCTTCCAGGATGGAGTTGGCGTCGGTCAGCACATCCATCAAATGGGAGATGGGCGCGCCCTGGTAACCGGCGACGTAGGAAACGCCCGACTGCAGCAGTGCTTTGGTGACGGCGAGGATCCCTTCGCCGCGAAATTCCTGGCCGGCGCCGAGGTGCAGTTTCTGAACTTCCTTGGTGAAGAATCGTTCAGCCATTCAGTTTGTCTAGGATCGCGAATTCAAAAGAGTCAGAGCGCCCCGGAGCGCAGCTCGAAAGGCCGCGCAAATACCGGGTTGGAATAAACTTTAAATGCAAACATTTTAGGTGTCAATTGATCTGCAACTGGCTTCAACCCTGCACCAGCGCCAACACTCTGCAGGGACTGCCAGAACCTTGGACAATCTTCAGCGGCGGCGTGATAAGCATAGCGCCCTTCGCGGGCAGCTGATCCAGATTGGCGAGGCTCGCGAGGCCAAATTTGCCGCTGCCATGCATGATGCTGTGGCAGGGAAAAGGAGGAGTGAAGCGGTACGCTTGCCCAGCGTCTGTGCCGACTCCTTCGGAACCCCAGCCGATGACATCGCGATTCTTCGCCAGAAAGGGCACCAGCTCCGGATGTGGGCCAGGGACGTGAGCGCCGTCTTCCTTGATGTTGGTGAAAGCCGCGGGGTCTTTGCGTTTGGACCAGTCGGTACGCATGAGGACCCAGGAGCCGGCTTCGATTCGTCCGTGTTTGCTCTCCCAGTCTTCAACGTGCTTCACGGTCAATAGAAAATCGGGGTCGCCGGCCGCTTCTCGGGAGACATCAACTACACAAGCAGGCGCGAGGAAGCGTTCGGCGGGAATATTGTCGGTGGCGTTGTTTTTGTAGTCCTTGCCGGTGACCCAGTGAATCGGCGCGTCGAAATGCGTGCCCGTGTGTTCGCCGCACGAAAAATTATTCCAATACCATGCGGGGCCGCGGCCGTCGTATTTGGAAATTTCTTCCAGGCGAAAAGGCCAAGTTTTCCCAAACTCCGGTGGAAGCTGGATGATGGCCGTATCGGCGTCGAGAGGCTGACTCAAATCAACGACGCGAATTTTTCTGGCGGCGATTGCTTCTGCAAATTGCTTCAAGATGCTTTCAGCCATGTCCACCCTCCGGGATGCGCTTGGCGGTCCTAAGCATATTTCAGTTCGCGACAGTGCGCCAGTTAGGTCACCAACTCCAGCTTCCTCCATGTGCCCCAAATATGGAAAACGGCCCGGTCTGTACCGGCAGTCGTTTAGTTGTGTATAATCAGCAAACTAGAGGAATGAGCGGGCGTCGTACAATGGCAGTATAGAAGCTTCCCAAGCTTCGGACGTGGGTTCGATTCCCATCGCCCGCTCCAACCAAATCAACTACTTACAGACGCATCACGCCGCCTTGGCTGCTCCATTTGAATCCAATTGAAGGAAATTCTTTACCACTTCAACTGGGATTTCACCTGTGTAGTGAGCAGTCATGCTCGCCGATGCGTGTCCCATTTGCTGACGAATCACCGCTGCCGAGATTCGCGCTAGTTCCCAGCGACGGTTGCAACCGCGACGGAACGCATGCATTCCAGCTTTCGGGAGACCAAGCTTCTTGAGTGCTGGATGAAGTCCTTGCACCAGAATCGAGTTCTCCACGAGTGGCCCACTGCGCTTCGAACGAAAAATCAGGCCGTCTTGCTTGATGAACTGTTTCAGCTTCTGCATGGCGTGCTGGCCTTCCATGTCGGCCAAGACCACCGTGCGGTACGCCGAAACGTTCTTGCATGGCCCGATTTGCCCGAGTCTATCCACGGACTCATCGACCCTTATGGTGCTTCCATCAAAGTCGATGTCGTCGCTGCTCAGCGCGAGCAGTTCACCGATACGAAGGCCAGAGGCAGCGGCGAGCAAGAACAGTGTTGAGTATTGTTCTTGTCGTGCTTCCCCCAAGGTCTCCAATTGCTGAACCTGCTCGACAATTCGTAAGCTCTGCTCCCAAGAGTAGGAAACATGTCTTCGCGAATTGATTTTCATTTGCAGCTTGTCGCGTTCGGGAATCGCCAACCCATCTTGTGAGAAGGGGACCGTTTTAGACTTCGAGGATGCCGACAAGACACGCTGCATCGTGCGCAGAACGTTCTTGACCGTTACCCACGAAAGCCCTTGGCGTTTCTTCTTCCACGCCCAATCGTTCACCGCGTCGATGTCGATATGGTCAATCGGCACGTCTTTCCAATCGGGTTCGAGATGGTTCTTTAAGTGACTGTCCGCCGTTGAGAACGTCGAATCGCGAAGCATTCGTGGTGCGAACACCTGTCGGTAATGCTTCACAGCGTCAGCAAAAGTCTTCGACGATGGCAGCGTGAGAAAGCGGTTGTTCAAGTCCGCCAGAAATTTCATTTTCTTCGTCTCCGCCTCCGTCTTAGTTAGTCCGCTCGATTTTGATTTCACCGGACCGACAATTTCTCTGCGACGTTTTCGACCATCCTCACCGGGAACATCCAACCAGTACTGAAAGTAGAAATACTGAGAACCGTTGTTGCGCGTACCGGTGCGCAACTTCGGGTTCTGGCCTTTTCGACGACTCATGCTTTTTCCTCGCTTTCTTCGAGTCGCACGAATTGGCGGCGTGATAATGCTATCAAGTTTCTTAGACAGACGGCCTAGGTTTTGGTGCGGGTGGGCTGGGGCAGAGGATTTACTACGAGGCTCCGCAGGTGCCGGTTTCCCAATCTTTGACGCTGCTGCGATTTTCACTTAATATCATCCGCGTTCTCCAGCTACAGTGTCAGCAAGTAGAAGATTACCCCGCCGTTTCGCCAGAGTTTCCTTTCTCAGATTGCTGTTCGGCTGTTCTGTCGCTGCGCGTCCGGTTGCGGACGGCTAAGGTCGAAGAAAGCCGCACAGTGGGGAATTTACTCAAAATGCCGAAGTTCCCCATATTTCCATTTTACTACATCTCCGTCGAGAGTCTTCTTGGCCGTTAGTTGAATGATTTACAAGAACACAGGCGGCCAGAAGTTCCCGTCCGTCTGCTAAGATGCTTTGGGCCATTGAAAGCGGTGCTTTTGACAGGGAATACGTTGGAATCAGAGCAAAAACCCATTCAAATCCGGGTCACGGGACCCGAACCGGGAGCCGTCGAAATCCGTTTTGCGGATTCGAGCGAGTTCTTGAGGGTCACTCCGCTCCAACATCGGCTTTACAGGCTAGATGAATCCCGCGCCTTCTGTTTCCGACCAAGTCTTGGAGACATAATCGAAGCAGATACGCTTTCGGACAATACCCTGAAGTTTCGAAGAGTCGCAAAGAAATCCGGTCTCCATCAACAGCGTTACCTTGTATCGCGGGGCCAAGTGGAGTCAGAGAAGTTTAAGGCTCTTCTCGGCAAGGTTACGGCACTTGGAGGCTTCTGGGAAATCGTCTGCAGTGGCTTGCTCGTTCTCCATGTTCCGCGTTCTGTTCCCTTCGCAGAACTGGAAACCGCGTTTCCGTCTTAGGCAGGGCGGCCCAAAACCACTTGTCCGATAACGGCGTTAATCAGGCATGTGGCTCGTCACTTGGCTGAAAAAGGTAGGTCTGTGGATAACCATGGACAATTGAGTCACGAAGAATGCCTAGGATTGTACTTGACGACCGCGGTTCAGTGGCGCAGGCTCCTTGCATACCCCTCAAGGCAGAACCGCAATCTGAGTTGACCTGAGTTATCTGAAATTGCCTTCAGACAGCCCTAACCTTCAATGGAGGCTTATATGAGAACTATGAATCGTTTGGAACAACCGTTCCGCGGGGCTTCCACCCTGCAGGAACAAATCAATCGCATATTTGGGGATGGACTAGGACGTACCGGCGAGGAGTCGAACTTGACCCCTTGGGCTCCGGCCGTCGACATCTACGAAACCGAGAATGAACTGGTCGTTAAGGCCGACCTGCCGGACGTGCATCCCCAGGACCTGGACATCCGCGTGGAGAACAACATCCTCACCATTCGCGGCGAACGCAAATTTGAGGCCAAGGTGCACGACGACAACTATCTGCGCATCGAGCGCGCCTATGGCTCCTTCAGCCGGAGCTTCTCGCTGGCCAATTCCGTAAACTCCGACGCCATCAAGGCCGACTACCACGATGGCGTGCTGACGCTAAGCATCCCGAAGACCGAGGAAGCAAAGCCCAAGCAGATCAAGGTCAGCATTGGATCGCAATCCGAAACCCGTGCAATGGCCGCATCGGCTGGCGGCCCCGGCGCCCGCTAAATACATCAGACCGAACACGAAGTAGCAAGGGGCTGGCGACATCGTTAGCCCCTTTTCCATTTTCGCAGCGGTGGCCATTCCAGGCCGGGCGTTCGTGTCGCGCTACCCGGATTCCACATGTCCGATAACGGCGTTAATCAGGCAGTGGCTTACTCTTCGGGTGTAAACTGCGATTATCCGTTATCGGAAGAGCGTATGCGAATCTCCGAACGTTTCTTCGTTATTTTTTTCCTCACGAGTTTGCTAGTTGCAACTCCTGTGCTTGCTCAGAAGCAACTTGCCCAATCGCCCCGAATCCTGTCGGCAAAGTCCGTTTACTTTCAAAATCAAACTGGCTCAGATGCAGTCGGGAAAAATGCGATGGCCCAGTTAAAGAAATGGGGGAAATTCCAACTTGTTGCCGACCCAAAGCTGGCCGACCTAGTATTTCTTCTCTCTGCCGACCCCTACAAAAGCGGAAACATTATCTTTGCGAGTGGCCGGACAGGCAGCACTGACGACAGTCACATCAGCGAAGACGCCGTCCCGAATTACAACAAGCAATCTCCCACACGATACGCATACCTGACAGTGATTGACCTCAAGACTGGAGACAATCTCTGGAGTGACAAGCATGTGTGGGGTGGTCTCCTCACAGGCCGCAATAGTGTCGGGGAACGCCTTATCAGGGAACTGGAAAACCAGACTAAGAAATAGTCAAAAACCTAGACCCTTCTGGCCGAGCAGGCACTTGTCCGGTAACGGCGTTTACCAGGAACCTCGGCGGCGCGGGTCAGGGTAGAAACAATCTAGGACTGCTCTATTTGAGCGGCGGTCGCGGCGTTACCAAAGACGTTGTCCGAGCTTATATGTGGTTCCGCTTAGCGGGCACGGAAGTAAACCTGGCCGACGCGAAAGCACAAATGACTGCTGCTCAAGTTAGAGAAGCCGAGCGAATGGCAACAGAGTGGAGAAACTCTCACCCTGAGCGGTAAGTCCCGGTTAGTCGTGCGGACAAGTTCCTCACAAAGTCAGGTGCTCGTCGGCTCCAGGCACGTACAGACCTTATAGCTTATTTTCTGACGTAGCTTCTCCCATTCGTCAGGGTCTTTGGCGCGAGTTTTCCTCATGGCGGAATCTTCTATTTTGGACGGAAACCGCTGGCCACATTGGGGGCAGTTTTGTGGATTAAGCACACCAGCCAGAGTCGATTTGCGGGGTGGACCGCCCGAGCGACTCGAACCGGCTTGCGGTTGTAACTCGTCAGCTCGTTCGATAAATTCGTATGACATCGCTGGTTTGATTTTACCCTGGTTTTATCTTGCATCGCACTTCCGTATATTTCCTGGGTTCACATGCCTGGTTAGTCGCCTTACCGGAGATGTAAAGTAAAACTTCACTTGTACGATTACGGCGTTTACCAGGACTTGGCATGACCTGAGGTATGATGACCGTCCAATGTCAGCTAGCCGAATAGTTCCTGTTCTCCTACTGGCGGTACTCGCGCTTGCGGCCCTAGTCCACGCGCTGCGAGGAAAGAAGAACGAGACTTTCGATGGTGTAATTGTGATGGATGTTATGACCTATGAATTTTACCCGAACGCGAAAGACTGCAATCTTCGGGGGACGCCGTATGTGCTGTTGCCCAACGCACGCTTCCGCGAAATTGTAACTACCGGAAGTACTGACATCGAGCATATAGACCGCTTATTCCACGGTACATGGCGAGCCAAGCTAAACGGCAACCTCTCCCCAATCGGGTGGCATAAATACCGCAAAACATACTGGCGCGAGCTTTCGGTCAACTACGTCGTGGACGCGGTATCGATGAGTTGCAGCGAGGCACGTTGAAGCAATTCCTCAACTCCTGATTAGTCGCCTTACCGGACAAGTGGATTTCCTTCAAAAGCAAACCATACTGGTGCCCGGTTAGCTGCCGAGAGCAAGATTGGCTGTCACCATGTCTTGACTTACTCATCTAGGCCGTAATACCTGAAAAAACCAGGCAATTTGCGTACATCGCCCAATACCGAGAGTGATGCTAGATGGAAGGTAGATGGAAAAAAGTGGGAAAAAAGTGCAAGAAAAAGTGGAAGGTAGATGGTGCCAGATAGCCTTTATCCGTTTTCCGGACGCCCGAGCGACCTGAAATAAATGCTAGGCAGCCTTCCTAAAATACTCCCGAACGTTCTCGTTCCGAAGTTCCCGTTCCACGGCCAAGGCTGTTCGCAGAGCTTTCTTGAGGTCCCAGACTTGCTGTAGAGCGCTCTCAAGTGCCCTTTCTTCACTGACCGTTCCGGATTTCCCGCGTTCTTTCTTATACATGGCCCAAAGGGCGTGCCCGACCCGGATAAGCTTTATTTCGCGGGGGTCTATGTCATGGCGGTCATGCCGTTGTTTACTGGTGAGCATTTTTCGTTCTCCTAGTTGGTACGATGCGGAGCGGGTGCTGCTGTGGTGTTTTTTTGGTCCAAAAAAAGGGGAGGTTTGCCGAGTGACCCTGGTCTCGCGTAATGACCCGCCAGGGCGCTCCCACCCGGCCTATAAGCATGCTTTTTCCAAAGGGGACCCTATCCGCTTTAGAAATAATCAGATGGGGGGATAGACTAGAGGCAAGTCTAGAAAACGGAGAAGGTAAGGGCAGGGCTTGAAAGTCTATGAAATACCAGGCTTGCGAAGCAACAAAGTTCCCGTTATGTTGTATTCGGATGATTGGTCGGCGCGGAAACAAAGGACTTACACGCACTGTTTTGGCGGGCAAACTCGAAAGTTTTGTTGCATTTCTCCGCTCTGTGTAATTCTCGGCCAGCGAATCAGACTTGAATGCGCTAAAACCAGCGAGCTTCCGCATAAATCCGTGAAAAAAATTCGCGATTCGGGGATAGGTACTCTGAGTTCACAATACCGGGTAACCTCGGCCCGTTCATTCCGCGAGCACTGCGACTGCCTCTGGTTCCCCCAGCGATGCGAGGGCAGCTTCAATCCCGGCTTCCTCTTCCGCTCTTGCACGTTCGTCGGCTTCCCGCTCAAGTGCGGCCTGAGCTTGCATTTCGGATTTCCAGCGGGCCCTCTGTTCTCGTTGTCGCTCTGCTTCTTCTAGCTCTTCACGGTGCTTTTCGATTTCGTCGGCCAGATTATCTGCCAGAGTTAGGCCGGGTATTTTGTCTTTTTCACTTATCAGGGTGTCTGCGACTGCTGCCGCTGCCTGTTGGATGGTTTTCCGACTATATCCTTGTGCTAGCATTCCTTGAATCACTTTCTTTGTTTTAGGCAGGACTGGGATGCGCCGGTCATTGTCGAGGGATATTTTCAGGATTTGGGTACAGACCCAATGCAAATCGCGTTCGGCTTCCGGATTTATTTTATCTTGGCCGCTGGCTGCGTTAGCAGCCGCCTGTGCCTCTGAATCCGAAAGAGAGAGAGAGGGTTTCGCACTTGGTTTCGGCAAGGGAATCTCGCCTGTCTGGTTTTGAGGACTGGATACACCACTCTCTCTCTTCTTCACTATTTCTTTTTCAAAATCTTCTTTATCAGAATATGTCGCGTTTTGAGGACTGGTCATTCGCGTTTTGAGGACTGGACGTTCGGGTTTTAGGGACTCGTTGCCGGGGTTTTGAGGACTGGATTCCGGCAGAGTCACGCAAGTGTGCGGGTGCAACGCCGTCCATTCTTCGGGCGACACTACGCGATATTGAGCGGCCAAAAATAGTCCCGTTCTGGGGTCTCGCCTGGCGGGCGCAATAACCTCGTACCAGCCTTTTTTGATGAGACCTTCTGCGGCGCGGTAAACGCGGTCCTTACCTGTTCTCTCAAACAGATTCGCGAAGTCGCGGCCATCAAAGTACAGCACTCCAGTCTCATACGACAGCTTCCGTGACACATCCCATAGTGCATATTCTTCGGGCCGCATGTGGCGATTTGCAAAGCAAAGCTGTTTCTTGGCCCTCGAATTTGTTTCTTTCTCCATCTGCATTCTCCATCTATGAACCTGCTCTCCATCCGAGAAGTTTGGCCGGGGAGCGGATGGAGTCGCTCCCCTAGCCGAGCCATTGGCTCTTTCAGGCTGTACCGGCCTGAAACTCGCTAAACTATTAGTCTGCCGCTGTTGCTACCAACACTTCGTCTGCCCCGGTCTCGCTTTCTGGATGGTCCTCATCCGTGATAGATACTTTGGTCTGCGTGCGGCCATCGTCAGCAACAATAATTAACGGTCGGCCCATCTCATCGGGCGGATAGCGTTCCAAAATCCATGCCCGCCGTTCATCGCTCACAATCAATGCGGCGCGAGCTTCTAAGTCGAGTCGGTGCCACAAGTCTGCTTTGCGGAGTGAAATTGGATGGAAACGGTTCTTCGACTTGGACACACTCATTCCTTGTTTATTTTCCGGATTCTATGAAACCGATGGCGGGGAAATAGCGGCGGAGGGACGGATTTTCCCTTCTATAAACCTTGTGTCTGGAAATCGAAGAATTTCCAGTCTTTTTTAATTAGTTTTTAGAGATAAAGAGTTGCCGCAGTCTTTGGACGGCTGCCTTCTCGACCTGCCCAACACGGGAGCTAGACAAACCCAGGCGCTCGCCAATTTCCTTGTATGTGAGTTCCTTCTCATTCTCGTTAAAGCCGTAAGCCAACTCCACCACCTGAAGCTGACGGTCAGTCAAGAATTGCATGGTCCAGCGAAGATGTTCCACAGCCGCCGCTAGCCGTTCGGTCGAGATGAAGTTCGAGACTACCTCATCCTTAGGCATGATAGCCTCAAGCGCCAAATGCGACGGCAGACCGCTAAAAACTTCGTTGCCCATTTGCGAAGTGGGGATTAGCGGCAATTTGTGGTCTTGTTGGTATAAGCGACACAACCGCGCATGAGCGACCTTATAAGCCAGCGCCTCAGGATTTTTGCTGGCCGCGTAGATTCTTTCCAAGTTCACGATAATTGCACAAATGCACTCTTGAAAGCGGTCCTCTTCCGTCATCGAATGAAGCTTGAAGTTCTTTGCAACCCGCCAAGCAATTCCGGTAAGAGCCTTCCATTCGAGTGTCTTTAGCCCGCTCTGCTTCTCGCTCTTTAGAAACAACGCACCCGCTTTAGGCGTGCTCTTTGCAAAGTTATACGGTGCTGGACTTTTCCAGATGAGATTCGTGGTATCGGTTTCTATCATAGTATCCCTCGCATGAAATAAAAAAGGAGCCGACTGTTGGCGCAATCGGCTCCGAGAAGCATCCCGGCAGGGATGTACTGCAAGACTGTTCGTCCTGCCGGGGCGTCGCCAAACGCAATTCTGAAATTGTGATTTTGTTGCCGCTAGAGGTGAGGTAGCACCACTCGAAGCAATGGGGACAATATACCCCATATACTAAGTATAACATGGAATAACCGGCTGGCGGGCAGTTAAACGCGGGAAATCAAAACATCTGTGCAAGAACGACGGATTATCCCTTTCTTGGGTAAGATGCGACGTTAACCAGAAAGGTTAACTTATCTTCGTAACAGCTATGTCGTTTATTTACCGGACGATGTAACAAAAGCTCCCAGTTGCGGGACCCCCAAGAATGCTATTTACAAACCGAACAGGTTAGGTTACGATGCGACGGTGAAATGCCCGAGACATGGAATTGAATTGATTTGCTACTGTCCAGCCTGTCGAGGGTCGAAGCGTTCTCTGGCCAAGGCCAAAGCCAGCCGGGAAAACGGGAAGCTCGGCGGGCGTCCAAGAAAAAGAGAGCCAAACAATGACAGCCGCCATCGCAACCGCAGACAAAATCATTAGAATGCCGCGCAAGCGAGCAAAGCAGGTAAGGGCACGCCTTTCTTACTTCGAGCCGGAACAGCTAGAGAAATTTCTAAAGACAGCCAAGGAGCACGGTAGCCGGGAATGGGCTATGTTCTTGTTTGCTGTTAGTCATGGGGCGAGGGCACAAGAGATTGCGAACCTCAGAATTAGTGACCTGAATTTCAAGCAGGAAACTGTCCATATCGCCAGACTCAAAGGCTCTCTTGATTCAGTCCAGAGTTTCTTGAAAGTGAAAGGCAACCAGCTCTTTGATGAAGAGAAGGCTTTTCGGACTTGGTTGGCCGAACGGAAGCCGGATGCTGACAATTTCGTTTTCAATTCTCAAAAGTCCACTCAACTCAACCGCGTGACCGTGTTCAAACTGTTTCGCTCGATTTGTGAGAAAGCAGGGATTCCAGAAGCTCTTCGGCATCCGCATGCGCTCAAGCATACGGCGGCCATGCTGCTAGTGAAGCAAAATACAAACGCTTTTCTAATTCGGCAGCATCTTGGACATCGTTCTTTTCAGTCCACATTGCAGTACGTCAACGCCAGTGACAAACAGGCAAGCGCAGCAGCTACAAAGGCGTTTTCAGAGATTTTCTAAGCACTGATTGATGAAGCGCAAAAAGAGTGCCAGCCGATGAAACCCAAAACATTCAAAGATGGAAAAGAGTTTGCCAGCCATATCGAGCGTGTAACGGGTAAGCCGTTCAAAGCAATGGCCTCGACCGAGGGCACAACAGCCTATAAGTATCTGAGTGGCCAGAGCGACTACACAAATCTTTTCACCGACGCGGATTTGATAGCCATCGTAAATGACAAACATCCAGACGGTGGTTTGCTCTATGTGTTTTCTGACTATTCGAGCGTGGTGTACAAGCCGTCAGCCACAAACTGAAGTCGATGACACTCGTCCCGAGGAGGTGCAAATTGAAGTTAACCGACGCGCAAGCGCTGCTCTTTTGGCAGCAGTACGATTACTGGTTAAACGTCGAAGGCACGAGGGAGGAAAAGGGCCAGGAATATGCTTGGGAAGATGTACGACGCGAATGGCCGGAGTTACCCGACAAACCAGACGCCGACGCGTTAGAGGCGCTAGAACGCTAGTGCTCTGCTACGGAGATGCATAAGGGGGGAAAAACATGCTGACACCAAAACAATTCGCCGCATTCACGCAGAAGCGGAGAGCCGAGATACATCCTGCTTATATCCACATCCCGCGTAACGAGCATGGCATTCGCTCGGGCTACTACCGAGACGTGAACATCACCCAACTCCTGCGGGAAAATTGTGGTAAGGCAAGGGTGATTTTATACATCGCTCGCCAAGTGAGGCAGGGATGAAAAAGGAGTTCTACGACAGAGTTGTCGCCCACGTGAACCGCAAGAGTTGGTGGCACGTGCCGCCCGTTGACCCTGACGCTTACAAGAAACGAGGGAAGTTCTATTCGGTCAGCTTTGCAGCGGCGGAGTTTTGGGGTCGTCCCTTGGACGAGCCGGAGAGAGTTGAAATCTCAAAGCCTCTGGTCGGGGACGAGAAGAGAATTGCAAAAGTGCTTGGCATTCCGCCCCAACATGACGGCATGACCTTGGAGCAGATTGCGGCGCACGACGCGAGGTGGAGGAACGCCGCATTGAGGAAGGGCTTCGACGCTATCGTGCTCATGTCGCCGAAGTGTTTTTCTGAATGGAACACGGCTGGTAAGATACCTCGTAGTTTGGAACTGAACATCCTGAATGTCGGCACCGGCGGGGAGGATTTACCGGGGAGGAAACGATGACCGTGCAAGAGCTATACGACCTAACACGAAAAAAGGCCGACCCCGGCAAGGTTGAACTTTGCCTGCATCCTGACGACGGCGAGATTGCAGAAGTCGAATTTGAGGAAGATGATGGCGAACTCTATGCAAACCTGATTGCATAAGGCGCTATTCACCTTTAATCTAGGCGTCTTTCCACGCCAACGGAATGACGCGACGGTCGTCCGTATTCCAGCTACGCTGTCCTTTATTGTCGAAATATTCCTCGACTTCTTCGCGGATATAGTCTGGTACTCGCTCTGACTGGAGAAGAGGGGACAGTGTCCGGACATCATCCAGTGACAACTTCTGTACCACTTCGCGTGCGTTGCACAGTAATTCGACAGTTTGCATAGTCGTCCGGTCTTTCGGACTTCGGGCGTTTTCGAGGAAATATTCTCGAACATCCTCTTTGAGCCGCCAGAATTGCGGAAGTACTCGTTTAGCAACCAACAGATTCCCGTTAACTTCGCGTAGCTCCGCATCAGGTGTTTGCTTAATCCATTTGCACCAAAGTAGCGCCACCTCGGCATTCGTTCGGGCTGCAGCCGCGGTGCGTCCAAGCGTGGTCAGTTTACCGCCGCGCATGAATCCCAACAGCTTCAATTCACTTTGCTGTTTGCTATGGGCTCCAGCTGGATTTGCCAACACTTTACGCGCCATATCGATGTTCCGGACATTATTCCCGGCGTAGTCCATATTGAGCAGTCCTATAGGGAGTTGAATTGTCGCGAGAACATCTTCTAGTGTGTCTACATCTTCTGGTTCAATCGGAAGGGGCCGAACCCCAGCAGCAACTGCCAACTTCCTGCGGATTCGAAGGCGATTCCTGGTGCGCTCCGCCGCCGACAAGCGCCACTTTACCTCCATGTCGCGCAGCAGTTCGGGGGTAAAAGCCACGCTGCTGCGATTAAACAAATGGTCGAACCATCGATTTAGCGCGCGAAGACCATTCGCCTCCTCGCTTAAGACACCAGCCTCGACGCTGGTCGAGAATGCAGATGTGCTGAGATTTGCGCTGCCCAACAAAAACCGAGTGGGTCGACCGTTTCCGTTATGAGCTAGAAACACCTTTGGATGGTAGGTGACGTTGAGGGCGAAGTTGCGAATCCGAACCTTACTATCTATTGCGCGTTGCACGGCTGCGGGTTGCGTAATCCCAAACTGGTCGGTGCAAAGAATGCGCATCTTCGGAAGGTTTCGCGTGTGTTCCCGGAGCAATTCCCAACCGCCAACCTGCAAATAGCTCACAGCAACTGAAAGCGTTTCCGCGCCTTCAACGAGTTCCCGCAGTGCTCGTTTAAAAGTGATTGACCCTTCGAAATTGTTCAGAATGATTTTCATCGGGTCGCGCTGAGAGCCTCGACTGCCCGACCATTTTTACGTCGCTACATAAAGATATTCGATGACCGAATTATTGTTGTCTCCGATTTTGTGATTGTGATTTCCGTGCGAATAACGATGCTGGATTTCTTTGACCTCTACGTTGCGTTTGTATTCCTTGAGCAATCGAACCATCTCGGCTTTCGAAGGAATGGCGTTCGATGAATAAGAGACAGCGAGAGTCGAACCTCGGAAGTGCTCAAATAGTCGTCTGAACGCTTCCATTGCTTTTTCTTTGGTACTGAAATCGGTCGGATATGAACGAATTTTCTTCGTGACCGTTTGAGGCATCAACTCGACGCCAGTCCAGTACGTACACAGCCCTTCCAAGAAATGGTAGCGCCTCGTGTAATCGCAATCGGAATATGGGCTCACGTAAGGAGGGTCTATGTACACGAGGTCATACGGCTTTGGGTCGATGTCAAAAACATTGAAGCAGAAGGCGCGATTGCGACGACGATTCGAAAACACTGCCGCATTGAATTGACGAACAGCCTCCAGGAACTGTTCGCGCAGAGTGAGCCGAAGGTCATTCCTTCCGTCCCATCCCTTCTTGCCTGTGAAGGTGAAAATCCCTCTTGGTCTCTTTTTCATAGCTGCACGGCAAGCTGATGCTAGCGCCAACGAGCGCTTGAGAGGGTTTGTCATTTCTTGAATGTTGGCCCAGAGATTGTCCAGGAACGCGTCTTCTTCTGCATTGAAGTAGAGGTTCGCAAACGTCTCTTGAATGAAAGTCTTTGCCTTTCTGTTACGGCGCAATAGCTGGTTCAAATCGTCTTGGTCCAGTCGCGTACTGTTGTTCTCAATTGTGGCGTGTGCGACCCGAAACGCGAAACGAAGAAAATCATTCGAATGGACTTGATGACCACGCTGCTTGAACCCGTATGCAACGCAAGCCGAGCCGGAAAAAGCGTCAAGAACGCTCTCGAAATTCAAATGAGAAATGCTGTCGAGTATGAACGGAAGCAAAGCTCTCTTGCTTCCCATGTATTTAGTAGGAGGAAAGCTCATTGAGTCAGTTCGAGAGGGCGATTGGACACCAACAGCTCCCTGACTCTGCCTCTACCCTCGCCTTTGCAGTTAATGAACCGAGGCATCTCAACGACCTCCTGATAGAAGTCGGAATACAATTTTGCGATTTTCTCGTGGAATGAGTTGCTTAGAAGTACAAGACAACCCTTCTCGGATAACTCTCGGAAAGCATCTGCGAGCTTGCGGTGGTCATCTTCAAAGAAGGTCTCTTTTGTGTATCGCTTAAAATCGGCATACTTACCGACCGGGAGGTAGGGCGGGTCCAGGTAGACGAAATCGCCTTTTTCAGCTTCTCTGACAGCCGAGCTATAGTCTTCACTAATCAACCGAGCATTTTTCAATAATCGACTGACTCTGTGCAGGTTGTCCTCGTCCGCCAGAGAAACTTTGCCGTTGCGCCCATACGGTGTATTGAATTGCCCCTTTTTGTTCACTCGGTAGAGTCCGTTGTAGCAAGTCTTATTCAGATAGATGAATCGGGCGGCACGCTCTACAGGCGCGAGACTCTCAGGAATCACGCTTCGCAATCGGTAGAACTCGCTCTCACTCACTTGCATCTGTTTCAATTTCGCGAAGAGTTCTGCCGGGTAGTCTCGCACGATTTGATAACAGAAAATCAGTTCGGAATTGAGGTCGTTCAACACGGAGGTCTTTGGGGCAAGGCCAAAAAATAATGCGCCCCCGCCGAGAAACGGCTCAAAATATCGTCGGAAGGTCTGCCGAGCCAAACACGCCCGGAGCACCGGCAACAATCGTGCTTTTCCACCTGCCCATTTCAACACGGGCTTGGCTTTAGAATCTTCGCTCTCTGCTGGAAAAAGCTGTGACTGACCGTGGACTCTGGCCGTTGCTGCGGAGTTCATCACACCTTGCGGTAAGTTGGTTTGAGCATCAGAAAATTGAGCTTCGGTCAGCACTATAAACCACCATTTCTAGATTGCAAGAGTTGTTTCAGTTGGCAGGAATGCGAAGAATCTCGGAACATAGGGCAACAGACTCCTGTCTGTCAAACTTGACAAACCTTACCATATTTCGCTTTATCTTCGCCATGGCATTTTTATGCCAATTTCGTATTGAGAGGTTTGTCACCCCCGCTAACCAGTGCTAGGCTCAGGGCTCGAAACCATGGTCGCAGAACGCGCTGACATCAAACGGGCTTGGTACTTGGGCAACACGACAGTTCGCGAAGCTCAACGATTGCGCGCCGGGTTGACAGTCTTGGCGGCATCCCCACTGAATGGAAATTTGGAAGGCCGAGAACGCGAGACGGCGTTTGCTTGGTTGCTAAACGACAGCGAAGTTTTGCGCATTCAACGAGAACCTGACGAGGACATTTCAGACCTCGGCCGTAAATGGCGAGCGGCGATGATGCAATTGGGCTTCATTACGCCGGACTCCAAAAGGCTAGCAGAGAATGAATTGACTGATGCTCTTCCGTACTCTGTAACAGAAAATGGAAAGCGACTCATTGCATCTGAGTCGTTACCGGCTCAACAGGAATGTTTCCTCCGTTCGCTCCTCGCATATCAACTACCTTCGCCGTTGGAAACATTTGCCGCCGCACAGGGTCCTTTCAGTCCGCTGCGAATCGTACTGGCAACCATGACCGAGCTTCAAAAGGCCAAGAGCGAACAGTTCCTCTCGAAACTTGAGATGTCGGCAGTTGAACTCGTTACAAATTCAGAGGAAATGAGGAGTGCAGTCGAGCGGATATTGCGCTATCGCAAAGACCTTGAACTCGTTGAACAGCCAAGAGAACGTCACGATATCGATAGCCGCTTTCTAGAGAGTGCAAACGCGAGGCAAAGCACAGATACCTTGATGGACTATGCTGACTCCAATTTTCGCTATCTGCGCCTTACGGGTTTGTTTAAGCAGGAAGGAAAGCGTCTCGGACTCGCCCCGCATCGGCGAACTCTAATCGAGGGGATACTTGCGAGACCTTTCGAACCACGGGATGGGAAAGATTATCTTGCGAAGTTATGGCAGGGAGCAGAACTGCCGACAGACAACCGTGAAACAGCGATTGCAGAAGCTCGCGAGACCGCAGCGGCATTGGAAACAGCCGGCGTAGCAGTGCGTTTGCCGCCAGACCTCGACCGGCGCAGTGTCCCTGACATTCAGCGCGAATTGCACGACTTGGAAGAGCAGCTTTTGCGCTCTCGTGAAAAGCGATACGCGAACGACCAAAGAAATCAGTGGGAGAACATAGTGGACTATCTCGACGCACTTCTCTTTGAGAGAAGACCTGTTCCTCCTAAAGAAGCCCCGGCGTACTTCGAGTGGGCCATTTGGCGTGCATTTTTAGCCATCAATTCTCTTGTGAGCGAGCCGTGGGATTGCAGGAACTTTCAGGTCTACGAGGGAGAGGAACCCTTTGAGTCCTTTCTGCCGGTTGGGTGCGCTCGAAGTGGCAAGCCGGACCTTGTATTTGAGTTTGAAAATTTCGCTCTCGTTGTTGAGGTCACGCTAACCTCTTCTTCGCGTCAAGAAGCGGCTGAGGGCGAACCGGTGAGACGACACGTCGCTCATTACGTGGCCGAGTTCGCAAAGAAAAACAAGCCAGTGTATGGATTGTTCTTATCTGTGTCTGTGGATACCAACACTGCTGAAACTTTTCGACTAGCGAAATGGTATGGACCAGAAGATGCCGAAGTGTATCTCCAGATAGTTCCTTTAACGCTTCTACAGTTCACGAATCTGTTCAAAGGTGCATTTGGCCGAAACGGGTCAATGGATTACATGCTGATAGAGACGCTCCTGCGGGACTGCCTCGCCGACATTAACTCGCCTGCGCCTCTCTGGAAGCGCTCCATAAATCAGCGCGTCGAGAGATTTATCGCTAGCCGGTTCCAGAGCATTCAGGGGAACGCGGCAAGCCTTGACAATTGAAGTGGAGGTAATCGGAATGGCAACTATCAGCAGTCGAGCCTTAACAATACTCAAGGATGCTTGTGGTGTTCACGAGTTCACGGATGTAGAGCAGGCACACATTGAGGTGTTGGCTGAACAGCTTAATGAAATCTTGAAAGCCAGTAAGGAACGGGAGAAACAGCGCGCGGAGCGTCACTGATGGGTAAAGAAGGCCCTCTGGATTCGCCAGAGTCTTAGGAGAGTATGAACTACTGGCTTGACCTATTCACTGGAACCACTTGGCGCGAGTTCAGGGAAGCTGGCGCGAACATATCTGGATTCCGCGGTAGGCAGGCAAAAATCGCCAAGCGAGTGCAGCCGGGTGATATTTTCCTCTGCTATCTGACTGGGGTTATGAGGTGGGTAGGGGCGCTGGAGATTTCGGGTCGTACCACTGACACTAGAAAAATCTGGAAAGAAGAAGATTTCCCAGTACGGTTCGTTGTCAAGCCACTGATGATGCTTGAGCCGGAACACGGTGTTCCGATGCAAGAGCTTGAAGGCCGCGTAAAGTTTTATGCAGATGCCAAAGATAGGGGGAAATTCAAGGGTATTGTTCGAGGCAGTCTCAAAACCATCTACCCAAAGGACGGCGAACTAATACTTTCTCTGCTGCGCAGAGCCGAACAGAATCCAGTTTCCCGTCCTGTAGACCCAAAGAAGCTAGCGAGAAAGGCGCTTTACAAGGTTGAACCGAAGAAAGGAACAAGCAAGCAGGCGACCCTTGTGAGTGTGCCGGAACCTGAAGAAACGCCAATTGCAGCAGTTTCTGATGCGCAAGAATCCGTTGAATCGGCAACAACTAGGCACTCAGAAATTCAGCACCTACTTCTGAAACTGGGAGGGGAACTTGGTCTGGATGTTTGGGTTGCCCGTAATGATAGAAACCGAAAGTGGGGTGGTGTCGCGCTAGGCTCGCTGCCGAGAATGCTTGACCAGCTACCTACGCAGTTCAATGAAGCAACGACGCGCACGATTGAATTGATTGATGTGCTCTGGCTAAAAGGTAATTCCATTGTTGCCGCGTTCGAAGTGGAATGCACCACGTCCGTCTATTCTGGCTTGCTGAGGATGAGCGACCTAATGGCTCTACAACCCAATCTCGACATTGACCTCTATTTAGTGGCTCCGGATGAGCGCAGGGACAAGGTTGAGCAGGAGCTCTTGAGGCCAACGTTCAGTCTCCGTGAGAAACCGTTGGCAAAAATCTGTGGCTTTTTGCCGTTCGGCATCCTCTGTGAAAAGCTGGCGGGTATCAAAAAACTAGGACTTAGCGGTTCGTTGAAACCTACCTTCTTGAAAACAACCGCCGAATTTTTCAAAGCAGATGAGACCAGCGGCGAGTGAGGGGAACAACAATGCCCACTGCTGATGATTTTCGGATGGAAATGTACCGCATGATGAATGAAGCAGTGCGTGAGGGTAGAGAAACCACAGAAATTAATGCCGGGGAGCTTCACAGACGGGTTGGTGATTACCCGGGACGGAATCATCGAATGCCAGTGTGCTGCGAAGTCATGCGCGGTGCATTCGCCCCAGATGCTGGTGATTTGATTGTCGAACAGCCACCGAGTGGACAAGGAGCGAGTCTGACGATTAGGTACGTGCTGCCACGCCCGGCATAGACGATTGACCTGAAGCGTATCCTGGCGCGGTAGCAGATTGTTTGCGAGAGGGGAATTGTGATGAAGAGGATTTTGGACTAACCGAGCGGCCCCGTATCCGTGAATGGCAAGTCGTCGGATATTCGAGTCAAGGTATGGCACGGCAAGAGGTCGAAGGATTTGGAACTCACAGCACAGGCCGAGCGACGACTCGCCTTTGTCCTGGCTCTAAGCTGAGAAGCCTCGGAGGTCGACGGCTCCAGGGCGGCGCCAAAGACTGTGGCTCAGGGATTTGTCCCCGCTCGCCTGCCGTAATCAGTCACCTTTCCATCCACCACGTTTGCCATGTAGCGACCCTCGCTGAGAAACTGCATCACTTTTTTGCCAGAGCGTGCCAATTGCGCCCAACGGGATTTCGTTTCCGGGTTCTGTTCCAGACCCCGTATCTCGTTTCCGTCGAAAACGAAATCCACTTGCCTCAATCCTCGTTTGGGGGTAAGCCGGACGGGATAACGCTCTTTCTCAAGCACAACGACCTTGGCGTTCTCGATGAGGGCTTGCCGCCAGACCTCAACGAGAAATTCCTCTAAGGATGGTTTCATCTCACACCGAGTTCTATCGTTTGCCGAGTAACTTCCGCAACTTTTCCTTTCGGGTTTCCTGTCCGGGATACATAGAATTCTGTTCAACCCATTTCAATAGCTTCGGTACGTCAACGATATGTTTGGTCGGCTCCTGGTGAATTTCCACTTCAACCCGCTTGATGGTTTCACCCGAATCGGACTCCCAGCCCACGGCTCCCAGTTGATTCAGGCCTCGAACAACGGCTTCGTATAACGATTCTGCGTAAACGACGACACTATGTTCGGTATCATGACTGTCCTTCAACCGGACAGCGCACTTGCTAATCGACATGAGGACTCGGAAGACTGGATTTTGGTAGAAGGTAGGAGAATTGATTCTACGTCCTTTCCCACAAATCACGAAACAGCTTAGGCTCTAACTTCTCAAATATACTTGGCGAGTCTCTTTCACTACGTCTTGCGCTGCTTTATCCTCGCGAAGTCTGACGAACTTGGAATGTCGGAGTCGGTCCGCTGCGGTCCATTCTAGAAAATCGATTTGTGCCACCAGTTCCGGTCGCAGCCATACCGCTTTCTTCATCGTCTCTGCATCGAGTTCTCGACCAAATCTTGACGGTTGTGTTTCCGGCTAACGTGCGGCTTTATGAATTTGCCCAGGCTAGTCTGGGGGCTACGACGCTGGTGAAAACTCGACGGAAGTCTTGTTAACTTTTTCTGCCGACACCAACACGACTCCGTACTTTTGGTCGTGTTTCAAACCAGATAAGTCGCTCGCCGTAAACGTTACGGTTGCCTTAGTTTCATCGGATTTGTCCATTTCGAATTTAGTCGAAGAAATTGGATTTCCAGTTTTTGGTGCGAGCTTCAATTGGTCAATGGACTTAAGGTTTTTTCCGACTAGATGGCAAGTTACAGTTGCACCCGAAGGTTTGTCACAACTCAGACTGATTGCGTCAGGAACTTGCGTCTCTTGTGGAATTGTGTAGGTCTGTTCATCCTTGTGCTCTCCGTTGTAGGTCAATGTCAATTGCAATGATTGCTCGGCAGAAGACAATTTGAATTCGGGTGCCTTGTAACTAATTTTCCCGGCGTCATCCGAAACTTGGACAAAAACAGCGATAAACTCACGTTTTCCGTTCGTCGGCGGGGTCGTACTGAAAATCTCCAACTTGGCTGGAGTGCCTGGCCTGAGCCCGACAACTGAAATGCCAGCCTCAATGGTTCGTGCAGAGATTCGGGCAGTGATGCCCGACTGTTGACTGACCGGTCTAGATTGAATGGCTGTTACAAGCGGAGCAATCGCAGCCAGGAGAAACGAGGCACCCAAGAATATTGTTGCCCACCGAAGTATATCCCTCTTCTTGTGCATCAGAGTGACAAGCTTCGGTTCCATGTCCTGTTTCGACTGCCAATTCGCGTCTTCCAACTCTTCAGAAATTGCCCAAGCAGAGAAAGCTAATCCCGCACCGGCAGCGACCACTCCAATTGCATAAATAAAACTTCCTGAAATCGTCAGCTTTGAGAAAGCGGTATTCGAGAAGCCGGTTCCGAGTGCGGCGACTGTAGTTGTTAGTCCGAACAACCATTTGGCATACGTTTCCTGCGCACTTATTCGTGCGTCAGGAAGAAATAGAGCGCGGTACCTCTTAAAGATTTCGACTTCGTCTTGAGAACTAGCGCTCCCTGTGGTGACTGAACTTTTCTTGGGCATCTGATTCCCTACAATTCGGGCCGAGGCGGCTAGGAACCTTGGCAGGGATAAGTGGCCCAGTGTCCCCTAACACATTGCACATTCACGGGAGTTGCAGTACCTAGTGCGCACGCATTCATCACCAGAACCGTCACGTCCGGGTCTTTCGGTTTGCAAAGAGGACACCGAATCCGCCGCTTGCGCGGTTTTTTTTTCTGGAAAACGACAAGAGAATCTAGAAAACCATCCCAAAGGCTAGGCTTGACTGAAGAATAGTAAAACAGAGACACACGCGGTATTTGCTTAAGCTCATCCTCGCTCAATGGGGTCCCGACAATAGGAGTGAGTTCTGCCGCCATGCCCTCGCCGCCCGGCAAATTAAGCGTAGCCATCACAGCTCTCCTCTTTTTGTGCAGAACATAGAGCCAAAGAAAATTGGTGCAATTCTAACCATGCTATCTTTATCCGTCAAGTTCAGAATACAAAACTAGTTGACTTTATATTACCTTCCTACTAATAATCTGCTCCACGTTCGCCGTTAGGTACTCAATCTTGGTTACTCGCTTGGAGGGACTGCGTATGGATATTCACTCCAGCAGTGTTTTGAAATTCCTACGCTTTGTGTTCCGTTCTTTGCTTACACTCGCAGGCATCCTGACGACCGGAGTTCCGGCTAAGTCGCAGGACGTTATACTTTTCAACAATGGCGACCGCCTGTCAGGAAAATTGGTTGAGGCAGCCCACGACGGTGTGACCTTCGCTGGAACTGCTACAGGAACGGTCTCACTTCCATGGAACACAATTCAGCGAATTAATCTCAACCAAAGTTCTCTAGCGGTGACCAGCAAGTTGAATTCAACGAGTTCCGAACCGAACCAGTTCACGGCGAAGTTGGACGCAATTGAGGTTCACGCCAATAATTTGGCGCTAATACAATCGGGGGCCGGACCTGCATTAACTGTTCCCATTGTTGACTTCATTTCGATTAGTCCCCCTTCGCCAAGCAGCACGCCACCTGCTTCAATCGTGAAGGGATGGCGTGGGTCGCTACAATTGCAGGATTCCTTAACCGGAGCAACTCAGAAAAAGTACGACCTCGCCGGGTCACTTCATGTCGGGCGGTCAACAAAGAGCAGAGATGCCTTTCGTCATCAAGTGACAAGCATAAATCTGCAAGAGGATTTTGGAGAGGCGAGTAAACCTAATGCATCCCCGGTCAGGACAGCCTTATACGAAGGCATTCTGGAACACGAGGTCTATCTTAACGATAAAGGTAGCGCATACCTTTTTGGGTTGGGCGACTTCTATCACAATCTATCGCTCGGCATGAATTTTCAACAATCCTACGGTTTAGGGGTTGGTTGGAATGGTCAATACAAAAGACACAGATTCGGTTTTGTTGGCGATGTTCGATATGTCAGCGAAGACTTATATGCACCTGGAACTTCGCTTAAACTGGCGGCTAGCGGTTTGAGCGAATACTACAGCTATACATTCTCGTGGCCAAAGAAAAAACCAATTAGCTTCGACGAACGCCTCTTATTCGTTCCTAGTTTCAACCAATCGAAAGCATATCAGGCAAGAGGTACAGCCGGGCTAAGGCTACCATTGACTCCTAAATTCTCCATAGGAATACGAGAATACGACGACTATCTGCGCAATTCCCCGAAAGGCACAAACCAGAACTATTCCAAAGTATCGCTCACACTCAATTACAGCATTGGTGCACCGCTGTAGAGTCAAAGGAGACATATATGGCGAACAAGAAGAACAAGAAGAACAAGAAGAAGAAAGCATCAGGCGCGAGAACCACTTCGCCAAAGAAATTTGCGGTGAAGGGGGCAGCAAGGTTTCAAGAACTCCTTGCGCCTTCAACAAAGCCAAGGTCAGAAGGTGCCGAGCTGGGCCAATGCTGGTTTCCCGACCCCCCAAATCCAGACTCTTGCAGGCCACTCACTGAGGAGGAATGCAAGAGTGAAGGTGGGAGATGGAATCCTGGTGATTGTCCGAATGCTTAGCAAAAACCAAGACACTTACATCTGATTAGCCTGAGACTTCTCAAAGTAGATGCCATTCAGGCAACTGCGCCTCCTCATGCCTCAATGTGCCTATGAATTGTTCTTTCTTTTGTTTAGCGGCTGGAGTCTCGGGAGAGACTATTCTAATTGCAGATTGGAGCCTGGCCGTTCTACAAATTGTTTGAATTGCATAAACGAGTAAAAGCACAACAACAATTCCCAAAACAATCAGGAATGAAACCATTGTGGAATACGTAAAATCGCGTCTGTGAAACAGCTCAACGATAACAAACCCTGCGGTGGCAAGTTGACCCAGAGCGCCCCACACCGTCAACGCACTAGGGAGCCACAAACCGGCAGAACCGACCGGAGGAGAATAGAAGCACGTTATTTATTGAGTGGGGGCAGTGATTTTGACGCGCCCTTTGCTATATATTTTTTTGAGGCCGCGCTCATGGAGGCTACCACGCTTGTCTCTCAATAGTTGCACAGCACCGTCACGGTGGATATTGGCACTGATTGGAGGCTCGTTATCCCGGCAACATGCAAAAATTGAATTTTTCGCCTGAATCAGTAATTCTGCCATTCGCTGCGCACCTAGATTTCCGGGCATCGCAAAATGTCGGACACGATATCTGTGCAAATCATGGGCTTCTCGTGGACGCGAACGCTGGTGCCAGTCACCCGTAATTAGAATCCATCCGCGTCTGCCAACTTTAGGAAAGTATCGATGGTCTTCCGTACCTCTTGCTGCGTCCTGTTTGTATATGTGAAAACGCACGCCTGCCCGGTCTAGTATTTCCTTGACCTCTCGACAATCGAAATCTTCATCAAGCCAGAAAGTATACTTATGCTGCCTTGATTTCTTTGCCGAGTTCCCACTCAATTGCTTCTTTGATTTGTCCCACGGGTCGGTCATAACTCCTTGCAATTGCGGGTACGGAATCGCCGCCGCGATATCGGCTCGCAAGAAAACCAGTTTTGATGCGACTACCCGTTAGTACGGGTAAGCCAAAACACACGTTTGGGTCAATAAGCACAGTTCTAGGGGGTTCAGCATCCACCTTTAGTTGCTCTTTTTTAGTGAACGGATAAATCTTCTGTGCCAGTCCACTTGGGTCACGGTCAACGCGCCTTAAATACCCTGCGGTCCATTCCGGTATTTCGTACTGTCCACGGAGCGTGGAGTTAAGGATTGCGCCATTCTTCAAAAAGACCAAGTATTTGTCGTTCATAGTCTGCAATTCGTAGTCGGCTAAAGGATGTCGAGAATTCTCGTGCTGCAACAAATCTTCGACGGCTGCCCTGATTGCACGGGTTTTCAGATTATGGATGTGGCGCAATCCCTCTAAAACGTAAAACTCCACAAGATTCTTGAATGACAACATATGATTCGGACTTAATCTGACGAGGGCATTAGGTTCGGCGGTCCAATAGTCGACCGTTGAAAAAGGAACATGAAAGTAGCGCACTGCTTCCGCCAACGTGTAGTTCGGCATTTCCTGTGTGTCTACGTCAGGTTGTACTTTGCGTTTCATATAAGGCGAATCACAGGAACGACATCATATGTCTGATTATGGCAGATTCAAAATTGCAATCGAGTTTACATCCTGATTGATGCGCACAGTGGATAACGATAGTTCGCGCGGAATTGTCTGCCATGAGGCCTTCTTTGGCAGAAGAAATCGGGAGCCTCATTATAGCAGGCTTCGCCTTAGCGCTCCGCCGTCATCGACAGGTCGCTGCACGCTGTAAGTCTGAATGATGTGAGTGCGGACTTTTTCTTTTTCTTGGGCGAACTGAGCACGCATCGTAGGCAATTCCAGGTCGAGTTTCAACCGTTCTTGGCAGAGCTCGAAGATGACATTTTCCATCTGTTCGAAAGCATGAATCATGTCGAAGAGAGCCATAACAGCTATTTTGGGCTCTGCTCCACAGTAGTTTAGAAGATATTGCAAATGGGTCGCGGTCTTTTCTATCTTAAACCGTTCAACGATTGAGTTAAGATTCGTGTGTGAACCGAACTCTGAATTCTCCCTCCAAAGACGATGTAATTCGGGAAGCCCGTCAAACAGGCGCATCGCCTTATTGTGCTCGAACTCCTTTTTGAATGCTTCCAAGGCAGTCTTTCCATCGTTTTTCTCAACCCACGGTTTGAGTAAAGCCGGGTCAGCAGCGATTCTGTTTCCATGGGCGACAGACTCAATGGCGTCTCGCAAGATTGAGTATGCTTCTGACAAGCATCCAGCCGAGCCCAACTCGAAGGCAACCCGCATCTTGGCGTGTCCGTTCATAAAGAGGACCATTGGGAACATCAGTTTGGGGTCGCGAAGCTCCATCATTACTTCAAAATCGCGAGACAGAATCTTCTCCAAGAGCATGTAACAATTCCAAAGGTAGGAGAATTGCCGAATAGTCGCGAAGAAGTTATAGCGCTTGTTCATGTAATACGACTTATAATGAAGCGGAATCTGAGCTTGCTCGAACTCCACGAGCAAATCTTTTTCTGTGAATTCTGGTGCTGGATTTAGTGGCTTCAAGAGTTTCCTCCCTGTTTCATCACAACCCGGCGTACCAAATGCACTGCCGCATTTTCGCTGAGATTCCAATGTACGCTGGTATCTTTTGAATAGAGAACTTCCGGTCACGAATTCCCAGAAACATAGCAGACGCCCGATGATTCCCATCAAGAATTGTGAACGGTCCAGAGAGCCGCCCACCAATGAGAATTAGAGTCTTGTCAAATTCTTCTGCGCCGACAACAGACAGCAATTGAGCAATCTTTTGCCTTGTTTCCTCGGAGCAGGCGTCTGGATAGCGGATATTGCGAAGGAGGTTGCTCGGACAAAACTCATCCCAGCCGCAGTTCTTTGGAACGTGCAAAGCTCTGAATTCAGGCTCGTCAAGCAGGCCAAAATGCCACTCGACGCAGCTAGGAAGTTGACATAGCAACATCCAGCGTCTTGCAAAAAGGGCTTTCCGCCGCCAAAAATTGTGGAAACCATTTCCACAATCCCGGGAGTTCACAATGGGTTGGAGTTGTGCTTGGTCTGTTGCGGAGAAATAGGAAAGCTCGCTTGTCAGAAACTGGTTGTACATCTCGTCATCAGAGGAGGACCTAAGTTCGCGCAAGGCTGATTCTCTCGCCCCCTGACCTTCTAGGCGGCCTCAAGCCAATGGGCAGGCACGTTCTCGGTCCTTCCGTCATCGAAGCTGACCCAATATCCCGAGCCGGGCACATAACTCATGGCAGTTCCCGTTCGGCCACGAAAACTGGCTGAGCCTTCCTCTCGGCCCCGAACACGTGTCCCATCTGCGAACTTGCGCTTCCCTCTGCCTGGTGATTCGACAATCAAGGTCTCAGTCATGTTGCACCCCCCCCATCTCATAACTACTCTCTTGGCAGACGTTGTCAAGCCAGTGCTTCTGTTCAGAGATTTCGAGTTCAGTTTGGCGTTACCATAGTCTTGCAAAAATGGAGCACCGCATGGCCCTAGAGACTTTCAACACGAGAGACTTACTGGATGACCCCAGAATCAAAGAGCCGTGGCCGGAACAATATGTTGATTGGAACAAGCCGCGTGACCCAAAACTCGCCGAAGAGCTAGCGACAATTTTGAATGAAGCGAAGGATGAACGACCCCTGCAAGAGTTCTACACGAAACATCCTTACATGCTCGCTCTTGCCTTCCCGGTGCATAACTGCTGGGTGTTCCCCAAACCGCGCCTAGGGGGTGGAACGTGGGTTCCCGATTTTCTCTTTTGCGACAAGAACTCACTTGGCTACCGATGGATTCTGATTGAGCTGGAGAGTCCAACGATGGAAGCTACAAACAAGGATGAGAGTGTGTCGGCAGCCTGCCATCATGCCGTTCAGCAAGTCCGGGATTATCGGCGTTGGTTGCGTGACAATGCGCTATTTGAAGAAAAACAGGGATTCAAAGGGCTCAACGCCGATTGTGAGGGTTGGGTTGTAATTGGAAGGCGAGACACCGGTCGCACTGAGCTTGAGGAGCAGCGGCTTGCAGACTTTCGGAGAGACAGGATTGAAATAGCTTCATACGACCGACTTCGATATCAGGCGCAGGAGCATCTGCGGGTCGTAAATAGCGGATGGGGAAAAGCGGTGAAAGCCGCGGAGAAACCGGCAGAGGATAACGCCGACAAAGAGCCGAACTTGTAGGGGCTGATTCATGAGCACCAAAAAAGAACCAGAGCTTTTTCTAATTCTGATTCCCGCGCCAGATGAGCCGCCGCTACGCTGTGTGGAATATCAGGTCGCGCTTAGAGCGTTTGCAAAGTCGCTCAATGCACACGGTCTAGAGTTCAGTTCAAGCGTGCACATGAAGGAATCAGCATATGGTGGTGGGTTTAGCTTGGGGGAGTTTGCCATCATTGCAAAAACCATTGGAACCGCTCTTCCGGTCCTTATCGGGGCTTGGTTACGCGAGAAATATGGGCGTAAGGTGAAGTTGAAATTCCAAGATGTCGAGGTAGAAGCGGTGAGTGTCGAGGAAGCCGAAAAGCTGATTAAGCTGGCAGAGAAACACCGGAAGAAACGCGCTCACAAACGATGAGCGGCCCGCCGCCCCTCTCTCGTCGTCACTCAGTTAGGTGCGTCGGTTTCTGTATCAGGTAAAGCAACCGCTGGGTCACTTACCTCGGTGAATGTCACATGCGGAGCCACACCTGATGGAAAGTGGACATGCATAGCGATACCGCTGAGGCCGTTGTATGCGTAAATCCTTGTTTCCGAGCCGTAAACTTCGATTGCGCGTCCTACACTGAGCAGAAGTTCTCCCAGCGTGAAAGACACACCTAGAGGGTCAGACGGTTTATCCATTTGCATCGGGCGCGGCATAGTGGCTCCTGTGCGGAGTATAGATGCCCCCACCGACCTATTCAAATCGCTCCAAACAGAGCACTTCGGGTGTGCGCCCACTTCATTGCTTATATGCATAGAGCGTTATAACGTAACCGATGACTCCACAGGAGAGAAATCGTGAGTTGGATTCGCGGGTTTAGTAGTGAGGCTGGCGGTGGTTCAGACACCAGGAACGTTGAAGATGCCCCGCGTCCAATGCGTCAGGAGCTTGTCGATTTGTTTTTCAGCATCGCAGAACACAATCCAGATGAGATTCCACCCGAGCACATCTATCGTGCCACGGCCCAAAGCCTCGGCATCGACGCATCGGGTGTCCCTTTCAATGGATACAGATATGCGACTGGACGCGACATCAGAAATGTTGATTGGCCCCGAGTGTACGACCTGATTATTCGTCTCTGGCCTGACTTTGACAGGCACGCTCTCGGCCACAAATATCGAGAAGGCGTTAACAGAATTCTTGCCGCGCACATGAGTGCCTGGGAATTGGATGAAGAGGGCAGGTTGTATCGCGTTCTACCTGTTGACGCGGTTCATCAGGTTGCCGCTACCTTCCAGGAACTTCAAGCCGAGCTGTTTGCTCCTGCGCTGCAACTGTTCAATTCTGCGAGGGATGCTTACGATGACAGGCCTCGTCGTGACCGCGATGCGTGCTCAAACATGTTTGATGCGATGGAGTCCGTGGCAAAAGAGAAATATCAGATGCCGAACTCTACGTTTGGACAGGTCGTGAATCGGATACCAAGCACTGGGACGATGAACCCACAGATTGTTGGCGTATTGAATGCGCTAAACGACCTACGAAACAAAAATTTCGGACACGGTATGACTGCGCCATTTCAGCTTTCGCCTGCGGAGGTTGATTTCACATATCTCGCTTGCATTGGAGGGATTCTGCTTTTCACCCGCATGCCTTAGCGCTACTGGCGGTGGCGGACATGGAGACCTCATACTTGAAATGACCTATTCCCAGAAGATACTTGGTTCACGCAACTTGAATATAAAAGCTAAGGCATCCTCGGACGTAAGGCCTAATTGATGTAGGAGGTCCCTATCGAAGAAGCGAAGGCTACTGTTGGGCCTAATTCTCTTCGGGGTCCAGAATTAGGTCGTCTAACACAATGGATTCGAATGCAGCCCAGTGCTTGCTGTTGGAGTCAAATCGAACACGAACGATGTCCTTGCCTTCAAGAGTAAACGTTTTCGCTGGCACTGCCTTATAGCTACTAATCATCCTCTCCCCTACTCGCTGCGTCTCATCCCCCCTTGAGTTCATCGCGATTGCGGTCCACTCTGGAAATGTCACGCCGCTCTCCTTTACCAAGATTTCAGGACGCGTGAATGTGACACTCCGAAGTGGCTTAGCAAATCTCAATGTAAAGCTCGCGGGGTCATTGCGAGTACCGTTCTGGTAAAGGAGGTTGTTCCCCGAAGGAGGGTACAATACGAGGCCTCCGTACATCGCGGTGTTCCTTATGACGACAACTTGTGTTCCAGGTGTAACGACCTCAAGTGTGATGCCGAATCCTTCTAGATAAGGTCCCGCGGAGACATGGCCGATGCCCTGAGATGTGTCGACTCCCTCAAAATCCAACACAGACACCTTCAGTGGGACCGCGGGCGTTGGAAGCTCCTGAGACTTCATGGCAATAATAAGGCTATTGGCGTCGTAGCGGTCGACATATGCAGAAGGCGTTTGTATCAGATGTGCGCTTTTGGCCCTGTCAACAACGACTCGTCTTACGTAGCGCTCCAGACCACTTAGCGTAATCCGTCCTTGCGCGTCGGCTGCTCCACCGGCAAGACCCTCGACGACCACCTCAGTGAAGAGGCCCATACCCATCTTCCTGTCAGGGTACGCGGACTCGTTCTTGGTGGTGGCAAACAATATTGCGAAGGCGTCAACAGTTCCGATACCGTCTACCATATGGGCGACCTTGTCGGAAAACCCCTTAGTCAAGGTCGTATCGAACTCTCCCACACCTTGGGCGACTGTTCTGCATGAGTCCAAAAAAAGCATGACCTGATGTACTTCGGATTCTTTTATCGCTTGCCTGATGTCATTTAGAGTGACAGAAGTTCTTGTTATGAGCCCCTCGTCATCGCTACTCAGAGGAGCATCTGCCGTAAACAGCGCGTCCGTATCGCTTGTTTCTTGGCCATGCCCAGCAAAGAAAATTAGCAACAAGCCATCAGGCGGAACATTGTGTCTGATGTTCCATAGTGTCTCAAGCACTTGGTTGCGTGTCGGAGAAGGGTACTCATCTTGACATGGTTGCTGGGAATCCTGCCCGATGGCGTTCGCGGGCAGTTGGTCTCGCTCTGAGCACTGGTAAAGACGGAAGACGTGATTGTATGGGAAGTTGGCATACTTCACGAGGGCATCAGCAAAGGCCTTCGCGTCCCTGTCACCGTCTAAACTTACGTCTAGGTGCCTTGCGTAGTGCCGAACACCAATCACCAATGCCCAACGGTCCTCTGGAGGAGGAAGCTCACTTATTGTTTTGGCCTTATTTATGCCAATGGTGTGAGACGGAACCAAAAATAAGATGGGCAGAGCAAACGAAAGCGGGGAAACCGAGATACACCACGCCAGGGAAATGATTGTTCTCCGCATATGTACTCTTACTCTGCCTAATCTTTCTTTTGCTGACCATCATCCTTTTTCGCCTGGCTCATCTCATCCCAGAGCGGCCACTTTGTTCCTTGTGCATCAAACTTGTCAGCCATGCTTTTTCTATCGTCTGGTTGTTTCGACCTAGTGCCGTTGTAAATGTCCAGACCGATGTTGATGAGCTTCGTAGCAAAATCAACGAAGCCGCCTCGGGGTGCGGCGGTCTTTTCCTCGACGTAATCCAAAAACATTTGAGTTTTCTTTCCCGCATCCAGGGCCTTCGAACGGTAAATATCATTGTTTAGATTCTTGGCATGACCGGCTTCAACTGCAACGACAACCATAGCCGACCACTCGGCCCAACTCTTAGTTGCGTCCACGTACAGGTCTCTGCCTCTGCTGTACTCTTCCGTGCGTGGGTCATATTTTCTCTGGAGGGCAAGGGCATAATTGAGTACCTCGGTCCGAGCCCCCACCAACTGTGCATAGGCCTGGGCCACTCGGTCCACGTCACTCACTTTCTTGTTCTTGTTATTCTCTTGTGCAATTCCTGCCCCGCCGCTGAGAAGAGTGACCAGTAGTAAAGTCAGTCGAAGAAGAGCCCAGGGAAAGGGTCGACGCATAAGAGCACCTCCGACGGAGTTTCTTGAATGAGTTGTCGTTGAGAAACCTGACTGCGAGGGAGTATACACTTACCAAAGTTCTCCACAACTGATTTCCCTACAATCGGGCCATCACCGTGGCCACAGGCGTTTTCGGTGCCAGACCCAAACGACAACTGTACAGGTGCCTCTCATTGTCTAACAGTCGTCCAACGGAGAATACTAACATCCGTGACAAATTTGTTGTCCACCGATGTTATCCAACCGAGCGTTTTCAGTAACTTACGCGGCCTCACTGCCGGTTCTCAGAATCTGGCTTACAGGTACTTCCGATGGTGGCGTCGCCCTTTTGTCGGAAGGGGTGCAAGACAGCTAAGACAGGTCTATCCCCAGGTCGTGATTGCACCAGACCAAATGTAACGGTGGAAGAGATGCATTGATGGTCGGCGTACGACGGCCAAGATGCGTAAGACAATTCAGTTTGATGTCGAGCAAATAAATATTCTTGACAGAATAATAAGCTTGTTGCATAGTCCGCGAAATATTACTTGGCTTTAACCGACTTGCTGAACGGGAATCTGAGAATCGAGGTAACCCCAGATGACGCTTCAACGCTGCCTCGCTTTAGTAGTTTTCGCTGTTCTTACGCTAGTGCCCATCAACACAAGTCAGGCACAACTTGGGGCGCTTTCATTTGCGACTGCGGGGGTCGCCACGTCGGTGGCATTGGACAATGCCGAGAAAAAGGCTGATGGCCTAATTCAAAAAGCGGGGGCCGTTGCCTCTCTCACCTCAGCAAAAGTAGCGCGTGACCTCGAAATTCTAATATCTGACGCCCGGCAGCAAATGCACGAGGAACTGACTGCCAATTGGGACACTCTCGACAAGCAAAAAGTGGACCTCTTGCGTACGATTGATGGTTATTTCGCTCAACTTGACGGTCTGATGGCAAAGGGAGGCCTTCTCGAAGAGGATGCCTACTTGGACCTAAACCAGCTGAGCAGCAAGTTGCCGTTCGTAACTACCGACCCAGTCCTTCGGAGCGTACGAGGTTCCACCCTGACATATCGGGAAAACGGACTTTATCGGATTGTGATGCGAGGAAGTATTTTTGGGCCAGAGAATGGTCCTGTGAAAATAGCTTTTGATAAGTCTCCCGTGGGGCCCGATGTAAAAGTGGTGTATACGCCCGCATACGAGGCTGCGATAGACGTGCCCGCCGCATATTTACTTCGCTATTTCGATGACAATAAATTGAGCTACATTCCAGTTCAAATCTCTGTGTTGGTTCCAGATAAATCGTATTATTTTTACAATCTGAGAAACAAAAAACGTACTGCGAGTTACAATTTCACGCTACAACTGTTGCCTAAACATCCGATATCGAAGTACTCGCTGATTGAAATGAACGAGGAGCCCACCGTGGACAGGAATATTGTTGGACGCGTCTGGGGTCCTATATCCCAAATCCCAGGCTGCGGACATGACGGGTGCAATTCCGGCGAGTTGGTGTGCGCCAATGCGCCAGCGGGAGCGGAACCAATAGGCGTCGTAAGTACTTACGATAGTTTAAATAGTGCGTATGGCGAATTTGTTGGGTCCGCGACGGTTACGGCTACTACGGTATGTCAGGGGTTCCACCAACATCGTCCTGCATCTCGCGACGTTAAAATCGAAATATCGTATTATCCGCCAGACACCAAATTGATTGCTAACGATGTCTTTTTGCATGAAGTGTCGCCTGAGGACTCGGCCAAAAACCCTATCTCTCCCGCGACCGGGCTAGGATTCGAGAATCTGTATGTGGCCTATTTCAGCAATAAAATGAAGAGTTTCAGACTTGCTATGATGCTGTTTACCGGCGAACCCCTAAGCTCAACCCCCGAGAAGACTTCGTCTCCCCTGTTGGATGTTAAGAGGGCAGATGAATCGAAAGTCAAAGAGGTCACGGTTCAAATCAAACCGCCGTGGTAAGACGCTTGAATAGAGTTGGAGTGTCAATGGGGTTGATTTCGACGTTTGCAGATATGAATTTGACGCATGTTACAAAAAGAACGGTCAGAAACGCGACATAAAGTTATCTCTCTTGTTTATCCATTCAGCCCTGGCTGCTCCAATTGGAATCCATTTGGGAAAACCGAAAAACGTCAAAAAGCCGCCAATTCGAACGTTTTTGAGTGTTCTGCTAAGCTTCCCAAGCTTCGGACGTGGGTTCGATTCCCATCGCCCGCTCCAGAAACCTCGTTTGACTCTAATAACTTTGTGATTGGTCGCGGCAGCAAATGCGGCATTGAGGAGCCCAGCCTCTTGCTATGCCTGTGTCTGCCACTTGCGAGCCTCTACAGACTCGCGATCCAGAAGCGTTCGGATTAATCGCGTAAGATTTAGGACACAGTGTTTCTTCGTGAACACAATAGCCTTCCTAAGATTCAAGCAAGATGTAGTCAAACTTCGAAGAATGCAAACGGAACTCTTCCTGCAAGAGGTTTGTTGGAATTGGCGTTCCAGTGTTGGCAAATCGAAGAGGAATCATGGTCCCTTTTGGCGGGCGGCGATGGTGGAGGATAGCTGGATTAGCGACAGTGGCCGCTGTTTTTGTGGGCGGCGTTGTCATGTGGCAGGCAGCGCAGGCCCTCAAGCTTTCCAAGCGGGAGTTCCAAGCAGAACGCGAGTTCGGATTTACGCTGCGACCGTTTTCACCGAACCAAAATCTCCATTTTGAAACCCTGCGCTCGCCTGAAGTTTTCTCGCAGGTTGTGCATTTCCAGGACAGTCTGTATGTCGCGGGACCAGCTGGCCTATTCCAATACGATTTGCGCGGTAATGTTCTTCGTGAATTCTCGGTCGGCCGGGACCTGCCCGGCTCGCCTTTGGTTTCCATGGCAGTCGGACAACTCACAGGAGCAACGCAACCTGAACTGATACTGGCCACTGCCAACCAGGGGATTTTGCTGTTCGATGGGCAGAAGCTCCGCCAAATCTATCCCGCGGACCCGGATGTGCGCACTCTGACCGCTATCCTGCCGGTTGCGAGCGGACACCTGCTCATTGGCACGAAGAAACGCGGCGTGTTGGTTTATGACGGAAAGACGATCCAGGAATTACATCCCACGCTGGGCCATTTGTATGTCCAGGGGCTCGCGGGCTCCGACATGGACTTGTGGGTCGGGACGCTCGACCAGGGCGTCCGGCACTGGCATGCAGGTACGACAGATGTGTTTGCAGTGGAACAGGGACTGCCGGATCGCCAGGTCCAAGCCATCACGTTGGATGGGGATAAGGCTTATATCGGAACGCCGTTGGGCGTAGCGGAGTTTGACCAAAGCCGTTTTTCACGCGTGTTGGCGAGCGGTGTCCTGGTGACCTGCCTCCACGTTGAGGGCGACGAGTTGTGGATTGGTTCGGAGGATCAAGGCGTCCTTCGCGTGCCGCTTGCCTCAAATCTTCGGCACGCAGCGTTGCAGAACAGCAGGGGCATAGGTCCTGAAGAGGTGCGGCAAATTCAGGGAACTGAGCAAGGGGTGATGGTCCTCACGCGCAATGGGATTTTCCAGGTCAAGGCGAATGGCTTTGGGTGGCAGGAAGTGCTCAAGCCGCGGCCCGCGGTTCTAAATGATCGAAACATATCCGCCTTGGCGCGCGACACCAATGGACAACTGTGGGTGGGCTATTTCGACCATGGCCTCGACATTTTGCCGGACGGCCCAGCGCGCACCGCGCACGTCGAGAATGAACACGTTTTTTGCGTCAATCGCATTTGGCCTGATGCGAAAGGCGGCGCTGTGGAAGTAGCGACTGCCAATGGTTTGGTACGTTTCGGAGCAAGCGGGAAGCCTGAACAGGTCCTAGGCAAAGCGGACGGTTTGATAGCCGAGCATGTCACTGACGTGGCGCCTTACCACGATGGATTGGCCATCGCGACTCCTGCCGGTATCACGTTTCTGGACGCGGAAGGTGCGCGCAGCATGTACAGCTTTCACGGCCTTGTAAACAACCATGTCTATGCACTTGGAGTCTCCGATGACGACCTGATGGTGGGGACACTGGGAGGACTTTCCGCAGTCGAAAAGGGATTCGTGAGAGCAAATTTCACGGCAGGAAATTCCGGATTGAAGCAGAACTGGATTACCGCTGTGGCTCGTGTCGGCGACGAATGGATGATCGGGACTTATGGAAGCGGCGTCATGGGGCTCGACAGCGCGGGAAAGTTTCACGCCTTTCAAACCGCGACCACCTCGACCGAGATCAATCCAAACGCGATGCTGGTAACTAAGGACCATGTGTTTGCTGGAAGCCTCGATCGAGGACTCTATGTTTACGACCGCCAGAAGGAACGATGGATGGTCGTTGCGGACGGTTTGCCTTCCGCGAATGTGACCGCGCTCGCCGAAGGCAACGGGTACATCTACGTCGGCACGGACAACGGCCTGGTGCGCATTGAGGAGAGCAAGTTCTAGTCATGAATCGAACATTGGGCATTCTTTCCCTTTTGTTTTTGGCGCCGTTACCTGCCTTTTCGGACGGCGGCGTCCTGATTCCACGAGAGAAATCCCAGCCTGATCCCGCAATTCTTTCCCTCGAGGAAATGGAGATTACCGTCGAGATTGACAACGGCGATGCCCACGTTTTTGTGCGCCAAATCTTCGCCAACCATACTGCTGGTATTCAGGAAGGCAATTACGTTTTCGCTTTGCCCAGCCGCGCCACGGTTTCCGACTTTGCCGTATGGGACGGACCAGTGCGCATTCCTGCTGTCATTCTGGAACGCAAACGGGCGGGCGAGATTTATAACGAGCTGAAGCAGCAATCCATTGACCCTGGATTGCTGCAGATGGGGGAACGCGGCGCCGAGGAGGCCAAACGTAGCGCCATTTTCAGCGCGCGAGTTGTTCCTATTCCGGCCTATGGCACGAAGCGTCTCGAATTCGAATACCACGAAGCAATCCCCGTTGAGAATCTCAAATCATACTTTGCGATTCCTCTCCGTCCCGATGCCTACCATGCGCAAATTGCGCGCCACCTCCGAATCGATTTTGAATTGCGGTCCGCTCACGGTCTGACCAACTTCCAGGGGCCCGCGAAGACTTACGCGCTGCAGCTCGCGCAGAATACGCGTCAGGTTGTACGCGGAACATTTGAAGGGGAGAACGTCAACCTGACTGAGGATTTCGTGGCCACGTTTGATCTGGATAAAGCGGGAAGCGATACGCTGGCGCTCATCACGCACAGGAATCCTTTGAGTGGACAGCCTTCGCCCACCGAGACTGCTCCGGTTCGAAGCACAAACGAACCAGGATTTTTCGCGGTTGATGCGCTCTTAGGTCTTGGGCCGAACAGTGGCACAACGAAAGATGTATCATCGGGTGCTGCGCCAACCAAGACGATTTTGATTCTGTTCGATACCTCGCTGTCCATGCAGTGGGAAAAGCTCGAGCGCAGCTACCAGGCGTTGGAGACCTTGCTCCACGCATTAAAGGCCGAAGACAAGTTCAATCTGATTCTCTTCAATAGCCGGGTTCAGCCATTTCAACAGGCGCCGGTCACTGCCGGCGGCAATAACGTGCAACACGCCCTCGATTTCGTGCGTGCCAGCCGCTTGCGTGGCGGCACCGATCTTCAGAAAGTCCTCCAAGAAGCGTTGCGCGAATCCGCCGCTTCTGGAGGCAACCCGTATCTCGTGCTGCTGAGCGACGGCGGCGCCACCGAGGGGCTGATCAAAAACTCCAAACTGGCTGCTTCGTACCAAGCAGATTGGAAGCGCCTGCCTGAAGCGAGCCGGCCCAAGACCTACATTTTTGGCGTGGGGGACGACGCGAACCTCCCGCTATTCAAGCTGCTGGCGCGCGAAGATGGCGTTCTGGAAAATGTTCTTTCGACAGAACCGATCGAATTCAAATTGAATTCCTTCCTTTCGAAGATTGGGCGCAGCCCGGTTGGTCAACTGGCACTCACGGTTTCGCCGGACTCCGCGGTGGAGTCTGTTTATCCGTTGCAAGACGCGGCCTTCGCCGGTTCACGGGCAGCCTGGGTTGGCCGTTATCAAAATGCAGCGCAAGCCGTAAGCTTTAGCGTCCGCGGGGTGAGAGACGGGACGCCTCTGTCCATGTCGTCCAAGGCGAATTTGCCCAGCGAATCCGCCGAGCATCCACAATTACCCAGACTTTGGGCGCGCGCGCGTGTCGATGCATTGCTGGAAAAAATCGAGCGCGAAGGCGAAGACGCGGCCTCCATTAACGAAATTATCCGGCTGTCGCGCCAATACAAATTTGTGACGCCCTACACTTCGTTCCTCGCTGTGCCGCGGGCGCTGCTACGGCCGCGCGTGATTCGCCCAGGAGATCCGGTTATTCGAGTGAAGACCGACCCTGCGATTGTATCGGTCGTGGCGTTGTTTCCGTTTGGACTTGTGAAACCACTCAGGTATTTGCCTGCCGAAAGTACCTGGCAAACACGCTTCCTGGTCCCGACGGACCTGGCGGATGGAACGTATCCGGTGCGCTTGGTGATGCGTGATCGTTCCGGGCAAACCTACTGTGAATCGAAAACCTTCGTAATCGCCAGCAAGTCGCCGACGGTGCAAATCAAGCTTCCAAAAACGCGCTATCGGCGCGGCGAAATGCTGGATTTGAAGGTTTCTGCGTCGCAAAGCACGCGGACGCTCGTCGCGCGGCTCGAAGGCGCTGCACCCGTCAGTTTGCATTGGGATACCAAAGCCAACACGAACACGGGGGAACTGTTCATTCCCGAGCAGATGATTCCTGGAATCTACCATCTGACGGTCACAGCAGAAGACATCGCGCACAACATGGGTTCTCAGGGGGTGGACGTTGAAATCGTTCCGTGATTTCGCACCCAATAGCGGCTGGAGCATCTGCGCAGTTGTCCTTTTTGTCAGCGTTGGTACGTTCGCGCTGACCGCCAAAGGCGAGCTGCCCGCCTGGATCTACAACATCGAGGCAAAGACTGAAGTAGAACGCGCCTTCTTTCGCGCGATGCAATTGCCTTACGGGGACGTCCTTTTTCACCGGCCCCCGGCCGAAACCCGTTCCGCACTGGGAGATTTGATCCAGCAACAACCCGGGAACGCGGACTTGTATTCGTTGCGCGCGCTCGAGGATGAGCGGCAGCTCGATTTTGCGGCGGCGGAGCGTGACTGGAAGTTGTACGCCGAGAAAGCGGCAAACAAAGCGACGGCGCGAGGAGATCTCGCTGACTTTTACCACCGCCGCCTGCGACCGCAAGACGAGATTTCAACTCTGCGAAGCATTGGCGACTCGCCGACACTCTCCAGCGAAAAGCTCGCTCCACCCAATCAACAGACTTCTTGGAACGCCTTCGAGCGCATTCTTGGCGTCATTCAAGCGCAAGGGCTCCCCAAAGAATCCACGATCGCGGCTTATCACGCATGGATTTCCCGTTATCCGTTGGAGGAACAGCTTTACGTCCGATTCCTAGACTATCTTGTGAGGCAGAAGGAGTTCGACGCTGCCAACCAGTTGATTGCCGTTTATCAGAAACAATTTCCCACCGACGAAATCTTTCCGGTTAAAGCGAAAGCCTTGGTGGAGTACAGGCAGAGTTCCATTCAGCAGGGTTTGGCAGTCTACGAGAAGAGTTTTCAGCCACTCTGGCAGCCCGAGCTTGTGAAGGGTTATTTTGACCTCCTGGCGCAAACGCAAGGCCTGCGAAAGTTCCTGGATGCGGCACGCGCTGCTCTTAACAAGAATCCCGTAGACCTCAATGCGGCCGCCCGCGTTTTTTATTACTACCAGCAACAAGGCAAGCTGGACGCCGCGGAGCAGGCCATCACGAACCTGCGGATGCACAAAGAGGCGGTAGACTCCGCGTGGACTGCGCAAGAACTGTACATTTGCGGACGCCTGCTCGAAGACATTCATTCGTATCCAGAAGCCGCGCGCTACTATTTCGCGCTTTACAACAGCAAGGGAGCAGCTGATTCCCAGGAGCGCGCTCTCACGCGGCTAACCGACATGCTCCTGATGTCGCCGGAAGCTACGATCCGGCTGGGCAGCGGAGAATTGTCCATATATAAGGACATTGCCACGCTGGATCAAGGTCCTGGCTATTTCAACGGCATTATCTCGCTTATTTTGAATACGACTTCTCCTGACAGGTCCTACCCCGAAGAAGAGCAGCGAGCGTCTTCCTATTTCCACCGTTCACGCGGAGCTGAGTTGCTGGCTCTTTTGGACAAGAATTTTCCAAACGCTGCAGGCCGCGCGGAATTGCACGTCAAGCTGCTCGAATTTTATTCGAGTGCCGGTCAGAGCGAAGCCGTATTGCAGGGCGGGAAAGAGTTTCTCACGTCTTTTCCAAAGTCGCCTGACCGCGCACGTGTTGCGTTGTTGATGGCAGACGCGGATGCCCGGCTCGAAAAAGCGCAGGACGAATTCGCGATTTATGACGCAATTCTGCGGGAGCTTGCCACCCAAGCCGACAAAATTCCCCTAGGCAGCCGCGTGGTAAACACCGAAAACTTCGGGGGGCCGCAAGGCTACCAGCGCTTTCAGCAGCCCGTGAACCAAGACGCGGAAGGAGGGGCTGGGGCTGAAGTACAGGAAGGAGTGCCGGCCCGTTCTCAAGTGCCGAACGCGGCGTTTCAGGTGGGACAGAATCCCGAGACGCGGGAAACTGGTCCGCGTTCGCCGGAGTATTCGCGGGTGCTCGAACGCTATCTGGCGCGGCTCGTGCAATTGAAAGAGGTTCCCCAGGCGCTCGGTGTTCTGCGCCGGGAAATTGATCATAACCCTGACGATCCGGGTCTGTACGAACGCCTGGGGATTTTTCTGCAGCAAAACAATCTGAGCCAGGAAGAGGAGGAAGTGTACCGGCGCGCCTTCGCGCGTTTCTCCGATCCGTCCTGGTATAGCAAGCTGGCGCGCCTCTATCTGCGCTATCGGAAATATTCCGCGCTCGAGCAATTGACGCTAGATGCCGTGAAGCAATTCGATGGCAGCGCACTTCAAACCTACTTTGCGTCCGTCGGCGGAAGTACGCCTGCGATGTACCTGCGATTAAATCAGTTTGCCAACACGCGATTCCCGCACAATCTCTATTTCGTTCGTAATCTGTTGCAGGCTTATCACTCCAGGCCGACCTACGACCAAGCGGCCTGGATCGCGCTCATCCGACAGCATTGGTTTGAAGACGCAGGGCTGCGAAGCCAATACTTTGAGTATCTTTCCTCGAACCATCTCTTGGAACAGGAGTTGAACGCGTTGCGCAATTCTGCGCCTTCTTCCGGCGCCCAAGGCTGGTCTGAATTTGCGAAGAAAAACCCCGCGGCAGCGACGGAACTAGCCGATGCTGAAATCTGGCGCTCTCATTTCGAAGAAAGCGCTCCGGTTTTAATGGGTCTAGCCGAAGTGTATCCTGCCGAACAGGAGCTGGACCGCACGGCCTCGTCAGTTTTCCGCTCACTCGCCTATTTTGACTCAGCAAAGACAGCGGTGGCCGTGCATATTCAAGAAAATCTTCTCGCCGCGAATCCCGGCAACATGGAGATTCTCGGCGGCATCGGCGACATCTACGCCGACCGCGATCTCTTGCAACAAGCTGCACCGTATTGGGAGCGCATTCCAAAAGTGGCTCCGGGGCAACCGGATGGCTACCTGGAGGCGGCCACGATTTATTGGGACTATTTCGATTTCAGCAATGCGCTGCGGCTGATGGATGAGGGCCGAAAGAAATTGGGCAACCCGACCCTTTATGGATATGAAGAAGGCGCGATTTATGAGACGCAAAAGGATTATGCGAGAGCTGTCCGCGAATACGCTAACGCGGCGGTAGGCAGCGTTTTGCCGGCTGCCGGAGCGAATTGGACAAATGGAAACTCGCCCGCATTGGGCCGCCTCGTGGAGCTGGCGCGCCGCCCGAAGCTCCGCGACCTCGTGAACGACACCACCGAAAAGCTGGCCGCGGATTCGCACTATGCAATACCGGCCGTCAATCTACGCGTGCGTGTCTTGGAAACGGCGAACCAGGCGCCACAAATAGCGGCATTTCTTGCCGCGGCGCTGGATCACGCCGAAACTATTGAGCAGGCTTCGGAAATTGAATCGATCGCCCAACAGCTATCCCTGGAATCCGTGCGGCAGAAAGCGCTCGAGAAGCAGGCCGCACTTGCTACCGACCCTGTGGCGCGAATCCAGCTGCTCTACGCGCTGGTGCGCTTCTATGAGAGCAAAAAGGATTTAGCCGCGGCGCAGCGAAACATCGAGGCGTTGTACCAGGCCAATCCCAAGGTTCTAGGAGTGGTGCGCTCGACTGTGGACTTCTACTGGCGCGTGAAACTGTACCCGCAGGCCATCGCGGTGCTACGGCAGGCCGCAAAGGATGCCTACCCACAGCTAAGCGCGCAATTTACGTTCGAAGCTGCGCGCAAATGCACCGATGCAAAAGACTTTCAGCTGGCGCGCACCTTGATGGATGGCCTTTTGAAGGATTCGCCTTACGACAGCCAGTATCTCGCAGCAATGGCGGATACCTACGCCCGGGCGGGTGACGCGCAAGGCTTGAAGCAATTCTATCTGGATAAGATTGCACTGTTCCGCAATGCGCCACTCGGCGCCGACGACCGCAAAAACCGGATCGCGGCCTTGCGCCGTGGACTAATCCCTGCGCTTACCCAACTCAAGGATTATCTCGGCGCGGTCGATCAATACATCGAGTTAATCAACAACTATCCCGAGGACGAGGGACTTACAACGGAAGCTGCTCTCTACGCGCAGAGGTATCAGCGCGAGAAACAGCTGCTGGATTTCTATTCGAAGACCATTCAGCAGTCGCCCCGCGACTACCGCTGGTCTATGGCGCTGGCGCGCATGCAAAGCAGTCTTGAGGACTATCCCGCGGCGATCGATTCGTACGGTAAATCGATTGCGATCCGCCCGGACCGCACCGACTTGCACTTTGCACGCGCCACGCTCGAAGAGCGTTTGCTGCGATTCGACGATGCAGCGAGCGATTACGAGCATCTTTACCAGCTGGCGTACAAAGACCCGAAGTGGATGGAGAAGATCGCGGAAGTGCGCGCCCGCCAGGGCCGGAGCGCGGACGCCGTCGCTGCGCTGAAGACCGCCCTCATTGATGCAGCACCGGAGCTGGCAGGGAACTACTTCGAGGTTGCCCGCCGGCTGGAAGGCTGGGGCTTTCTGGAGCCTTCAAAAGCCTTCGCCGGTCAGGGTATCAGCGCGGCAGGCCAGGAATTACTTGCCTCGCAGGAAAATCATGAAGGCGCAAAGACTTATGTGCGCGTCATGACGCGCCTCCGCCAGCAGGACAAGGCTTACGCGACTCTGCAAAGCGCCATGGACGCGGCGTCGAATGCGCTTCCAGTTCTGAAGGAACAGGTTGCCAAGCAGGGAATTGCCGGCGTTTCCGACAGAGAATGGCGCGAGCATGTCCTTGCTACCCGCAAGCAAAACGCCCGCAACGGCATGCGCAATGCGCTGACGGAAATGGGCTCGACAGTTTCGCGCTACTTCACTCCCGAACAAAAGGTAACGTTTGCGGCGTTTGCCCAGGCACTGCGTGCGCCCTTGTCCGACGTGGATGCAAAGGAGTTTGCCATTCCAATTGTACAGACGGCCGGGTTGGCGGAACAGGAAGCCGCTTGGCGCTACGAGCTGCTGATGAAGGCTCCGATGGATCCGGCCAACTCTGGGCAGCTCCACGAGTTCGAGCAGCTTCAGCGGCAGCGGCTGAAATTTACCGAGCTCGCCCAGCAACTGGAAAACTTCGCTCCTCGGGTTCGACCGGAGGTTCGTACGGCGGTCCTCTCGGACGCTGCAGGGGCCTACCGCGCCGCCGGTGATACCGACAACGAACTCCGCCTACTCTCCAGCGTGGGCGCCAACAACCTCGATGGCGTAAACCAAACGCGCTGGTTCACTCTTCTCCTGAAAAAGGACCCGCAGAAACTCGTCCAAGTCGCCGGAGTCTGGTTGCCTTGGGGGCAGGCGGCTGCGGGTTTTGTTCTGGCAAATGGAGACGCGGAGTTGGCCGACGCCGTGGTCACTGCGCGTAGCACCTCGCGCACGCCGGTTTGGGGGAAGTCGTATGCCGCGCTTGTCGGCTTGTACTTTGCAGGGACGCAGCCTGCGATCAACACCGCGTTCGTAAATGCTCTTGGGGATCAAACCATCGCAGAGCGGATCGGCAAACAACTTGACCGCAACAATCAACTAGCGGGAGACATCTGGTTCTACTATGCGTCGCGCTACGGCGAATTTCTAGCTGACACCCGTCAGGGCACGCCCGAGGATTTCCTTCCTGCTGAATTGGAGCACAGTCCCGCCTCCGCAGCCCCCTATTTTTCCCTCGGCGACTACTACATGGATCTGGGAGACACTGGCAAGGCCATCGAACAATACAAATACACGCTGGAGCTTGCCCCAGGACGTGTGGACATTCACGATAAACTGGCGCTTGCCTATTTCAAGTCCAAGAACCGCGCCGAGGCCGTCGCGCAATGGAAGCTGTTCTTTGCGGGGGAACTCGACCAGGTGAACAAGGCGGGTTTGCCGGAGACTTTCTGGGCGGATTTCGGCCGCGCTTCTGATCACGTACATACACGCGGCTTGTTCGCAGACCTTAAGCCCGAAATCGAGCAACTGGTTCGTGCCTACCTCCGTCGCAATGGGAACTATCGTTCCAACGCGGTGTTGCACAGTGTTTTTGCGCTGCAAAGCGATCCCGCGGTTGCAACAACCTGGTTGCTCGATCTTTCTACGTCGGCGCCCGATCCCGCGGTCGTTCTGCAGGACATTGTGGATATGTCGTGGATTCCGCTGGCGAATCGCGGGCCACTCTACCAGCGCATCCTCGAGGCAGTGCGGGCCGGGACTGCGAAGGCGGCAGGACTGGAGCAGGAAAACGCCAAGGCTACGTTGTGGAGCTGGCAGCTTCGTTGGATCAAATATTTAGTCGCAACTAAGCAATACAACCAGGCTGCTGACCTGATCGCCACACTGCGAAGGGCCCCCTCGGTTTCCGATTCCGCCGCCCTCGTTCCTTATGAAATGCAATGCAGCGCCAAACTGGGAACCCTCGACGCGATTATTTCTGGCTATAAGGCAGACCGGCAAACGGCGCCTTCCGTGGAAAGCCTGCGTGCCGCTGCTCGTCAGCTTTTCGATGGCGGCGACAAGCAATCGGCGCGAAAAATCCTTGAATTCGTGTTCGGACGCGAGCTGGAAGAGCATCAGCTCGTTGCCACGAATTTCCTTGGCTTGGCCGAAATTCGCATTGCTGATAGCGATACCGCAGGGGCGGTCACTCTGCTTAAGCGGCTGGTCCTCGTCGTAGGCGATGCGTATCAGAATATGGACTCTTCCGCCACGCTTTTTGAAAAAACTGGCCATCCCGCAGAGGCGGTGATGTTCCTCGAGACGCTCGCCAAGGCTACTCCATGGGAGCCGTCCTTCCAGTTGAGGCTCGCCAAAGCGCAACTCGCGGCAGCGCAAGATAAGACAGCGCCGGCGCAAAGCCTCGCGAAGCTCGGCGCTGCGTCCGAAAATCCTTATGCCCTGCGCGTGCAGGCAGCCACGGCGTTGGCTGGTTTGCCTCAGCCTAATGATTTCGGGACTGCCGAGCTGAAGCTTCTGTCGGCGGGCGCGAAGGAAATCACTCCGGCTGCATCAGACCACCCTTATTTCTATGATTCACGCTTGGCCGCGGCACAAAACTCGGCCGATGCTCACAGCAAAATGGAAGTGCTTTCGAAAGCCCTGGCGGACTCACCTTCGAGAGAGGATGCGCGCGTGCCTTTCTTCCGCGCTGCTGTTTCCATTAAAGAGGACGAGCGCGCTCTGGCTTCGATCGAGCAACTATTGCAAAAGAGACGACTAGGCCAGGTTGCGCCTGCCAATCCAAACGACGAAGAGATTCTCGGTTCCGATGAAAATGAGGCCAGCCAAGGTACTCTGGAGACTTCGCCGGGTCTTGCGCTGCAGCCTACCCAGCAAGCTCAACTCGCGCACGAAGTAGCTTTGGCGATGCTCCGCCTCGATCGTTTGGACGAGGCGGCATCCTACCTGCAAATTGCACATAAGCTCGAGAAATCGCTGGCGGAGCTGAAACGCATCTCCTCACAGCTGCTGAATGTCAGAGCGCGCCTCCGGCGCCAACGCTCCAACACGGCGCGCATGCCGATTCTGCACGTCGAGTTGGAGCAGGATCGCCTCGTTCGCCCTCGCCTCGTTGCCCAGGCCGCCGCTCCCGCAAAATCGCCTGCGAAACCAGGAGGAAAGCCATGAAGCGCGCTATCTTGGTTGCACTGCTGTCTGTCGCATCTTTTGGCATAACCTGGGGCGCTTACCGCGTCGCCATTCCGCCCGAGCCCGAACTCCCGCACTTTGTGCCTTGGGGCGCTCTCGTTTATCTGCAAGCCAAAGATTTCTCCTCTCTCCTGGCGGATTGGGACAAGTCCCAGGAAAAAGAGAATTGGCTCAAGAGCAAGAGTTACGACGTCTTCGCACAATCGCGCCTGCTCCTTAGGTTACAGGCTGCCAGCGGTGAGCTTTCCAAGGCTGCGGGTGTGCCCGTTGGCACGGATTTGCTGCATCAGGTAGCCGGAAAGCAAACCGCCTTTGCCCTATACGACATCGGGAAGCTGCAGTTTCTCTATATCACGCGGCTTGCTTCTGCCGATTCCATGCAGTCCGCGCTCTGGCAAACGCGTTCGCAATTCGAAACGCGCACCGCGGGCGGAGTCAATTTCTTCTATCGCAAGGACCCCGAATCCGACCGCGAAGTTGCCTTTGCCGTTACCGGTGACCATCTTTTGTTGGCGACACGCGAAGACTTGATGGCGGGTGCCCTGCAACTGCTGGCCGGTGACAAGGCTCAGAGCGTGGAACAGGAGCCGTGGTGGTCGCGCTTGGTTGCCGCGGCCGGCGCGCCGGGCGATCTGCGCATGGTTCTCAACCTCGAGAAAATCGTTCCAAGCCCTTACTTCCGATCCTACTGGATTCAGCAAAACATCACCGACATGAAGCAGTACAGCGCCGCAATTTCCGATCTCACGCGCTCCGGAAAGGAATATCGCGAGGAGCGCATCTTATTGCGGAAGGATGCCACTCACGAGACTCTGGAAGGTAAGGGGCCGGCAGCTGTCGCCGAAATTCTTAGTATTGTTCCGGCGAATATCGGCATCTACGAAGCAAAAGCTGATCCGGATGCCAAAGAATGTCTCGAGGTGCTCACGGTGAAAATCCTTGCGCCGCATTTGCGGTCTGCCGCGCCTGACAAACTCGCTCCTCAGGTACAACTTGGTGGCGGCGAAACGGGTTCTGCCTCGGACCTGGAGACGCGGATCGACCAGCCGCCCACGCAAAATTCGGCTAAAGGGGATAGCGCCGCCCCGCTTCAGGCCGTATTTGCCAAGAATCGCACTCTCGCGCAACTGCAGCTTCAGAGCACGGAGCGCGATCCCGCGGGCGTATTCGTTCGCATTCATTCTGCGGTCGCATTTCGCGGGGAATCCGATTGGGACGAACAGGCAGTGCATACGGCGTTAGTTGAGTTCATTCGCCCCGGATTCACCACCGGCCAGTTGGGCGTCGGATGGAAAACCATCCCCGGCTACAGCGTTCTTGACGGGCTTTGGCCTCTCGCTGTCGCCGTCCGCGGGAAATACCTCATCGTGTCGGACAATGTTCCGCTTCTAGCCAGTGCTCTCGAAGGTGTAAGTAAGAAACCGTCCGCCCCGGTCGCGGTTTTTGCTGCCGCATTCAATCATCAGCATGAGAGGGAGAACTTCGTCACCCTCACCAAAATGCTGGACCTCGCCTCCGGCGCTCCTCCGAATGGCGGCAGCCCGGAGTTCTTCTCTGAGAACATCGGGAGCCTAAGTTTCGCGTTAAAAGCAGTTTCCTCTGAGAAGATTGTCATTCACGATGCCGCCGACCGCCAGACGCAAACGGTCGTTTACGCATGGGCGCAATAGCCGATCGAAAAAAGATGTGGCGTTTTCTTTTTTTTGTTTTCCTTACGGCTCCAGCTTTCTGTCAGCAATCTAAACCCTTGAGCAGCGATACGCGCTCGCTGTTCTTGCAATCCGCTGTCGAGACTCTCCAGCGTGACTACTCGACCAGCGAGACATCGTATCTTTTGCTGGATGCGCGATCCGGCGCTCTCCTGGCAAGCCACTGGGAAAATTCCGAAAAGCCCATTCCGCTGGGTTCTCTGGTGAAACCTTTTACCGCGCTGGCGTACGCTGAAGCGCATGATTTCCGCTATCCCGAGTACCAATGCAAAGGCAAAGCCAGCGGTTGCTGGCAGCCCCAGCCGCACGGCAAACTTGACGTGAGTTCCGCCGTCGCCGTCTCCTGCAATACCTACTTTCGCCTTCTGGCCGAGAATGTCGCGACAGAGCAGCTTGCTCCGCTCGTCCAGTCCTACGGACTCGAATCGCCCGACGCCGATTCCACGGCCGCTAGACTCATGGGCCTGGGAGACCAGTGGCGTATTTCCCCGCTACACATGGCAAGGGCCTATCTCGAACTGTACCGCCGCAAGGATCAACCTGGCGTTTCTCCTCTGGTCGAAGGAATGCGCCAGGCAGCTCTTCGCGGCACGGGCGCCGCGATTGGACGCCAACTGAAACAAACCACGGCTCTGGTGAAAACCGGCACCGCGCCTTGCACCCACTCTTCCTGGGCTCCCGCGGATGGATTTGTTCTTGTGCTTGTTCCGGCGGATCAGCCCGAGATTCTACTCTTCATCCGCATGCACAGCGTCACTGGCGCAAAGGCCGCGGAAACCGCGGGGCGCATGCTCCAGCAAATGGAGAAATGACGCCAATGCGTTGGCTCTGCGCATTGCTACTCTCGTTCGGGCTTCCCGTAATCGTGCGGGCGCAGAACCGCACTGTCCGCATCGGCGTTCTCGGGATTTTTCATACGCAACAGCTCACGCTCGCGGCCGATCAAACAGGAGAGTTGCTTGTCTCGGCTGCCGATCAACGCATCTTTGTGCGCTCGGGATCCACCTGCAGCCTCCTTCACATTCGATCCTCGGGCGCCAGCTTGCTGCTCAGTTGTGGAGGCAAGGAAATCCGCGCGCCACAAATGCGCGCCTCTGGCCGTAATCAGCAAGCCACTGGACTCGTTATCGCCGTGCCGGGCAAAGTCAAGCGTCGCTACATGGGTGTGCTCCATCTGAAGGTCACTGATGGTGAGTTGGTCCCTGTCGTAGAGATAGGCATCGAAACTGCAGTAGCGTCCGTTGTGCAGGCAGAATCTGCCCCGGGCACCCCGCTCGAGGCTCTGAAAGCTCAAGCGGTCGTCAGCCGCTCTTATTTTGTTGCCGGCGGCGGGCGCCACTCGAACTTCGATTTCTGCGACCTCACCCATTGCCAGTTTCTTCGCGAACCGCCCCCCGCCGATAGCCCTGCAGCTTCTGCTACAGCCGCGACGCGTGATCTCGTGCTTAGTTTCGATCAGAAACCTGTCACCGCCATGTTCACGCGAAGTTGCGGCGGGCACACACGCACCCTCGTGGAAATCGGCTTGCGTCAAACCGCTTATCCCTATTTTTCCGTGTTGTGCGATGTCTGCTACAAGAATCCAGTCCGTTGGACCCGCAACGTCTCGCGCGGTGATGCTGCGCTACTGCCCCGCGGAGAAAACGGGCGCCTTGCGATCGATCGCGTTCTCGGCTGGAACACCATTCCGAGCAACAACTTCGTAGCGCACGAAGAGGGTGGGGAAGTGATTCTGGAAGGTACCGGTCAAGGACATGGTCTCGGTCTTTGCCAGCGCGGTGCGCGCAGCATGGCGCAACACGGTTCAGATTTCCGCGCGATTCTCGAGCACTACTTTCCGAACACCCAGTTGAAAGCTCTCTCCTCGGTTCCTGAAAGCTAGTGCTGCGTTAAGGGTTCGGGAGGCTACTAAGTCCTTCCAAATCGGTACGAGCCCTAAGTCCTTGAAAAACCAAGCGGCGATGATTTCGATTCCCATCGCCCGCTCCAGATTCCCCTCTAGTTCTTATCCCTCAAGCATCGCACCAGGTTGCATCCTCTCTCGCCAGAAAACCTTGCAAGAAAAACGCACCTCACCGTTCTAAGGGTATGTGGTACCAGCAGTCGTACAACCAGGCTGTTCGTTCTTGCTGAAAAGTTATTTTATGAAACAACCATCTTCACGCGCCTCGACATCCTATCCGTTCAACACCCCACTTTGTCCCCGGGTCGCACAACCAACGGTTTTGCTCGTTCACCTTGAAGATGAGGAGGCTACTCGTATGCCCGCACGAATGAATTCAGATCTCTACCGAAATAAAAGGCCCGTCTTGCCGCTCGCTTGTGTTCCCGTTCTCCTTGTTGTGCTCCTCTTCGCGGCCACCTCCTACGCGCAAACCGCCGCGCATTCTCCGGGCTGGGTCGTTCTGCCCGTCGAAGATTACCGCGCGCTACACGCTCGCGCCTTTCCCACTGAGCGTGATCCCGAGCCGCCTCCCGTCGAAGCTACTCTCACGCGTGTCGACTACGAGATCCGCATCAATGGCGATCTGGCTTCCGGCCGCGCCACCCTTACCGTGGACGTTCTCAAGGACGGCTGGGTTCGCGTTCCAGTTCCCGCAGGCTTGCTCGTTCGCGAAGCCCGGCTTGATGGCAAGCTCGTCTCACTCGTCCCAGTTGCTGGCGGTAAAGCTAGCGGCCAGCTTTCCGCGCTCCTCTCGCATCCGGGCCGCTCCGTTTTGTTGCTGGACATCGCCCTTCCCGTTACTTCTTCGACCGGCGAAGAAAGCATCTCGCTTCCTGCCACCGCCTCAGGCGTCACTCGCGCATCCGTGCAGCTCCCGCGTCAGGGCGTGGATATCAAACTCGTTGGCGGTCTGCTATCGGAAAAATCAGCGTCCGCCGTCGAAAGCAAGTGGATCGCCTACGGTCGCGGCAACGAAGCCCTCACCTTCACCTGGCGCAGAAAAACAGAGGACCACCGCACCACCCAACCCCTGCGCCTTCGTGGTTCTCTGACGCAGCTTCTGGGTCTCGGCGAAGACTCCACTTCGATCAACGCCGAAGTAAATCTCGAAGTCACCCAAGGCGCGGCCCACGAAGTCAAAATTCAGATCCCGGATAAGGTCACCATAAACCAGGTCTTGGGCGCCATGGTCGCCGATTGGGAAGTCAAAGCCGGTCTGCTCTCCGTTACTTTTCTCGAGCCCGTCGAGCAGCGCGCGCGCTTCGTCATCACCGGTGAAACCCGCTGTCCCCGTGAAGGTCCGATGGACATCCCACTTCTTCGTCTCCTCGACGCCGAACGCGAAACCGGCGGCGTCGCTGTGGAAGTCCTCGGCGCCGGCGAAATCAAAGACGCAAAATCCGAAGGTCTCGAAAGCGCCGATGCCACCGACCTCGGCGAAATGGTGGCCAGCCGCCAGTCCCAATCGCTCACTGCCTTCCGCTTCCGTCCCGGCGCCGCAAAACTAACGCGCTCGCTCAACGTGGACGTCGCTCGCTATACCCCGCAAGCCGTGCTGATGGCCAACGTCGAAGAAGCGCGCTATCAAGTGCTTATCAGCAACGAAGGCAAGGTCCTCGTCCTGGCGCGCTACGCCGTCCGCAATAACCAGCGCAACTTCCTCAAGATCACCCTGCCCCCTGGCGCCACTCTCTGGAGCGCCACCCTGGCAGGCAAGGCCGTTCGCCCAGGGCAATCCCCCGATGGCAGCCTGCTGCTCCCGCTCGATAAGGCCCGCTCCGGCGAAGAAGTTCCCGCATTTCCCGTCGAAGTTGTCTTCCTGGCTCGCGGCGGCGCCTGGAATGACAAAGGCCAATTCAAGCTCGCATTGCCCGCGCTGGATTTGCCAATCTCCCGCACAGGTCTCCTCGTCTACCATCCGCCTCTCTTCAAAGTGACTCCCGAGCAGGGAGCATTTCGTGTGGAGACCTACGCGAATCCGGCCTCCGCTGCTCTAAACCCGCCGCCCCCGCTCAACGGAGCCACAGGTGGATTTTCCGCAGGGGTTGGTGTAGCAGCACCAGCACCGGCGCCAGCCAATGCCACAGGCATGGCGGGGTTGGCTCCCGCTTCTCCAGCGCCATCATCCGTCATGGATGGCAAGGACGAACCCAACGCCAAGCGCGCGCAATCCACTGCTCAGCTGGTTCTCGACAAATTCCGCGCCGACGCCATAGCAGGGAAGCGCGCCGGGATTCTTCCCATCCGCGTTTCCTTCCCCGCATTCGGCCCATCACTCTATTTAGTCTCTGAACTCACCGGCGAGAATCAAGCTCCCATCGCGAGCTTGACCTATCAGCACGAGAAAAAGGCAGGTGGCAAATGAGAAAGCTACTCTCAATCCTCTCGACGTGCATGCTGCTGTTTCCGGGATTTGCGATCGCGGACGAGAAATCGCTTCCGCCTGTCCCGGCCGCGGGCAACGTCACCCTCCCGCTCGATGAGTACAACCACCTCCTCGAACTCGCGAGCCGGCCGATCCGCAAGCCAGACGCGCCGCCAGTACCCTACACCATGAAGCGCGCGGACCTGAAACTCCATGTCACGAACGAGTCCGTGCAAGGAACCATTCAATTGCAGGGTGAGATCCTCCACAAAGGCGCGACGAAGGTCCCGCTAACCACCGGCATGGCCATCCTCGACGCCCGCCAGGAAGGCAAAGGCCTGCCTCTCGAATTGGAAAATGGAACGCACACCGCCGTTCTCGACGGACCGTCCGAATTCGCCGTTTCCCTCGACGCCGGAATGCCGCTCAACATCGAAGCTGGCAAAGCTTCCTTCTTTCTTCCCGTCCCATCTGCCAGCAGCGCACGCCTCGCCCTCGTGGTTCCCGGTGACCGCACCAACGTACGCATCAATCCTGGCATCATCACTTCCCGGTCCTCCGAAAACGGTCAAACCGCCATCGAAGCCACTCTCGTTCCCGGCGTTCAAGCAAACATCTGGTGGACCACCCGCGAAGTCGCCGCTCCTGTCGTCCCCAAAGAAGTGCGCTTCCTCTCCGACGTCAAGACCCTTGTTTCCGTCAGCGAAGCCGACATTCGCATCGCCGCGCTCGCCGACATTTCCGTCGTTCAAGGCGAACCTGCTCAATTCGAAATTGAAATTCCCGCCGGTTACGAAGTCACCGGCACCACCGGCGCATCCATAGAATCCAGCGAATTCGAATCCGGCGTCTTGACCCTGAAAGTCTCGGGCCCCGCGCAGCGTTCGCACCAGTTCCTCATCTCCATGGAGAAATCCATCAGCGCCACCAAAACCGATGCGCCGTTTCTCAGCCTCAAGAACGCCCAGCGCGAAACCGGCGAACTCCTCGTCGAAGGCGCCGGCACTATCGAAATGACTGCCACTGAAGCCGGTGGCCTCAAGCGTATGGACTTCAAGGAAACGAACCCCTACCTGCGTTCTCTTTCTCGCTTTCCCATGCAGGCTGCTTTTCGTTACCACAAACAGCCCAACGCCACGCCCGGCCTTGCGCTCGAGTGGACGCGCTTCCCGGATAGCAGCGTGCTCTCCGCCGTCGCCGATCGCGCCATCGTCACCACCCTCGTCACCACCGAAGGCCGGTCGCTCACTGAAGTGAAACTCGTGGTCACCAATCAGGCGCAGCGCTTCCTGAAAGTGGATTTGCCCAAAGGCGCAAGCATCCTCACCGCCGAAGTCGCCGGAGAAAAAGTGAAGCCGGTCGAAGGACCCGACGGCAACCGCGTCCCGCTCGTGCGCCCCGGCTTACGCCCCGGCGATTCCTACACCGTTTCCTTTGTCTTTATGCATTCGGGCACGCCCTTTGCAAAAAAGGGCGGCTCCGATCTCTCGCTTCCAAAAATGGACATACCCATCAATCTTCTGCAATGGGAAGTCTTCCTCCCCGAGCAGTACAAAGTAAAAGATTTCGGCGGTGACGCCATCGCCGCAAACCTTCTCCCTCCCGCCTCTCAGGACGTCTCTGGTGCGGAATCAGAGACCGACGTTTTTGGAATCCCCACCGCGCCGCCAATCTTGAACTACGAATCCGTCTCCCTGCTTCCCGGCCAACTGGGCGGCATCATCGTTGACTCCAGCGGTGCCGTCGTTCCCAACACGCGAATCACCGTCACCCAGCTGGACACCGGAGCGATGCGAAACACCATGACCGACTCCGAAGGCCGCTGGATTGTCTCCAACCTGCCTTCCGGCCGCATCAAAATCAATGCCAGCGCCAACGGTTTCAAGCAGCTCGTTGGCCAGATCAACTACGATGGCAGCGCTCCGGCCCCTGTCAGCTATGCATTGAGTGTCGCCGCAGCTACGGATACGGTGGAAGTCTCTGCCAGCTACAACAACGCCGACTTGGTCAGCCTTCAGCGCGAGTCGCGTAAGGCTGCCGAAAAGCAACTGACCGCGGCCTCCGCCAACGTAACCAATCTCCAGCAGCGCGTTTCCGGCGTTCTCCCGGTTCGCGTTGACGTGCCACGCGCCGGAAATTCCTATCACTTCGTCCGGCCCCTGGTTCTCGACGAAGAAACCAAGGTGAGCTTTACCTACAAATCCAAATAGCCTTCATTCCGGAAGGGAAGAAGCAGGCTTTCGGCTCGCCCTTCGCATCGCACGATCCAGAGCCTGCTTTTCTTCGTTTTCCAGCGCCCGACTCGTGCCCTTCGGGAGGTCCATTAGCTCCAACGGCCCGATAGCCACTCGCACCAGTCGCAAGACCTCAATACCAAAATGTTTTAGCATCCGCCGAATCTGCCGGTTCTTGCCTTCATCCAGGACGATTTCAATCCACGAATTCCGTTCACCTTGCCGAACGATGCTCACACGTTTCGCGCGAAGCAGATCGCCGTCACTCGCGTGAACCCCGTTACGCAACTCTCTGAGCAGCTCATCGTCTGCAACCGCCCCAATTTGCACGTGGTACGTTTTCTCCAGATGCGTCTCCGGCGCCGTGATCCGCGCCGCCCACTCCGAATCATTCGTCACCAGCAGCAACCCTTCGCTCGCCTTGTCCAGCCGTCCCACCGGCGCGACCCATTGCACTCCCCGCGGAAGATATGCATAAACCGTCTCTCGCCCTTTTTCATCCGAAGCTGTAGTCACCACTCCGCGTGGTTTGTTCAACATCAGATAAATCATTTCGCTACGCGACGCGCGCTTCCCATCAATCTCAATCCGATCCTTCCCAAGATGCACCGGTGTTTCTGGATCCCGCCGCAACACGCCGTTCAGTTTCACGCGCCCTGCATGAATCAACTCTGCCGCTTGCGACCGCGAGCAATATCCCAGCTTCGACATCGCTCGCGCGAGCCCGATTCTTCTTAAATGGGAGTTTTGAAGTGCTCGTTTTTCTGGAGGCCGGCGCACCCCGGCATTATAGGCAAGCTCTTGCGCGATGCGCCGTTCGAATTCTACTTTTTCGGCTCGGCCGCTGGCGCTGAAGGTTTTTCCGCCGCCCCACCCGCGGGAGTCGTCGCCGGCGCTGCTGGAGCATTCGGCGCAGGCTCGTGCTTCACCACTCCATACCGTCCCGCTAGCCAGTCCCGCGCTTCCGCCGGCTTATAGTTGAACGGCCCCATCCCCCCGCGATAAGCGATGTGCCCGGTTTCATCAATAATATAGAGCCGCTCCGGCCACGCCGCATACGCCAGCTCGGCCGCATTACTCATGTCATCGACGCCAAACGGCAGCGGGTATTTGAATCTCTTCGTGAAATCATTGGCAATCGCCATCCGCTGTTCCAGCGTCTTCGGCTGCGCGTAACAGACATCATCCTTCACATTCGACTTCATTTGCCATTCGTCCGTCGGATGCGCCTCGCGCACATACACCGTCAAAAAGTCCGCGTGTTCCTTGTAGTCGTCGTAAATCTGTACCACGTCGCCAACCTGGCGGCGGAATGGTGGTCATGTAAAACTCCCGAACACCAGCACCAGCGGCCGCCCGCCGGTACGTTCGCGAATATGGAAACGCGTCGCCCCATCCAGCTCCAGCAGACGCGCGTCCGGCGCATCATCTCCCACCTTCAAATTCCCTCGGTGCATGTGCGGCAGCGCATATCGCACCATGTACAGCGCATCCTTCGGGCTTCCCGCCATGAAAGAGAGCACCCCGAAGGCCACCACCAGCAGCCCAAGCACAACTCCCATCGCCCATTTGAAAACTCGCTTCATTCTCCGGCGTCCCCCCGCTCAGTTAAGACGCGCAAACTTATTATCCGGCACCCGAGCCGTATATAGTGCAAATCTATTATCGTCCTGATAGGCGGCTGGGCGAAATCAAACAACTTGTAGCGGAATGTCGCGCGCCACCCCGCTATTCGTCTCTTAACGCAACCATGGGGTCGACGTGCATCGCGCGACGAGCAGGGACCGCGCAAGCTGCGAGCGCAACGATCGCCAGCAAAGCAATGACGCCTGCGAGTACAAAAGGATCCAGCGGCCGAACACCATAGATTTCGCTGGCCACAGCCTTCTGCAAGAATATAGCTCCGGCGATTCCCACAACCAACCCAACTGCCACGAGTTTGAGCCCCTCGCGCAGGACGAGCCCGAGAATGCCCGCCCGGCTGCTGCCAAGCGCCACGCGAATGCCGATTTCCCTTTTGCGCTGAGCAACCAGATAGGCCAGAACGCCATAAATCCCCAACGTCGCCAGAAACAAGGCCACTCCGCCGAAGGCATTGGCCAAGAGCATCGAAGTCCGGCGGGATGACAAAGAAAGGTCCATCCGCTCCGACATGGAATAGATGTCGAAGACCGCCAGGTCAGGATCAAGTCGGGAGATTTCTGCGCGAAGCGCGCGGATGACGGAGTTCGGATCAGCCAAGGTCTTAAGCGCAAATGTAAAGCCGCCAGCGGGTTGCTGGGAATTGGGGAAATAGTACGCCCCGACGGGTGCGCCGGAACCGTCAAGGTTTTCGTAGCGCAAAGTGTGTGCAACGCCGATAACCGTAAGCCAAACCGTATGCTCGTCAATCTTCAGCAGGTCTTTGCCGTCGGAAGGCATGTACATTCGGCGCCCGATGGGATCGCGGTCCGGCCAGAAGTGCTGCGCCAAGCGTTCATCCACGATGACCGCGCGCGGGGCGCCCTCATTGTCTCGGTCATCGAAGCTCCGTCCTCGAACCATGTGAATACCCAGGGATTCGAAATATCCCGGGGTCACCGTGAGGCTCAGGGGCGAGATCAGCGATTCGCCCGGTTTCATCTGATAGCCCTCTGCGAAAATGACGCTGTCACTATGGTCGCCGCCAAGGGGAATAATATCCGTTGCACCCGCGATGGAAACTCCCGGAATGGCGCGAACGGCAGGCAGCGCCCGGTTCATGAAGTTGCGCTGATCCTCAGCCTTGCCGTATCGAGAGCGCGGCAAGCTGACCGATGCCGTGACCACGCCGTTGGAGTTGAATCCCGGATCAACCTGCAACAACAAGCGAAAGCTGGCGAGAAGCAACCCCGCGCCGACGAGCAGCGCGAAAGCAAATCCAATTTGCGCGGCGACGAGAAGCTGGCGGACGCCGCGCGATTTCTTCCCTGTGGTGCCCGTGCGGCTCTCTTCATGAAGTGCGTCGTTGATGCCGATTTTCGAAATGCCGGCAAGAGGAAACAGTCCTACAAAGAGTCCAGCCGCCAGGGACAGGCCTAGAGAAACGAGAACAACCCGGCCGTCTAATTGCACTTCCGCTGCCCGGGGAAAATGTTCCAGGCCAATGGCATTCAGCGTCCGCAGCAAAACTGCTCCGAGAGCGATGCCGCCCACGCCCCCAAGCAATGCCAGCCCCAGGTTTTCCAGGATCAACTGCCGCATAAGGTGTGCACGGCCCGCCCCCAAGGCGATGCGCGTGGCCATCTCCTTGCGGCGCAGAGCCAGCCGGGCGAGCGCAAGGTTGGCAATATTCAGTCCGCCGATCAGAAGGACAACGAATGCGCCGCCCCACAATAGATAGAGCGTCTTTTTGACCCCCGCAATCAGCAGGTCCTGCAGCGGTTTGACCTTGGTGTTGAACCCGGCGTTGATCAGGAGTTCCTTGAACTCCGGGAAGCGCTCCAGATTGCGAGCGTTCAACGCATTCACCTGTTCCTGCGCTTGCTGCAGGGTGGCGCCCGGCTTCAAACGGCCGATGTGATACCAGTTGTTGCTGTGATGAACGGTTTTGTCCTTGTCGCTGAAGGCCAGCGGCAACCACAGCCGAACGTCCGAGTCGATGAAGCTGAAGCTGGGAGCCATCACGCCGACAATGGTATAAGGCCGTCCACTGATACGCAGCGCGCGGCCAAGAGCCGATTTGTCGCCCCCGTACAATTGCCGCCAAAGCCCGTGGCTGAGGATCACCTCTTGCTCGTTGCCGATCTCACCTTCCTCTCGCGTGAAAGGGCGGCCGACCGCGGGGGTAATACGCAGCAGTTCGAACCACGAAGGTGTCACCACCATCCCGTGAATCCGCTGTGGCGAACCGTTCAGCTCCACCGTTTGATCACGCTGGCGGAAGATGGCCTGGTTCTCGAAAGCCGTCATCTCCCGCAGGCGGTCGAAGTAGTCTCCGGAACTGCTGTTGTTCAGGTCGGACGCGCCGGCTTTCGGATAATCATTGGAAAAAAGCACGATCGCATTCGCGTCCGACACTGGCAACGGCCGCAAAACGACGGAGTTAACTACGGCAAAAAGGGCGGTATTGGCGGCGATGCACACAACAAAGGTGAGAAGGACAGTCAGGGCAAAGCCCCTGTCGCGCCACAGAGAACGGATGCCGAATTTCAAGTCCAGGAGAAATGTATCCATCATGTGCGGTCCCCCTTTGCGGCGTCCCTGATGTGCTGCCTTCAGACAGACTGCTGCCCAGAATTCAGTACGCATCGAACAAAGGAAAAGTTCAAATGCCCCGGCGGGAAAGGCGCTCGCCTCAGGCCCGCGCCTTGTCGATCATCTTCTCCCAAATCCCTTTGGACTTGAGAATCAGTTCCACGGCCTCTCGCGCGGCACCCTTGCCGCCATTCGCTTTCGTGATGTAGTGCGCCGCGCGCTTCACTTCATCGGTAGCATTGCAGACGGCCACCGCCAGCCCCACTCGACGCATCACCATCAAGTCCGGCAAGTCGTCCCCGAGATACGCGACCTCCGATTCCTTCGCGCCGGTCCTCCGCAACACGTCTTCATACGCTGCAATCTTGTGCCCCTGCTTCTCATACACAAACGTAATATCCAGCTCCTTGCACCGCCGCCGCAGCGCCGCGCTCCCGCGTCCCGTAATCACGCCCGTGTGCAGCCCCGCCGTCACCGCCAGCGTCAAGCCTTGACCATCGTGCGCGTCAAAATTCTTGATCTCCAGTGCTGACCCATCCGTCTGCGACAGGAGCGTCACGCTGCCGTCCGTGAGCGTTCCATCCACATCCATCAACAAGACTTTGATCCGGCTCGCCCGCTTTTTGACGACAGGTGTTGCACTTCCCGGTGTTCGTGCCAAGTGGTTTTCCTCCGCGGAATTGTATGTTTCGATGTAACTAGAAAGTTTAATGCGCTGGCTAGATCAATTCCAACGTCCACAAATCATGCAGATGCACCACGCCCAGAACCCCTCGGGCTTCATCCACAACAACAATCGAAGTAATCTTTTTCTTCTCCATCATGTTCAGAGCCTCGCTGGCCAGCACGTGCGGCCCGATCGTCTGCGGATTCTTCGTCATCCCATCCGCTGCGTGCATCTCCAGCACCGCCCCGCGATGTTTTTCCATCAGCCGCCGCAAATCTCCATCCGTCAATATTCCCGCCAGCCGCCCGTCCGCCTCCAGCACCGTCGTCATCCCAAGTTTCTTGGCCGACATCTCGTGGAACACGTCCGGCATCGCAGTGTCTTTCGAAACTCGCGGCAGCTCGTCGCCCGCGTGCATCAGGTGCTCCACGCGCAGCAGTTTCTTGCCCAGGCTTCCAGCGGGATGCAGTGCCGCAAAATCATCCGGTCGAAATCCTCGGCGCTCCAGTAGTGACACTGCCAGTGCATCTCCCACCGCCATCGCCACGGTTGTGCTCGCTGTGGGCGCCAAATTCATGGAACACGCCTCTTCCTTCACGCTCACGTCCAGCACTACGTCGCTCGCTTCCGCCAGCGTCGACTGCATCTTTCCCGTCAAGGTGAGCAGCGGCATTTCCAGCCTCTTCAGCGCCTCCAGCAGCCGCACAATCTCTTCCGTCTCTCCTCCATACGACACCGCCAGCATCGCATCCCCGCGCGCGAGCATCCCCATGTCTCCGTGCAGCGCCTCCGCCGCATGCAAAAAAAACGACGGCGTCCCCGTGCTCGAAAGCGTCGCTGAAAGTTTCCGCCCAATCAGTCCGGATTTTCCCATCCCGGTAACCACCACCCGCCCCTTGCACGCAAAAAGCAGCTCTACTGCCTTCTCAAAACTCGCATCCAGCCGCGCCAGCACATCCTGAATCGCCTGCGCCTCAATCTTCAGCACCCGCCGCGCTGTATCCAGGCTCATGGCGTGCTCCACCGTCGCACCATCGCACCCAACTCTTTCAATTTCGCGAGCAGGGAAGGGAGCTGCGCTAGCGGCAATGCATTTGCCCCATCCGAAAGAGCCGCCGCAGGATTGTCATGCGTCTCCAGAAAAACTCCATCCACCCCCGCCGCCACACCCGCGCGCGCCAGCGTCTCAATAAATTCCGGCTGGCCCCCGCTCGCATCCCCTTTTCCGCCCGGGAGCTGCACGGAATGCGTCACGTCATAGACTACGGGATAGCCAAACTTCCGCATCACCGGAAATGACCGCATATCCACAATGAGATTCTGATAACCAAACGACGCGCCGCGTTCCGTCAAAATAATCTTCGTATTCCCCGTGCTCGCCACTTTTTCCGCCACGTTCCCCATGTCCCACGGCGACAAAAACTGCCCCTTCTTCACGTTCACGATCCGCCCGGTCTTCCCAGCGGCCACCAGCAAATCCGTCTGCCGCGCCAGAAACGCCGGTATCTGCAGCACGTCGCAAACCTCCGCCGCCGCCACAGCCTGCGACGCCTCGTGAATGTCCGTCAAAGTCGGCAATTTCAATTCCGATTTGATCTTGCCGAGAATCCGCAAACCTTCCTTCGCTCCCGGTCCGCGAAACGCCTTCACCGAACTCCGGTTCGCCTTGTCGTAGGAAGCCTTGAAAATGTAAGGCACACCCGCATCCGCCGCGATTTTCGCAATCTTCTCTGCCATCATGCGCGCGTGTGCCTCGCTCTCGATCACGCACGGTCCCGCAATCAAAAACAGCGGATTCCCGCCGCCGAGGCGCATCGATCCAAGCGTGATTTCATGGGTAGAGCTCATACGGGATTGTGCGATTGCCGCAAGGTACTTAGGCTACGCAGCCAGCGCTGCGTTTGCAACGTCTTATGCCGTCGCGTGCGGCGAGATTCCCACGGCCTGGGAGCGTCTGGGTTCTGCTGCCGGGCGTGTTTTAGTTTTTTTTTGTTCCAGCGCTGCTCCGATGAACGCGGCGAAGAGCGGATGTGGCTCCAGCGGCTTGGACTTAAATTCCGGGTGGAACTGGCAGCCGAGGAACCACGGATGGTCCGGCGCCTCCACAATCTCCACGTAATTCTCATCCGGCGTGCGCCCGGTAATCTTCAATCCCGCCGCAACCAGCGTCTTCTCGTGGTCCCGGTTGAACTCATACCGGTGCCGGTGCCGCTCGCTAATCTCCAGCTTCCCATACGCCTTGTGCGCGAACGAACCCGGCTCCAGTTTGCACGGCCACGCCCCCAGCCGCATCGTTCCGCCCATCTCATCCACCCCGAGCAATTCCCTCAATTTGTAGATCACCCGGTAAGGCGTCTGTGGATCAAATTCCGTACTGTCCGCCTGCTTCAATCCCGCCACATCCCTCGCGTATTCAATCGTCGCGCACTGCATCCCCAGGCAAATCCCAAAAAAAGGCACCTTATGCTCGCGCGCGTACTGAATCGTGTACACCATTCCCTGAATCCCGCGCTTCCCAAATCCCCCCGGAACCAGAATGCCGTCGAACCCGTGCAGCCGCGCCGCCGCCGTCTCCGCCGAATCAATCTCCTCCGCTTCAATCCACTCCAAAACCGTCTTGTGATTGTGCGCCAGCCCCCCGTGCAACAACGCTTCCCGCAAACTCTTGTAAGCATCCTCCAGCTGCACGTACTTCCCAACTACCGCAATCCGCGCTTCCCCCGCGGGATGATGCATCCGGTGCACCAGCTCAATCCACGGCTTCATGTCCGAAGGCCGCGCCTCCAGCTTCAGCAGCCGCAAAATCTGCCCGTCCAGTCCTTCTTTGCTCAGTTCCGCCGGCACCGCGTAAATCGTGTCCACATCCTCCATCGAAATCACGCACGCTTCCGCCACGTTGCAGAACAGCGCAATCTTTTTCTTCAACTCCGCTGGAATATGGTGATCGCTCCGGCATAGCAGGATGTCCGGCTGGATCCCGATGCTCAGCATCTCCTTCACGCTATGCTGCGTTGGCTTCGTTTTTAGCTCGCCCGCCGCCGCGATAAACGGCACCAGCGTCACGTGCACGAACAACGTGTTCTCCGCTCCCAATTCCAGCCGCATCTGCCGGATCGCTTCGAGGAACGGCAGCGACTCGATGTCGCCCACCGTCCCGCCGATCTCCACAATTACGACGTCGACGCCGTCGGAAACCTTTCGAATCGTCGCCTTGATCTCATCCGTCACGTGCGGAATCACCTGCACCGTTTTTCCCAGGTAATCCCCGCGCCGCTCTTTCGTCAAAATCGTTTCGTAGATCCGTCCCGTCGTCCAGTTATTGTCGCGGGAAAGTTTGGCGTGCGTAAATCGCTCGTAGTGCCCCAGGTCCAGGTCCGTCTCCGCCCCGTCCTCGGTCACAAACACTTCTCCGTGCTGAAACGGGCTCATCGTTCCCGGATCAACGTTCAGGTACGGATCGCATTTTTGCAGTGTGACTTTGAAACCGCGACTTTCGAGGAGACAACCGATCGAGGAGGCTGCTACGCCTTTTCCCAGTGAGGATACAACTCCGCCGGTTACAAATATATATTTTGGCGCCATCCTTATAGCCCGCGTTTCTGCGCCGGGCTTGTATGCCCTCCA
>Ga0210409_10000141_pt1 | contig 156790 bp, 160 predicted proteins | sample IncBWH17MmetaG_FD_161649 | JGI IMG/M metagenome (GOLD analysis project Ga0210409, IMG submission 161649) | Forest soil microbial communities from Barre Woods Harvard Forest LTER site, Petersham, Massachusetts, United States - Inc-BW-H-17-M | ecosystem: Environmental > Terrestrial > Soil >... | reverse complement strand
AAATGACGCATCGTATTTACGGGGTGGTCCGTACTGGCAAGCCCTTCGATCCAAATTATTTAACCAACGGGCTTGCTATTCAAGACGGTATCTGACCCCAGATGACTCCAGCCCCCACATGACTCCAGCCCCCACATGACTCCAGCCCCCACATGACTCCAGCCCCCACATGACTCCAGCCCCCAGATGACTCCTGCCGTGGTGATGTCATGATTTCGCTGATGGAACTAAGCATCTTTCATCGTTACTTAGCATTCAGTCCGTGAGAGCCGGTGCCTTCAGGACGTTTGAATACTCAACCAAATTTCGGAGAAAAGCATGTCGTCTACTGTCACCACTATCACCACCACTGTCTATATCAGCGACGAATCCTCGCACCACCGTGGCAGTTTCCATCCGGCCAGGCACGATGACGACGGTCCGGAAAATGAAGACATAGGTCAAGAAGGCCATCGGCACGCTCACCATAGGTCGTCGGATGGAGACAGCAGCTGGCTGGACGGCTTGCCGTTTCCTGCCGCAGTGAAAGACATGATCCGCAACAAGATGAACATGGATTCCGAATCGGATCTGCCATCGGATTCGAGCGCCGCGAAAACCATCAATAATTTCCAGAAGGACCATGGCATCGGCTTATTGTCAGTGGAGCAGATGAAGGAGATGGCCGATACCGGTTATTGCACCGGCAAGGATGGCAAGACCTTCCAGGTGCCGCCGGACGTGCAGGCTGCCGCGCAAAAATTCATGTCGAATAACGGCGAGCTGTTCAAGAAAATGGAATCGGCTACCGACGGCAAGCACGACGGCCAGCTCGGCCAGGGCGATTACGACAACGCCGTCAAGGACGGCACGATTTCGGCAAACGGCGGCAGCCATTCCGGCCATACCCGCGGGCTGCAGAACGAAGATTTCCTGTCAGCTGTCATGAATGGTCATCTGTCACCCAACCGGCCGTCCGAGTACAGCGCGGCAAAAACCATCAACCAGTTCCAGAAAGATCACGATATCGGTTTGCTGTCAGTCCAGCAGATGAAGGAAATGGCCGACACCGGCTATTGCACAGGCAAGGACGGCAAGACCTTCCAGGTGCCGGAAGAAGTGCAGGATGCGGCGAAAACCTTCATGGATAACAATGGCGAACTGTTTAAAAAAATGGAATCGGCTACGGATGGCAAACATGACGGTCAACTAGGTGAAGGCGATTTCGACAATGCACTCAAGGATGGCACGATCGGTAAGAATGACAACCCCGACACCTCGTTTAGCTATACCCCGGACGACACCGGTAATCTGCCATCGAAATCAAGCGCAGCCGATACGATAGAAAACTTCCAGAAAGACAAGGGCATCGATCTGTTATCGGTTCAACAGATGAAGGAAATGGCCGATACCGGCTATTGCACCGACAAGAATGGCAAAACTTTCCAGGTGCCGGAAGAGGTACAGAACGCGGCCAAGCGTTATATGGCGAATGACGCCGAAATGTTCAAGACGGTGGAATCGGCGACCACCGGCACCCACGATGGATTGCTGTCCACCGGCGACGCCGACAATGCGCGCAAGGATGGCTCGCTGTCCACCTACGGCAAGGATGACAGCGCCGACACATCGTTTAGCTATGCCCCGGACGACACCAGTAATCTGCCATCGAAATCAAGCGCAGCAGACACGATAGAAAACTTCCAGAAAGACAAGGGCATCGACCTGTTATCGGTCCAGCAAATGCAGGAAATGGCCGACACGGGCTATTGCACCGACAAGAACGGCAAAACCTTCCAGGTGCCGGAAGAGGTGCAGAACGCGGCGAAACGCTATATGGCGAATGACGCCGAGATGTTCAAGAGCATCGAGTCGGCGACTACCGGCACGCATGACGGCCTGTTGTCCACCGGCGACGCCGACAACGCGCGTAAGGATGGCACTATCGCCGCGTAAGGGCAAGACGGGGCCGCCGGTGCAGCGGATTGAAAGCTGTGCCGGCGGCGCCATGGACGCCAATGTGCGTTTTTTTGGTGAACCGAATACCTGGAAATGACATGAGGATTGGCGGCGTCGCAGGCAGTGCTTCAAGTATCCGTGAGCTGTGCCAGGCCTGGAGCAACTATCGGGACTATTGGGATCGCAACGATGCAGCCACCGTGGCGGCAACCATCGCGGCGCCGACACTGGCCGTCGAAGCGCCGCGGCAGGCGCTGATCAGCCCAAAGCGAGGCAGCAAGTGGTTTGTTGCCAGCCTGCGCAGGACGCTGCCCAACAGATCCGTCAGAGCTGCCTGGAATCGTTTGGACGAAGGCGATCAGGGTCTCATCCCGGCCTGGAAGGGTATCGGCTACGAACAATACAAGGCGATTGAAGCGATTCCTGCCAATCACCGGACAGAGCGGCCGGTGCAAGCGGAAAAACCGAGGACGGTTCTGGTTCGCGAAAGCAGATTCGAACTGACGCCAGCTGCCACCTCGGGCGCGCTGGGCGGAACCGTCGGCAACATCGGAACCGCGCAGCGGCGATCCGGAAAAAATATCGCCGACAGGCAGCGCAAGGCCTTGCTGCGTATGAGATGAGGTGCGGTTAGCTGATATGCGGCTAGATGATGCACGGCCGGAATTCGCCACCCGTTCACCGCGCCAGAGTCCGTCACTCACGCATGGAACCGGAGCCCCTGTTTTGCCTACCTATGCAATAGCAGGTCGAGCTTGTGAACGAGCTTGTGAAAATTATTTCTAAGATCAATTGTCCTCGGGAGGATGCAATGGAGATGAAGCCATCGCCCATCGGCGAATCGGATTGCGCAGCGGGCGGCAAGCCTGCGCTTGCGGCGCTGGCGCCCGGCGTTGTCAAGCACAGCGCCACAACGCTGGAAGAAGGATTTCCGTGGCATCGGATACGACGGATGGCGAAGAAATAACTTGAAGGCTTACGCCAGGTTGCGCGCGCGGCCGCTACCCAGATCCGCGACAGAAGTACTTTTTTATTACCCTCATTGACAGGAAAAACGCTATGGATTGGCATGACGGCTACGTGTCCGATATCGACTATCTGGCAGAATTTTTCAGAGACCAAGGCCCCGCGCATTTGAGCTTCGCCTGCGTGCTGAATGGGGTTGAACCGGTGGCGCTGGATCGGCCGTTTACCTACTTCGAACTGGGCTCCGGCCAGGGGCTGACTGCCAATGTACTAGCCGCCAGCAATCCCCAAGGGGAGTTCTATGCCGCCGATTTCAATCCGGCGCATATTGCCGCCAGCCGTGAGCTTGCGGATTGCGCGCAATTGAACAATATGACTTTCCTGGAAAACAGCTTTGAAGAACTAGCTGCCGGCAAGGTCGCATTACCGCCGCTGGATTTCATCACGCTGCACGGTGTCTACAGCTGGGTCACGCCCGAGAATCGCGGCTATATCGTCGATTTCATCAAGCGCTACCTGAAACCGGGCGGGGTTGCCTATCTCAGTTACAACGCCATGCCTGGCTGGACCACCACCTTGCCTTTGCAGCGCCTGATCCTGGAGCATGTGGATTTGCATCCGGGCAGCAAGCACCAGCAGATCCAGCAGATGCGTAAGCTGGTGGCCGGCCTGATCGAAACCGAGGCGAGCTACTTCACGTCCAACACCGGCGCCAATCTGAAAGTTTATCTAAATTCAGTCATGGAAGGGGACGCCAGCTGGTCCAGTTATATTGCGCATGAATACATGAACCGTGGCTGGCAGCCGCTATACCACGCCGATGTTGCGCGCGAACTGGCGGGCGCCAAGCTGGATTTTGTCGGTTCGGCAGGTTTGTCCTGGGCTTTTCCGGATCTCATTTTTACACCCGCCCAGCAGGAATTGCTGGCTGCCGTGCCCGACGCCGCCATGCGTGAAACCGTCAAGGACTATCTGAAAAATACCTGCTTCCGCAAGGATATCTTCGTGCGTGGAGCGCGGCCGATGACTACGGCCAGGCAAACCGAGTGGCTGAAAAAGACCGGCCTGACACTCACCGCCTTGCGCTCGACGGTTACCCTGGACATGAAATTTCCGCTTAACAAATACAGCTTGCCGGAAGCGCTTTATGTTCCAGTACTTGATGCCTTGGCCCAAGGGCCGAAGACCTTGGTCCAGCTTGCTTCGCTGCCGGCGCTGGCAGGAAAGAGCATGGCCGAGGTGGCGCAAATCGCTGCCTTGCTGTCGGAATCCGAGCAGGCCTCGACTTATTTCCTGTGCTCCGCCGGCCAGGACAATCTTCCCGCGCAAAGAATGAATCGAGCGATTGCGCAGCAAGCACGGCTGGACAGCAATTACCGGGTGTTTGCGTCGCCGCTGCTAGGCAGCGGCGTCAAGGCGGCGTTATTTCAGCGCCTGGTGTATCTGTCGCTGTCGCTGCGGCCGGAGGAAAACGATGCCGACGTGATTAGCGGCCAGGTCTGGCAAGCCATGCGGGAACAGCAGCTGCCGGTCGAGCAGGATGGCCATGTGCTGACGTCCAAGGAAGAAGAACTCAGCGCAATCAGGTCGACGGTAAAGGCGATTCTTGAATATCGCAAGCCGGTCTGGGAAGACTTGCAAGTGTTGGCCTGACGCATTGGTCTAACTCATTGGCGTAACTCATTGGCGTAACCCTGGTTTAGCACTCAAGCGGAGAAGGAAAGAATAATGGATTGGAATGACGGTTATGTATCGGATATCGCCTATCCGGCGGCTTTTTTCCCGGAGCAGAGCCCGGCGCATCTGAGCTTTGCCTGCGTGCTCAATGGAGTTGAGCCGGTGGCGCTGGAGCGGCGCTTCACCTATCTTGAACTGGGCTCCGGCCAGGGCTTGACCGCCAATATTCTGGCGGCAAGCAACCCGCAGGGACAATTTTACGCAGTCGATTTCAACCCGGGCCAGGTTGCCGCGGCGCGGCAACTGGCGGGCGCCGCGCAACTGGATAACCTGAGTTTGCTGGAAAGCAGCTTCGCTGAACTGGCCGCAGGCGAGGTTGCCTTGCCGCAGCTCGATTTCATTACCATGTACGGCGTCTACAGTTGGGTAACGGCGGAAAACCGGCGCCATATCGTCAAGCTCATCGAACGTTACCTGAAGCCGGGCGGGATTGTTTATGTCAACTACAATGCGATGCCCGGCTGGACCTCGGCGCTGCCCCTGCAACGCTTGATACTGGAATATGCCGACAACCACCCCAACGCGCGCCAAGTGCAGGTCGAGCAGGCGCGGCAATTCGTCGATAGCCTGGCGCAATCCGGCGCTGCCTACTTTAACGGCGACGCCAATCTCCAGCATCGCATGGACTCGATCCACAAAGATAAAACCGGTTATCTTGCGCATGAATACATGAACCGCGGCTGGCAGCCCTTGTATCACGCCGATGTTGCGCGCGAGCTGGCCGACGCCAAGCTGGACTATATCGGTTCGGCCGAATTATCGAGAGCGTTTCCGCACCTGTTCCTGACACCGCAGCAACAGGAATTGCTCGACACCATTGCTGACCCTGCCTTGCGCGAAACCATCAAGGACTACCTGCAGAACACAAGTTTTCGCGAAGACATATTCATTCGCGGCGGCCGTCGCATGAGCGCCGCCAGGCAGGCGGAATGGCTAGGCCAGACCGGCCTGGCGCTGACCACATTACGCAGCACCGCCACGCTCGATCTGGCGTTGCCGATCGGCAGGATCAAGGCAGACGCCGACCTCTATCTGCCGGTGCTCGATGCGCTGGCCAGGCAGCCGCAGAGCTTGACGGCATTGGCGGCGCTGCCTGAGCTGGCGGGAAAGAGCCTGCTGGAAGTGGCAGAAATAGCCGCGCTGCTGACCGCATCGGGGCAAGCCTGCGTGTATTTTCTTTGTTCCGGGCAGATGTCAAATGCGCCGGCGCAAAGAATGAACCTGGCGGTGGCGCAACAGTCGCGGTTCGACGATCACTATCAGGCGCTGGCCTCCCCGCTGCTCGGCAACGGCGTCAAATCCGGCCTGGTGCAGCGGCTGATATACCGGGCCCTGTCGGCCCAGCCAGGCAAAGGCGACGCCGACGCAATTGCTCGTCAGGTACGCGATATCATGCAGGTGCAAGGGCATCGCCTGATCAAGGACGGCAAGCCGCTGGAGTCGGCCGAAGAAACACTGGCTGAGCTCCAGTTCACCACCGCAGCGATTCTTCAGCATCGCCTGCCGATCTGGCGTCAACTCAGCGTGCTGTAACCTGCTGCCGCGGCAAGTCAGGAAACTTGCCGCTCGATGTCGTCAGTGCCGGCCGTTTTCCATCGCATTCGGGGACACGGAGTAGAATGCTCTCGCAATCTCGCGACAGCATGAACTCACTGCCTTGCAACCGCATGGGCAGACATTACCAAACCTCAAGACCTTGATTTTGCGAAACAATAACGACGACATCGACGACACCGACGCTATGGACGGCGAATGCAATTATTCCGTGGAGGATATCAATCGCTTCCTCACGGAGTTGATCCTATTAGCCGATCAAGCAGCGCCAGGTGCGCCGGTGCTCGAATTGCAGATCGGCGAGATCCTGACCAGGACCGCCGTCGAAGCAGGTGGCGCAGATCATTATTTATCGATCACCGGATTGTTGCCCAGATGCGCACAGCCGCATTATCTTTCGCTCCCAGTCCCAGTCCCAGTCCCAGCCTCAGCTGCGGCGGATCAAGCTGCCGCAACCGCCGAATTTTTATGGCACGCCGATGAAGGCCGTTACATCGTGGTACGCAAAATACCTGTGACAGAACTGCCTGACGGCTTCAGCATCATGGACGCCATACTGCTCACCGCCGATCTGGCCACTACCTATTTGTCCTCGATCAGCGCTGGCTAGCTCGCCAGCGCGGCGCCGCCTAACGGCGATCATGGCAGCCAGACATGGACGGCATGCCGCATTCATGGCGCACTGCGGCCCGCACGCGCGACACGCGCGAGCGCACGGTGCCGATCGGGATATGCAAATGTTCGGCAGCTTCTTCGTAGGTTGCATCGCCATCCAGAACGGCTTCAAAAGTCGAGCGTAATTTGGCCGGCAGCTCACTCAGCAATGCATCCACTTTACCGGCGATCTGGCGCAGCTCGAACAGCAGCGCCGGATCGGCATGCGCATCGACAATCTGTTCCATGAAATTTTCATCGACCATGTCATATTTATCGGCGCTATTGCGACGCACCTGATTGCGCGCCAGATTGAGCGCAATCCCGAACAGCCAGGTCGACGGTTTCGACAAACCGGAAAAGCGATGTACGCACTTCACCGCTTCGATGAAAGTATTTTGCACCACGTCTTCGGCGTCTTCGCGATTGCCGACATAGCGCTGCACGAAGCGCAGCAGATGGCTGCGGTGATCGGTATATAGCTGAACAATGTCGATGCTGGCAGCCGGCGCGCCGGCGCTGCTGTCGGCGGTGTCGGCAACGGTGGCGGTAACAAATGTGTGGTTGGTATCAGAAGCAGTGTGCAGCATGGCGTTCCCCTTGAAACACTGGTGTTGGTCTGAAAGCGAAGACACTGCCACTTTGGTTTCGGCGCTGTCTTTGCAGGTATGGATGAAAGATAGCAGCCGTAATGCGAAGCGCGCGGGTTCTGTGAGTATTCGTGAGACATTGAAAAAAGTTGAGGAATAACCGCGCGATTTCCTGTCATCGAATGGAACCGCTGGTGCATTCGAGCAGACTGAGCTGCGCCCCGGGCGGCATGAAAATCCAGGCAAGCTGTGTGCCGCGGGATGGAACTGCAATCGCCATCGGCGCCACAGAATCGCCATGAACATGCAAATCAACCGCTTCAACAACAATCCCCTGGAGCCGCTGCCCGCGGAAAAACTGCTGGCGTCGACTGCAGCCAGGCCGGCTGGCGCCAGCAACAGCACGGCGACGGAATTGACGCCGCTGGACGCCATCAATGCGCAGGCGGGTATCAAGGAAGGTCTTAGCTACCACAAGAAAAGCCTGCATCAGCGGCGCCTGGCGCCGGCGCGCACGCAGCCGCCGAATCGCAGCAATCTCACAAAAAAACCGCGTATCAATGTCAATAATCGCGACGACATGGATGAAGATGAACCACATCTGTTTCCCGTATCCGATACGCTGGATTTGCTGCGTGAAGACAGCGGACGGGAGCAGCGCGCCGAAGTGGAAGCCAGGCTGGCGCAGCATTTTGATCCGATGCAGCGTTACAACGTACTGTTCGATGCATTGCAAGATGTAGAGCAACAGCCGGTGAGCAAGCACAAAAAAAATTCAATGAAAAACGCGCTCAACGAAATGATGAGCGATCTGATGGAACGCTATCCGCACGAGTTGAGGAAGGCCCTGCAGGAAACCGACGATCTGGTGGTGTCGCTGGAGGCGATGGCGGCAGACGAACATGGTCATGGCAAGCTGCCGTCGACGCGCGAGCTGCGCTTTCTGATCGGTGCCAAATCCAAGGGAAACTTCGATGCGCCGCTCACGCCATTGACCATGCTGAAAGCGTTGATAAAAAATTTCGGCGCGGAGAATTGCATGCAAGTTACCAGAAGCCTGCGTTCCAGAATGATGTCCGGCCTTTGAGGAGATTTTCATGAAATCAGATCTGCGCCAGAATCCGCAGCGAAGCATGGGACGTTACTGGCTGACGATGTCGGATGCATCGGCGTTTACATTGGTCAATTCCAGTTTCTATATCGCCGAAGCTTTACGCCGCGACCTGGCCGAGAAAACCCAGATACTCGCCAAAGAAAGTGCGGCCGAAATGGCAGTGTCTCTGCTCACCGCTGTGGAAGCGGGTTGGGGCAAAGGAAAAGCCTCGCAGCTGGTAAGCAAAATTGTCGAGTTGAAGAAACACAGCCCGGCCAGGAAATCCACTGCGTATTCCCTCATCCGCGACGCCATGGAAAATTTGCCGCTGACGCTGTGGCCGCCAGACAAGTTGCCGGCGCGCCGCGAATTGCTGGAAGAATTAGGCCGGCTAGCCAGCAACGCTCAGGCCGAGATGCCGCTGCTGCCGAGCTATGAAGAACAGAGGGAACAGCAATGGCGCGATTCGATAGCAGCGCTGAGCAGGGCGGAATCGAGGCAGCGGCTATAGCGGCAGCAGTAACTGGTAACGGTAACCGGCTGACAACAAGCGGCCACAGCGAACAGGAGAATCGACATGATGGAACAGCTGCTATCGCAACTGATGCGAGATGCGCGCATGGAGCAGGCCGTAGCCGGGCTCACTTTGGACAACGGCATGCATATGTTTGCCTATCCGCAGGAACAGGGCGTGCTGGTTGCAGTCGGCGTCGGCATTGGCGGTGGCGGCCAGATCCAGGGCGCATCGATATTGCGCAAACGCTCGCAAGACATGCCGCGCTTTGGCGCGTGGCTGCCGGTTCAGTTCAACGACGGCAGCTGGTATGTGGTCAGACGCACAGGCGCTAACGGCGATGATGCCGCGGCTATCTCCGAGGAAGAATTGATTGCGGCTGAGGAGTTATTGACTTGAGCAGCCTGCCTTTATCCGGCGCAGACCGAGTCAGGTATGCGGACAGCAGTGAATTCGGAGAAATCCAGAATCTGTCCGAGGTCTCGCCGGCGCTGAAATCGCGCACCTATCTGCTGCCGCAGGAAGAAGCGGCGTCGTTGCCGCCGCCGCTAATTATCACCGCGCCGGCGATGCTGCTGCTGAACCGCATGCTGGGGGCGCGCCTGACATTCGATAACCCCGCCTGGAGCGGCGATCCGCTGCCGCGCATGCGGGCTTTGCAAAGAAAACTGATCGAACAGTCCTTGACCAGGCCGCCAGGCGACAGGACGGAGTGCATGGATGCGATCAGGCTGGTGGAACAAGCGGTGCAATTGCGCATGAGATGGCAGCAAATGCGTAAGAGCGATGCGGAAGCGGACCTCAATCCGCAGGATGAGGATAAGGATAAAGAGCGCGATGAGGAAACGAGTACAGCGTAACGCCATGCCGGATGAGCTGATGCTGGCGACCGGCCTGGTATGGGGGCATCTGAACGCCTTTCAGTTTGAAGAAGCATATCGGCTGGCCAGGGGCTGCCTTTGCATCTGGCCGGCGGACAAGTGGTTGATCCTGATGGCGTCCTATGCCGCCGCGGAATTACTGGAGCCTGTCGAGCGCGAGGTGTTGCTGGCCTTGAAAGACGAGGAGTGCGCGGAGTGGGTTGCTCTGGTATTGCGCCGTATGGAAATTCACGACGTCACGGCCGCTGCGCCGTATGAACTCACTGAACTCAATCAAGGAAAACCTTCATGCAAGCGATGAGCATCGTACTATTGCTGAATCGATTTTCCGCAAAGGTGGCAAAAAGGGCGGAACTGATGGCTGCCGCCCTGGTGATCGGCATCGTCTTCATGCTGGTCTTGCCGATGCCTGTGTGGCTGCTGGATATATTGATTTCCCTCAGCTTGTGCGCTTCCGGCTTGATCGTGATCGTGGCGATGTACATGTCGGGGCCAACTGCATTCTCGACGTTTCCCGCAGTCTTGCTGCTGACCACACTATTCCGGCTGGCGATTTCAGTCTCCACCACCCGCCTGATCCTGCTTGAAGCGGATGCTGGCCATATCGTCGAAACTTTCGGCAATTTCGTGGTCGGCGGCAATCTGGTGGTCGGCCTGGTGATCTTCCTGATCTTGACCGTGGTGCAGTTCATCGTCATTACCAAAGGTTCGGAGCGGGTCTCGGAAGTATCGGCGCGTTTTTCCCTGGACGCCATGCCAGGCAAGCAGATGTCTATCGACAGCGACTTGCGCGCCGGCTTGCTGACAGCCGAGGAAGCCAAGGCCAAGCGCTCTCATCTAGGCCAGGAAAGCCAGCTGCATGGGGCGATGGACGGCGCCATGAAGTTTGTCAAAGGTGATGCAATCGCCGGCATTTGCATCGTGGCGATCAATCTGATCGGTGGCATTTCCATCGGTATCGTCCAGCGCGGCATGGACGCCGGCGAAGCAATGCGCGTGTATTCCATCTTGTCGATCGGCGACGCGCTGATCGCGCAGATCCCGGCGCTATTGATTTCCCTGGGCGCCGGCATGATCACCACGCGCGTGATCAACGACAATCACAAAGACGGCGAAACCAGCAACATCGGCCAGGATATCGTCGGCGAACTGTTTTCCGAGCCGAAGGCGCTGCTGACCGCGGCAGCCATCATGCTGCTGTTCGGCTTGATTCCGGGCATGCCTACCCTGGTATTCATTTCGCTGGCGTTCGGCCTCAGCGTGGCGGGCGTGATCGGCCTGCTGAAACCGTTGGCCGACGCCCATCAACAGCGCGAAACCGAGGAAACCGAGAGAAAGAACGCCGGTATTGTGGATCTGACGAATTTTTCCGCGACCACGCCTTTTATCCTGCGCATGCCGGAATCGATGAAGGCCACGCAGGAAGCGGAGATCATCCGCACGGCGGTGCGCGTTATGCGCAACGGTATGCTGGAACGGCGCGGCATTCCGGATTTGAAACCGATTGATTTCGAGTTTCATGCTTCGATCCCGGAAGGGCGCGTTCATTTCCTGATGTCCGAGGTGCCATTGGTCGACAATGAAATAATGCTCGGCTGGGGCGCCACCAGGGAGAGCCAGGAACGCCTGTCCGAACTGGGTTTCACGGCGATCGAGCGTAACATCGCCGGCTCGCGGCGGAGCCGGGTGTGGGTGCGTCTCGACGATGAAACCAGGCTGACCGAGGCCGGCGTCCAGTTCCAGCGCTGGGAACGCGTGTTTGCCGCCGATATCGAAGTTGAAATGCTGCGCAACTGCCAGATGTTTGTCGGCGTGAATGAAGTCATACGCTTTACCCGCTGGGCTGAACGGCGCTATCCCGAACTCGGCAAAGAGGTGATCAAATCGGTCACCTTGCCGCGCCTGACCGAGGTGGTGCAGCGCCTGACGCGCGAAGGCGTGTCGCTGCGCAATGCGCGCCTGCTGCTGGAAACCACGCTCGACTGGGCGCCCAAGGAACGCGATCCGGATGTGATCGCCGACTATGTGCGGCTCGCACTCAAACGGCAGCTGTGTTACGAGGTGGCGCGTGACGGCCTGATCGAAGTGATCCTCCTGTCGCCAGAGCTGGAAGACAAATTGCGCAACGCGATGCGCCAGACCAGCCAGGGCAGCTACGTCGATATCGACGCTGAAGTCGAACAGTCTATCCTCGATAAATTGAACGAATTATCAAGCAATGTCAGTTCCACCATCGCGCCGCCGGTGCTGGTCACCGCAGCCGACATCCGGCGCTCGGTACGTAAGCTAATCGAAGAGGAATTCTTTCCGGTGCCGGTATTCGCGTTTTCTGAACTGACGCAGCATGCCAAGGTAAAACCGGTCGGCATGATCGAAGTGTAGGCGGCGGCCGGTAATGTACCGCACAGCATCGATTTAATGGAACATAAAATGGAGCATCAAGCATGATTCCCAGTCACTCACCCCATCTGTCTCCTGTGGCTCCGCCCGAGGCAGGCCAGCACAATCCGCCAGCCGCCGCCGGCAAGTTTGCGCCCAAGGCTCCGTTGGGCATTTTCAACAAACTCGCCGCCTTCAATTTTGGCTTTCTGACTGCCCGCCTGCAAGCCTTTGCACCACAGCACCAGGACCACAGCCATCGTTTTCCGGCCGGCGGGCCTGATGCTGCCGGGCACATTGATAAGCATCAGTTCACGCGGAACATCTTTTCCCTTGCAAGCGCGCGGCTTAGGGGCCATGAACAGGATATTTGCCGCGCACTGAAAGAGATGGAAAGAACGCTAGGGGCGCCCGCAGATTGGTCGGAGTCGCACTGCAAAGATGCTGACAACGCCCGGCGCGCATTGGCCGAAGCCGGACGCAAGAACGCGTTGGCGCTGATTGGCTGCAGCCCATCTGATGACGCGGCAGCGCCGCAGCAGAACGCCGGCGCTCACAGTGAGGTTGAAAAACAGCCGCCTGCCGCTTTGCCTTCCGAGATAGAACAACAGCAGCAAGAGCAGTTGAAAAAGAACCAGGAAAATGTGGATAGCCACGATCGCGGCCAGGACCGCGCCCCGGATCGCTCCGCTTCCAGGCCACCATCTCAGCATCAGGACGGAGCAGCGCAATGAACGCTTCAGCAGAAAAAATATCGGAGCAAACGCATGCTGCGACGATGACGCACGAGCACGCCATGAGCATCATCGCGCGCGCCAGCGAAGACCGGTTTCTAGCCAGGGAAATCGATAAATTGCGGGAAAAATGCTGCGTATTCGTGAACGAGGTCATGCACGAGGTGACGCTTGCGCTTGGCGCCGGCAGCCAGACCGCAGCCTTGCTACGCAGCAAGCAGGATACCGCAGCCGCTCTGTGCAGCGCGGCGCGCCAGCGCGAAGGCTTGGCAAGGCAAAGGCGCGAGCTGGCCGAAGCGATGGTGATAGGAGCGCTGCTCAACAGCGACAACCTTGACTGGGATCCGCTGGACCCGGCAACCGGCCGCAGCGACAGCAAAAGCATTCTGCTGGCGCTGTTGAAGACCTTGGATTGAATCGCAGCGCATCGTTCGCTTTCAATGGAACTAGCCGGCGCCAGATTCTACTCATCGATATACATGTGCATTTTTTGATGGAGCAGAATCATGGTCGAACTACGCATTCTCAACGGCTATCATCGGGGCGCGACATTGCCTCTGCACGAAGCGATCCTGATCATCGGCGCCAGCGACGACGCCGATGTGGTGCTGGTCGATCCCGGTGTGGCCCCCAGGCACGCCAGTTTGCAGCTGACGCCGCAGGGTTGGACCTTAGCCGCCCTGGATGGCGACCTGCGCAGCGCCGACAGCAACGCGCAACAGCAGCTGTTGCATCTGGCTGCCGGCGATTTCGCCCGTGCCGGACAAATATGGCTGACTGTGGTTGAGCAGGAATCCGCCTGGCAAGATCCGCCACCGATGCCAACCCACGCGCCAGCGGACAGCGCCGACACCGCTATGGCGGATGACCATGATGACATCTACAGCACTACCGGCGCCGCAGGCTTCGATCCAGCGGCGGCTGGCGATGAATCGAATCCTGCGGCGCCGCTGACGGCTAGCGGCAATGCGCAAAAATCCTCGCAGCGTGGCGCCCGCAAACGCCGTTTTCTGCTGATCCCGGTGGTGCTGGGGACGGTGCTGTTCGCCGCCGCCGCTTACGCGATCACCGCCAAATATCCGGGCGCTACGCCGAAAACCGCATCCATCAGGTCGGCCGCGGCCCTGGCGCCGGAAAAAAATCAGTCAGGCATGCTGCAGACGCCTGGCCAGCCGGAAAAAAGATTGTCGCAGGAAGCCTTGCGCCAGGCGTTCCGCCAGCGCCTGGAGCAAGTCGATCTGCTGAAACGCTTCAACTTGAAACTGGACGACTATTCATGGTCGATGCAGGCGGCGCTGGATGAAGACGAGGCTCAGCGTTTTCAACGCATGCTGGCCGCCTTCATGGCCGCCAACCAGATCAGCTTCCCGGTCGATGTCAAGATCGGCAGCGCCGAAGCGATGTTGCCGTTCAAGATTCAGCAAGTCATTTCCGGCGCCAACGCCAGCATCGTGACGCAAGATGGCAACCGTCTGTATATCGGCGACGAATATCGCGGCATGCGGCTGGCGGCAATCGATGGCAACCAGCTTAGCTTTACCGGCAAGCGCATCATCGAAGTGAAGTGGTGACGCCGCAAGCCGGTCTGATCGAGGGCATCGATCGCAGCCTGGAACAGATGCGCGGCAAGCTGCCCGCCTGGTTGGCAAGGTTGCCGCCCAAGCCGGGTTTCAGCAGCCACGGCAAGGTGTCGCAGGTATTGGGCGTGCTGATCGAAGCGCAAATGCCGCCGGTGCAAATCGGCGAACTGTGTCATCTGTTTAACCCGGATCTGCCCGGCAAGCCGATGCTGGCGGAAGTGATCGGCTTCACCGATAAATTTGCCATCCTCTCGGCCCTTAGTCCGCTCGAAGGTGTTTCCAACCGGACCATCATCGAGCCGCTGCGGCGCGCGCATTCGATTGAAGTCGGAGATCATCTGTTCGGCTGCGTGCTGGACGGATTCGGGCGCTGGATGTTTCGCGCACCGGCGGCCAGCGGCACCGTTTCCACCTGGCGCGATACGGTACCGGTGATGCGCGACGCACCCAAGGCGACCGACCGCCCGCGCATCGCAACGCCGCTGGCGACCGGGGTGCGCGCTATCGACGGCCTGCTGACAATGGGGGTAGGACAACGCATAGGCGTGTTTGCCGGCCCCGGTTGCGGCAAGACCACGCTGATGGCGGCGATTGCCCGCGGTTGCGAGGCAGACGCCATCGTGTTTGGCTTGATAGGCGAACGTGGCCGCGAGTTGAATGAATTCCTGCAGCACGAACTGGACGCCGATCTGATTCGAAAAACCATCGTCGTCTGCGCCACATCCGACCGCACCTCGATGGAACGCTCGCGCGCCGCGTTTACCGCCACTGCGATTGCCGAAGCCTTTCGCGCCCGCGGCAAAAAGGTCTTGCTGCTGGTCGATTCGCTGACGCGTTTTGCCCGGGCCCAGCGCGAAATCGGCCTGGCTGCCGGCGAACCGCCGGCGCGCGGCGGTTTCACGCCGTCGGTATATACCATGCTGCCGCGCTTGATAGAACGCGCCGGCAGCACGCCGGAAGGATCGGTGACCGCGATGTATACCGTGCTGGTGGATGGCGAATCGGCGTCCGATCCGATCGGCGACGAAGCCAAATCCTTGCTCGACGGGCATATCCTGCTGACCCGCAAACTGGCTGAACAAAGCCATTACCCCGCTATCGACGTGCTGGCCAGCATCAGCCGGGTCATGAGCAATGTGACGAGCAGGGATCACCGCAAGGCGGCCTCGCATTTCCGCGAGCTGATGGCGCGCTATCAGGAAATGGAATTGCTGATCCGGCTCGGCGAATACAAATCCGGCGCCGATCCGATCGCTGACCGAGCGATGAAAATGCGGCCCGAGCAGTTGGCTTTCTTGCGCCAGGACACCAGCGCCGGTTTCGATTATCAAAAGACGCTAGCCAAGCTGATGGAGCTACAGGGATGAACCGCCATGAGACTGAAACGGGTAACGGCCGCCGGCGCGCCAGGCGTGAAGTGGTCGAGGTGCCGGAACGGAAAATCGAAGACAAGCGCCTGGACCAACTGCTAAACGTCCGCAAACAGCGTTTGAGCCGTCTCGAACGCGAGCGCAATGCGGCGCGCGCTGCCTGGCGCGCAGAACGGCAGGCGCTGCACGATATCAAACAACGCTGGCGCGAAGCCTCGCATCAGGCTAAAGAACAGTGGCGGCAGGCGCGCGCGGCATTCCTGGCGATGAGCACCACCAGCGGCCAGTTTCGCAAGGCCAAATCGATGTATGAACGGATGAAGCAAGACGCTGCCCAGTTATATATGGGATGCCAGGAGAAACTGCAGCGCTGCCGGCAGGCCGGCAAAGTTTTTTTTGAGGCGCGCCAGTGTGTGCTGGAAGCCAATCGCCAGCAGGAAAAACTGAGCATCCTGCGCGATGAGATGCGCCTGCTGGCGTCAACAGACGAGATGTAGCATGGCCGCCATCCGCATACCGCCGGTAACCCCGGCCAGCGTGGCGCAACAGCCGCCAGTGCGCAAGCAGCCTGCTGCGGCTGCGCCGTTTTCCCCACGGTTGCCGCCGCGCCAGCCGGAAGCGCCGGCGCCGCCGGCCCGGCCGCCGCTGCGCAAGGTCGCATCGGCCAGCCGCAAGGGATCCGCTACGGACAATTCCTGCAGCGCCTGGCAAAGCTCGGCGCAAGACCGCGCAGACGATAGTTGCTGCGGTCTTTTCAGTGGCCTGGCGTTGACGGACCAGCAGGGACAGTCGGCAGGCGGGCAAGACGATGGCGGCACCGAATCAGGCAAGGCTGCTGAGGCTGGCGATGTTGAGGCTGGTGAAGCAGCGCTGGATGCCGAAGAGCTGCTGGATTTGCTGCCAGCCGGCGGCGACAGCGGCATCTTTGAAGTACTGCTGCCCGGTGGCGAAACCTTGGGCGTGGCGGTGGATCTGCATCCTGCGTCAGCCTCCTACCTGATAACCGCCGGCAGCGACAAAACGCGCAGTATGCTGCGCGCAAAAAAAATGGAACTGGAACAGGGTTTGCAGCGACGTATGCATAGAAACATCGAGCTTGCGATTCTTTAGCAGCACACTGAGAAAGGCGCTGAGCAAGGTAATGCGCAGAGCGTTCAGGCCTGCAAGCGCAGCAGAAGTCAAACTTTGTGAGAGAACTGTCCGGGCCGCAACCTAACCCTGACAACCCTGATATTCCTGTCAACGCCAGATCAGAATGAGCAGAACCAGCGACCATGCCAGATACCGCAACCCTAGTGCATCGAGCTCTTGATTCTGACACAGCGGGTCTGGCCACCCTGGCGGCTGCCGATTCCGACGTCAGGCAACTGCTATTGAGCAGAGACAGCGTCAGCGCCGCGCAAGCCAGCTTGAGCCGCATGATCGGGCGCGGCTTGCAACTACGGCTGCCGCTGCTGGACGCCGAATTCAGTATCCATCTGAGCGAGGAGCCAGACGCCGCATGGCCGCAGCCGGTGATGCTGGCCGGCCCATCGGGGATGTTGGAAATCGCTGACGGCGTGCGCTGGATACGCGCCCTGACCGGTATCGATCTGGATGCGGCCGCCGGCGATACCCGCGAATGGTTGCAGGCAGCGGCTGTCGGCCGCCTGGCCGCTACGCCCTTGGCCGCTATGGATCGGATGGTGCCTGTGGCCCGGATTGACGGCAGCGATGTCGCGCTATTGCGGCTCGGTTTGCACGGAGCTCGCCACAGCTTGAGCACCCATGCACGGGCGCCGGCTGCGACCTGGCTGGAGATTTTATCCGGCGCTGAATGGTCGCAGCGGCGGGCGACGCCTTCTGCATGCAGGGATTTGGTGGTCGAAACCACGCTGTTGCTGGCGCGCCATCGGCTGCCGGCATTTGCCGTGCGCAGACTTGCCGCCGGCGACATTGTATTGCCAGACAGCCCGAATTTTACGTGTGACGGCAAGGGCTCGGTGCGGCTCGGCGACAGGCAGTTTCAGGTCCGTTGCCAGGCTCCCGGTTCATTGGAAATCATCGCCTTGGAGAATAAATTGGAAGCAGAAGAATTAGACGAAAACGTCGATGCCCAGCCGGCCGTGATCGATCAACTCGATGCGCTGCCGCTGACGTTGAGATTCGAATTGGGCAAGATCAGCATTACGCTGGCCGAGCTGCGCGCGCTGGGGCCGCAGGCGATTCTCTCTGTCAAAGACGGCTCGGCGGCGTCGCTTGCGATTGTCTGCTCGGGCCGCACGCTGGGCCGCGGCGAGGCGGTCGATGTCGATGGCGTATTGGGCATACGTATCACGCATTGGGGTAGTACATGCTAAGCAGCCAATACGATGTGGTTTCATTTTCCGTCATGCTGGCGATGCTGTCGCTGGTGCCATTAATGGTAGTGACAACCACTTCGTTCCTGAAGATTTCGCTGGTGCTGCTGGTGCTGCGCAACGCCATCGGCGTCCAGCAGGTGCCGCCGACGCTGGCGATCTACGGCATAGCGCTGGCGCTGAGTGTCTTCATCATGGCGCCTACGGTGCAGGAAATCGGCAAGCGCGCGATGAGCCAGGAGGTCAGTACCAGTAATGCGGGCAATGCCGGCAATGCTGGCAACGCCCGCACCTTGCCGCTGTTGGCCAAGGCGCAGGATGCGTTTGAACCGTTGCGCACTTTCATGTTGAAGTTCAGCCGTCCGGAACAGCGTGAACTGTTTCTTGCTTCGGCAAAAAAACTGTGGCCGAAGGACGCCGCCCGCGATGCGCACTCCAGCGACGCCCTGATATTGATACCGGCGTTTGTGGTATCCGAATTGCAATCGGGATACGAGATCGGTTTCCTGATCTATATCCCGTTCGTGGTGATCGATCTGCTGATTTCCAATCTGCTGATGGCGCTCGGCATGCAGCAGGTCAGTCCGCAGACCATCACCATACCGTTGAAGTTGCTGTTGTTTACCCTGGTCAGCGGATGGGGCAAGTTGCTCAATGCTCTGGCAATGTCTTACATCTGACAGACGAGCATTACGGGCCTTCGGCGCCGTTCGATTGTTTAACCTGGAGCTGCGGCAATGGCTGATACGCTGAATTTTTTCCAACAAGGCCTGTGGATGGCCGTCATGCTGTCGGCGCCGCCGCTGATCGTCGCCACCATGTGCGGCCTGGTGGTCTCCCTGATACAGGCCGTGACGCAGATCCAGGACCAGACTCTGCCTTACGTGGTCAAGCTGGTCGCGGTCGCGGTCACTCTGGCGGCGATGGGACGCTGGATCGGCGTCGAGCTGATCCATCTGGTCGATCTGGCGCTGCTCATGGTGCCCGACGTCGGTCGTTGAAATCCCTTTTCCGAAACTAGCGATGCCATCCTCTCTCCTGTTAGATATTCAGATCGTCCTGGTGACGATCGCCTTGGTGACGCCGCGAGTCCTGGTGTGCCTGGTGATCTTGCCGGGTTTCGGCCTCAATGTCATGACCGGCGCCGCCAAAAATGCAGCCGCCATGGCAATTGCTTTGCCAGCTGCGTTGCCGACGTTTTATTTCGTGCAAGAGACGGCGCCCGGACTCATGTTGTCGGGCATGCTGATTTTCAAGGAGGCGATCATCGGCTTGATGCTTGGCGTCATGATGTCGATCCCGTTGTGGGTGGCGCAATCGATAGGATCGATTCTCGACAGCCAGCGTTCGCCGATCCAGATCCAGGCCAATAACGCCAGCGTCGACCGCGACGCCAGCGCCGTCGGCGCTATGCTGATCCAGGCGGTGGTGCTGGTCATGGTCCAGGCTGGCTTGTTTTCGGCGCTGGCGCGGATTCTCATCGAGAGCTACGGTGTCTGGCCTTCCTTTACGCTGATGCCGCCTTTCGAAGCAGGCCACTTCGATATCCTGATCAAGCGTTTCGGCGAATTGTTCTGGCATATCGTTGTGTATGGCGCGCCGGTCATCATTCCCTTGATCCTGATCGAATTCGGGTTCGCCATCGTCGGCGTTTTCGCTTCGAATTTACAGGTTTCGTTTGCCTCTTCGCCGGTAAAAAGCCTGACCGGGCTGCTGATATTGCTGGTGTACTGGCCGACCTTCTCGCATTACATCGCCGGCGATTTTTCCCACTTGCTCGATCTTGCCGCCAGCTTGTTGAGAGCCGGGACATGAGGCTGGCATGAGTGAAGAAAAGAACGAAGAACCCACCAGCAAGAAGATTGAAGACGCCAAGAAAAAGGGCCAGATTGCGGTCAGCAAGGATCTGGCAAAACTGGCAACGCTGGTGGCGGTGGCGGAAGCCGCATTCGCCTCGGAGCCGCTGTGGCGCGATGCGATTCAACATCTGATGAATTTCAGTATCGCCAGCGTCGGCCATGATTTCATGCCGGCCATGATGCAAATGCTGATGGCTGTCGGCAGCTTGCTGCTGATCGTATTTTGCGTCTGTTTCGTGATCTGCATCGTAGTCGCCGTGGCGGCCCACTGGGGGCAGTTCGGGGTGCTGGTCTCCACCGAATCGATCACGCCGAAATTCGACAAGCTGAATCCGGTAAACGGCATCAAGCAAATGTTTTCGATGAAAAAGCTGATCGAGTTATTGATTACCGTCGGCAAGGCGAGCCTGATCGGATGGATTGTCTATCTGCTGGTCCGCAATCAGCTGCCGGTGATTGTCCAGCTCGCAGGCGGTGAGCCGAAAGATGCTTACCACGCCTTCATCGAGCTGGTGCGGGCGATATTCCATACCATCGTGATAGTTTGCCTGTGCCTGGGAATTGTCGATTTCGCCATACAAAAGCATTTCCACAAAAAAGACCTGATGATGGATATGGAAGAAATCAAGCGCGAGCACAAAGAGTCGGAAGGCGATCCCATGGTCAAGGGCCAGCGCAAAAGGCTGGCGCGGCAATGGGCCAACGAATCGCCGGTCGCCAGAACCGAGGACGCCAATGCGCTGGTGGTCAATCCCACCCACTTCGCGGTGGCGATGTTCTACGATGCCGCCGAAACCATGGTGCCGCTGGTATTGGCCAAAGGTAAGGACGAGGTGGCGCAGGCGATGATCAAGCGCGCCCGGGAGTGCGGCATTCCGGTGATCCGCCACGTATGGCTGGCGCGCACTCTGTACGCCACCTGCAAGCCGGATACGGTGGTGCCGAAATCGAGTTATGAAGCGGTAGCCCATGTCTACGCGGTAGTGCAGGAGCTGATCGCATCGCATCAGACCGGCAAGGAGGTGGCGCTGGAAATCTGCGGTGAGCCGCCGGCCGGCCAGGCGCCGTAACCGTTGACTAACCGTGGACAGCAGATGAAAACAGCAGATATCGCCTTGGCGGAACAGTCCGGCGCGCCCCAGGCAGAGCGGCGGCAACCCAAGGCCGCCATGCAGCCGAAAAACAGAGGGCAGGCCGGCAGCGAAAAGCCGGCGCTGCCCGATGCCTGCATAGGGCAGGATGAATGCATCGTTGCGGCGGCGGAAGTCATCGTGGCGATGACCGACGAGGTGTTGACGCCGCTTACCGCCAGCCATGCAAGACATCGCTCGGCGGCTTCCTCCAACGCCCTGTTGCTGTCGCTCGACAGTGGCGGGAATTCCACGTCAGGCGATGAAACCATCATTGGCAGCGGTGATCGTGCGCACCATCTGGCCATGATCGCGATCACCGCCACGCCGCCATTGCGGCGCGCCGCGCCAGAAAAACCCCGCAGCCTGCCTTCCTTGCGGCCGTCGTCGCGCGCCGAATGCGGACGGCGTTGCGGCGCTGACGGATTTTGCGATCCTTCGTCGGAATTCGGTTGCGGCGGCGAATATTGCGTTCATCTGCATGAATCCTTGTATTGACGTGCCAGCCGATCCGGTTTGGAACCGGATCGGCTGGCGCTGCCACCTAGCATCAAGCATTTTGTCCTTACGAATCAATTGTTACGCTTAAATCGCATTTCCATGACCGGGAGTAAACGTGAATTCAGTAACTTCGATCGCCGCCGGCATTCCTGCCGGCGGAGTACAACAAAAAGGCCAGTTTTCACTGGAAATACAGTCGGTCGAACCGGCCGATGGCGCGCAGTTCCGTGCAGCGCTGGAGCGTCATATGCAAAAGGGGGCACCGGCCGGCAGTGCCGATAACGCATCGCTAGGAAAGGTGATTGCAGGGCGCGCGACCAATCTGGCGGCAGACGTAAAGAAGGATCAGCAATATGTTTCAAAACTGCTGGAGCAGGCCACCCGCAGCGGCGATTCGATGCAGCTGATGCGGGCCATGATGGCCTTGAACGACTATCAGATCCGGGTCCAGACAATTTCAAAAACCGTATCGAAAGCGGCTTCTTCCGTCGATTCCCTGACCAAGTTGCAGTGATTAATCAGTGATTAATCAGTGATTAATCAATGAATAACGCGAGATTGACTCCATGCAAAACCTGCTTTCAAGCCCGCTTATGCGGGCCGCGATGAATCGACGGCGTATCGGCAACGCGATTTCCTGGCTGTGCATCTGCTGCCTGCTGGTCGCCTTGTGCGCATGCACTAAAGTGGTAACGCTGCAAGCAGCCCTGAGCGACGCCGACGCCAACGAAATTGTCCTGGTGCTGAATCGCCAGGGCATCGGCGTCGAAAAGCAGAAGGGCAAGGAAGGTGTCACCCTGATCGTCAGGGATGACGATATCTCACGCGCCACCGAGGCGATGAATGCGGCTGGCTTGCCGCGCCGGAGCCTGTCGAACCTGGGTGAAGTATTCAAGAAGCAAGGCATGATTTCGACGCCGATGGAAGAACGCATTCGTTACATTCACGGTTTGTCGGAAGAGCTGGAATCGACGCTGCAGCAGTTTGATAATGTGATTTCGGCGCGGGTGCATGTGGTACTGCCGGAGCGCATCGCGCCTGGCGAACCGATCCAGCCGTCGTCGGCGGCGGTGTTTGTCAAGTATCGTCCGCCGCTGGACGAAGACGCCATCCTGCCGCGCATACGCAGGCTGGTGGCGTCCAGCATTCCTGGGCTGTCCGGCGACGACGGCCGTAACAAAGTGTCGGTCGTGATGGTGCCGGGAGAAGCGCAACGTCCCGGGATCGAATGGACTACGGTCGGGCCGTTCAAGGTGGAAGCAGCTTCTGCGGGTTCCCTGTCGCTGACCCTGATGGCGATCACCTTGCTGGCCTTGAGCGGCGCCGGATTTTTTCTGTTCACGCTGGCGCAGCGAAATTCGATGGTGGCGCACTGGCTAAGCCAGCGTTCACGCAAGCCGCCCAATCCCGGCAAGCTGCCGCCAGCCGCCTCCGGCGGAGCCAGCTGATGGCGCCCAAAAGCTCAGCTCCCGCAACGCCGATGCTGCCTGATTTCTTTCTCGATTGGTGGTTTGCGCCGTGGACTTATGCGGCGCCCGAGCCGGGCCACTTGCCGGCCGCGACTGACCGGGTCGGACAACATGACGGCTACCGCTTATGGTGTGCGCAAGCCGGCGTGGCCGCAGATTTTCAGGCCGGTTTCGACGCTGCATGGCATGTCGCTGCAACCACCCAAGGGCCGGATCTGTTGGCTGCCGCTGCATTATTTGGCGGCCTGATCGTCGCGCGCGAAGCGGAGCAGTCCATGCTAGCCCAACTTGCCCTGGCCGATCGCCGTTGGTGCATGAGCATTGCGATGACGCAACCGCTTAAGGCCCAGGCACAGCCGGCGCCTGCCGCCGTCAAGGGGATTGAGATCAGAGGACTGCTGGAATTGGCGGGTTGGCTTGAGCCGGCGTTTCCGGGCGTGTGGCCGCGTCTGCGCCTGCTGCTGTCGCCCGCTACGGTTGTTGCGGTAGACACTGCGCTGGAAACCAGCGTGAGCGGAGCTGGCGCAGAGCTCTCAGCGTCAGCGCGTGCACGGCGCTGCTGGACGCATTGCCGCGATCGTGTATTGGCGCGTAAAAACGCCGAATTCCAGATGGCCGCGTAGATCTTTTCCTCTGTAGAAAGTGAGTTTTCCATGACGGGATTTTGCACCGCCAGGCTGGTTCCGGACAGCCATCTGCGCGCCGAACACGGTGTGTTGCGCGCCAGCGCCTTGCTGGTCACATCGGATGCCGGCAAAGTGGCGGCTCATCTGTTGCAGCAGGCGCAGGTGGAACAGCAGGCAATGCTGCAAGCAGCCCGGGCCGAGGCCCAGCTTGCGGTGCACACCGCGCAAGAGCAGGTAGCGGCGCAAGCCACGCAGTTATTGGCGACCTTGAACGCGGCCCACGCCACCCTGCTGGAGCGGGCGCAAGGCCTGGTGATCGATCTGGCGCAGCAATTGTTCGAGCGCCTGGTAATGGCCGCCACCCCGCGCGAGCAAGTCGCAGCGGTGCTACGGCGTCTGCAGTTCGAAGCACCGCCCAAACTGCTGACGCCGCTGCTATGGGTGCACCCGGACGATTTCGACCTGGTTCCGCAAACCGCCTGGGAACTCAAGGCCGACCCATCGCTGGCCCGCGGCGCCTGCAAGCTGGAGGCCAGCAACGGCGAATGGCGCGCCGAATTCGGGCTGGCAGCCGCAGCGCTGAAATCGGCTCTTACGCAGGTCACGGAAACATCGCCGCCACACTTGCAGGAGGAAGCAGAGAAACCAGAAGCACTGCAACCAGAAGCACTGCAAACGCCCGTGGCAACGACTGCGCCTCAATAAAGTTGCAGCCGCGGCGAACTGATTCCCCTCTCGATGCCACATATCTGAGAATGCTATGGCGACGCCGCAGCTAACCGAGAGAGGGAAGAATCATGTCTGACAATCACAATCCCGTATTGCAGAATTTGCGCCATCTGAATCAGAAATTCGAAGATATCGGCCAGCAGATCAATGACTTCAACCGGCGTCAGACGGACGGCGAAATGCCAGACCCGAAAGCCTTCATGGACTTGCTGCAGAAGCAGTCGGTCACCCATAGCGCCATGACGGCGCAATTCAGCCTGCTGCAAAAACCCCTGAAAACCGTATTGAACGAAACCAAGTAGCAGTCATGGCTAACCACGACCTCGATGAATGGCTGCAAACCCTGGCGGTCGGCGAGCCGGTCGATATCGACGGCGAATCGGTCTGTCTGAAGCTGCACGCCCTAGGGGCAGAGCTAAGTGTCTGCCTGTTCCGCAACTACACCGGGGTGCAGCTGGCGGAGGCGCTCAGGACAGGTTTCCAGAGCGCCCTCGAATTTGACGCCGGGCTGGCAGTATCGATGGACGATCAGGCGCTGTTGCTGGCGCAATGGCTGCCCGCGGTCAGTACCTGGGACGAGGCCGCCGAAGCCTTGGAAAATATCTTGAACCAGGCCAGCATGTGGCGCGCTGCGCTAACCCAGCCCCAGCCCGGCGTCGAGCAGGACGATCTGTCGAAACGTGGCGAAGAACGGATTCGAAAACTGTTTTCAGGAAGCTACAGATGAAACTCCCGCAGCTGACCAAATCCTGGGGCATGGCCGCGCTGCTCGCGTTCGTGCTCCTGCTCCTGCTGTCATGGGGCAGCACGCTGCAGGCGGCGGTTCCGGCGAGCTGGAAGGACACCGGCTTTTCGATCAACGCCAGCGGCATGACCTTGCGCAGCGTCCTCGACGAGTTCGGCCGCACCTATGGGGTACGGTTAGCGGTCGAGATCGATGTCGATCGCGTGATGCAGGGGCGCCTGAAGGCGGACAACGGCAGCGATTTCCTGAATCGCCTGGCGCAACCCTATAAATTCCGCTGGTTTGTCTATAACGATATTTTGCATGTCGTGCCGCGTGACGACAATACCTCGATCCGGCTGGAAGTGGGCGAGGATGCAGTGCAGGACGCCAAGGCAGCGCTGATCGGCCTCGGTCTTTTCGACGATCGTTTCGGCTGGGGCGAATTGCCGGACGAGGGAGTGGTGATCGTCGGCGGCCCGCGTTCCTATGTCAATCTGGCGCGCGACATACTTTTGCCGAACGAAAAAAAGACCGCAAAAAAAGGGCGGCAGATCATGGTGTTCCGGCTCAAATATGCGACCGCCATGGACCGGGTGATCAACTCACGCGGCAAATCCGAAACCATACCGGGCATCAAGACCATCCTCAGCAATTTGCTGTTCGGAGCGCAAACGCATGAAAAGCTATCGGGTGCGCCAACCCAGTTCGATGCCGATAGCCACAAACGCTCGAGAACAGCAAAAAATGAAAGAGGCGCCGCGCGTGAAGTCGCCAGCGAGCGTTTTGTGCCGCTATTTTCGGCACCTTCCGCATCAGGCAAGAATCCACTGGTACAAGCCGGCGGCGAGGATGCGGACGATGGCGCACGCTCATCGCGCGACAAAGGCGAGGGCGACGTCCGTCCCCGCATAGAGGCTGATCCGGGCCTCAACGCCATCATGATTTACGACGATGTAAAAAAGCACGACATGTACGCCGCCCTGATTGCGGAGTTAGACGTGCAGCCGCAGCAGATTGAAATCGAAGCATTGATTGTCGATATCGATCGCAGCAAATTATCCGACATGGGCGTCGAGTGGGGCGTGCGTGCGGGCGCCGTCAACGCCGTGATCAACAGCAGCACCCAAGTGTCGCAAGGCATCGATCTGCCCTTGCCTGGCGCGACCCTGCTGATCAGCAATGCGGCGCGATTTTATGCCCGGCTGAAGGCCATGGAATCCAACGGCGAAGCACGGATCCTGGCCACGCCTACCGTGCTGACCCTGGACAATGTGGCGGCGGTGCTCGATCTGAGCCGGAGCGCCTATGTCTCCCTGATCGGCGAGAGGGTGGCCGATATGTCGGATATTACGGCTGGTACCATGCTGCGGGTGATTCCGCGGATTATCCACGACGGCGGCGCTACCCGCGTGCGGCTGGAAGTGGATATCGAAGACGGCTCGATCGACAGTCCCGGCAATAACGGTTCGGCTTCGAACAACAACAATAGCGGCACCATCGCTGCCAGCGTTACCCGCTCGACCATCAGCACCCAGGCCATCATCGATACCCAGCAAACGCTGATGATCGGCGGCTATCGCCAGGAGTCGCTGACCAAGGACCGGCAAAAAGTGCCGCTGCTGGGCGATCTGCCGGTGGTCGGCGGCCTGTTTCGCAGTGAGTCGCAATCGCACAGCACGCGCGAACGCTTGTTCCTGATCACGCCGCGCATATCGGGTACGGTCGGCGTAGATGCTGCTCCGGTATCGAAAGCCAAGGCCAGGGCGCATGCCACGGCGGGCGAAGAAAGGACGCCACCATCTACACCGCCAGCATCGCCGCCATCATCATCTTCACCGTCGCCCGGCACTGCACCGCAGCCGTCCGGAGCTAAAGCGACCGCGGCGATTGCAGGCGGCAGCGGGGCAACTGCGGTCAAACTGCCGCTGGAGGCAGCCGTGCCACCCGCATCCGAGCCCGAGGTCTCGAAAGCACCGGCAGTATCGCTGGGCGGCGGACTGCGGCTGCCGCTGCGGCCCAGAACAAAGTGCGAGAAACCGCGAGGATTCAGTTCGATATAAGTCCGTGCACGGTGACCATCCAGGTTCCGCGTTACCGCCACGGCACTGCAAAACAAGCTCCCATACTGACGCGTAACTGTTGCCTCGCCGTTGCCTGACTGTTGCTGGCGGCGGGTGGCCGTCGAACTGCAATGAACAGCGCAGGATTTGCGTGCGCACGTTCGAATAAAAAAAACATCTGCAGCACAAATTACGCCCCGCAGCGTGGCATGGACAATTTTTTTTATCGACGCGATTATATTTTCTTACCGTCTTGGTTATATTTTTTGAGAAATATTTTTGGAACTGTTGGTTACTATCGGTCACAGATTCTTCGATATCGAAAGAAGCAGACACAGAACGAAACACGATTGAAGAGAAGTTTTTTTTGTCGTGACTTTGACCATGCGAATGCGCGATTCGTAAAGCGCAGTGGGAAGAATGGCAAGGTGGTTCTGATGTGGAAAGTGAAAAATCAGTCAAAGCTTGGCAAGGCATTTTCGTCAGCGTTCCACCCGGGATGAATCAGAAGCCGGCATGCAAACGATGCAGGCGGCAAGACATTTGTCTCTTCTGCACGGTGGGTAACGCTCATTGATTTTCGACTACGCGGCAAAGAAGGGTTAGGTTATGCATCTCACATCCATTCTGGGCAGAAGCATGCGCACGGCTGCTCACGTACTTGTTCCATCGCTCTATTTTTTGTGCCTGAACTCTCATGCCGCCAACCCGGCACCGACGGCGAGTCCTGCCAGCATCGAATTTCCAAGCGGACAGGGCTTCGGCATGGCTAGTTCGGGTTTCGATTTTTACGCCAGCGGCAGTCCCTTCGGCGACGATTGCGGCGACCCCATACTGAGTTTCGACAACAGCGCCGCCACGGCCAGGAGCGATGCCGACGATACCATCGTGCTGGCCAGACTCGACACCGAAAAGACCACCACAAAGAGAGCTTCGTCGACCTCTGCCGGACGCTCTGCAGCGGCGTCCAAAGCCACGGCTGCCGCCGCCGCTACTGCCGACGGCGCGGCCTCGACAGCGCGCGCCCCTGCCGCGCCGGTTGCTCCGGTATGGGAAATCGTCGTCTCCGACAAAACCCTGAACGCCGCTCTGGCGCGTTGGGCGGCAACTGCCGGCTGGCAGTTGTTATGGGAATTGCCGGTCGATTACGCGGTGGAAGCCCGGACTGCGGTGCCAGGCAGTTTTGAAGAGGCTGTCAGCACCGTCGCCAAGAGCATGGAAACCGCCGAGATTCCAATGAAGGCGATTTTCTATCAAGGAAACAAAGTACTGCGCATCACGGCGAAAGGAGGGGAATAATGTCCATCAGACTATCGGCCCTGATTGCCGTGCTATTGCTGGCAGGCGGTTGCACTCCCTTATCGAATCGCATCGAAACTGCTGTCGACCAGCACAATGTTCAGGTCAGCAGCCTGGTGAAAGAGGTTGGACATACCGCACCGGGGGCGGTAATGCCTTCGGCTCCGCTGGTCACGCATGAATCGGGCATCTGGCTCGGAAAAAATATCGTCAAGCTGGGACAACCCGCATTGCCGCCGGTTTTTTACGAAGCCACGACCTTCGATCGCACCGTCAATTCGCTGTCGGAACTGGCGGAAAGAATCACCTTGCGGTCGGGAATTCCAAGCAAGGTCAGCGCCGATGCACTGGCGGTATCCAGCGCCGCCTTCCATACCAGGTCGAATCTTCTGGCTGGCCCTCAATCGGGCATGGCCGGCAGCATGCCTGCGTTGCCGCCGGGCTTGCCAGGCGACGGTGGGCCGAACTCGCCGCAATCACGTTCAGCCGGGGCCAGCGCCAATAGCGCTTCTCAAGGCTTGCCGGTGTTCAGCGATGTGGCAAACGGCGTGCGCATCAGTTACGCCAACGGCCCCCTCAAAGGATTGCTGGATACCTCGGCGGCGCGCTTCGGCGTGTCTTGGAAATATGTCGATGGCGTGATCCATTTTTTCCATACCGATTCGCGTAATTTCCAAATCAGCGCGATTCCAGGCGACTCCACTTTCACCGCCAGCGTTACCAGCGGCGCCAGTTCCACGGGCGGCGTTTCGGGCGGCGGCAGCGGTGGCGGCGGAGGCGCCAGCAGCGGAGGCAGCGTGGTCTCGGCAAACAACTCTCAAAATACCGGGGTAGCGTCGAAGTTGTCGGTCTATACCGGTATCGAAAGCGCCATCAAGGTGATGCTCTCGCCGTATGGCAAAGTGCTGGCGTCTCCTGCGACGGGCGCTATCACCGTGGTGGATACGCCTGATTCTCTCGATCGCATTGCGACTTACATTGAGGGGGAAAACAAGGCGCTGGCGCGGCAGATCGCGATCAACGTTACGGTGCTGTCGGTCAGCCTGTTGGATACCGATGAATATGGCATCAACTGGAATGTGGTTTACAACAGCTTGAACCGGAAATTCGGCATCACCAACAGTTTCGCTCCGGTCAGCAGCAGCGTGGTTGGTTTTACCGCCGGCATTCTTGGCAGCTCCAAATTCTCGGGCACCACAGCGCTGATCAATGCTTTGTCCGAGCAAGGCAAGGTGCGGCAGAAAACCACGGCTTCGGTAGTGACCTTGAACAACCAGCCGGTGCCGGTGCAAGTGGCCAGGCAGACGTCTTACCTGCAGTCTTCGCAAACCTCCATCGTAGCCCAGGTTGGCACCACTACCACATTGATCCCGGGCGTGGTGACAGCAGGTTTCAACATGAGCATCTTGCCGCATATCCTTACCAACGGCACCGTGATGCTGCAGTTCTCTACCGATATCTCGACCTTGCGCACCATACGCCAGATCGAAAGCAACGGCAGCAAGATCCAGATGCCCGAGGTCGATACCCGCAATTTCCTGCAACGGGTATCGATGAAGTCGAACGAAACCTTGGTCATCAGCGGTTTTGAACAAGCCGATGAGAATGTCGATTATCGCGGCGTCGGTACGCCCAAGAATATTCTCTTCGGCGGCGGCATGAACGCCAGCGCCACCAAGGAAGTGATCGTGGTGCTGATCACGCCTGTTGCGATGTCCGGTTCTTAGTCGGGCGGACCGAGTCATGGCGATCTACATCACACAGCTAGAGAAACATAAATTCGTCTGCGGGCTGTTCTGGCAATCGCTGTCGCGGCCGCGGGATCTGGCAAAGGAAGCGGCCGATCTGGCCAAGAAGATCGATTCCGATCTGATGGTCATCCGCATGGACCATTCGACGGCGCAGGCCGGATTCGCGCAAACCAAGGACGGCGCGCGCGGCATATTGTATTCGCTGGGGGCGGTGGTTTCAAAGACCTTGGCCCTGGAAGGCGCGTTTTACGACGGCGAGCAACAACCGGTGCACAACTGGCTCGGGGCATTCAAGCTGGCGGACGGAAAATGGGCTTATTTTGCCGTGCGCGACGCCAATTTCCTGCCGAACGGCGATTTCGCCGGCAGCAAGGAAGAGGTGCTGGAACGACTGCATGGCGACTATGCGCTGGGCGGCTGGAACGTAGTGATCGGCGACGCCGAACTGGCAGAGCAGGGTTTTCACAATTTCAATGCAAGAGATATCGAAAGCCTGATCCCGCATAAAAAAGACGGCAGCATCCGTATCCATAAATGGTGGAGGCTGCGCCAGATCAATCGCAATCTGTCGTGGCTGCCGATGGCAATCGGCGCCGGCGTCATCGTGCTGGTTGCTGTCTCCGCATTGATGGGCTGGCAATATTACCAACGTAAAAAGCAAGAGCGCGAGAATGAAATTGCGATGGCGGCGGCGCGTCAGAAAATGCTGCTTGAAGTGTCCGCCGTGGCGCGCCCGTGGTCGAACAGAGCCGCACCGCCGGCACTGGTGCGGACCTGCCTGCATCAGTTTTCGCATATCACCGCCGGCGGCTGGCAACTCGAATCCTACAGCTGCACACCTGAGCAGCTGGCGTATGCCTGGATCAGGACCAATTCCACCATCGCCCTGTTGCGTGAGCAGGTGCCGGACGCCGTGATCGACCCTGGCGGCGATAAGGCAAGTTACAGCAAACGGCTGCCGCTGGCGCCAGGGGTGAATGAAACCCTGATCGACAATCAGCGCTTGCTGGAACCCATCATGTCGCGTTTGCAGGCGTTGAGCGTGCCGCTCCGTATCGTCAAGATCGAGCCGCCCAAGCCTGCCGAAAATACTGGCGGCTGGCGGCCGGAATGGCAATCGTATTCATTCTCCCTGAACACACACGGCGTCGGGCCGGCGGAGATTGCAGCAGTGCTTAACCGGCCCGGGGTGCGTATCGACAAACTCACTTATCGCGGTTCGGAATGGTCAATGGAGGGAACGATTTATGCAAAATAAACTGAAAATGCTGGCGGCTGTTTCTGCGCTGATGCTGGCAGGGATCGCCAGTGCCGAGAGCACCTCGGAGAGCCTGACACGTATCGACGCCGAGACCTTGGTGCTGAAAGCGCGCGAACGGCAGCTCGAAGTGCAAGTCAATATCGTCAACAAGCAGAACGAAATCCTGGCCCGTCAAACCATGGCCAGCGTCATCTCGGCGCCGCCGGTAGTGGGTGATCCGGTGATTCGCGCGATCGAGGGCATCGGCAAGACGATGTTTGCGACGCTGCAAATGAACGACGGCAGCATTGTCGATGTGCAGAGCGGCGATATCCTGGCTAACGGTATGAAGATCCTGTCGATACGCTCCAGTGAAGTGATTGCGCAATCAAAGAACAGCCAGCGCATCCGTCTGGCGTCCTATGCGCCGCCGGCGCCAGGATTCAATCCGAGTTATCCGGGCGCCAACCTGCCGCAGCCGGCGCTCCAGCCCCAGCCTGCTGGCCAGGCGAGAGGATCGGCAAGATGAATCTGCGCATAGCGAAGCCGTCTGAAAACGCCCGTGCCCAGGTCGGGATAGCGGCATTGAACGATTTTAGCGAATTGGCCAGCGTCGGCGTACTCAGTAACAGTGGTGCGTTCGAAGCCGGCGCCGAGGAAAAAAAACTGCTGTGCCTGCTCGGTGACGGCCGGCTGCTGATCGCCGCGGGCCAGAATCTGAATCCGCACGTGCTGTCTTATCAAGGCCGCCTGGAAAAGATGCACAGGCCTTTCCGAGTGGTCTACACCAATATCGAGGTGATACGCCGCATCAATCAAAACGCGTTTTCAATGCTGGCCGACCGTCATCAGGAACACTCGATGATGCAGGTCACCGCCAAGGACATGCTGAATAAAGCTTGCAGCGCCCGGGCTTCGGATATTCATCTGCGGGTTAAAAAAAATTGCACTGAAATTTATTTTCGGATTCATAACGACCTGGTGCCGGTTGGCGGCCAGACGCGCGAGTACGGCGAACGTTTGCTGGCGACCTTGTACGGCGCCATGACTTCGGTTTCGGATAGTTCGTACAAACCGACCGAACGGCAGGACGCCAGCATCGCCGACCGCGACAAGCTGCCGCCGGGATTATACGGGGTGCGGATTGCCACCGTGCCGACCAACGAGGGCAGCGTGATGGTGTTGCGTCTGCTGTACAACGACGCCGGCGACAATATCGATTTGCGGCCCCTGGGATTTTCCGAGGAGCACGCCATCGCGTTGCAGCAACTCAAAGAACAGCCGATCGGAATGAATATCATCAGCGGCCCCACCGGTTCGGGAAAATCGACATCGCTGCAACGCATTTTATGCGGTGAAATCATCGAAGCCGAAGGCAAGATGCACGTGTTGACCATCGAGGATCCGGTCGAATATCCGATCGAAGGCGCGGTCCAGACATCGGTCACCAACGCCGGTACCGAAGAAGACCGTTCGCGCTTGTTTGCGGCCGCCATTTCCAACGCCATGCGGCTCGATCCGGACACCATCATGATTGGTGAAATGCGCGACCGCGCCTCGGCCCAAAATGCCTTGCGCGCATCGATGACCGGGCATCAGGTATGGACCACCGTGCACGCCAACAGCGCATTGGCGATCGTCGACCGTTTGCTCGATCTCGGCTTGCCGGTCAGCCTGGTGGCCGATCACACCGTCATCACCGGCCTGATCAGTCAGCGCCTGGTCAAATTATTATGCCCGCATTGCAAGATTCCATTGGCTGAGCATCAGCAGGAGCTGTCACCGGCGGCGCTGGGGCGCGTCAGGCAAGCCGTCTCGCGTAACCTGGAGGACGTCTATATCACCGGCGCCGGTTGCGAAAAATGTTCGCATCACGGCACGGTAGGGCGAACGGTGATCGCTGAAATCATCATTCCCGACGACCAGTTTTTCAGATATGTGCGGCTTGGCGAAAAGACTAAGGCGCTGGCTTACTGGCTCCAGGAATTGGGCGGCAAGACGATTCTCGATCATGCCATCGAAAAGGTGGCGGCTGGTTTGATCGATCCGCGCATGGCGGAAAAAGTGGTGGGCCATCTTACGATCGGCGCCACCCAGCATGCGCCGCATCTGCACGTGGTGGAGGCCGGCAGTGTTCTTTGACATCAATCGCTGGTGGGCCAGAACCCAGTTCTCGGATACGGCCCGGTTGCGGCTCTATCGCAAGGTGGCGAAAATGCTGTCCAACGGCTTGCCGCTGCTGAAGATACTGGAAGAGTTGCGCGACCGCGCTTCGCTGCAGGGACGCAAACCTAATGAACCGCTGGCAATCGTGCTCGATGATTGCCGGCGCATGGTGCAGAACGGCCGCCTGCTGTCAGAAGGGCTGGAGTGGTGGGTGCCGAAAACGGAACAGATGATCATCATGGCGGGCGAGCAGGCGGGGCGCCTGGAGACTACCTTGCTGGCGGTGGTCAATGTGGTGCAGGCTGGCAAAAAAATCAATTCGGTGATTGTTGGCGGGATTGCCTATCCGGTGGCGATTTTCTTTTTGATCGCGGTCTACATTTATCTGTTCGGCACCCGGGTTATTCCGCAATTCACACGCATGATCGATCCTTCCGGCTGGCATGGCGCTGCGAAGTCGCTCTACCTGATGTCGCTATGGGTACAGAACTGGATGCTGTATGCGATCTTTGCGGCGCTGGCTATCGGCGTCGCGGTGTTTGCATCGATGCCGCGCTGGCGCGGCAATGTCAGGGTCTTCTTCGATGGTTGTCCGCCCTATTCGATTTATCGGCTGATCGTCGGCAGCGGCTTTCTGATGGCGTTTGCGGCCCTGCAATCGGCCGGGGTCACGGTTGAGAAATCCCTGGTGCGCCTGTCTGCCATGGCCGACCCCTGGCTGCGCGAACGGCTGGACGGCGCTTTGCTGGGGGTGCGCTCCGGCTTGAATTGCGGCGAGGCATTGCGCAATGCGGGTTATGGATTTCCATCGAAAGAGGTGATCGACGACCTGTGTGTGTACGCGGAATACAAGGGCTTTGCCGATGCGCTGAAATTGCTGGCGGACGAATGGATGGAGCAAGGAGTAGAGGTGATATCGCTCCGGATGAAAGTGTTGAACGGTTTTGCCATTGTCACGCTGGCGATCGTGATTGGCTGGCTGGTGACGGGATTTTTCGGCATTCAGCAGGAAATCGCAGCGGTGACCCGTAGTGTCCATTGAACTATCACATTGACTTGAGGGATTGATCATGAAAAACACATGCATTTTCGATTTGAAACACACCGCCCTGAGCGCGGCCGACCGCGTTTCGCGGCAACGCGGAGCCTCACTGCTGGAAGGCATCGCCTACCTGGGCATCGCCGCCATCGTGGTGCTGGGCGCGGTATCGCTGCTGACCGGCGCCTTCGGCAGCGCGAAATCGAATCAAGCCACGGAAGAAGTGGTAGCGATCCGCACCGGCATCAGGAAACTGTATATCGGTCAAACCTATCCTGCCGCCATGCTGCCTAGCCTGATCACTTCCAACGCCATTCCCAATACGCTCGCCAGAGGCGCTGGCGGCACCACCTTGAGTAACAGTTGGGGGGGCGCTGTCACTGCCGCTGGAACCGGCGGCGCATTTTCCATTACATACAATGCGGTGCCGCAGGATGTCTGCATCAACATGATCAGCGGCGCCAGCGGCTGGACCCAGATCGACCAGGCCGGAGCAAACGCGATCACCAGCTTTCCGGCCACGGTTGCCGGCGCTACGGCGCTTTGCAGTGTGGTTGGCGCGACCGGTAATGCGGTGACGTTTACCGCGTCTTGATTGTCGCGTCTTAATTGCCGGCCATGACGGATTGCAGCTGGCGCAGCCGGAGCAAGACAGAAGCAAGACACAAACAACGCAAAAGCAGAGGAGCGGGAAATGTGGAATATGCTGGTATTGACGGCCATGATCTCTCTGGTGGGGGTATACACCATCAGGAATTTCGAGACCTTCGCCGCTACCGATGCGGGCGTCGCCATGAGCATTGCAGACAGCATGGCGCTGTATCGGGAAGCGGTCGCCGATTATTTCACCCAGAACGATGTGCTTGATACCAGCGTCAGTTTTTCTGCTTTGAAATCGTCCCACATGCTGCCGGCATGGTCGGCCTTGTACCAGCAGAGCGCGGCGCCGATCTGGAATAACTACCGCGATGCGACAGGGGTTATCTACATCTACGCGTCCTCGCTGCCGCCAGTCAATATCGCGGCGGCAATCGCCATGAAGTCCCAGAATTCGGTGTTGAACGGGGTCTATCAGAGCGGCGTCGCGACCTTGCAATCGCCGGTCTTCGGCGACACCAGGATACCGGTGACGGCCCTGAACGGAAAGTCGGTTCCGGATGGCGCGCCGGTGTGGATCGCGATGCCAAAATGAAAGTGTCCGGCGTGACGATGCCCGGCGTGAAAGTGTCCAGCGTGAAAACATCCAGCGTGAAGAAATCCAATATGAAAAGAGCCTGCACAAAGAAGCCGCAAAGCGGTATCGCCTTGCTCGAATTGATGGGGGCGCTGGCGGTTGGCTCGATCATCATGGTCGGCTTGTCGGCGATGATGGACACCTCCCTGGAAGACACCAAAGGAGGGCAGGCGGCTTATTATCAATCGCAGATCGTCAATGCGGCGAACAAATACATCAGCGCTAACTGGCAAACGCTGCAGACCCGTACGCCCAGCGCGGCTACTGTAATCGCCATCAGCGTCGCCGATCTGAAAGCCGGGCAGTTCCTGTCGAACAGCATCGCCAGCGCTAATGTCTACGGACAGACGCCATGCGTGCTGCTGCGGCAGCCGGATCCTGCCGCCCATCCGGGGCAATTCGACGCCTTGATTGCGACTACCGGCGGACAAAAAATTTCTGACCGCGACCTTGCCGCGATCGCCATGAACGCCGGCCAGGGCAGCGGTTATATCAGCGCGGCCGATCCGGCCACGGCCAAAGGCGCTTCCTGGAGCATGGACACCAGCCCTTACCGCTCGGTCGCATGCAGCGGCGCAGCGGCGCTGGCCGGCACTGCCGCCGACGGCGGGCATCTGGTTTCCAATCTTTTTTACAATAGCGCCGGTCAATTGTCGACCGATTTTCTTTACCGTAACGCGGTGCCAGGCCGGCCCGAACTTAACCGCATGTATACGCCGCTGCGCATGGCCAGCGCGGCGCTGGTGAATCTCGGATCTTCGTGCCTGAATCAAGCCGGCGTGGCGGAAGCGGGCATGGCGGTCGACAATTCGACCAGAAGCTTGCTCACCTGCGGCAGCAACGGCGTCTGGACCTTTCCTTCGCAATGGAAGGAGCCGGTCGCCAGTTATGGCAACCTGCCTTTTGCCGGTAGTAACGATGGCGACGTCCGCATGGTGACCGGCCTTAATCGTGCCTTTACCTACAACGGCGGCAGCTGGGTGGCGCTGGCGGTGGACCAGAACGATAACCTGAGCGTGCCGGGCACCGTCAGCACCGCAAATTTGATTGCATCGCAGTCCATCGATTCGCAGGGTACCATCCATGCCAGCGGGACTATCAATTCGGACAGCGACATCGGCGCCGGCCGCGATATGAGCGCCGGCCGTGACATTAGCGCCAGCCGCGACATCACAGCAAATCGTGACGTAACCGCGGTGAGTCATGTGTACGGACGGGCAGTTGAGGCATCTGGCTGGATGGATTCGCCCTCCATATCACTCTCCCGCATCATGAGTCCGGGCGACGCTTGCCATTTTTGGGATATCGATGCCAACGGCAGACGTTTCATCAACACGCCGATGGGTACGATTGCGATGGACTCGCAGCATACACCCCTGATTTGTTATGCCGATAAAGAGATGAGGTATGCCAATGCCACTTTCAGTCCCTGATCCGCAATTACGGCGCATGGCGCGTATTTCGATGAGTATCAGGTGCGGTCTGCTGGCTGCCGGCCTGCTCATGTTTCACCACAACGCCCGCGCCTGCTGGGCGGAAGTCGCCGCATGGTATGGCGTCAATCCGCAGCTGCTGTACGCAATTGCCAAGACCGAATCGAGCCTCAATCCGAACGCCATGAATCGCAATAAAAACGGTTCTTACGACATCGGCCTGATGCAGATAAACAGCAGCTGGTTGCCAACCTTGCGCAAATACGGCATTGATGAACAGCGGCTGAAAGATCCCTGCACCAATCTTCAGGTCGGCGCCTGGATCCTGTCGCAAAACATGCAGCGCATGGGCGTGACCTGGGAAGCCGTTGGCGCCTACAATGCGCGTGATCCCGGCCTGCGCATCAAGTATGCGAAAAAAGTGTATAAGAACATCCCGCCCGCCATGCTGGCGCAGTCGAACCAATAACTCATCCGGCTAAGGCGGCGCTCGGCAATGTTTCATTGGCGGCGCACAATTCCAGGCGATAGCCTTGGCTATACGCGGTGCGGATCATGACAATCGGCTGATCTCCGATCTGCAGTTTTTTGCGCAGCTTGTAGACATGCTGTTCTATGGTTCTGCCGGCAATTTCACTATCGGCGCTCCAGATGACGGCGCCGATCGTCTCGCGCGAAATATATACGCCGGGTGAAGAAAAGAACAGCCAGGCCATGCCGAATTCGCGCGGCGTCAATCCGATAGGGGCGCCGCGATAGCTGAATGTCACCGTATCCCGGTTAAGGGAGAAGCCGGCGAATTCGATAGCGCGCCGTACATTGGGAGGGGAGCAGCGGCGCAGCAAGGCATTGATGCGCGCGATCAGTTCAACCGGCTCAAACGGCCTGACCAGGAAATCGTCGGCGCCGCTATCGAGCGCCAGCGCCACCAGATCCGCGTTACGCACCGTGGAAAGGATCAAGGTCGGTGTACGCTCGCCACTGCGGAAATTGAGCCAGGAAAGAATGCTGTCGTTATCTTTCGATGCCAGCGCCATATCGATCAGGATCAAATCGAAACTACGCCGGCGCAAGCTGCGCAATAACACTGTTTCTGAAGGGAAGTGGTGGGATTCAAAACCGGCGCGCACAAGTGCGGCCCGGACTTGGTCGAAAACCGCAGCATTGCGGATATAACATGCAATATTCATGGATTAAATAATCAACTTTCTGTCATGGCGGCAGGAGTCGCTTGCATCCGGGCCGCGCTGTTGCGGCCCGGGCGACCAACCACTCCCGTCGCGTTAGCATTCTTGAATATTCATGACCGCTCAGCGATGCCGGGTAAGCGGATCCGCTTATCTGAGCGCTGGCAGGGAAGATCACAATCATCGCGCCGCTACATCAAGTGCTTCAAGTGCTTCTCTGGCCGACCTAGTTCCTGAAAACCGCTGTCGTCACAGAACGGCATGGATCAAGTGCCGGACGGCGAAATATTCTGCAACAAGAAACCACGCTTTGCAGCGCCGATCTGAATCACCTCACGCAATCGTCGCATTCATGAGAAGCGAAGAAGATAGCATGTCTCCGCGTTTGAGCCAGCTGTTGTTTCTACTGGTTTTGAAGAGAACCATTAGTGCGCGCGCTAGCTTACAAGCTGCTTACATTCGCTCTGACTTTCCCGAATCGGCTGCATCATTGCGGGCAACTGCTGCCGCTTGCGGCGCATATCTGTGCAGCAGTGAAGCGGGGCGCCGAAAAACGCAGCTTAATTCGACGCCGGACGGAACCATGCAAATCCTGTTGTTACCTATTGCCTATATAAATGCTTCGTCGATGAGAGGAAAACCTTGCATGTCCAGAGCGCTGATCAATCGTCCTCTCTTTGCTGAGCACAAAGCCGTCTGCCGGCACGGTAAATTTTCCGCAAGCGCCATTCCCATGCAGTCCACTCGACAGATCCCTATGGGAGCATGAACGAGGCTGGCGCTTGTTTTTTATTCGCAGTTTTTTTCGCAGTCTTTTTCATTAATCAATAAAGGTTTTCCCGAAAACAGTCGCAGCCATCGAGTGCTGCCAGCTTTCGTCGATGACTGCAGGGTTGTTCGGTTCGCCGCCACTGTTTCAGACAACGGGAAATCATTTTAGAAATTTATCCACTACCAAAAAGCTATGCCATGAAGATTCCATTCACTAATCATGCGGTCGTAGGGCACAGGCCCGGAGTCGGAACTAGCGATGGCGAGCCGCCTGCTCTGGTCCGGCGCCAATCCATGACCGATAAAGTTGTAGATTTTCTGCCTTTCAAGATTAAGAATCATGGAGGAAACACTATGGCGAGCAATCTGCGCACGCAATGGGCTTCCAGTTCTTCGTTGAGGGCGGAAAGTCAGCCATCGCATCAGGCGGCGGTGTCAGATGCGAACGCGCTGGCAGCCAGTAGTTCAATCTCTGCGATCCATGTAAGCACAGAGGGTGAACAAAATATGCAGCTGGCGGAGGAGGCGCTTAGTTACGTCAAGAGCACGCTCTACGATAAAGAAAAAGGATCGCTTAAGTCGTTCAATAAAAGGAGTCTGAAAAAAGATCCTGGACAAGAACAGGCAAGGCTGCAACACGCTAGTGCGGCGTTGGGGCAAATTGGAAATCTTGATCTGAATAATACGCAGGAATATTCGCGCGGCGTTTGGAACGGAAAGGGCCATAACTGTACGGCGCTGGCACAGGCGTCTGAAGACTGGATCGCCTGGAAGAACCCGTCGGCGCCCGTTGCCAAACTCTGGTTTGGCACAGACCATGCCGCTACGGTGATAGGAGAAGTCCCTCCCCACTTGATAGGGGCGGATATGAAGAAGTGGCCCGAGCATGTGGCGATTTGCGATCCCTGGTTGAATCTCGCCTGTCCCGCCAGAGAGTATCCAGACAAATTTACCGCGAAGATGGCGAAATGGGCGCGCGATGAAAAAGAAATTCTAGCTGGCCAGACCTGGATAAAACCGCAAGATGAGAATTGGATCGGGTTAATCGACCGTCCGAAAAATCTGCTTCAACGCAGCAATGCTGGTACAGGTCCGGTAAGTTACAACTATGTGCCGCCAACCGCCGTCGCATCCGGCGAATCGTAATCTGTTTTTATAAAGTGCAAATGAAGCGGACGGAGCCCTCGCGGCTCCGTTTCCCCAATGCTCTGCTGCTAGCCGTACTTCATCACCGCTAATCAGCTCCCCTCATGGTTCAAAAACAGGGAACAATTTTTAGTTCTCATGTGACAATTTTTTGCTGTCGATCGACCTATATTTGCCCCACCTGGGGCTATGGAGAGCGCAATTACGCTACAAACAGATGGCACGAATATTGCCGAAAGGAAATTTTCGCCCATCAAGAAAGTGTGTAATGCGTTTTTTCGCTCTCTCATCCATGCGCCGCTCGGCGACAGCTGCCGCTGCCTTGTCACTGCTCCTGTCTGCTTGCGGCGATGGCGGTTCCAATAACTCCAGCTCATCGACCACGTCCGGTTCCGTGGCCGCTGGCGGAAATTCTGAAAATCCCGGCGCAGCAACGACACCGCTTGTTCCCAATCAGGGCGCGCCAGCCACTCCATCCCAGCCTGTTGTAAGTGGTTCGCTTGCACTAAACAGCGTGGAGCTGGCGCAAACACATGTGGTGCCGCCAACCGGCCGCACCATGCAAACCGCGAATGGCAACAGCCGCACTTTAAACCTGCTGGCTAACCGGGCGGCGTTGCTGATGGTGGAGCCGGCCAGCGCAGGCGGCGCGATGCAGGTCGAAGTCGTCAGCAGCAGCCTCGGCAGCCTGACTCTGAATACCCCCGACAAATTGCCGGCTACCGACAATGGCATGCCCAGTTACTCCTCCAGCAAATACAGCGTGCTGCTGCCGAAGGAATGGATACAACCGGGGGTTACGTTGAAGATCACACGTGGCAGCGAAGTCGCTACGGTGCCGCTGACCGTGACCGGCGGCGTCAACCTGGAAGTGAAAACCGTGCCGGCCTTTTTCTTCGGCGCCACGCGTGTCATGGCCGCCGCCGAAAAATTGGAAATGGATGCCGGCATAGCCGCCGACTACGCACAGGAAATCCCCGCTGCATCGGTGCAAGGAGTCAATCTTGGCGACCTGTCGTTCAGCGACTTCGTGGTGGCGCCCACCGGCACCGCAGCGGCTCAGGCATATGCTTCCTTCGCCGCCGCCAGGGCCGGGTCTGGCGGCGACGGTTATGTACTGATGGGGCAGATGCTGCAAGTCCTGCCCGAATTGCGCAGCGTGACGGCGAACAATGACGGCAATCTGAATGTCGCCTACTGGATGCCGATGGTGCTGGAAGACCCGCTTAGCGGCAAGCTTATCGGCATGGGTGGCGGGCTGACTAGTGTCGGCGCCACTAATGCAGATGGCGATTCCGATAATTATGGCGGCATTTTCGTGCATGAGATGGGCCACGGTTTCGGCATGTTGCATGCGGGCGATATGTATAACAGCGGCAGCTATCCCTACCCGGGCGGCAGCTTGTCCGGATCGAGCTGGGGTTATGACGCAATCCGCAATCAATTGTTGTCACCGGTATTGCCTGCCTTGCCTTGCAAAACCAGCGGCCGCCAGCTGGACCCTGCAGGACGCTGCTATCGCCAGGATCCGATGCAAGGCGGCTCCGGCGATCACGCGAGCGGCTATCGCTGGAGCATGTTTGCCGACTACAGCAGTGCGCTGATACAGGGCTGGATGAACAGCCGTATCGTTTATGATCCGGCCGCGGGCAGCGCTGCAAGCCAATTCACCAGCTGGTCCGCAAGCCAGGGCGCCTACGTCGACGCCAGTTCCAAAGTAAGCCAGCTGCAACGCGACATGCAAGGCAAGCAGCAGGTCGTCACCGTGCTGGGCAACATTTCCAAGACCGATGGCACGCTGAATCGTCTGGCGGTAAGCAGCACAGGCCAGGGAAATCTGCCCCGTACCTTCGATCCGGCCAGCCAGTCCGACTGGGATCAGATGAAATTGAAATATGCGAATTACTGTCAAAGCACCGGCTGCGACTACACCTTGCGCGCCACGTTTGCCGATGGCACGACACAAAATGTGCTGCTGCCCAAGGGCTACCATCAGAGCAACAGCAATACCGCCAACCCGAATGCAGACGATCCGCTTAACGGCGCCAGCTTCAAACGTTTCGCCGTCAATTTCAGCGCGGCAAAAAGCTTGAAGCGGCTGGATTTGTATGTGACGGAATTTGGCGCCAAGCCGACGTTTACCGCGATCAATTCCAGCAGCCTGGTAAGTCCTATCGCCAGCTGGGTCGCGCCTTGATCATTCCAGGCGCATGTGACGGGGCGGGCAGGCCGTAGCCTGCGACGGCTTACCCTGCTGTCAGAACTTGTGACGCATGCCAAACACCAGGGCGCGCGGATCGGCGCCTGGATTGGCTGCGGCGACTTCGCTGCCATTCGCCGAGCCTACGCCAAAATTCGCTTTCGCATCGTTATTGACGCGCGAGTAGCCGGTGTACAAGGTAGTCCGCTTGGACAGGTCATAGTCATACACCAGGCCATAACTGCGTGAATTGGCGTTGGCGGCGCTTTTGTTTTTCAGGCTACCGTAACTGAAATTGACTCTGCCGCCGCCCAGTGGAACATCCAGCGCCACCGACCAGAAATCGTAGTTGGGAATCGCCACACTGCTGAAATCGTTGCGTACCGTTTCCAGCACCAGATACGGTTTCATGAAAGAAAAATCATAGGACACAGCCGCCGCCAGATTCTTGGTCAGGTTATCCGGAACCGAAGGCGTCTTTTTCTTGGAGGCGTAGCTGAGTGCGGCAGACAAGGGGCCATTGTCGTAATTGGCCTGGATGTTGAACAGGTTGCCGTAGGACTGGCTGACGTTCGGCACCGTTGTATTTTCGCCGAATGCGTAGAACAGCGACAGCGTGACGCCGGCGAACACTGGCGAGACATACTTGATCGAATTGTCCAGCCGCACATCTTCGAGCGCCGGCACGTAGGCGGCGGCCGCGTCGCCGAAACCGACCGCGTGTGTGCTGAATTTAGTGTGCATCGAATGCAGCGGTTCATATTGACGCCCCAGCGTGACGGCGCCTGCGCTAGAACTCAGGCCGACAAAAGCCTGGCGGCCGAACAACAAGCCGCTCTGGGCGAAGGAGCCATTGTCGACGTTGAAACCGTTTTCAAGCGTGAACAAGGCTCTCAAGCCGCCGCCGAGATCTTCGGTTCCGGTAAACCCGATCCGGCTCTGGCTCAGGTTGCCGCTTTGCACGCGGTTCAATTTATCTTTGCCGTTGTTGGCGAACTCGATGGAGGCGTCGACAATACCGTAGATAGTGACGTTGCTGCTCTGCGCGTGCGCTGCGCTGGCGACGGTAGCCAGAGCAGACAAGATAACAAGTGATTTCTTCATAAATATGTCTCCAGATATTTTTATAGTCAGGTGCTGCGGCAATGCTTCACGAATTGACGGGCATGCTGCGTCCCGCCAATCAATCGGCTTAAAAAGGGGCAATACCGGGCCTTAGCGAAGCGTGATCTTCGCCGCCAGGGGTTTCATGGTGGTAAAGGAAGCCGGCTTATCTCATTGCAGCCATTCGCGAATGAAAAGGCGCGGCTCCGTGAAGCGGGTCAGTGGGTCATCTGCCGGCCATGCTGAGCTGCCCGTGCGATCTCAAATGGAGATGCTTGAACAACAGCGCGGCGGCGGCAACGAAAGCCGGCAGCGCCAGCAGGCTGAAAATGGCGCTCAGGCTCCAGCCGAATTGCAGCAGCTGGCCGCCAATCGTTGCGCCCAGAATGCCACCGAGACGGCCGATGCCGAGCATCCAGGCGACGCCGGTAGCGCGGCCCCGGGTTGGATAAAAACCGGCAGCCAGCGCCGGCATCGAAGATTGCGCGCCGTTCATGCACAAGCCGGCAATGAACATCAAGCCGCCGAGCAGCACGGCGTCGCCGGTGCCGCGGCCGATGGCGTACACAAAAATCCCGGTCAGCACATAGGTAATCGCAATCGCCTTATGCGCGCTCATGCGATCCATCAGCCAGCCGACTGCCAAGGTGCCGATCACGCCGCCCAAGGGAAACAGGGCGGTGATGGTGCTGGCCTGCGACAATGAAAACCCGGCGTTCTTGATGAGTGTCGGCATCCAGCTGGTCAGCAGATAAAAAATCAGCAAGCCCATGAAATAAGTCAGCCACAACATCAGTGTGCCAAACCGGTAGCGCGCCGAAAAAATTACCGCCAGCGCAGTTTTTCCCGCCAGGGCAACCAGTTCGGGAACGGTAAAGCGCACCTCCGTGCTAATCGAGCCGGGAGCAATCCGGTTCAATACCTCGGCGATTTTTTTATCCGGCCAGCGCCGCACCACCATGAAACGTGGCGATTCCGGCAATTGGATCAACAGCAACGCCAGCAGCAGCGGCAAGCAGCCGCCGACGAGGAACATGCTGTGCCAGCCGTAACGCGGAATCATCCAGGCCGCAACAAAACCGCCCAGCGCAGAACCCAGGGTGAAGCCGCAAAACATGGTATTGACGATCATCGAGCGCTTGCGTTGCGGGGCGTATTCCGACATCAGCGTGACCGCATTCGGCATCGCCGCGCCCAATCCGAGGCCGGTCAGGAAACGCAAGGCAGTGAGGATCTGGATCGAGCCGGCGAAGGCAGACATCAGCGTCCAGAAACCGAACAGCAAGACCGACGCCAGCAGCACTTTTTTGCGGCCGATGCGGTCCGCCAGCGGCCCTGCCAGCAGCGCGCCGATCGCCAATCCGACCAGTGCAGCGCTCAGCACCGGCACCAGGGCCGCCTTTTCGACGCCCCATTCCTGGCTCAAGGCGGGCGCCAGGAAGCCGATGATTGCGGTGTCGAAACCGTCAATCGCGATGATCAGGAAACACAGCCCCAGGATCAGCCATTGATAGAGAGAAAACGGTTTGTCGTCGATGAATTGCTGTACATCGACGGTGGGTTTGGCCGTCATGCTGGGCTCCCGCTGCACGGCTGGAACAGCGCGGGGTTGCGATCAATATGAAAAACGGCATGAAAGATAAGGACGGCACGCGGCCGCCGCGAACGGATGGTGCTAGGCATTGGATTGTCTCCTGGTTTTATATTTTTATAGTTAAGTCACCAAAGCACGGGCGAGCGTTCTTTGGTGTTGTGCGCAAATCTTTGCATGCTTCCGGTTTGCTGAATACTAGGGCTTGCACTAGCCCGTATCAAGACGCTGATGTCGTGCAGTAAGCGGTTATCGCACGTATTGTGCGATAACCGCCCAAATGGACATGGTTTTCAACATTGCAGATTGATTCTATTTTCTGAAAAACACATTCAGGCTGTCGTCAAAATTGCATGCCGACGTAGTTTTCCGCCAAGGCTGTGGCGGCGGCGCGTGAAGCCACCACATATTCCAGTTCAGCCCGCTGCAACTGCTGCTGGAACGGCGATGCATCCGAAAAATTGTGCAGCATGCTGGTCATCCACCAGGAGAAATGCTCGGCGCGCCAGACCCGTTTGAGCGCCGTTTCGGTATAGCTGGCCAGCAAGTCCTGCTGGCCCTTTTTATAGAATTGCTCAAAGCCACGCGCCAGCAGGCGCACGTCCGAGACGGCAAGATTCAAGCCTTTGGCGCCGGTAGGCGGCACGATATGGGCGGCGTCGCCAGCCAGGAACAGCCGTCCGTATTGCATCGGCGTAGAGACAAAACTGCGCATGCCGATGATGTTTTTCTGGAATATTTTTCCTTCTTTCAGCGCCCAGCCATCCTCACACGTCAGGCGCGTATTTAGTTCCGACCAGATGCGGTCATCGGACCAGTTATTCACATCGTCCTTGGGATCGCACTGGAAATACAGGCGCTGCACCGTCGGCGAACGGGTGCTGACCAGGGCGAAGCCGCGTTGATGCTGGGCGTAGATCAATTCATCCGAAGAAGGCGGCGCCTCGACCAGAATGCCAAACCAGCCGAATGGATAGTTGCGCTGGAAATCCTGGCGCGGATTCTCGGGGATGCAGGGCCGCGAAATGCCATGAAAGCCATCGCAGCCAATCACGAAATCGGCCTGCAACACAGCCGGTTCACCCAGATGCGTATAACGCACTGAGGGCGCCGTGCTCTGGAGATCGTGCAGGCTGACATCGCTCACTTCGAATAGGATTTTTCCGTCAGCGGCCAGGCGTGCGGCAACCAGGTCCTTGATCACTTCATGCTGCGCATAAACAGTAATCGAGCGTCCGGTAAGTTCAGTCAGATTGATGCGATGACGGCGGCCGCCGAAAGCCAGTTCAATACCGTGATGCACTACACCCTCACGCTGCATCCTGGCGCCGACGCCGCTCTGGTTCAAGATATCCATCGTGCCCTGTTCCAGCACGCCGGCGCGGATAGTGGCCTCGATCTCGGCGCGGCTGCGACTTTCCAGCAGGACAGATTCGATACCGTTCAGATGCAGCAGGTGCGATAGCAAAAGACCTGCCGGCCCGGCGCCGACGATAGCTACTTGGGTTTTGATTGTGTGCATTTGTCTTCTCCATTTTTAATGATGTTTGTATATCCCCGGTGGCTATAGATGCTAGTCCAGACGGCTTCAGTAAAAAATGGATGAAACGCAGAATAACTTGTACTATTTTGACAGTCACTTGTTTCAGGAAACACTCCATGAGCGCTCGGCATGCAATCAAGAAAGTCAACAAAAAAGCGATAAAACGAGAGATCCCGCAATTTGCCTTATATGGAGAAAACACGGCGCCAGAGAACGCCGAATTTGTCCATATCGAGTTGATAGAAACACGCAGCCGGCTGCACGACTGGCATATTCAAAGCCACACGCATCGCGGCTTGTTTCAGATCCTCTTTCTGTTCGGCGGCCATGTCCGCGCCGAGATCGACTCCGGACTTTGGGAATGCGAGGGGCCGGTGGCGCTCACCATCCACCCATCGGTAGTGCATGGTTTCGATTTCTCAAAGGAAGCACAAGGTTTTGTCTTGACGGTCGACCAGAGTTTGCTGTTTGGCGACAAACCTGGCGTTGATGCAGCCTTGTTTTCAACTATTTTCGTCGAGCCGCTGGCGATAGATCTGACTGCCGTCGATGAAAGCCGGCAACGCATCGAAGCCTTGCTAAAACAATTGCTGACCGAATCGTCCTGGCCGCGCGCCGGGCATACCCTGATGTTGGAATGGCTGGCGCGCAGCGTATTGCTGCTGCTGGTGCGCCTGCATTCCGATCAGCGCTCGGCGGACCGCACCGGCCGTCACGATTTCGAATTGTTCAGCCGCTTTCGGGTGTTGGTGGAAGAACATTACAACGAGCAATGGCAGGTCGGCCGTTTTGCGCAACAGCTGCGTGTCACCGAAAGCCGCCTGAACCGCCTATGCATCAGGCTCACCGGCAAATCGGCATTCGACATGATGCAACATCGGTTGATGCTGGAAGCCAGGCGCAAACTGACTTACCTGCCATCCGCAGTAGCCAGCATTGCCTACGAGCTTGGCTTTCAGGATCCGGCTTATTTCAGCCGTACCTTTAAGCGGCATACGGGCTTGACGCCTAAGGAATTCCGTCAGCAGACGACGTCTGAAGGAAATGAGTTCTAGAATGAACTCCGCGAGCGCGTCTGCGCTAATATGATTGTCTGCATTCAACGGCGCTGCCAGTCCACTGCGGGGGCGCTCATACGCTTTGCTATCACGTGATTAATCAAACCAGGAGATAAACATGGCTAACATCAGAGAAGTAGTAATTGTCGGCGCCGCCCGTACCGCGATTGGCGCATATGGCGGCGCATTGAAGGATTTCGCGCCAGGCGAGCTGGGCGCGATTGCGGTCAAGGAAGCATTTGCGCGCGCCAAGGTCGAGCCAAACCAAGCCGGTCAGATCATATTCGGCAACGTCATCCACACCGAAGCGCGCGACATGTACGTGTCACGCGTGGTCGGCCTGAATGCCGGCATGGGCAAGGATTCCACGGCGCTGACGCTTAACCGCTTGTGCGGCTCGGGCCTGCAAGCCATCATCACTGCCGCCAACGCCATCCAGCTGGAGGAGACCGATATTGCAGTCGGCGGCGGCGTCGAAAGCATGAGCCGTTCGCTGTACGCTACGCAAGCCGCTCGCTTTGGCGCGCGCATGGGCGATATCAAGATGATCGACATGATGGTCGGCGCTTTGTCCGACCCTTTCGGCGCCGGCCACATGGGCATCACTGCTGAAAACGTGGCGGAGAAGTACGGCATCTCGCGTGAAGAGCAGGACGCCTTTGCGTTGGAAAGCCAGAGACGTGCGACTGCGGCCATCGCCGCCGGTCACTTCAAATCGCAAATCGTGCCGGTTGAAATCAAGACGCGCAAAGGCGTTGCACTGTTCGACACCGACGAATATCCGAAAGCCGACGCCAGCATGGAATCGCTGGCTAAGCTGAAACCGGCGTTCAAGAAAGAGGGCGGCACGGTTACGGCCGGTAATTCCTCCGGCATCAACGACGGTGCGGCAGCTTGCGTCTTGATGGCGGCTGATGCAGCGGCGCGCGCCGGTTTGACGCCATTGGCGCGGGTGGTTTCTTACGGCGTGGCCGGGGTTGATCCGACGATCATGGGAACCGGTCCGATTCCGGCGGTGCAGCTGGCCTTGAAGCGCGCCGGTCTCAGTCTTGACGATTTGGATGTGATCGAATCCAACGAGGCTTTCGCTGCGCAGTCGCTGGGTGTCTGCAAAGGCCTGGGCCTTGATCCGGCGCGGACCAATGTCAACGGCGGCGCCATTGCGCTCGGCCATCCGCTGGGGGCGAGCGGCGCCATCATCGCCATCAAATGCCTGTATGAGTTGATACGCACTAATAAACGCTATGGCTTGATCACCATGTGCATTGGTGGCGGTCAAGGCATTGCCATGATCATCGAGCGTATTTGAAGGCGAATCACCCTTTCCAGGTGCGTTGCAATCCGGTGTCGGCGTGAATCCAGCCGCCATTTTTCCCAGGGCGGTAATAGAAGCCGACTCCGCCTTGGCGGAAGCTGCGGATCAAGCCACCCAGCACGTCGGCATCCAGTTGCGTGAGGCGGATGTCGGCTGCGCGGCCTTCCAGGTGCAATGATTTGCGCGCCGCCGGCACCCCGGTTTCGATCAGGTGCTGATTGGTTGAGGCGGTACGGAATCCTGACAGGATTTCCAGCGGCTGGACAATCCCGTAGCGCGCAATAAAAGCCTGGGTGCCCCACAAGGTTTCAAGCAGCTTGGGGTCTATCGGCGCGGTTTGCTTACCCTGGACATCGCGCAGCAGATGGCATAGCTGCTGATAGGCGGACTCTTGAACTTCCCCATCTTTCCAATATAGAAGTTTCGCTCGCTCACCGCTGGCGGGGCGTGTCACCTCGATCACGCGCGGCTTGAGCCAGAATTCCAGGTCGACCAGTTGCGCGTCAAAGATGTCTGGCGGCGGATCCATTGCCGGCAGGGTGTCAGAAGGAGTGGCGGATGCTTCCTTGGCGAAAGCTGTCGGAGCTGCAAACGGGAGCTGGCTGGAAAAGAGTCCGGAGGCGGTCAGGAACAAACTCTTTTGTAGGAATTTTCGGCGCGATGGCATGGCGGTCCAAGTGTAATGGGATGCGCAATTTTATCGCACCGCCCCCGGCTTGAGTAGCCGCCGGGGGCTTTGCCGCTGCTTGATCCGGCTTATATTCGGCTTATATTCGGCTTATATTCGGCTTATATTCGGCTTATATCGGGCTTATATCGGGCTTATATCGGGCTTATCGGGCTTATCCGAAATTCAGCCGCGCTGCGGAATCGTCAGACCCTTGGCCACTGCCGGCCGCGCAAGAAATGCAGCGAGAGCCCGCGTGACATGCGGGAAATCGGCGATGCCCACCAGATCGCCAGCCTCGTAGAAGCCGATCAGGTTGCGTACCCACGGGAAGGTGGCGATGTCGGCGATGGTGTAGGTGTCTCCCATGATCCATTGACGTTGCGCAAGCCGTTGGTTGAGCACCGCCAGCAAGCGCTTCGATTCCGCCACATAGCGGTCGCGCGGGCGCTTGTCTTCGTAATCCTTGCCAGCGAATTTATTGAAGAATCCAAGCTGGCCGAACATCGGTCCGATGCCGCCCATCTGGAACATCAGCCACTGGATCGTTTCATATCGTCCAGCGCGATCCTGCGGCATGAAGCGCTCGCTTTTGTCCGCCAGATAAATCAGGATCGCGCCGGATTCAAACAGCGGCAGCGGTTTGCCATCGGGGCCATTGGGATCGATGATGGCCGGGATCTTGTTATTCGGATTGAGCGAGAGGAACTCCGGCGAGGTCTGGTCGTTGCTGTCGAAACTGACCAGATGCGGTTCGTAAGGCAGGCCGGTTTCTTCCAGCATGATCGAAACCTTGACGCCATTGGGAGTCGGCAGGGAATACAGCTGGATCCGTTCGGGATGGCGGGCGGGCCATTTCCTGGTGATGGGGAAAAGGGAAAGATCGGTCATCAAAGCTCCTGTGTGTCGGTCTGTCTGGAAATTTTCCAGGTGCGGAAAAAACACCCAGTCTAAAGCAAGCCGGGCAAGCATGCTTTGAGCGTGGCCGCTGCATTCAAATTTGCGAAAAGTGTTTTCCACATAACGCATATAGATATGTAAAACTGTCAGTTTGTATTGCCACCCGTCTACTATATTCTCGATCCCCATTAAAGAGCGACACAGTTCTTTACAAAAGAATATATGCGAAGGAATGGCCATACATGTTGAGATTTAAAAACCTGCCGGCGCAGACTGCGCTGTCTGTATTGATTGCTTATGCAATCCCGAATTTTCATCAACTAACTTATGCCCAGGCCGCAGAAGACAACGCGGCAGCCAGCGACACTAAAGCGGTCGTAGTCACCGGTTCGCGGATTCCCCGCGCCAGCAAGGAAGGGCCAACCAGCGTCACGGTGATCACCGGCGAGGATATCGAAAAGCAGGGCTATCGCAACGTGTTCGAGGCCCTTAGTGCGCAGACCCAGAATACCGGCATGACCCAGGGCGCCGACTACGGCAACACCTTCACGCCCGCGGCGAACACCATCAGCTTGCGCGGCCTCGGCCCGAATCACACGCTGATCCTGCTCAACGGCAGGCGGATTGCCGACTATCCGGTGGCCTATGAAGGCTCAGTCAATTTCGTCAACCTGGCGAATATCCCGTCGGCGCTGGTGGAGCGGATTGAGATATTGAACAGCGGCGCCTCGGCGGTGTATGGATCGGACGCGATTGCCGGCGTGGTCAACATCATTACTAAAAAGAAGGTCAGCGGTTTCGACCTCAACATCAAGGCCGGCGGCAGCCAGGACGGCGGTGGCGCCAACCAGCGGATCCAATTCACCGGCGGCGGCAGCAGCGGCGATTTGAGCGGAGTGTTTGGCATAGAACTGAGCCGGACCCAGCCGATCTGGGCCCGCCAGCGCGATTTCATGTCATCGGTTTCATCCGACGGCACGGCGCCGACTGCGGTATTTTCGCGGCTCAATGTCGACCGCAATAAATACATCGATCCGGGCGCAGATACTTGTGGTCAGCTCGGCGACCTGTTCTATGACAGCGTGGTTAGGACGCAGGTGAAAAAAGGCGTGTATTGCGGCAGCGGCAAGGCGCGCCCCGCCTACTGGACCATCATGACCCAGAACGAGAGCGAAAATCTGTTCGGCAGCTTGCGTTATCAACTGAGCAGCAAGACCGAATTGTTCAGCGATCTGATGCTGGGATTTAATTCTACGGAAAATAATACGCGCGGCCCAAACTGGACCTCCGAGGCCGCCAACGGCAGTTATTTCTATAATCAAAATAGCGGCGTCAACGAGAGCTGGGCACGCCGAATTTCGCCCGAAGAAATCGGCGGAGCGACGCGTTACAACAGCAAATGGCATGACGTCGCGGCTAATCTGACGGTAGGCATACGCGGTGATATCCCATCGACCAGCAGCTGGAATTATGAGACGGCTTACAATATCTCCGCCTATACCAGCCGCAGAACCACGCCTTTGCTGCTGAAGAATGTCGATAGCTTTTTCCTCGGTCCGCGGCTTGGCTATGATGCCGACGGTATCGCCATCTACGCACCGGATCCGAAAAAACTGTACCAGCCTCTGACGCCGGATCAGTTCAACTCCATCACCGGCGAAGCGACCAGCCGCAATAAATCCTGGACCCAGACCTTGAGCCTGAGCGCTAACGGCGAACTGTTTAATTTGCCGGCCGGGCCGGTGCGTCTGGCGGCGGTGACTGAATTCGGCAGCCAGGGTTTCAGCAACACCCCGGATCCGCAATATAACCAAGGCGTATTCTTCAACCAGGCAGCGGCCGAAGGCGCCAGCGGTTCGCGCAAGCGCTACGCCCTGGGCGCGGAATTGAATATCCCGATCGTCAAGCAATTGACCGCCACCGTCGCCGGCCGTTACGACGAGTACAGCTTTGCCGGCCGCAACGACGGCAAATTCACCTATAACACCGGGCTCGAATTCCGTCCTGCCAAGACCTTGCTGTTGCGGGGTAACTATGCAACCAGTTTCCGCGCACCTGACATGAACTACATCTATTCGACCACCACCCGCGGCTACTATGCTGCGACCACCGATTATTACCGCTGCCAGCAGGCAGGGCAGGCTTTGGCCGGCTGTGAGTTCAATAATTATTCGCCGGGCGCGAACTATATCCAGACCGGCAGCAAGGATCTGAAAGCCGAAAACGGCAAGTCCTGGAGTTATGGCGTGGTGTGGTCGCCCAGTTCCAATTTTGATATATCGGCCGATTTCTGGCGGATCCAGATCGACAACCTGGTCACCAATCTCGACCCCGATATCATTTTGCACAATGAAGCCAATTGCCGCGCCGGCCAGCTCGACATCAATTCGCCGACCTGCGTCGATGCGCTGGCGCGGGTGCAGCGCAACCCGGCCAATGCGCCGCTCAATCCGAACGCCATCCAGGAAATCCTGGTGAATCCGATCAATGCCGCGCAAGAGCGTACTAGCGGTCTCGATGTCAGCGGCAAGTGGCGCGTCAAGGCAGGCGACGTTGGCGATTTCCTGCTGAAGGCGAATTACACCAAGGTGCTCAGCCATCACTACCGGCAGTTTGCCAGCGATCCGGATCAGGATCTGTTGAATGCGCTGACCAATCCGGACTGGGGTTCCAAGGTCAACGCCAGCGTGACCTGGTTGCGCGACAAGTGGACCAGCACGGTGCAAGTCACGCGCTACGGCAGCTTGCCCAGCTCCGATCAGACCCGCCGCATCTCGCCCTTTGCGTTGGTTAACCTGAGCGCCAGTTATCAGATCAATCCACGGGCATCGGTGGCGCTGATCGTTAATAATGTGTTCAATTCGGTGAAGCAAGACAATACCGCCGGTTGGCCGTATTATCCTGTGGGTAACTACAATCCCTATGGCCGTCAGGGATGGCTGGAATTCAATTATCACTTTGGTTCGTAGAAGATATTTTCATTGCCGCAGCTGGATTTAGCCCGCTATTAGGCCGCTGCGGCTTCAACCGTTCATATGGATGCAAGATGAAAATTTTATCCGCTGTCGCCGTCATGACTGCTACGTTGGCCACGGTGACGTGCGCCGCTGTGCCTGCCGACGCCAAGCCCGCAGCCGCCGCAGCGACCACGGCGGCCGAGGGTATCAACTGGTATGACGGCGATGTCGACGCCGCCTTCGCCTTTGCCAAAGCGCATAACAAGCCCCTGTTCCTGTATTGGGGCGCGAGTTGGTGTCCGCCTTGCAATCAAGTCAAGGCCACCATCTTTAACCGGCAAGGATTTATCGAGCGTTCGCGTTTTTTTGTGCCGGTGCATATCGACGGCGATAGTGCCGGTGCGCAAAAACTCGGCGAACGTTTCAAGGTGCGCGGCTATCCGACCATGATCTTGTTCAAGCCGGACGGCACTGAAATCACCCGTCTGCCAGGCGAGGTCGACGCCGACCGTTATCTGCAGACGCTGACGCTCGGCATCAGCGCCAACCGCCCGGTCAAGCAGACTTTGCAGGCAGCGCTAGCCGGCGCCAGGCTGACGGCCGACGAATGGCGTTTGCTGGCGTACTACTCATGGGATACCGATGAACAGCAACTGGTCGGCAGCAAGGAATTGCCGTCTGCGTTGAAACGCCTGGCGGCAGCTGCTCCAGCCGGCGATAGCGCTAATCGCCTGGCCTTGAGCGCGCTGGTGGCGGCCGCTGCGGCCAAGGCGGGCGCTGCTGTCGACCAGACGGCAGCGGCGGCGCAACTGACGAAAGCGGTGACGGATGTGCATACCGCGCGCGAGAACATGGATATCTTGACCAACTATCCGGCGGACCTGGTGCAACTTGCGACCTTGCCGAAATCGCCGGCCCGCGCCAAGCTGATTGCGGCCTGGAATCTCGCCATGCAGCGTTTATCCGGCGACCGCACTTTATCCAAGACCGATCGCTTGTCGGCGCTGGCGGCGCAGGTAGCGCTAGCGCGTATCGATACTCCGGACGGTGCGCTGGCGCCGGCCTTGATTAAAGACGTGCGGCTAAGAGTGGCGCAAGCGGACAGTGCCACTACCGATGCCTATGAGCGGCAGTCGGTGATCAATGCCGGCGCGCATGCCTTGAGCGACGCCGGTTTGCTGGACGATTCGGATAGCTTGCTTAAGGCCGAGCTGAAGCGCTCGCATGCGCCTTACTATTTCATGCTCAGCCTGGCTTCGAACGCCAAGAAGCGCGGCGATAAAACCGTCGCCATCAACTGGTACGAGCAAGCCTATCAGGCGGCGCAAGGGCCGGCGACGCGCTTGCAATGGGGCGTGGCGTATTTGTCCGGCTTGCTGGAGCTGACGCCGCAAGACGAAGGGCGCATAGAAAAGGTCGCGCATACCCTGTTGCAAGAACTGGGCAGTACTCAGAATGCATTTTACGAACGTAACCGTGCGGCGCTGGAGCGGCTCGGGAAAAAGCTCAACGCCTGGAATGGCGACGGCAAGCATCAGGCGGTGCTGGGGCGTTTGCGGCAACAACGCGATACGGTGTGCGGCAAGCTGCCGGCGGCAGATGCGCAGCGCGCGACTTGCCAAGGCTGGTTGAGTCCGACGCAGGTTTAATATCGGTTCGGCCAGAAGGGGGGCGCTCTAAAAACGGCAGCAATTCCGGTAAATCGGTTACGCTAGCGTGGCCGCAGTTTTCCCTTCCACCTGACCGGACTTGCCGACCATGATCATCGTTCACCATCTCAACAATTCCCGTTCGCAGCGCGTGCTGTGGCTGCTCGAAGAACTGGGGCTGGCATATGAGATCAAGCCCTATCAGCGCGATCCAAAAACCATGCTGGCGCCGGCTGCGCTGAAGGCGGTTCATCCCCTGGGAAAATCGCCGGTGATCACGGACGGCGATAACACGATTGCAGAATCCGGCGCGATTATCGAATACCTGCTGCAGCAATACGGCGGCGGGCGCCTGATACCGGCGGCGGACAGCAAGGATCGCCTGCGCTATACCTATTGGCTGCATTACGCCGAAGGCTCGGCCATGCCGCCCTTGCTGATGAAGCTGATTTTCGGACGCCTGGCGCTGCCGCCTATGCCAGCTATTTTGCGGCCGCTGGCGCGAGCGATTGCGAACGGCGTGCAACGCAACTATATCGGTCCGCAACTCAAGACGCATCTGGATTTCATGGAAGGCGAGCTGGGTAAATCGACCTGGTTTGCCGGTGACGAGTTCAGCGCCGCCGATATCCAGATGAGCTTCCCGCTGGAAGCCTCGCAATCGCGCGGCGGCCTGGACGCCAGCCGGCCGCGCCTGTTTGCTTTTCTACAGCGTATTCATGCGCGGCCTGCCTATCAGCGCGCGATTGAAAAGGGCGGCAAATACGATTTGCTGAAGTAGCTGTGCTTGCCGCAGCTTTCGGCTCCCACTCGCGCGCCAATCCCAGTAGAATTGAGCTGTAAGGTCCGGATAAAAATGTCCGGACCATGACGCCAGCGCGTCTGGCGTCCCGCTATGTGCCAAAACTGCTACGGAGATTCAATGTTCCCGACTGAGCAATTCACCGACCCCCATGCCGCCGTCGCCCGCGTGCATGAAATCTATGCGCACAACACCGCCTTGCTGCGTGAAGCTTTCAAGCGCTTTTCGAGCGGTGAAGATTTGCCGGAACGGGTGCGCGCCTGCTACCCGTTTGTGCGCGTCACGACAGAATTCAATACCCGCGCCGACACCCGTCAGTCCTTCGGTTTTGTGTCCGGCCCCGGCGTCTATGAAACTACGCTGACCAGGCCGGAGCTGTACACCAATTATCTGGTCAGCCAGTTCAAGCTGTTGCGCGATAACCATGACGTGCCGCTCGAAATCGGCGTCAGCGAGATGCCGATCCCGGTGCACTTTGCCTTCCCAGAAGGCATCCATGTCGAGGGCAATCTCGATCCCGATCATCTGCGGACTCTGCCGGATGTATTCGACCTGCCGAACCTGGCGACCATGGACGACCGCATCGTCAACGGCACTCTAGAAGAGCTGCCGGGCGATCCCCATCCGCTATCCTTGTTTACTGCGCCGCGCGTCGATTATTCGCTGCACCGGCTGAAGCACTACACGGCGACCTCGCCCGATCGTTTCCAGCGCTATGTTTTGTTTACCAACTACGCGTTCTACGTCGACGAATTCATCCGCATGGGGCGCGAGTTGATGCAAGCCAGCAGCGATCCGGAGCAGCGCGAATATCGCCAGCAATACACGGCTTTTGTCGAGCCGGGCGATCTGACCACCTGGAACGCCAACCTCGACGATCTGCCAGCCGACCGCGCACTCACCGGGATTGCGCCGGCGCGCCAGCCGCAGATGCCTGCCTATCATTTGCAACGCGCCGACGGTTCCGGCATCACGCTGATCAATATCGGCGTTGGCCCGTCGAACGCCAAAACCATTACCGACCATGTTGCTGTATTGCGCCCGCATGGCTGGATCATGCTGGGCCATTGCGCCGGTTTGTCGACTTCGCAACGGATGGGCGACTACGTTCTGGCGCATGCTTATGTGCGCGACGATCACGTGCTGGATGACGACCTGCCGCTGTGGGTGCCGGTGCCGGCGCTGGCCGAGGTGCAACTGGCTTTGCAGGATGCGGTGGCGGCGATTACCCAGCTGGAAGGTTATGAACTGAAACGCATCATGCGCACCGGCACGGTGGCGTCGATCGACGATCGCAACTGGGAGCTGCGCGATCATCGCAAGCCTTTGCTGCGCTTCAATCAGAGCCGGGCGATTGCGCTGGATATGGAAAGCGCGACGGTGGCCGCCAACGGTTTCCGTTTCCGCGTCCCTTACGGCACTCTGCTGTGCGTTTCGGACAAACCGCTGCACGGCGAAATCAAATTGCCCGGCATGGCCAATCGTTTTTACGAACAGCGCGTCAACCAGCATCTGAAGATCGGCATCAAGGCGCTGGAACTGCTGCGCAACCAGGGCGTCGAGCAACTGCACAGCCGCAAGCTGCGCAGCTTCAGCGAGCCGGCCTTCCGTTGAGTGTTTTTCTATGGCCACCGTCATCAAGCACAGAAACATCAGGATCGTGACGCTGGCTGCCGGCGAGGCTATCGCCGAATTTTGCAAGGCCGGCGATATCGCCCTGGTCCAGGATGACGCCGGCTGGTGGACCCACTTTGTTGGCGAGAACGGCGCAGTCGATAGCTACGATGCGCCGTTCGCTAGTTACAACAAGGCATTGTGGACGGCCAAGGCGGCCGCTGAATTTGCTGCCGAGTAGCGCTCTTGTCTGTCTTCTCCGCGAACGCGGGAATCCATTTCCATCCTGTTTTTCTCTAAGCCTGTTGATTGCCTGCGGCTTGCAGCTCGGTCACCAGCGTTGCCAGCAATTGCGCTGCGGGCATCGGACGCGACATTGCCACGCCTTGGCCGGCCCATAGCGACATGAATTCCGGCCGGCCAAGCTTGGTGGCAGTCTGGCGGATTTCACCGCTCAGCGCATTTTGAACCGGATAAGCCGGCACTGCGCTTTCATGCGGCCGCATCTGTTCCATGAAGGAATTGACGATACCGCGTGCATATCTACCCGAAAAGCTGCGGGTCAGGCGCGTGCTGTCGTCTGTCGCACTTGCCAGCTGTTCTCGCCAGGCTGGCGCTATCCCCGATTCCGGGCTGGCCAGGAAAGCTGTACCAAGTTGCGCCGCCTGCGCACCCAACAGCATGGCGGCAGCGATGCCACGGCCATCCATGATGCCGCCGGCGGCGATCAGCGGCACTTTGGTTGCCGCCGCCACTTGTGGAATCAGCGTCATCAAGCCGATGCAGGATTGCTCGATATCGCCGAGAAAGGTCGCCCGGTGGCCGCCGGCTTCGCCACCCTGTATACAGATGAAATCCGCGCCGGCTTGTTCCCAGGCGCGTGCTTCGGCAACGTTGGTGACAGTGCCGATGACCTTGCAGCCTTTGTGCTGGAACTGCGCCACTGTATCGGCATCGAGTATGCCAAAGGTGAAACTGACAACTGGCGGCGCCGCTTCCAGCAAAGCGGCCAGCTGGTCTTTGAAATTTTCACTGAATTTCTGCGGAGTTATCGCCGGGCCGAGGCCGAGCGCAGTGCGGAACGGCAGTAACAGGGCTTGTGCTGCATCGAGTTCGGCGGCGCTCGGCTGGATCGGATCGAGAATGAATAAATTGACGTTGAACGGCTGCGAGGTCAGGCCGCGGATTTTTTTCACGGCTTCAATGATTGCCGCCGGCGACAGCAGGGCGGCGGCAAATGAACCCAGGCCGCCGGCATTGCTGACCGCAGTCACCAGCTCAATCGGCGAGGCGCCATTCATCGGACCTTGCACGATCGGATAACGGATACCGAGCGCGGCCGCAAATGCCGCCGGGCTCCTGTTGGTGTCAGACATGCTGATGCTCCTGATAGATGAGTGGGGGAGGGGAGGCTGCTGGCAGCCGGTATTGCCCATGCTACCTTGACAGTATCATTCTGAAAAATGAATAATAAAAATGTTATCCATCTTTATATGAGATGAATTATGGATTTGTTATCTCTCGAAATTTTTCGCACCGTAGTCCGCGAAGGCGGCATTACCCGCGCTGCCGAGCAATTGCACCGGGTGCAGTCGAATGTGACAACCCGCATACGGCAGCTGGAAGCATCTCTGGGCGTACCCCTGTTTTCACGCGATCACAAGCGTTTGGTGCTGACGCCGGCCGGCGAGACCTTGCTCGGCTACGCTGAACGTCTCTTGAATCTGGCAGGCGAAGCACGCGAGGCGGTGCAACCCGCGATCCCACAGGGACGCTTGCGCATCGGCTCCATGGAAAGCACCGCCGCCAGCCGTTTGCCGTTGCCGCTGGCGCGTTTCCACCAGGAGTGGCCAGCAGTACAACTAGAACTCAGCACCGCCCCCACCCAGCAACTGATCGACCGGGTCCGGGCATTTACCCTGGATGCAGCCCTGGTCGCCGGCCCGCTGGATGATCCGCTGTTCGACATGTTGCCCTTGTATCCAGAGGAGCTGGTAGTAATAGCCGCACGCAGCCACCCGCCGATCCACAGCCCCGACGATGTGCAAAGCCGCACCCTGATCGCCTTCGAAAACGGTTGCGCCTACCGCCGCCACGCCGAAAACTGGCTAGCCTCCGGCAGCGTCGCCGGCCGCCGGCCGGACCGGATCCTGGAACTCGGCTCATACCACGCCATGCTAGCCTGCGTCGCCGCCGGCGCCGGCATCGCCCTGGCCCCCAGATCCGTGCTCGAATTGCACAACTGCAGCCAAAGCCTAGCCATGTACCCCATCGGCCCCCAAGGCAAAATCACCACCTACCTGATCCGCCGCCACGACTACAGCTCCCCAGCTCTCGACGCCCTGAGCCAGATCCTGAAAACCGCCAATCAACCACATTAATTGGGGTCAGCATTAATTGGGGTCAGAGTCGAATTAATCGGTAAAATAAGCGCATCACCAACCTGCCTCCTTTCCCTATGGCCCGCTTGCCTCGACTCGTCATTCCCAACCAGCCGCACCACCTGATTCAGCGTGGCGTCGATCGCCAGGCAATTTTCCGTGAGACGGAAGATTATGTGAATTTTCTTGGTCGTTTACGCGATGCTGCCAAGCAATTCAAAGTGGCCATTCATGCCTACGTGTTGATGAGCAATCATGTGCATTTGCTGGCAACCCCCTCCGATGCCGAAGGTTTGGCAAAGATGATGCAATGGGTGGGGCGCTACTACGTGCCTTATTTCAATCAGAAATATGGGCGAGTCGGGACTTTGTGGCAGGGACGCTACAGGGCGACGGCGATCGATTCAGAGCCATATTTTATGTTGTGCAGCTGCTACATCGATCAGAATCCGGTGCGCGCAGGGATTGTTGCGAATCCAGGTGAGTACCAGTGGTCGAGTTATTTGCACCATGTTGGGGCCAAGCCGGATCCGCTGGTAGTGGATCACGCCCTGTATTGGGCTTTGGGCAATACCCCATTCGATCGCGAAGCTGCGTATAAGCAAATGGCAGAGCAAGCGCTTACCCCCGCTCAAGCGGGCCAGCTGATGGAGGCGACCAACAAAGGCTGGCCGCTGGGCTCGGAAAAATTCAAATCAAATCTTGAGAAGCAGGGCAATCAAAGAGTCCGTCCGGCTAGGCGGGGGCGTCCTTTTAAGGTGTTGCCTGAAGCGGCTGATCCTTCAGCAAAGCACAAATAAAAAAATGGCCAGCGGGAAAACAAAAGCATCAAATGCACTAAATTGACTCTGACCCCATTTAATTTTGGTGCAAAAATTAACTAGATTAATTTGACTCTGACCCCATTTATTGTGATTGAAGTCTGGAACTGTCTGCACTATTCTTAATGTCCTTACTCTCAAAGTGGTGGAGCAACGTTATGCATGCGCAAGGTTTATACGATCCGGCTAATGAACATGATGCCTGTGGCGTCGGTTTTATTGCTCATATCAAAGGCAAGAAGAGCCACTCGGTGATTGAGCAGGGTTTGCTGATCCTGAAGAATCTGGACCATCGGGGTGCGGTCGGGGCGGATAAGCTGATGGGTGACGGCGCCGGGATCCTGATCCAGGTGCCGGATCAGTTCTATCGCGAAGAAATGGCGAAGCTGGGCGTGACCTTGCCGCCGCCGGGCGAATTTGGCGTCGGCATGGTGTTCCTGCCGAAAGAAAACGCTTCGCGCATCGCTTGCGAACAGGAAATCGAACGTGCGGTGCTGGCGGAAGGCCAGGTGGTGTTGGGCTGGCGCGATGTGCCGGTGGATATCGAGATGCCGATGTCGCCGACTGTGCGCGACAAGGAACCGGTGATTCGCCAGATCTTTATCGGCCGCGGCCCGGACATCATGGTGACCGATGCGCTGGAGCGCAAGTTGTACGTGATCCGTAAATCGTCAGGCCACGCGATCCAGGCGTTGAACCTGCTGCACGGCAAGGAATTCTTCGTGCCGTCGATGTCGGCGCGCACCGTGGTCTACAAGGGCTTGCTGCTGGCCGATCAGGTCGGCGTCTACTATAAAGACTTGCAAGACCCGCGCTGTCTGTCGGCGCTGGCGCTGGTGCACCAGCGTTTCTCCACCAATACCTTTCCTGAATGGCCGCTGGCCCACCCGTATCGCCTGCTGGCGCACAACGGCGAAATCAACACGGTCAAGGGCAATTTCAACTGGATGCGCGCGCGCGAAGGCGTGATGAAGTCGCACGTGCTGGGCGACGATTTGCACAAATTGTTTCCGCTGATTTATGAAGGCCAGTCCGACACCGCCTGTTTCGACAACGCGCTCGAACTGTTGCTGATGGCCGGTTATCCGATTGCGCAAGCGATGATGATGATGATCCCGGAAGCGTGGGAAAACCACACAACCATGGATGACAACCGCCGCGCTTTCTACGAATATCACGCCGCCATGATGGAGCCGTGGGACGGCCCGGCAGCGATGGCGTTTACCGACGGCCGTCATATCGGCGGCACGCTGGATCGCAACGGCTTGCGTCCGGCGCGTTATATCGTCACCGACGATGACTTCGTGGTGATGGCTTCGGAATCCGGCGTCTTGCCGATCCCGGAATCCAAGATCATCCAGAAATGGCGTCTGCAGCCGGGCAAGATGTTCTTGATCGACCTCGACGCCGGCCGCATCATCGACGATAAGGAATTGAAAGACACTTTCGCCAACGCCAAGCCGTACAAGCAATGGATTGAATCGGTGCGGGTCAAGCTGGACGAACTGAAATCGGAACCTTCCGAATCGGGTTCGACCATCCCGCTGCTGGACCGCCAGCAACTGTTCGGTTACACCCAGGAAGACATCAAGTTCCTGATGTCGCCGATGGCGGCCGCCGCTGAAGAAGCGATCGGCTCGATGGGCAACGATTCGCCGCTGGCGGTCATGTCGAGCAAGAACAAGACGCTGTATCACTACTTCAAGCAACTGTTCGCGCAAGTCACCAACCCGCCTATCGATCCGATTCGCGAAGCGATGGTGATGTCGCTAGTGTCCTTCATCGGACCCAAGCCGAACATGCTGGACACCAATAACATCAACCCGCCGATGCGCCTGGAAGTCTCGCAGCCGATCCTGAACTACGACGATATCGCCAAGCTGCGCAATATCGGCGCCCATACCGGCGGCAAGTTCAAATCGTACGAATTGAATATCTGCTATCCGGTGGCGTGGGGCAAGGAAGGCATCGAAGCGCGTTTGGCGTCGTTGTGCGCCAAGGCGGTCGATGCGGTCAAATCCGGTCACAACATCCTGATCGTGTCGGACCGCAAGGTCGACGCCGAGCAGGTGGCGATCCCGGCATTGCTGGCCACTTCCGCGATCCACCAGCATCTGGTGAGCAAGGGGCTGCGCACCTCAACCGGTCTGGTAGTCGAAACCGGTTCGGCGCGCGAGACCCATCACTTTGCGCTGTTGGCCGGTTACGGTGCCGAAGCCATCCATCCATACCTGGCGATGGATACCCTGACCGAACTGGCGCATGGCTTGCCGGGCGCGTTGTCGCCAGAAAAAGCCATCTACAATTTCCAGAAAGCGATCGGCAAGGGCTTGCTGAAGGTCATGTCGAAGATGGGCATCTCGACCTATATGTCGTATTGCGGTGCGCAGATTTTCGAAGCGATCGGCCTCAACAAGAGCATGACCCAGAAGTATTTCAAGGGCACTGCATCGAATGTTGAAGGCATCGGCGTATTTGAAGTGGCGGAAGAAGCCTTGCGCCTGCATCGCGCTGCCTTCAGCGACGATCCGGTGTTGGCCAACGCACTCGACGCCGGCGGCGAATATGCATTCCGTATCCGCGGCGAAGAGCATATGTGGACCCCGGATGCGATTGCCAAATTGCAGCATTCGACCCGCGCCAACAATTTCAACAGCTATAAAGAGTACGCCCAGCTGATCAACGATCAGTCCAAGCGTCACATGACTTTGCGCGGTTTGTTTGAATTCAAGATCGATCCAAGCAAGGCGATCGCGCTGGATGAAGTCGAATCGGCCAAGGAAATCGTCAAGCGTTTTGCTACCGGCGCCATGTCGCTCGGTTCGATTTCGACCGAAGCGCATGCCACGCTGGCAGTGGCGATGAACCGTATCGGCGGCAAGTCCAACACTGGCGAAGGCGGCGAGGACGAGAACCGCTATCGCCAGGAACTGAAGGGCATCCCGATCAAGCAAGGCGAAACCCTGGCGTCGGTGATCGGCAAGGATCGGATCGAAGTCGATATTCCTTTGCTGGCCGGCGATTCGCTGCGTTCGCGCATCAAGCAGGTGGCGTCCGGCCGTTTCGGCGTGACTGCCGAATACCTGATTTCTGCCGACCAGATCCAGATCAAAATGGCGCAGGGCGCGAAGCCGGGCGAAGGCGGCCAGTTGCCAGGACATAAGGTATCCGAGTACATCGCCAAGCTGCGTTTCTCGGTGCCGGGTGTCGGCCTGATTTCGCCGCCGCCGCACCATGACATTTATTCGATCGAAGATCTGGCGCAGCTGATTCACGATTTGAAAAACGTCAATCCACGTGCCTCGATTTCGGTCAAGCTGGTATCTGAAGTGGGTGTCGGCACCGTGGCTGCGGGTGTTGCCAAAGCCAAGTCGGACCACGTGGTGATCGCAGGCCATGACGGCGGTACCGGCGCTTCGCCGCTGTCGTCGATCAAGCATGCCGGAACCCCTTGGGAACTGGGCCTGGCGGAAACCCAGCAAACGCTGGTGTTGAACGGTTTGCGGAATCGTATCCGGGTCCAGGCCGATGGCCAGATGAAGACCGGTCGCGACGTTGTGATTGGCGCTTTGCTGGGCGCCGATGAATTCGGTTTCGCCACCGCGCCGCTGGTGGTCGAAGGCTGCATCATGATGCGCAAATGCCATCTGAACACTTGCCCGGTAGGCGTTGCCACGCAAGATCCGGTGCTGCGCGCCAAGTTCTCTGGCAAGCCGGAGCATGTGGTCAACTTCTTCTTCTTCATCGCTGAAGAAGTGCGGCAGATCATGGCGCAACTGGGCATCCGCAGTTTCAATGAACTGATCGGCCGCGCCGACCTGCTCGACAAATCGCGGGCGATCACGCACTGGAAGGCGCAGGGCCTGGATTTCAGCCGCATCTTCTATCAACCGGCACTGCCTGAAGGCGGCGTGTATTACCACACCGAAGAACAGGATCACGGCCTGGATCGGGCGCTCGATCACAAATTGATTGCGCAAGCCAAAGCCGCGCTGGATAAGGGTGAGCGCGTTTCGTTCATTTCGCCGATCAAGAATCTGAACCGTACCGTCGGCGCCATGCTGTCAGGCGAAGTGGCGAAAAAATACGGTCACGAGGGTCTGCCCGACGACACCATCCACATTCAGTTGCAAGGGACGGCGGGCCAGTCGGCCGGCGCGTTCCTGGCGCACGGCGTGACGCTGGATCTGGTTGGCGAGGGCAATGACTATGTCGGCAAGGGTTTGTCGGGCGGCCGCATTATCGTGCGTCCGAATACCGAGTTCCGCGGCCGTGCAGTCGACAACATCATCGCCGGCAACACGGTGCTGTACGGCGCGATTGCCGGTGAAGCTTTCCTCAACGGCGTCGCCGGCGAGCGCTTCGCAGTGCGTAATTCTGGCGCGATCGCAGTGGTGGAAGGCACCGGCGATCATGGCTGCGAATACATGACCGGCGGCACGGTGGTGGTGCTGGGCGAAACGGGGCGCAACTTTGGCGCCGGCATGTCTGGCGGCCTGGCTTATGTCTACGATCCGGACGGCACATTTGCGGCGCAATGCAATATGGCGATGGTGGCGCTGGAGCCGGTGTTGAGCCAGGGCGAGCAGGAAGCCACGATCGACAAAGCGATCTGGCACAGTACCGTGCGCGGCGGCGAAGTACAGGCTGACGAGGCGATCCTGAAGGGCTTGATCGAACGCCACTTCAAGTACACCGGCAGCACGCGTGCCCGCAACTTGCTGGACAACTGGGTTGCCTCGCGCGGTAAATTTGTCAAAGTGTTCCCGACTGAATACAAGCGGGCGCTGGGCGAATTGAATGCGGCCCGTAGCGCAACGCCAGCCAAAGAAAAAGTCGCCGCGTAATCAATAGATTGCCTAATAGATTACGCAAGCGTTCAAGCCAAGCAACGATAAGGATCGCCGCCGACCTGGAGCACAAGGTCGCGGCGCATCCTGCAGCCAAATGTGAGTAAAAAATGGGAAAAGTAACAGGATTTATGGAGTTTGAGCGGGTCGGCGAAACGTATGAAGCGCCGCAGGCACGCAAGAAGCACTATAAGGAATTCATCCTCAGTCTGAGCAATAGCGAGGCCAAGACTCAGGGCGCGCGTTGCATGGATTGCGGGATTCCTTTCTGCAACAACGGTTGCCCGGTGAATAACATCATTCCGGACTGGAACGATCTGGTGTATCGCGGCGCTTATCACGAGGCGCTGGAGACCCTGCACTCGACTAATAATTTTCCGGAATTCACCGGCCGCATCTGCCCGGCGCCCTGCGAAAGCGCCTGCACTCTCGGTATCAATAGCGACCCGGTAGGTATCAAGTCGATTGAGCATTTCATTGTCGACAAGGGCTGGGAAAACGGCTGGATCGTGCCGCAACCGGCCTTGGTCAAAACCGGCAAGAAAGTTGCCGTGGTTGGTTCCGGTCCTGCCGGTTTGGCCGCGGCACAGCAGCTGGCGCGTATCGGTCACGACGTCACCGTGTTTGAAAAGAGCGATCGGATTGGCGGTTTGCTGCGTTACGGGATTCCCGATTTTAAAATGGAGAAATCGCATATTGATCGTCGCGTCGAGCAGATGGAAGCCGAAGGCGTGACTTTCCGCACCAGCGTTTTGGTCGGCAAGGATTTCCCAGCCAATGTGAATAACTGGGCCAAGAAAACCATTTTTCCAGAAGAGTTGAAGGCTGAATTCGACGCCGTGGTGATTGCCGGCGGCGCCGAGCAGCCGCGCGACCTGCCAGTACCCGGGCGCGAGTTGAAGGGCGTGCATTTCGCCATGGATTTCCTGCCGCAGCAAAACAAGATCAACGCCGGCGATAAGGTCAAGGACCAGATCCTGGCCGGCGGCAAGCATGTGGTGGTGATCGGCGGCGGCGATACCGGTTCCGATTGCGTCGGCACTTCCAACCGCCAGGGCGCGCTATCGATCCAGCAGTTTGAGCTGATGCCGCAACCGCCGGAATTGGAAAACAAGCCGCTGGTATGGCCGTATTGGCCGACCAAGTTGCGCACCTCGTCTTCGCACGAAGAGGGTTGCGATCGTGACTGGGCGGTGGCCACCAAACGCCTGGAAGGCAAGAACGGCAAGGTCGAAAAACTGATCGCCGCCCGTGTCGAATGGAAGGACGGCAAGATGCAGGAAGTGCCGAATTCGGAATTCGAAATGAAGGCCGACCTGGTGTTCCTGGCGATGGGTTTCGTATCGCCGGTGGCGCAGGTGCTGGAGGCGTTCGGCGTCGACAAGGATGCGCGCGGCAACGCCAAGGCGACTACCGACGGTGACGCTTGCTACCAGACCTCGGTCGATAAAGTGTTCGCAGCCGGCGATATGCGTCGTGGCCAGTCGCTGGTGGTTTGGGCGATCCGCGAAGGCCGTCAATGTGCACGCGCAGTCGACGAATTCCTGATGGGGGCGTCTGTTTTGCCGCGGTAATATTGCGTTAGCGATTGCAGCAACATCGCCGCAGCGGTTTTGCGGCATCCAGAGAAAGAGCATGTCAGTGATAACACCGGCGTGCTCTTTTTTTTCTGCAACGGCGTTTGCGCATGCATTCAGGCAATAGTCAAACTGTTGTAATGGCGGTACATATCAGTCTGTCTACTATTGCCAGGCTCTGAACGATTGTCGCATTTGCACTACAATAGCCCCTTTGATTTATTCGGTGGATGGTGTGGCAAATATCGTCGAAATTCGTGATCTGCAATTCAGCTATGGCGAGAGGTCGATTTTATCGAACCTCAACATGGACTTTGCTCGTGGCAAAGTGATCGCCGTCATGGGCGGCTCCGGTTCCGGCAAGACCACCATATTGCGGCTGATCGGCGGCCAGTTGAGTCCGCAGGCAGGTAGCGTCAAGGTCGACGGCGAAACGGTGCACACACTTTCAACCTCGGCCTTGTATGCGCTGCGGCGCAAGATGGGCATGCTGTTTCAGAGCGGGGCGTTGTTTACTGACCTGACGGCATTTGAGAATGTAGCGTTTCCGCTGCGCGAGCATACCGATTTGTCGCCAGATTTATTAAACCGACTGGTACTGCTGAAATTGAACGCGGTAGGTTTGCGCAATGCGGCGCAACTGAAACCGTCCGAGATTTCCGGTGGCATGGCCAGGCGGGTAGCGCTGGCGCGGGCGATTGCCCTGGATCCGTCGCTGATCATGTATGACGAGCCGTTCGCCGGCCTCGATCCGATTTCCATGGGCGTGACGGCCAATCTGATTCGCAAGCTGAATGACGCGCTCGGCTCGACCAGCATCCTGGTGTCGCACGACGTCCATGAATCGTTCGGGATTGCCGACTACGTGTATTTCCTGTCGCAGGGAGAAATCGTGGCGCAAGGCACGCCGGCAGAGATGCAGGCGTCGACCCATCCGTACGTGAAACAATTCGTCAACGCCGAACCTGATGGTCCGGTGCCATTCCATTATCCGGGCAAGTCGCTGGCCGAGGATATGGGATTGAAGGGGCAGGTTTAATGGGTAATGGTGTAACTAAGTTTGTAAGCTGCTGTCTGGCTGCGATAGGGCGCACCTTGCGCGAGTCGGTCACCGGCCTGGGCATGGCGACGCGCATGTTCTTTGCGATTTTGCGCGCCTCGCTCGGCCTGTGGCGGCGTCCTCGGCTGATTACCGATCAGATCCATTTCATTGGCAATTACTCGCTGATCATCATCGGCGTATCGGGCTTGTTTGTCGGTTTCGTGCTGGGTTTGCAGGGGTATTACACGCTCAATAAATATGGTTCCGAGCAGGCGCTGGGTTTGCTGGTGGCGCTGTCGCTGGTACGTGAACTGGGGCCGGTAGTGACCGCTCTCTTGTTCGCCGGCCGCGCCGGTACTTCCCTGACTGCAGAAATCGGCTTGATGAAAGCAGGAGAGCAATTGTCGGCGATGGAAATGATGGCGGTCGACCCGATGCAACGGGTGGTGGCGCCGCGTTTCTGGGCCGGCGTGGTGGCGATGCCGGTGCTGGCGGCCTTGTTCAGCGCCTTGGGTATTTTTGGCGGCTATCTGGTCGGGGTACAGTTGATCGGGGTTGACGAAGGCGCGTTTTGGTCGCAAATGCAGGGCGGAGTGGATGTCTGGCAAGATGTCGCCAATGGTGTGCTGAAGAGTATTGTATTTGGCGTCGCCGTGACTTTCGTTGCGGTATGGCAGGGATATGAAGCGAAGCCGACGCCGGAAGGTGTTTCCAGGGCAACCACCAGCACCGTGGTGATTGCATCGCTGGCAGTATTGGGGCTGGACTTCCTGCTGACCGCTTTGATGTTTAATTAAATATTTGCGCGCCGGATTAGGCGCGGATCAAGCGTGAACTAGGCGTGAATTCAGCTTCAAATGCTGCAGCGCGTTTTACTTCTCGTTACTATTTTCTTCCCGGGATTTTATCCGCGGTGGTATTTTTAAGGTGATGAATCATGCAACAAAAAACCGTAGACGTATGGGTAGGCATATTTGTTCTGATCGGGATACTGGCTTTGGGCTTTCTGGCGCTGAAAGCCGGCAACCTGAGCAGCTCGACTTTCAACAAAACCTATCCGGTAACCACTAAGTTCGACAATATCGGCGGCCTCAAAGTGCGCGCTTCGGTCAGAAGCGCCGGCGTAGTGGTCGGACGGGTTGCTTCGATTAATTTCGACGACAAGAATTTCCAGGCGGTGGTGACCTTGAATCTGGACCAGCGCTACCAGTTTCCAGAAGACAGTTCGGCTAAAATCCTGACAGCAGGCTTGTTGGGTGAGCAATATATCGGTATCGAAGCGGGCGGCGCCACCAAGAATCTGGTGGCCGGCGACCGTATTAAATTAACGCAATCCGCAATTGTGCTGGAGAACCTGATCAGTCAGTTCTTGTACAGCAAAGCTGCGGATGTAAAGGACACAGAACAATGAAAATCATGACCCGCCTGGGCTCGCTGGCCCTGGTTGCAGCGCTGGCCGGCTGCGCCACCACCAGCAATCCGCAAGACCCGCTGGAGGGCTTTAATCGCGCCATGTTCAGTTTCAACGACACGCTGGACAAGGTTGCTCTGAAACCGGTCGCGACTGCCTACCGCTCCTGGCTGCCAAGTTTTGTCCTGACCGGCATCAACAACTTTTTCGGTAATCTGGGCGATGTCTGGAGTTCGGTAAACGGCTTTTTGCAAGGAAATGTTGCAGACGGTACATCGGACGTGATGCGGGTTGCGGTCAACACCACGCTTGGCCTGGGCGGTTTGCTGGATATCGGCTCGGAAGCCGGTTTACAGAAACACAACAAGGATTTTGGCCAGACTCTGGGCAAGTGGGGCATCGGCTCCGGTCCTTACCTGGTGTTGCCGCTGTTCGGGCCATCGAATATTCGTGACGCTGCCGCCTTGCCGGTTGATTTCTACGGCGACATTTGGTCATACAAATACCCGGTGCGCTGGCGCAATACCGGTTCCGTGGTACGGTTGATCGACAAGCGCGCCAATTTGCTGGACGCCGGTGATTTGCTGGAAGATGCGGCCTTGGACAAGTATGAATTTATGCGCGACGCCTACACTCAGCGCCGTCAAAGCCAGATCCGCGGCAATACCGACGACAACGATAGCGGTGAGAAGGCGGACAAGCCAGCCAAAGCCAAGCCTGAATGATTATCGGCGCCGGTTTTGGAACCGGCGCTTGAAATTGTCGTCTTAGGGCAGCATATACACCGCGTCCGAGGCGGGCATCTGAATCATCTTCTGACAACTACTGAGATTGTTAAAACACCTATGAAAATTCTTAAAAAATACCTAGCGTTATCGCTGACCGTCGGTAGCCTGTTGTTCACTGCAGCGGCCCAGGCCCAGGAAGCGCCTGACGCGCTGGTCAAACGCATCAGCCAGGACGTGCTGGATACCGCCAAGAACGATAAAAGCATTCAAGGTGGCAATCAGCAACACATCCTGGCCCTGGTTGAAGAAAAGATCATCCCGTTCGTCGACTTTGAGCGCATGACTTCGCTGGCGGCCGGCCGTTATTGGCGCGATGCAACTGACGATCAAAAGAAACAGCTGATCACCCAGTTCCGCAGCTTGCTGATCTACACCTATTCCGGCGCCCTGTCGCAAGTACGCGACCAGAAAATTGATTTCAAGCCAATGCGCGGCGATCCGGCCGATACCGACGTCGAAGTGCGTTCGCAGGTGATCCAGCCGCGCGGCGAGCCTATCCAGCTGAATTACCGCATGGAAAAATCAGGCACAGGTTGGAAGATCTATGATGTCAACGTATTGGGCGCCTGGCTCGTTGAATCGTACAAGGGTACTTTTGCCTCGGAAATCGGCAAATCCGGCATCGACGGCCTGATCAAAGCGCTGACGGAAAAGAACAAGCAGCGCGCTGCCCGCGGCCTTAAATAATTTGTTGATTGACTATCATGTTCAGACCATCTCACTCGCTTACTGTCGGTAACGCCAAAGTCACTCTGGAAGAGGGCTTGCGCGCGATCGCCGGGGGCGAGACCGAGATCGACCTGGGCGATGTGGTGGCGGTCGATTCGGCCGCCGTCGCTACCTTGCTGGCATGGCAATGCGCCGCCCTAAATCAAGGACTGAACCTGCATTTCTCCAGTTTGCCTGCCAATCTGGAAAGCCTGATCGATTTATACGGCGTGACAGAGCTGCTTGCGCCCACCGGCGTGGCTGTTGCCGCCAGTACACTGCATCATTGAGCTCCACCTTCTCCTCCCCCCGTAGTATCCCGGGTTTGTCGCTGTCGCCCGGCCCTCGCAGCAAAAATCCAATATAATCAAGGGTTACGCCATCGTCAGGGGCCAGCTTGGCTCCAGCGGCGAATCGGCAGCATTGCTGCGGCGTCCCTAATTAAAGAATATTTAGCAAGGCACTATGGCGGCCATTCAAATCACCAATGTCAAGAAGCGTTACCAGTCCTTGCAGGCTCTGGGTGGCGTTTCCCTGACCATCGAAGAAGGCGAATTCTTCGGTTTGCTGGGCCCTAACGGCGCCGGCAAAACCACCTTGATTTCGATCATCGCCGGTTTGAATCGGCCTGATTCAGGCAACGTCACGATTCACGGCCACGATGTCGTCAGCGATTATCGCGCCGCGCGCCGTAATCTTGGCGTGGTGCCGCAAGAGCTGGTGTTCGATCCGTTTTTCACAGTGCGCGAAACCTTGCGCATGCAATCCGGCTATTACGGCCTGAAAAATAATGACAAGTGGATCGACGAGGTAATGGAAAACCTCGATCTGACCAACAAGGCCGATACCAATATGCGCGCCCTGTCGGGCGGCATGAAGCGGCGCGTACTGGTGGCGCAGGCCTTGGTGCACAAGCCGCCGGTGATCGTGCTGGATGAGCCGACCGCCGGCGTCGACGTCGAATTGCGGCAGACCTTGTGGCGCTTCATTTCGCGCCTGAATCGCGAAGGCCACACCGTGGTCCTGACTACCCATTATCTGGAAGAGGCGCAGGAACAGTGCAACCGGATTGCCATGCTCAAGCTGGGCCAGGTGGTGGCGCTCGACACCACGTCGGCGTTGATCAAACGGATCGCCGGTTCGCAGTTGCTGATCCATTTGTCCGGGGGCAGCCTGCCGGCGGCTTTGCAACATCTGGTCTTGCATGCAGACGGCGGCAAATTCGCCTTGCGCGTCAATGAATATGCCGATGTCGAACCGATCCTCGCCTCCTTGCGCCAGGCCAGCGTAGTGATTGATGACATGCAGTTGCAACAAGCTGACCTGGAGGATGTGTTCCTGCAGATCATGGATAGCAAAGTCAGCGCCAACGGTTTCAATGTCTACGCTGACGAATACAACGCAGGCGGTGTCAAATGATGGTCGGTTTTCAAACGCTGTTTTACAAAGAGGTGCTGCGTTTCTGGAAAGTCGCGACGCAAACCATCGGCGCGCCGATCCTGACAGCCATGCTGTACCTGCTGATTTTCGGCCACACGCTGAAAGATCACGTCGAAGTCTATCCGGGTGTGCAGTACACAGCGTTCCTGATCCCCGGCCTGGTCATGATGAGTGTGTTGCAAAATGCTTTCGCCAATACCTCGTCATCGTTGACACAGTCGAAAATGACCGGCAATCTGGTGTTTGTCCTGTTGCCGCCGTTGTCGCACTGGGAATTGTATGGCGGCTATGTGCTGGCCGCGGTGGTGCGTGGCTTGGCGGTCGGCTTCGGCGTATTCGTGATCACCGCCTGGTTTGGCAATTTGTCGTTCGTGGAGCCATGGTGGATAGTCATTTTCGCCTTCCTCGGCGCGGCGCTGCTGGGCACCATGGGTTTGATCGCCGGCATCTGGGCTGACAAGTTCGATCAGCTGGCGGTGTTCCAGAATTTCCTGATCATGCCGCTGACCTTTCTCGCCGGTGTATTTTATTCGATTAAGTCGTTACCGCCGTTTTGGCAAGCCGTGTCGCATTTGAATCCGTTCTTTTATATGATCGATGGCTTCCGCTACGGTTTCTTCGGCCAGTCCGATATCAATCCGCTGGTCAGCCTGGCTGTCATCTGCGTATCGCTGGCGCTGCTGTCGACCTTGGCGGTGCAGATGCTGAAACGCGGCTACAAGCTGCGCCACTAAGCCAAGTCATTACGTTTCCGTTTGTTCACGTTTTTTCAGTTTGCCGGTAAAAAATATCATGTTCCCTACACCCGATCTCGTCAAAAGTTACATCGCCGCCGGCCTCGCATGTTCGCATCTGGAGGTCGAAGGCGACGGCCAGCATTTCAAGGCGGTGATAGTGTCCGCAGCGTTTGCCGGCAAGCGCCCGATTCAGCGCCATCAAATCGTCTACGCGGCGCTGGGTGACCGCATGCGCGAAGAAATTCATGCCTTGTCGATGAAGACACTGACCCCTGAAGAGTTTGATTCATCTCAGGGCAAGGCTTAATTTTTAACTTAACAGCCGTCGCCCGGCTAACCCTGTGGCGAATTATTCTGTCCCCCAACTGACCAGATACAACGAATAAATTACAGCGAAAAGTAACCATGGATAAATTATTGATCAAAGGCGGCAACCGCCTTTCCGGTGAAATCACCATTTCCGGCGCAAAGAATGCGGCGCTGCCAATCTTGTGCGCCGGTTTGCTGAGCGCGGATCCGCTGCAACTGAGCAATGTGCCGAACCTGCACGATGTGTCGACCATGTTGAAGTTGCTGCGCCAGTTGGGATTGAAGGCAACCCAGGACGGCCACTTGGTGATGTTGCAGGGCGACGCCATCAGCAGCCTGGAAGCGCCATACGAGCTGGTGAAAACCATGCGCGCATCGATCCTGGTGCTGGGCCCGCTGCTGGCGCGTTTTGGCGAAGCCCGCGTTTCGCTGCCGGGCGGTTGCGCCATCGGTTCGCGCCCGGTCGACCAGCACATCAAAGGTTTGCAGGCGATGGGCGCAGAGATCACCATCGAAGCCGGTTACATCCATGCCAAAGCCAAGAAACTGAAGGGCACCCGGGTGGTGACCGACATGATTACCGTCACCGGCACCGAAAACCTGCTGATGGCGGCTACTTTGGCCGATGGCGAGACGGTTCTGGAAAATGCCGCGCGCGAACCGGAAGTCACCGATCTGGCCAATTTGCTGGTGGCGATGGGCGCCAGGATCGACGGCATTGGCACCGATCGCCTGACGATTCAAGGCGTGGACAAATTGCACGGCGCCGCACACGCGGTGATTGCCGACCGCATCGAGACTGGCACCTTCTTGTGTGCCGTAGCGGCAACCGGCGGTGACGTCATGTTGAAAAACACCCGCAGCCATATCCTCGACGCCGCGCTCGACAAGCTGCGCGAAGCCGGCGTGATCCTGACTTCCGGCGAAGACTGGATACGCGTGCAAATGGCGGCGCGGCCAAAGGCGGTCAGTTTCCGCACTACCGAATACCCGGGTTTCCCGACCGACATGCAAGCGCAGTTCATGGCCCTGAACAGCATTGCCGACGGCACCAGCCACGTCACTGAAACGATTTTTGAAAATCGCTTCATGCACGTGCAGGAAATGAATCGCCTCGGCGCCGCCATTGATGTCCAGGGTAATACCGCCATCATCAAAGGCGTCGACAAGCTGGTCGGCGCACCGGTCATGGCGACCGATTTGCGGGCTTCCGCTTCGCTGGTGATCGCCGGCCTGGTGGCGCAGGGCGAAACCCTGATCGAACGGATTTATCATCTGGATCGCGGCTATGACCAGATGGAACGCAAGTTGTCGGCAGTCGGCGCCAATATCGAAAGAATTAAATGAGCCAGAAATTAACCCTGGCCCTGTCCAAAGGCCGCATCTTTGAAGAAACCTTGCCGCTGCTGAAGGCGGCTGGCATCGAGGTCACCGAAGATCCTGAAACTTCGCGCAAGCTGATCCTGTCGACCAATGATCCGCAAGTGAACGTGATTATCGTGCGCGCTTCCGATGTGCCGACCTATGTGCAATACGGCGCTGCCGATTTCGGCGTGGCGGGCAAGGACGTGTTGCTCGAGCATGGCGGCGAGGGCCTGTATCAACCGATCGATCTGGAAATCGCAAAATGCCGGATGTCGGTGGCGGTATCGGCCGGCTTCGACTACGCCAGCGCGATCCGGCAAGGCGCGCGTTTGCGGGTTGCCACCAAATACCTGCTGACCGCGCGCGAGCACTTCGCGGCCAAAGGCATGCACGTCGACCTGATCAAGTTGTACGGTTCGATGGAACTGGCGCCGCTGGTCGGGCTGGCGGATGCGATTGTCGATCTGGTCAGCACCGGCGGCACTTTGCGCGCCAACAATCTGGTTGAAGTCGAGCACATCATGGATATTTCATCGCGGCTGGTGGTCAACCAGGCGGCGTTGAAACTGAAGCGTGAACGGCTGCAGCCGATCCTGGACGCTTTCGAAAAAGCTTCGGTTCAATAAGACACCGCCTTTAAGAAACCGCACACAGCAAACTGGAAGCAACATGAGCATAGCAATCAGAAAACTCGATGCAGGGCTGCCGAATTTCCAGGCGCAACTGACCGCGCTGCTGGCGTTCGAGGCGAGCGAGGACGAAGCCATCGACCAGGCCGCAGCGCGCATCCTGGCCGACGTCAAGGCGCGCGGCGACGCCGCCGTGCTGGAATACACCAATCGTTTCGACCGCCTCAGCGCCAACAACGTCAGCTTGCTGGAAATCGGCCGGCAGGAACTGCAGGCGGCGCTGGCCGAGCTTTCCCCGGAACGCCGCAGCGCCTTGCAGACCGCAGCCGACCGCGTGCACAGCTATCACCAGCGCCAGAAAATCGAATGCGGTTCGGATGGCTTCAGCTACACCGAAGCCGACGGCACCGTGCTGGGACAAAAAGTCACGCCGTTGGACCGCGTCGGCATCTACGTCCCCGGCGGCAAGGCGGCTTATCCTTCATCGGTATTGATGAATGCGATTCCGGCCAAGGTCGCCGGCGTGCAGGAAATCATCATGGTGGTGCCGACCCCGGACGGGATTAAAAATCCACTGGTGCTGGCGGCCGCCGCCATCGCCGGTGTCGATCGCGTGTTTACTATCGGCGGCGCACAAGCGGTTGCGGCGCTGGCCTACGGCACCGCCACCATTCCCCAGGTCGACAAGATTGTCGGCCCTGGCAACGCCTACGTTGCCGCCGCCAAGCGCCGGGTATTCGGCACGGTCGGCATCGACATGATTGCCGGGCCTTCCGAAATCCTGGTGCTGTGCGACGGCACTACCGATCCTGACTGGATCGCGATGGATCTGTTTTCGCAAGCGGAGCACGATGAGCTGGCGCAGTCGATTCTGCTGTGCCCGGACGCGGCGTATATCGCTGCTGTCGAAGCCAGCATCAACCGTCAGTTGCCGCTGATGCCGCGGCATGAAGTGATCCGCACTTCGCTTACCAACCGCGGCGCGCTGGTGCTGGTGCGCGACATGGCGCAAGCTTGTGAAATTGCCAACGACATCGCCGCTGAGCATCTGGAAATCTCTGCTGAAAATCCGCAGCACTGGGCTGAGCAGATTCGTCACGCCGGCGCCATGTTCCTGGGTCGTTTTTCGTCGGAAGCACTGGGCGATTATTGCGCCGGACCGAATCATGTGTTGCCGACTTCACGCACCGCGCGTTTTTCGTCGCCGCTTGGCGTCTACGATTTCCAGAAACGTTCCAGCATCATCAACATCAGCGAGGCTGGCGCCCAGACGCTGGGCAAAGTGGCGGCGGAACTGGCTTACGGCGAAGGTTTGCAAGCGCATGCCCGATCCGCGGAATACCGCTTGAAAGATGGTCCCCAATGACAGTGGCTACAGCTGCGACTGCGTGGCAGCGATGAGCGACGACTGGATCGATCGCATCTATGGCGAGGACGCGCTGCAAGGCTTGCAGCGTATTCCGGACGGTTCGGTAGACCTGCTGCTGGCCGATCCGCCCTACGGTCTGGGCAAGGATTACGGTAACGATTCCGACAAACTCGATACGGCGGCTTATTTACGCTGGACCGAAGAATGGATAGACGCCGCCTTGCCGAAACTGAAACCGAACGGCAGTCTCTACATTTTTTTGACCTGGCGTTTCTCGCCGGAAATTTTTGTCATGCTGAAGCAGCGCATGATCATGAATAATGAAATCATCTGGGACCGGCGAGTGCCGTCGATGGGCGGCGGCACTCGGCGTTTTTCATCGGTGCATGACACCATCGGTTTCTTTGCCCGCGCCAAGGACTATTACTTCGACCTTGACGCGATTCGGATTCCTTACGACGCAGAAACCAAGAAAGCGCGCTCGCGCTCGATTTTTGTCGGCGCCAAATGGCTGGAGCTGGGTTACAACCCGAAGGATGTCTGGAGCGTCTCGCGCCTGCACCGCGAACATCGCGAGCGGGCCGATCATCCGACCCAGAAGCCGTTGGAAATCGTCGAGCGCATGATCAAGGCTTCCTGTCCGCCCGGCGGGATAGTGCTGGATCCCTTCATGGGCAGCGGCACCACCGCGGTGGCGGCGCGCCGCTGCGGCCGGCGGTTTGTCGGTTTTGAGCTGAATCCTGAGTATTGCGCCTTGATTGAACAGCGGCTGGCGCAACTGGATAGTGAAGAGCCGGACCAACGGGTGAGGGCCTGATGTTGCATTAGATGACAACATCGATAAGGATTATCAGGGCAGGTCTTTGCTGGAAAGCGCCAAAATCCCGGTAAAATGGCGGCAGCGACTCAAAAGGCTGCGCCAATCAAGCTTCGATAACGGAGAAGCGGTAATATTTAGTACACTTACCTCCATGACGCCTGTGCGTCACCACATAGTAAATTGGTCTCAAGCTCAACATGTCTACGCCTCGAACTGCATCGATCACGCGCAATACCAACGAAACGCAAATCCGCGTCTCCATCAATCTGGACGGCAGCGGCCAGCAAAAACTGAATACCGGCGTGCCGTTCCTGGACCATATGCTGGATCAGATCGCGCGGCATGGCTTGATCGACCTGGATATCGAAGCTAACGGCGACCTGCATATCGACGCCCATCACACGGTGGAAGATGTTGGCATTACTTTGGGGCAGGCATTTGCCAAGGCGATCGGCGACAAGAAGGGCATCCGCCGCTACGGCCACTCCTATGTACCGCTGGATGAAGCGCTGTCGCGCGTAGTGATCGATTTCTCCGGCCGTCCCGGACTTGAGTTCCACGTACCGTTCAAGCGCGCCATGATAGGCGGCTTCGACGTCGATCTCACCCACGAATTTTTCCAGGGTTTTGTCAATCATGCACTGGTGTCTTTGCATATCGACAACCTGCGCGGCGAAAATGCCCATCATCAATGCGAAACCGTCTTCAAGGCGTTTGGCCGCGCGCTGCGCATGGCTGCCGAGCTGGATCCGCGTTCCGCCGGCACCATTCCTTCGACTAAAGGCAGCCTTTAAGCAGAGTTGCTTTAAGTAGAGTTAATTAATCGCCAATTTATCAGTAATATGGCGCTTCAATCCTTTGCCGCCGTCTGCGTGTTGCAGGTTTTTGCTGGTGACGTGGTTGGCGCAAAAGCTTAATTACCCGGACTTCTACCCGGGCTTTTTTCCCGGACTTGAATCTTTATCATGAACAAAATTGTTGTGGTTGACTATGGCATGGGCAACTTGCGCTCGGTGGCGCAAGCACTGCGTCAGGTGGCGCCGGAAGCCGAGGTCCTGATTTCAGGTACGATTGCCGATATCCAGGCCGCTGATCGCCTGGTCTTGCCTGGCCAGGGAGCGATGCCGGATTGCATGCGCAGCTTGCGTGAATCCGGGCTGCAGGAGGCTTTGCTGGATGCGGCGCGCAACAAGCCGCTGCTGGGTGTTTGCGTCGGCGAGCAAATGTTGTTCGACTTGAGCGAGGAAGGCAATACTCCCGGTCTGGGTCTGTTGCCGGGCAAGGTAGTGCGCTTCCGCCTAGACGGCCAGTTGCAAGACGATGGTTCGCGTTTCAAAGTACCGCAGATGGGCTGGAACCGGGTCCGCCAGGCGCAGTCTCATCCGCTCTGGAATGGCGTTGCCGACCAGGACTATTTTTATTTCGTGCATAGTTATTACGCCGTACCGGCCGATGCGGCCCATACTTTCGGCGAGACCGAATACGGCGCCGCGTTTAGCTGCGCGGTCGGGCGTGATAATATTTTTGCGACGCAGTTTCATCCGGAAAAAAGCGCCAGCGCCGGTTTGCAGTTGTACCAGAATTTTGTGCAATGGAAACCTTGAGTTTTACCAGTGCCTGTTCCAGGATTTGTCCCTATACTTTATTCAGATTTTTAACTGACCTCATACTACTGTAGCCATGCTGCTCATACCTGCCATCGACCTCAAAGACGGTCACTGCGTACGCCTGAAACAAGGCGATATGGACCAAGCCACTGTGTTTTCCGACGACCCGGGCGAAATGGCCCGCCATTGGCTGATGCAAGGCGCACGCCGCCTGCATCTGGTTGACCTGAATGGCGCGTTTGCCGGCAAGCCCAAGAATGAACCGGCGGTCAAGGCCATCATCAAGGCGGTGCGCGAGTTTGCCTTGCTCAACGGCGTTGAAGAAATTCCGGTGCAACTGGGTGGCGGCATCCGCGACCTGGACACCATCGAACGCTATCTGGACGACGGCCTGAGCTACATCATCATCGGCACTGCCGCAGTCAAGAACCCCGGCTTTTTGCACGATGCCTGCAGCGCATTTCCCGGCCAGATCATCGTTGGCCTGGACGCCAAGGATGGCAAGGTAGCCACCGACGGCTGGAGCAAATTATCAGGTCACGAAGTGATTGACCTGGCCAAGAAATTCGAAGACTACGGTTGCGCCTCGATTGTCTATACCGACATCGGCCGCGACGGCATGATGGGCGGCGTCAACATCGAAGCCACCGTCAAGCTGGCGCAAAGCATGACGATTCCGGTGATCGCTTCCGGCGGCGTGCATAACGTCAAGGATGTCGAAGCGTTGTGCGCGGTGCAGGATGAAGGCATCGAAGCAGTGATTTGCGGCCGTTCGATTTATGAAGGCACGCTCGATTTGCGTTCGGCGCAGGAACGGGCCGACGAATTGAGCGATGCGTTGAGCGATGAGCTGAGCGGCGAATTCAGCGATGAAGATTTATCGGAGCAGCCCGACGCTGGCCAGCCATGACTCTCGCCAAACGTATCATTCCCTGTCTCGACGTCACCAATGGTCGCGTGGTCAAGGGCGTCAATTTTCTTGAATTGCGCGATGCCGGCGATCCGGTCGAAATCGCTCGCCGCTATGACGAACAGGGTGCCGATGAAATTACTTTTCTCGATATCACCGCCTCGTCCGATGGACGTGATCTGATTTTGCCGATTATCGAAGCGGTCGCCTCGCAGGTCTTTATCCCGCTGACGGTGGGCGGCGGCGTGCGTGCCGTGGAAGACGTGCGGCGTTTGCTGAACGCCGGCGCCGACAAGGTCGGCATCAATACTTCCGCTGTCACCAATCCGCAGCTGGTGGCCGACGCCGCCGCCAAATACGGTTCGCAATGCATCGTGGTTGCGATCGACGCCAAGCAGGTCGCACCGGGCAAATGGGAGGTGTTTACCCATGGCGGGCGCAAGGCCACTGGTCTCGATGCAATCGAGTGGGCGCAAAAGATGGAGCAACTGGGAGCAGGTGAAATCCTGCTCACCAGCATGGACCGCGACGGTACCAAGGTCGGTTTCGATCTGGCCTTGACCAGCAGTGTCTCCAACGCCGTGACGATTCCAGTGATCGCCTCCGGCGGTGTCGGCGGTTTGCAAGACCTGGCTGACGGCATCAAGATCGGCCGCGCCGATGCGGTGCTGGCAGCGAGTATTTTCCACTATGGCCAACATACTGTGCAGGAGGCCAAGCAATTCATGGCGGCACAACAGATTCCAATGAGGCTAGCATGAGTGCGCTCTGGTTAAACAAGGTGAGATGGGATGAGCATGGCCTGGTGCCGGTGATCGCCCAGGAGCTCGGGTCGAATGACGTATTGATGTTCGCCTGGATGAATCGCGACGCTCTGGCGAAGACGGTAGCGCTGGGCGAGGCGGTTTACTGGAGCCGCTCGCGCAAGAAACTGTGGCACAAAGGCGAAGAGTCCGGCCATGTGCAGAAAGTGCATGAAATCCGCCTCGATTGCGATGAGGATGTGGTGTTGCTGAAAGTGACTCAGGCCGGCGATATTGCCTGCCATACCGGCCGCCATTCCTGTTTCTTTCAGAAATTTGAAAGCGATAGCAAGAGCTGGGAAGCGGTTGAACCGGTGTTGAAAGAGCCGGATGATATTTACAAGCAACCTTGACCATCAGCGGATCTGAAACAATCATGAGTGAAACTCTACAACGCCTGGCTGCGGTCATCGAATCGCGCAAACCGGCTAACGGCGGCGATCCTGAAACATCGTATGTCGCCCGTCTGTTCGCCAAGGGCGACGACGCGATTTTGAAAAAAATCGGCGAAGAAGCCACGGAAACCGTGATGGCCGCCAAGGACGCACGGGTAGACGGCGACGTTTCCCATGTGCTGTACGAATGTGCCGATTTGTGGTTCCACTCGATGATCATGCTGGCCCAGTTCAATCTGACGCCGCAAGACGTGCTGCAAGAACTGGCGCGGCGCGAAGGTTTATCCGGGATCGAGGAGAAAGCCAATCGCAAACTGACGGTGCGCGAGCAGCAAGAAGCCGATCAACACAAGAGCTGAATCGATGCAGAAGCATTTAAGAATTGTTGAAGCCCCGTTGAAGACCCGGAGATAATTTGGAAAATTGTATTTTTTGCAAAATTGCCGCCAAGCAGATTCCCTCGAAGGCGATCTATGAAGATGACGACCTGATCGCCTTCCATGACATCAATCCGGCCGCGCCTATCCATTTCCTGATCGTGCCCAAGCAGCACATCGCGACGCTCGCCGATTGCAGTGAGGCGCACGCCGCTTTGTTGGGTAAAATGGCGCTGCTGGCGCCGCGCCTGGCGCAAGAACAGGGCTGCGGTTACCAGTTGAACGAGCAGGGCCATGCCAGCGGCGGCTACAAGACGATATTCAACGTCGGGCCGGATGGTGGCCAAGAGGTGTACCATTTGCATATGCACGTTATCGGCGGACCTAGGCCGTGGCGTGGACAGCGCTGAACCGGCTGAATCCGCCGGATTCGCCTTCAGCGGCGGTGAAAACGACAGATTGCGTGTGTAAGTATTTAACGGTTTATTTGACTTAGCAGGATCGGGTATTTGCCCGACAAGGAGAAAGAAATGGGTTCGTTCAGTATTTGGCATTGGTTGATCGTGCTGGTTATCGTCATGCTGGTATTTGGCACCAAAAAAATCGGCAATATGGGTTCCGATCTAGGCAAGGCAGTCAAAGGCTTCAAGGATGGCGTCAAGGGCGAAGAAGAAAAAGAAAAGCCGGCCGCCGACAAGTCGACGATTGACGTCGCCGCCAAAGAAAAGGACAAGTCCGGCAACTGAGTCATGGCTGCCGGCGCAGGTTTATGGCGTCGGCCCGACTTGAGATTTGCCGCAGCTCTCCATGATCGATATTGGTCTTACTAAACTCGCTCTGATCGGCGTCGTTGCACTGGTTGTTATCGGGCCGGAAAAATTGCCGACCGTAGCCCGCATGGCGGGGTCTCTGTTCGGCCGTGCGCAGCGCTACATCAATGAAGTCAAATCGGAAGTCAGTCGTGAGATTGAACTGGAAGAATTGCGCAAGATGCAGCAAGAGGTGCAGGAAGCTGCCAGCGATATCGAGCAAAGCATCTCTAGTAGCGTGTCAGATGTAAAAGACTCGCTGCATGCGGCCTGGAACGATAGCAGCGTCAACTCCTCCAGCGACAGTTTTAACGTCGAGCAACTGGCGCTCAAAGCCAAGAGTTTTCGCAAGAAAAAGCTGGCGCGCAGCAGCGCCATTCCCGCCTGGTACAAACAACAAAGCGGCCAAAAGGCGCGCGTTTTGTCCGGCGCTGCGCGTGTGGCGAAATTTCGTCCGGCCGGCCAAGGCAAGGCGTCCGGTTCATTTTTTTCATGATTTCATGCTTCGCCTCAAGGCAATCGGGGCCAATGCTGATATCCGCAAATTCGCTTGTTTGCAAAACACCGTGCTCCCATGACTGAAGAACAGAAATCCAGCGGTTTCGACAAAACCAGCGGCGTCGAAGAGACGTTCATTTCGCATCTGGTGGAATTGCGCAACCGCATCATGAAGGCGTCGATCGCGGTGATCGTGGTTTTCCTGTGCCTGATGCCTTGGGCCGCGCATATCTACGATTTGCTGGCGGCGCCAATGCTGGCGGCTTTGCCGGTGGGCAGCAAGATGATCGCCACCGGCGTCATCACGCCGTTCCTGATCCCGGTCAAGGTAACCCTGCTGCTGGCTTTTGTCATTGCCCTGCCGTGGGTGCTGTACCAGTTGTGGGCGTTTGTTGCGCCAGGCTTGTATGCGCATGAAAAGAAACTGGTCGCACCGTTGGTGATTTCATCGTCACTATTATTCGTCGCCGGTGTCGCCTTTTGCTATTTCCTGGTGTTCGGCGTGATCTTCCACTTCATCAACAACTTTGCGCCGAAATCGGTTTCGGTGGCACCGGATATCGATAGTTATTTCGATTTTGTGATGACCATGTTTCTCGCCTTCGGCATGACTTTTGAAGTGCCTATCGTGGTGATCGTGCTGGTGCGCATGGGCCTGGTTTCGCTGGAAAAGCTGAAATCGATCCGCCCTTACGTGATTGTCGGCGCCTTCGTGGTGGCGGCAGTCGTGACGCCACCGGACATCATGAGTCAATTGCTGCTGGCAGTGCCTCTATGCTTGCTGTACGAGATCGGCCTGCTGGTGGCGCCGCTGTTCGTCAAAGCGACCCAGGCGCCGGCCGAATCGGAAGAGACTACCTGAACCGCCTGAGCGGCTGCCTCAGCGCTGACTGCTCAGCGCTCTGCATCACTCGGCGCTCGGGGTTTTGACCTGCCGCAGCCAGCTTACCAATGGGTAGGCGTCTTTAAAGCCCGCCACCAGTTCTTTCTCCAGCGCGTCCGACAACATCTTCTTCAGCGCCTGCTCTTTCCAGACGATAAAGTTTTTCAGCTTGATATATTCGATGTGCGGCGAGTCCGCGTCAAAACCTTTGGGTGGACGCGTCAACTGGCCTTCGGTTTGCAGATCGCCGTAAGTCCCCATCAATTTCTTGTTCTTCAACAGCTTGCCAAAGCCGCTTGCATCGGCGATCACCTGCAGGCGAATCGCCCGTAAGCGATCAGCCGGCGGCATGTATTCACCGCCCGCGATGAGCAAGGTGCCGGCGGCGTCGATATGGAAATAATAAGCCGGGCCGCCGCCCTGGCTGGGTTTCTTCAAGCCGCTGGCTGTGATGGAGGCCGAGAAATAGGTCTTGTACGGGCTCTTGTCTGCCGAGAAGCGCATATCGCGGTTAATCCGGAATAGCGCTTTCTTTGGATTGCAGCCGGCGATCGCCGGATCGAATTTGCTGATCTGAGCGATCAGGCGCACCACCAGCTCGAGGAATTCTGCGCGCAAGATATCGTAGCGCGGCTTGTTCATGACAAACCAGGCCCGGTTGTTGTTCTCCGATAGTTCGGCGAGGTATTGGGTCAGATCACGTACGTGCATTACGGCTTTCCTTTTTGCGATTGCGTGTGGGCAGCGGCGCCCATCTATTCTGCTTCACGTTTCATCGGCGGCCGCTTGCCGATAACCGCTTCCACCGTAGCTTCCTTGGCTTTGCGTAACACCGTCAATTTCGCTTTGCTGCCTGGCTGCAACTGGGCAATCAGATTGGTCATGTCGGTGCTGTCGGCGATCGGCTTGCCTTCGATAGCCACCAGGATATCGCCCGGTTTCAAGCCCGCCTTATCGGCCGGGCCATTCTTGATCACGCCGGCGATGATGGCGCCGGTGCTTCTGTTCAAGCCAAAGCTTTCCGCCAGTTCCGGTGTGATGTCCTGCGGTTCCACACCAATATAGCCGCGCACCATGTGGCCGGTGTTGATGATGGATTCCATCACGGCTTTTGCCGTGGTCATGGGCACGGCGAAGCCGATCCCGAGCGAACCGCCGGTGCGCGAATAGATTGCGGTATTGATGCCGATCAGGTTGCCGTTGGTGTCGATCAAGGCGCCGCCGGAATTGCCGGGATTGATTGCGGCGTCGGTCTGGATGAAGTTTTCAAACTGATTGATGCCGAGATGACTTCTGCCCAGCGCCGAAATAATCCCCATCGTGACCGTCTGGCCGACCCCGAACGGATTGCCGATGGCCAGCACGACGTCGCCGACACTGGCCTGGTCGGCACGGCCCAGCGTGATCGCAGGCAGGTTCGGGAGATTGATCTTGATCACGGCCAGGTCGGTTTCCGGATCGGTGCCGACCACCTTGGCAGTGGTGGTGCGGCCGTCAGCCAGCGCCACTTCGATTTCATCGGCGGCTTCCACCACATGATTATTGGTCAGGATATAACCTTGTGAACTGACGATGACGCCTGAGCCGAGACTGGATTGCTTGTCTTCCGCATCGTCGCCGCGATCGCCGAAGAATTTCCGCAGCAATGGATCTTCCAGCATTTCAGGGCTGACCGGCTTGGCGTCTTTGCTGGTGAAAACATTGACCACTGACGGCATCGCCCTTTGCGCCGCCTGACGATATGACCCCGGCGCAGGAGTTCCCGACGCAGCTTCTTGCAGCGGCACCTTGGAGGCAGAGATATGCAAAGGCGAACTGGTCAAAGCGCCGTTTAGCCAATTCGGCTTCAGGGTCGTTACAATGAACCAGAGCGCTAAACCGATAGTGATGGTTTGCGCAAATAACAGCCAGAAACGTCGCATAGTGAAGTCTTATGTGAAATCGAAAATCGGGGTCGAAAGTCGGGAATCAAAAATCAGGGTCGAAAGTCGGAAATCAAAAATCGGGAGTCGAAAATCGTGAATCAAGAATCGGTAAATCCGGTGAGTCGTATCGAACTCGCAAAATATCTTGCCGAAGCATTAAATATTACACAGTTCCGTGATTATTGCCCAAATGGCTTGCAGGTGGAAGGACGCGCTGAAATTAGGCGCCTGGTGACGGGTGTCACTGCCAGCCTGGCTTTGCTGGAAGCAGCCGTGGACAGTGGCGCAGACGCCATCCTGGTGCATCACGGTTATTTCTGGCGCGGCGAGGATATGCGTGTCATCGGCCCCAAACACAAACGCCTGAAATTGTTGTTAACACACGATATCAATTTATTTGCCTATCACTTGCCGCTCGACGCCCATGCGGATTTTGGCAACAATGTGCAACTGGCGCAGCAGTTGGGCCTGTCGCCCAACGGCCGCTTCGGCGACGATAACCTGGGCTGGCTGGGCAGCGTGAGCGATCCGCAGGTAAGCACGGTGGGTGAATTGGCTGGCGTGATCGAACGCCAATTGCATCGTGCCCCGATCCTGATCGGCGACCCCTCCCAGCGCCTGGCGCAAATCGCCTGGTGCACCGGCGCCGCGCAAAACTTGCTGGGCGATGCGATTGCCGCCGGCGCCGGGGTATACATCAGTGGCGAGATTTCCGAGCCGACCGTGCATCTTGCGCGTGAAGCCGGCGTGGCTTACCTGGCGGCCGGTCATCACGCCACCGAGCGTTATGGCGTGCAAGCCCTGGGGCGCCATCTGGCGGAGCGCTTCGGCTTGCAACATCAGTTCATCGATATCGACAACCCGGTTTAAGCGCATATTGAGCGCGGACTATTGATTCAGGTGGCAGATCACAGCATGAGTAAAACAGTCGAAGCAGTACGTATCGACAAGTGGCTTTGGGCGGCGCGGTTTTTCAAGACGCGCACGCTGGCGGGCGACGCCGTCGATAACGGCAAAGTCAGGTTGAACGATGAGCGCACCAAGCCGGCGCGCAATCTCAAGACCGGCGATATCCTGGCGATTGATAATGGCGCCAGCGTCTGGCAGGTGGCGGTGCTGCAACTGGCCGATCAGCGCAGCTCAGCGGCGATTGCGCAGACCTTGTATCAGGAAACGGAAGAAAGCCTGGCCCGGCGCGCAACACTGGCGGAAGACCGCAAGTTCTTCCGCGAGCCGACCATGCAGATCAAAGGGCGACCGACCAAGCGCGACCGCCGTTTGCTGGACAAGGCGCAATCGTAGCGCGCCATTGCCAGATATCTATTTGACATCGCTTTCCCGCCATTTTCCCGCTAATTTGGAGACGCCCGGAACGAAAGCAGCGCCACTTCTCTGAACCAGCCCGCGTAAATAAAGCGCCGGCAAATTTCGAATGAGCTCTCGGTAGAACCGCCCCTCTAAGTCGCTGTTTGACATTTCGATTCTGGTGCATAATAGTACGAGCGTTCGCATTCTCGCTGGCATCGGCCGGCAAGCAAGCCGGCGTTGAATTTATCCAGACTGATTTTCAAGACTTATTAGCAAGACTCAACCAGACAGAGACAGGACTATCGTGGCACATACTGACATGCCGCCGAAATTCATGCGTAAAGGCGAAATGACGCGCGCAGCGATTCTCGACGTCGCTATCACGCTGGCAAGCCGTGACGGCCTTGAAGGTCTGACGATTGGCTTGCTGGCCGAAAAAATGAACATGAGCAAGTCCGGCGTGTTTGCCCATTTCGGCTCGCGCGAAGATTTGCAGATCGAAGTGGTGAAACTGTACCACCGCCAGTTCGAGCAGGAAGTGTTCTATCCGAGCATCAAGGAAGCACGCGGCCTGCCGCGTCTGGAAGCCATGTTTGCGCGCTGGATCCGGCAGGTGACGATTGAAATCGCTTCCGGTTGTATCTATATCAGCGGCGCCGTCGAGTATGACGACCGGCCAGGCGAGATCCGCGAGCAGCTGGTGACCATGGTGCGGACCTGGCAGCAGGCTTTGCATCGCTGCGCAGTGCAAGCAATCGAAGCCGGTCATCTGCGTGCCGATACCGACGCCGACCAGCTGGTCTACGAGATGTACGGCCTGATCCTGGGTTTGCATCACGATGCACGTTTCTTGAAAAAAGCCGGCAGCGTGGAGCGCGCTCAAAAGGGCTTCGATCGCCTGATTGACAGTTACCGCGAAGCTGAACCCAGGCCACTTTCGGCTGCAAAGAAATCCTCACAAACGAATCAAAAAATCGCTGCCAAAACGGCGGCTTGATCGAATCAATCCAATAAATCCAATCATCAGGAGAGCACCATGGGTCAATACGTCGCGCCACTGCGGGATATGCAATTCGTCATGCACGAGTTGCTGCATGTAGAAGATGAACTGAAACAATTGCCAAAGCATGCCGAGATCGATGCCGACATCATCAATCAAGTGCTGGAAGAGGGCGGTAAATTTACCTCCCAGGTACTGTTCCCGCTGAACCATTCGGGCGACCGTGAAGGCTGCCACCACGACAAGGCTACCCACACTGTCACCGCGCCAAAGGGTTTCAAGGAAGCCTACAAGCAGTATGTGGAAGCCGGCTGGCCATCGCTGTCCTGCGATCCTGAATTCGGCGGCCAGGGCCTGCCGCTGGTGATCAACAATTCGTTCTACGAAATGATGAATTCGGCCAACCAGGCCTGGACCATGTACCCGGGCCTGTCGCACGGCGCCTACGAGTGCCTGCACGCGCACGGCACGCCAGAGCAGCAGGCGCTGTACCTGCCTAAGCTGGTGTCCGGCGAATGGACCGGCACCATGTGCCTGACCGAATCGCATTGCGGCACCGATCTTGGCATGCTGCGCTCGAAAGCCGCGCCGCAGGCCGACGGTTCCTACAGCATCACCGGCAGCAAGATTTTCATCTCGGCCGGCGAGCACGACATGTCGCAAAACATCATCCATCTGGTGCTGGCGCGCCTGCCAGGCGCACCGGAAGGTTCCAAGGGTATTTCCCTGTTCTTGGTGCCGAAATTCCTGCCGAACGCAGACGGCTCGCTGGGCGCGCGCAATCCTATTACTTGCGGCGCGATCGAAGAAAAGATGGGCATCCACGGCAACTCGACTTGCCAGATGAATCTGGACGGCGCCACCGGCTGGATCATCGGCGGCCCGCACAAGGGCTTGAACGCGATGTTCGTGTTCATGAACGCTGCCCGCCTCGGCGTCGGTATGCAAGGCCTGGGTCTGACTGAAGTGGCTTATCAGAACGCATTGGTGTACGCCAAGGATCGCATCCAGATGCGCAGCCTGTCCGGCATCAAGGCGCCAGACCGGCCAGCCGATCCTATCATCGTCCATCCTGACGTACGCCGCATGCTGCTGACCGCAAAAGCGTATGCTGAAGGCGCGCGCGCTTTCTGTTCTTACGTCGCGCTGCAGCTGGACAAGGAGCTGAACCACCCGGACGAACAAGTGCGCAAGGATTGCGCCGATGAAGTCGCCCTGCTGACGCCAGTGATCAAGGCCTTCATCACCGACAACGCCTGGACTGCGACATCGGAGTGCATGCAGGTGTACGGCGGCCACGGCTTCATCGCCGAGTGGGGCATGGAGCAGTATGTGCGTGATGCCCGCATCAACATGATCTATGAAGGCACCAATACCATCCAGTCGCTCGATCTGCTGGGCCGCAAGGTGTTGATGGACAACGGCGCCAAGCTGAAGAAATTCGGCGCCAAGGTGCAGGCTTTCATCGAAGAAAACGGTGCTGACGAAGCCTTGTCGGAATTCATCACGCCACTCGCCGATCTGGGCGACAAGGTCAGCAAGCTGACCATGGAAATCGGCATGAAGGCTTTCCAGAATCCGGACGAAGCCGGCGCAGCAGCAGTACCTTACCTGCGCGTAGTTGGCCACCTGGTGTACGCCTACTTCTTTGCGCAAATGGCAAAGATCGCTTTGGCCAAGCAAGATTCAGGCGACAAGTTCTACGTTTCCAAACTGGCGACCGCACGTTTCTATTTCGCCCGCCTGTTGCCGGAAACCGCAATGTTGATTCGTCAGGCACGTTCCGGTTCGGGCAGCCTGATGGCGCTGGACGCGGATTTGTTCTAATGGATTTGTTCTAAATAAGCCGTAAGGCGGGCCTGGCGCGATCAGCGCAGGCCCGCACTCCCAACAGACTGACCAAGGAGAAACAAGTGTCGAATTTCATCGTTAAAAAAGTCGCCGTCCTCGGCGCCGGCGTGATGGGCGCGCAAATCGCGGCCCACTGCTTGAACGCCAAAGTACCGGTGGTACTGTTCGATCTGCCAGCCAAGGAAGGTCCGAAAAACGGCATCGTCCTGCGCGCTATCGAAAACCTGAAAAAACTCAGCCCGGCGCCGCTTGGCAACAAGGACGACGCCGCGCTGATCGAAGTCGCCAACTACGAAGACAATCTGGATGTGTTGGCCGGTTGCGACCTGATCATCGAGGCGATTGCCGAGCGCATGGACTGGAAGCATGATCTGTACAAGAAAGTCGCGCCGCATATTGCGCCAAACGCGATCTTCGCTTCCAACACTTCGGGTTTGTCGATCACTGCTTTGTCGGAAGGTTTCGACGCTGAACTGAAAGCACGCTTCTGCGGCGTTCATTTCTTCAATCCGCCGCGTTACATGCACCTGGTCGAACTGATCCCTACCGCCACCACTAAACCAGAGATCCTCGATCAGCTGGAAGGCTTCCTGGCGACGACACTCGGCAAAGGCGTGGTACGTGCTAAAGATACACCGAACTTCATCGCCAACCGCGTTGGCGTGTTCGGCATCTTGTCGACGGTTCACCAGGCTGAAAAATTCGGCCTGTCGGTTGACGTCGTTGACGATCTGACCGGCGCCAAGCTGGGCCGCGCCAAATCCGGTACTTTCCGTACCGCCGATGTGGTCGGCCTGGATACCATGGGTCATGTGATCAAGACCATGCAGGATAACCTGAAGGACGATCCGTTCTACGGCGTGTACGCAACGCCGCCGCTGCTGGCCAAGCTGGTTGAGCAGGGTGCGCTGGGTCAAAAAGCCGGCGCCGGTTTCTACAAAAAAGTTGGCAAGGATATCCTGCGCATCGACGCCGCCAAGGGCGAATACGTTACCGGCGGCGGCAAGGCCGACGAACTGGTGGCGCGCATCCTGAAAGACAAGGATCCGGTCAAGCGCATGAAGACCCTGCGCGAATCCACCAATCCGCAAGCACAATTCCTGTGGTCCATCTTCCGTGATGGCTTCCACTACATCGCGGTCCATATGGAAGCTATCGCCGACAACGCACGCGATATCGATTTCGCCATGCGTTGGGGCTTTGGCTGGAGCGTAGGCCCATTCGAAATCTGGCAAGCCGCAGACTGGCAGCAGATCGCCGGCTGGGTCAAGGAAGATATCGACGCCGGCAAGGCGCTGTGCAATGCACCGCTGCCAGCCTGGGTATTCGATGGCCGTACCGGCGTGCACGCTGCCGACGGTTCTTATTCGCCAGCAAAGAAAGTCAATGTTGCCCGCTCCACGCTGCCGGTCTATCAACGCCAAGCGTTCCGTGCTCCGTTGTTGGGTGAAGGCGTGGCCGATGGCAAGACTGCCGGTACCACCGTGTTTGAGGACGACTCGGTACGCGCCTGGCATCAAAACGATGAAGTGCTGATCTTGTCGTTCAAGACCAAGATGCACGTGATCGGGCCAGGAGTCATCGCCGGCCTGAACAAGGCGGTTGCTGAAGCTGAAAAGAATTACAAGGGCCTGGTGCTGTGGCACGCGGATGCTGCCGAAGGCGGCGCCTTCTCGGCAGGCGCCGATCTGCAATCGATGCTGCCGTTGTTTATGTCGGGCGGCGCCAAGGCGATCGAACCGATGGTCGCTGAGTTGCAACAAGCGTTCATGGGCCTCAAGTATGCCAGCGTACCGGTAGTTGCTGCGGTGGCAGGCCTGGCGCTGGGCGGCGGCTGTGAGTTGGCGCTGCACACGGCCAAGCGCGTGGCATCGATCGAGTCGTATATCGGTCTGGTCGAAGTTGGCGTTGGCTTGATCCCTGCCGGCGGCGGTTTGAAGGAGGCAGCTGTACGTGCCGCCAACGACGCCAAGGGTAACGACATCTTGCAATTCCTGAAGACGTCTTTCATGAACGCTGCGACTGCCAATGTTTCGAAATCGGCTTTGCAAGCACAGAGCATGGGTTATCTGAAAGCCGACGATGTGATCGTGTTCAATGCCTACGAGCTGCTGCATGTGGCCAAGGTTGAGGCGCGCGCCATGTTCGACGCCGGCTATCGGCCGCCGCTGAAGGCACAGATCCCGGTCATCGGCCGCAATGGCATCGCCACCATCCTGGCGCAGCTGGTCAACATGCGTGACGGTGGTTTCATCTCCGCGCATGACTACAAACTGGGCCACATGATTGCCAACATCGTTTGCGGCGGTGAAGTAAACGAAGGCAGCGTGGTGAATGAACAATGGTTGCTGGACCTGGAACGCAAGGCTTTCGTCGAACTGCTGAACAACCCTAAGACGCAAGAGCGGATCATGGGCATGATGCAAACCGGTAAGCCTGTGCGTAACTAATAAGGAAGATCAAAATGAGCAAACAACTTCAAGACGCATATATCGTCGCCGCAACCCGCACGCCAATCGGCAAGGCGCCGCGTGGCATGTTCAAAAACATGCGTCCGGACGATCTGCTGGTGCGCGCAATCCAATCCGCCGTGGCGCAAGTGCCTGGCCTGGACCCGAAACTGATCGAAGACGCCATCATCGGCTGCTCCTTCCCTGAAGGCGCGCAAGGTTTGAACATGGCGCGTAACGCCGTGTTGCTGGCAGGTTTGCCGAACACCATCGGCGGCGTTACCGTGAATCGCTATTGCGCATCCGGTATCACCGCAATCGCCATGGCTGCCGACCGTATCCGCGTCGGCCAGGCTGATGTGATGATCGCCGGCGGCGCCGAATCGATGTCGATGGTGCCGATGATGGGTTTCCATCCATCGGTCAACATGGATGTGTTCAAGGATGAAAACATCGGCATGGCCTACGGCATGGGCCTGACTGCGGAAAAAGTCGCCCAGCAATGGAAAGTCTCGCGTGAAGCGCAGGATGCGTTTGCATTGGAATCCCATCGCCGCGCGATCGCTGGCCAACTGGCGGGCGAATTCAAAGACGAAACCACTTCAGTCGAGATCATCGAACGAATCCCGAATCTGGCTACAGGTCAGATCGATCTCAAGACCCGTATCGTTGATCGTGACGAAGGCGCGCGCGCCGAATCGACCCTGGAAGCCTTGGGTAAGTTGAAAGCCGTGTTCGCCGCCAAGGGCAGCGTCACAGCCGGCAACAGCTCGCAAACTTCGGACGGCGCCGGTGCATTGATACTGGTCAGCGAAAAGATCCTGAAGCAATTCAACCTGACGCCGCTGGCGCGTTTTGCCTCGTTTGCAGTACGCGGCGTACCGCCGGAAATCATGGGTATCGGTCCTAAGGAAGCGATCCCTGCGGCGTTGCGCGCCGCTGGCATCACGCAAGATCAGCTGGACTGGATCGAATTGAACGAAGCATTTGCAGCGCAGGCGCTGGCAGTGATCCAGGACCTCGGCCTGGATCCATCCAAGGTCAATCCGCTGGGCGGCGCGATTGCATTGGGCCACCCGCTGGGCGCTACCGGTGCGATCCGTGCGGCAACCGCGATCCACGGCATTCGTCGCCGCAACCAGAAATACGGCATGGTCACCATGTGCGTCGGCACGGGCATGGGCGCGGCAGGTATTTTCGAGCGCATGTAATTGTTTGAATCAAGCAGATTGTCATAAGCAATCGTAAAAAAACGAAGAAGCCGTGCAGCTATCCCCGCACGGCTTTTTTGTCTTCTTAAACTTAATCACTGTGCCGCGTATTGCGTGTGCTGAACTGGAGTAACAGATGGATATATTGACTAGCAAGGAAAACGGCATCCTGACGATTGAATTCAATCGCCTGGAGAAAAAGAATGCGATCACCGCCGCCATGTATCAAACCATGGTCGATGCCTTGAAAGATGCAGAGAGCGATAGCGCCGTAAGGGCGATTCTGTTTACCGGCAAGCCGCAGATATTCAGCGCCGGCAACGATCTCGAAGATTTTATGAAGAATCGACCGACTTCAAGCGACAGCCCGGTATTTCAATTCCTGTGGCAAATCAGCCATGCCAGCAAACCGATGGTGGCTGCGGTGGCCGGTGCCGCGGTCGGCATCGGCACTACCTTGCTGATGCATTGCGACCTGGTATATGCCGCCGACAATGCACGTTTTTCCATGCCGTTCACGCAACTCGGTTTATGCCCGGAGGCTGCGTCCAGCCTGATATTGCCGCAAATCGCAGGTTATCAGCGCGCGGCCGAGAAGCTGTTGCTGGGCGAGGCGTTTACGGCGGAGGAAGCCAACGCCATGGGCCTGGTCAACAAAGTATTGCCGGCAGAAGAATTGCTGGCGTTCGCCCAAGCGCAGGCAGCCAAGCTGGTGGCTCTGCCTGCGGCCTCGATCCGCATCACCAAGAGCTTGATGAAGGGCGGCCAGACTGCTGCGGTGGAAGCGCGGATGCAACAGGAGATCGAGCACTTCGGTGCGATGCTGAAGGCGCCGGAAGCGGCAGAAGCATTCATGGCTTTTTTCGAAAAACGGAAGCCGGATTTCAGCAAATTTTGCTGATGTGTCGTGTAGGGCAGGCAATTGGCATTCGCCTGCCCGCAGGGATTAATGTCCAGACAGCGACCCCTGCTGCAGTACTTGAGCTGCTGGCTCGTCGCTGGCGTCGGTCGACGAGTGGGGAGCATCTACGGCCGATACATCGCTTCCTTCATCGAGTTGACGACGCACCCAGCTGACTTCGCTATGCGATAACTGACGGACTTCGACCTGCGCGGTGCCGTTGCGGACGAAACCCAGTTGTTTCGCCGCAGCGTAAGAGACATCGAGTATCCGTTTACTGCGATATGGCCCGCGGTCGGTCACCTTGAGCAGCGCCACTTTGTTGTTGCGGACATTGCGCACCAGCACCCAACTGAGCAGTGGCAGATTGGGGTGCGCCGCCGTCATCGAATGCATATTGAAGCGCTCACCGCCTGCTGACTTACGGCCATGAAAACCCGGACCATACCAGGAAGCCGTGCCGCGCTGGACAGCTGTGCCTGGATCGGAACGCAAGCGCATGCCTTCATCAGATGCATCAGGAACTGGCGGCCGCATCGATTCGCTGTAGAAAGACGGATTAGGGATTGCGCCTGAAGCTGGGGTTGCCCCTTCGGCTGTTAATACTTTTTCCGACACTCCATGCACGGCAGATTTGTTCGGAATTGTATCGGCGCCGGCAGGGATGGCGGCACCGGCTGCCAGCAATAAAATGAGATGGCGGGCGCGTAGGAATGGCGGCCAAAACAGAAAAGCCCCTGGAGTGGTTTCGAGAGGCTTGCCTGACATTATTTATTCTTTTTATTTACGGCGTCTTTGAATCCCTTGCCGGCCGTGAATTTGACGGTTTTAGCGGCAGCAATCTTAATCTCTTCTCCAGTGCGTGGATTGCGGCCAACACGTGCGGCGCGTTTGCCTGAAGAAAAGGAACCGAATCCGACCAGCTGTACAGTGTCACCGCTGGTTACAGCCTTGATCACATTATTTATCAACGAATCCAACACGCGTTGCGCACCGGCTTTCGAGATGTCGGCGTCAGATGCAATGGCGTCGATCAGTTCAGTTTTGTTCATAGCGGTATTTTCTTAAAAAGGTGTGAATCGTAAATTCGAGCAGCGCCTTATTTTAAATCGGCGACCTGGGCGAACGCACAGTCTATTGCAATGCGCTGAAAGAGCGTTTGTCAAAACGTGGAATTTTCAATTGTTCACATTGTTGCGTCAACAAATTTTAACTTGCTGCCGTTTTCGGGGGGGATGCAGGAAACGCCTGCCATAACTAAATCTTTTTTTTGCGGAATAAAAAACCCGACGCCAAGTCGGGTTTTTGTGTATCTGCGTAATGCTGCGACAGCTACGGAAAATTACATTTTCTTTTGCACGTCCTGCGCCGCGTCTTTCACTTTTTCGCCACCGGATTCCACATCCTTGCCAACGCCGGCAACCGTGTTACAGGCCGACAGTGCGCCCAGCATGCCAAACAATACTGCAACTACCATTATCTTCTTCAGCATCGTGTGCTCCTTAATGGGTTGGTAAGGCAATGATCTTATCACTAGAATTCCGTGAGGTGAAAAAGTAAATCAGTGCGCTTGCCATAACATCAATAAGCCGCTAACCCCATCCCACAGAATTTGCACGCCGATACACAGCAAGATGAACGAAGTCATGCGCTGCATGACGGTGGTGCCGGTATCGCCCAGCAAACGGATCAAGACACCGGCAAAACGGTTGCTGAGATAAACCGCCAGCGCCGCCAATGCAAGGCCTGCGACGGCGGCAATCATGGACAGCGGCAGTGGAATATCCGGCACGCGCACGCCGGCGCCCAGGGTGATGGCGACCGAGATCGAACCGGGGCCGACGGTGAGCGGAAATGCTAGCGGGTAAAAAGCTTTCTTCGAAACCAGCGCCTCGGTCCAAAGCGATTCTGGCACGGCTTCGCCTTTAGGCATTTCATCGGAGTTCAGCATTTTCCAGGCGGTGGCCACCACCAGCAGACCGCCGGCGACTTTCACCACCGGCAGTGACAGGCCGAAAAATGCCAGTACATGGGTGCCGATGAACATACCTCCCACCAGCAAAAGGAAAGAATTGATGGCGACTCTGCGCGCCAGTGAATTGCGGGTGGCGTCAGACGCAGTGATGGTCAGTGCGTGGAAAATCGGCGCGCCGCCGGGCGGATTCATGATCGGCAATAGTGCGGCGAGCACAAACAGCACGGTCTTCAGGAAGCTTAGTAAGTGGAATTCCATGTGTGCATGTCGTCAGTAGTCATCGGTGGGCTTCAGGCAATCCTGCGGGATGCCTGAAGCGAGAGCCCGATTCTAGACTGACGGCATAACGGCGGCAAGCAATGCTGTGCGCCGTGGGTGCGCGGTGGGTGGCTACCAGCCGAAACGCTCGCAGGCGCGGCGGTATACCAGGCCGGACAGGGCGATGTCTTCGACCCCGACACCAATCGCTTTATAGATCACCAGATCGTTTTGCTGGCGCTGGTAAGTGCTGCTGCCGTCGACAATCTGCCCCAGTTCCCACACCTGTTGCCAGTCAAAGATGCCTGGCTTGCACAGCAACAGATCGCCAGCCTCTTGTTGCGCCTGCGGCTTCCATTCGACCACCAAAGCATCGGCGCGGGCGATCGCGCGATCGTCGAGTTCGCGCAGATTGCCTTTGCTGGCGCCGACTGCAGCAACGAAGGCGCCCGCTTGCAGCAGGTCGCCGGAAAACAGCGGCTCGGCCGAGCGCGTCACGGTAACAACCACGTCGCCGGCCTGGGCCGCCTCATCGATACTGACAGCGCGTGCCGGAATCCCGGTCTGTTGCGTGATCTGCTCCGCAAATTGCTGCTGGCCGCTGCGGCCGGCAATCAGGATTTCCTTGAATTTGCGGACCTCCAGCAAGGCCGGCACATGCGAGTGCGCCTGGACCCCGGTGCCGATCACCGCCAGCGTAGCGACATCCGGCCGCGCCAGATGATCGGCAGCAACCGCAGTAGCGGCGGCGGTACGCAAGCCGGTCATGGTGTCGGATTCAATCGCCGCCAGCGGCCGCCCGTCCTCGGTGGAAAACAGCACGGTGACAAAATGAAATTTGCCATTGATCGTGGTGTAGATCTTGTAACCGGCGATGCCGGCGGCGGGTAACAATGCTCCCATGCTAGACATCATGACGGGTCCGGCGCTGGTGCGGATTCTTGCCTGCTGCGCGCCCTGTCCGATGCCGGCGAAAGCCTGGCGCATGGCGGCTATGGCGTCGCCGGTGTTGATCAGCTCGGCGACCTGCTGGTTGGTGATCAGTTTCATGGGGTTTCCTTTGGGTTTCTTTGCTAGGCGCTAAATGAAAAAGGGCTGGCGTCGATGGCAGTAGTTTCGCCCGCGATCAATTGCGTCAGCAGCGTTGCGCTGCCATGCGCCAGAGTCCAGCCGAGGCTGCCGTGGCCGACATTCAGGTACAGATTTCTGACCGGCGCTGCCGCAATCAACGGCACGCCGCTCGGCGTCGCCGGACGGAATCCGGCCCATGGCGACAAGTTTGCGCCGGTCGACAGATCGCCGCAAGCCGGAAATAATTCGGCCACGCCGCGTTTCAATTCGTCGATGGCGCTGTTTGGTATGCTGCGATCCATGCCGACCAGTTCCACCCGTCCGGCCACCCGCAGACGGTCTCCGAGCCGTGCGTAGACGATTTTTTTCGAGAGGTCGGTGATGGATACTTGCGGCGCTGCGGCCTGGGAGGCAGCGTCGCCCAACGGCACCGTGATGCTGTAGCCTTTGAGCGGGTAGAGCGGCAATGAGAAACCGGCAAGGTGAGCAAAATCGGCGCTGGCCGCACCTAACGCCAATACGAAGGCGTCGGCAGCTATCAGTTCCTGGCCGGCATGTACTGCGACCAAAGCGCCGTCGCGCATTTCCAGTTTATGGATACGTTGCGAGTGGGCGAAGCGGAAGCCGGATTGTTGCGACATGGCGTCTACCAGCTGCTGGCAGAACAGGGCGCAATCCCCCGCTTCTTCGCTCGCGGTATACACGCCGCCGGCCCAGTCGCGTTTGGAATTGGCCAGCGCCGGTTCGATTTGCATGCAGCGCGCGGTGTCGACGATTTCCTGCTGGCAGCCATGGCGGGCCTGGAATTCGATTTGCTTGCGGGCGCCCTGCAAACCTTTGGCGTCGCCGTACATCACCAGCTTGCCGGCGCTGCGGTGCTGGAAGTCGAGCCGGACGGCTTGTCGCAGTTGTTGCAATTGTGCGCGGCTGAAGAAAGCCAGCCGCAACAAATCGATGGTGGTTTGCCTGACGCGTTTGGTATTGCAGGCCGTCATGAATTTCAGGAGCCAGCGCCATTGCGCGAGATCCATTTTCGGCCGCAGCGTCAGCGGTGAGTCGGCGCTGAACAGGTATTCCGGCCAATGGCGCCAGACCGATGGATCAGCCAGAGGCGCGACATAGGAGTAACTCAATTGCGCGCCATTGCCGAAGCTGGTCTGGCTGCCCGGCAGCGCTGCAGCGTCGACCAGCGTGACTTGATGACCGGCTTCCAGCAGCCGATAGGCGGAAGTGACGCCGATGACGCCAGCACCTAATACGCAGATGTGCATTTGTTCTGTCCTGTTGCGATAGTGTCTGATCAATGATGGCGCTTGGCGACGCAGCCGGAGCGCTGGCATTGCGATATTGCAGCGCAAAAATCTCTAAATACTATACGTATCGAAGGATATTCTGTCTCATGCCGTTTTGGCATCGTCGGACGGCTCCGACGGGCTGGGGGTTGTGAAATGTCGCGAGTTGTCGCTCTCGTTGCGGTAGAATGCCGCCTGAAGTAAGCCAGACAGCCGCTGGCCGACGCCGCAATGCGTTGGCGGGAGGAAGGTCCGGACTCCATAGAGCAGGGTGACGGTTAACGGCCGTCCGCCGTGAGGCGAGGAATAGGGCCACAGAGACGAGCGTATTAAGTTACGGTGAAACGCGGTAACCTCCACTCGGAGCAATTCCAAATAGGCACGCGTTGATGTTGCTCGCGGAGCGTGCGGGTAGGAAGCTTGAGCGCTGGAGTAATCCAGCGCCTAGAGGAATGGTTGTCATAACGCAAGGGCGCAAGCCTGAACGTCGTAACAGAATCCGGCCTATCGGCTTACTTCATTTTCTTTCGGCAGATGCAGTATTGGCGGCAGCATCGCCATCAAACCTCTTGCATGATTTTTTGAATCCGGCGAATCCAGTTTCGGGACAGTTGCGTATATGACTGTGCAGGCTCCGAAAACTGGTTTTTTTTCAAAGGAATCATCATGCGCAAACTTCGCTATGCTTTCACCTTATTTGCAACCTCATTTGCAACCCTATCTGCAGCCCTGACCTTGCTAGCCGCCAGTTCGGCTTACGCAGAAAATACCGTGATGGTCGGCGGCCAGAATATGTTGCCCAGCAAGGACATCGTCGACAACGCTGTCAATTCGGCTGATCACACCACTTTGGTGGCCGCAGTAAAGGCTGCCGGCCTGGTGGAAACCCTCAAGGGCAAGGGCCCGTTCACCGTATTTGCACCGACCAACGCCGCCTTTGCCAAACTACCGGCTGGCACGGTGGAAACCCTGGTCAAGCCGGAAAGCAAGGCTACCTTGACCAAAATCCTGACTTATCACGTAGTGCCAGGCCGATATGACTTTGCCAAGCTGGAAAGCGCCATTAAAAAAGGCAATGGCAAGGCTGAACTGCCAACCGCCAGCGGCGGCATGCTGAGCTTTGCACAAAACGGTCCGCACAACATCTACGTCACGGACGATGGCGGCCATGTTGCCAACATCAGCACCTACGACGTTTATCAGTCGAATGGCGTGATCAATGTTATCGACACCGTGTTGTTGCCTAAGTAACTACAGGCCGCATCAGCGTGGCAGGGGGAAGGGCGACGGCAGGTCGCCCTTTTTTTCGCCTCAATGGGTTGGGTGACGTTTACGTTAACGTCAATTATTGCTATTCTGCGGAGATAGATATTACCGACAGCAGTAATAACAGACACCCCCATCGCATTGGAGACAAACCACCATGGATTTCGAACTATCAGAAGATCAACGCGCATTTCAGCAGACCGCGCGTGATTTTGCCGCCGGAGAGCTGGCGCCGCACGCTGCCAAATGGGACGCCGAAGGCATCTTCCCGACCGACGTCATCGCCAAGGCCGGCGAGCTGGGTTTCTGCGGCTTGTATACGCCGGAAGAAGTGGGCGGCCTGGGATTGTCGCGGCTCGACGCCACTATCGTATTCGAGGAACTGGCGCGCGGCTGCACTTCGACCACGGCCTACCTGACGATCCATAACATGGTGAGCTGGATGATCGCCAACTGGGCCACGCCGGCAGTGCGCGAGGGCTGGTGCGGCAAGCTGGCGAGCGGCCAGAAGCTGGGCTCCTACTGCCTGACAGAGCCAGGCGCAGGCTCGGACGCCGCATCCTTGAAAACCAGCGCGCAGCTGGATGGCGGCGAGTATGTGATCAACGGCTCCAAGGCGTTTATTTCCGGCGCCGGCGCCACCGATGTCCTGGTCTTGATGGCACGCACCGGCGCCGGCGGCGCGCATGGCGTGTCGGCGTTCGTGGTGCCGGCCCATACGCCCGGCATCAGCTATGGCCGCAAGGAAGAAAAGATGGGCTGGAACAGCCAGCCGACACGCACTATCAGTTTCGACGATGTACGGATTCCCGCCGATCACCTGCTGGGACAAGAGGGCGAAGGCTTCCGTCTGGCGATGCGCGGCCTGGATGGCGGCCGCATCAATATCGCCACCTGCTCGGTCGGCACTGCCCAGGCGGCATTGGATGCAGCACATGCGTATATGGGCCAGCGCCGCCAGTTCAACCGGCCGCTGTCGGATTTCCAGGCGCTGCAATTCAAGCTGGCCGATATGCAGACGGAACTGGTGGCGGCGCGCCAGATGGTGCGCCTGGCTGCCTGCAAACTGGATGCCAAGGATCCGAATGCGACCACCTACTGCGCGATGGCGAAACGCTTCGCCACCGACATCGGTTTTCAAATCTGTAACGAAGCGCTGCAAATCCACGGCGGTTACGGTTATATCCGCGAGTACCCGCTGGAACGCCATTTCCGCGATGTGCGCGTACATCAGATCCTGGAAGGCACCAACGAAATCATGCGTGTGATCATTGCCCGCCAATTGCTGAGCAACGCAACCAACGAGGACATCCGATGAATAACGACAGCACCACCTACACCAACCTGCGGCTGGAAATAATCGGCCATACCGCCGTCGTCACGATGGCTAATCCACCTGCCAATACCTGGACCGGCGAGGCCTTGCGCGATCTGACGCGGCTGGTGCAAACGCTCAAAGCGGACAAGAATATTTACAGCCTGGTACTCACCGGCGAAGGCGAAAAATTCTTTAGCGCCGGCGCCGACCTGAAACTGTTTGCCGACGGCGACAAGGTCATGGCGCGGGAAATGGCGCGTCGTTTTGGCGAAGCCTTCGAAACGCTGTCCGGTTTTCGCGGCGTCTCGATCGCCGCCATCAACGGTTACGCCATGGGCGGCGGCCTGGAGTGCGCGCTGGCTTGCGATTTGCGGATCGCCGAGGAGCATGCGCAAATGGCGTTGCCGGAGGCCGCGGTCGGCTTGCTGCCGTGCGCCGGCGGCACCCAGAATCTACCGTGGCTGGTGGGCGAAGGCTGGGCCAAGCGCATGATCTTGTGCGGCGAGCGCGTCAATGCCGAAACCGCATTACGCATCGGCCTAGTCGAGGAAGTGGTAAAAAAAGGCGAGGCCAGGCAACGCGCCCTGGCGCTGGCCGCACAAGTCGCCAGGCAAAGTCCTTCCAGCATCAGCGCCTGCAAGAAGCTGATCCAGGGCGCGCGCAGCAATCCCTTGGCGAACTTGCTGCCGGTGGAGCGCGAATTGTTCCTTGATCTGTTTGATACCCAGGATCAAAAGGAGGGCGTGAATGCTTTCTTGCAAAAACGTCCCGCTGTGTGGGGTAACCAATGAAGATAGAAGCAACGATGACAGAAGCAAATTTGGCGGCAGCTGCGGCGCCCGCATTGTTCGAAGAACTGACCGCCGCTAATGGCAAGCGCATCGGCGTCGCCACGCTGAATGTCGAAAAGACGCTGAATGCGATATCGCTGGAAATGGTCGATTTGCTGGACCAGCAATTACGGCTGTGGGCCGCTGATCCGCAACTAGCGATGGTGGTGTTGCAGGCTGCCGGAGAAAAGGCTTTTTGCGCCGGCGGAGATTTACAGGGTTTGTATCGCACCATGCTGGATCAGCATGCCGCCGGTGGGCCAGAGGATATCCGCAGCAACAGCTACGCCTGCGATTTTTTCGAGCGCGAATATCGGCTGGATTACCTGATTCATACTTATCCCAAGCCGATCCTGGCATGGGCGCATGGCATCGTGATGGGCGGCGGCATCGGCTTGATGGCGGGCGCCAGCCATCGCGTGGTGACTGAAAAATCGCGGCTGGCGATGCCGGAAATTACCATCGGCCTGTATCCGGACGTGGGCGGCACCTGGTTTCTGAACCGCATGCCGGGGCAGCTCGGTTTGTTCCTGGCGTTGAGCGGCGCCTCCATAGGTGCTGCCGACGCCATCTTTGCCCGGCTGGCCGATTACCAGATCAATCATGCGCAAAAGCAGTCCGTGCTGGCGACCTTGTTAAGCCAGCCGTGGGACGGGCAGCAGGACGATGTTTTACTAAGCCGGGTATTGCAAAATGCCGAACGTCTGGGCGCCGAGGCCGACGCCGAGGCGTGGGCGGCGGCAGGCACACCGTTGCAGCAACATTTTGAATTGATCAACCGCCTGTGCAGTGCGCCGACCCTGGCTGAAGTTGTGGGCAATATCGTCGAATTAAAAACTGATGATCCATGGCTGCAAAAAGGCATCGCTACGCTGGCGGCAGGCAGTCCGGGTTCGGCCTGGTTATCGCACGCGTTGCAAAAACGGGCGCGGCATATGTCGCTGGCGGAAATTTTTCGGCTGGAATATGTGGTTTCCTTGCATTGCGCCGCCCGCGCCGATTTTGCCGAAGGCATCCGGGCGTTGATCATCGACAAGGATCGCCAGCCGAAATGGCAGCCGGCAACGCTGGCAGCGGTGGACAGCAAATGGGGAAATGGATTTTTCGACGACCCGTGGACTGCGGCGTCACATCCTTTGGCTGATTTGCGGTAGTTATCCAGTCAGCCAATCAGCGCAGAGCAGAGAGAATCAGCGGCAACGTCTTGTTTGATAAGGACAAAACGCGGCGGTGGAAATTCGCCATGCGTTGTCAATTTACTACATTGCAGCTTGTCCTACCCCTTCGTCAATATAAGAAATTTCCCATATGAAACATATGGGGATGACCATAATCTAGTGGTTTCTTAGGAGGCTAACTGGCGTCGTACAGGGGGAAAAACGCAGTTTTGCAGGCCAGCGAGCGGCCTGTATCCGGCATTTGATTCTCCTTGATAACATATTCAGTTACCCCTTATACTTCGAAGGTTTTAGCTTGTGAGTAGGACCACTTGCTAGGTGTCGATTGTGCAACATGATTAAGCGAGAATGGAACTTGAGGCGTAACTGCGCAATTGCGCCGCGCCAGCTTGGTTTTTTCTATGCGATCCTCTGCGCCACATCGTTTGCCGTGGCAATCGGCTTTACCTTGCGCGGCGCCTGGTTTGTATTACTGTTTGCGGTTCTGGAAATGTCTGCGGTAGCGATCGCATTTCTGATCTATGCACGGCACGCCACGGACCGCGAGCACATAGCGATGCTGGACGATTATCTGCTTGTGGAATTGATACAGGCACAGGAAATTCGACAATTCAAGCTGGATTTACGTTCGATCCGGATTGCGGTGCAAGAGACGAACAAGGGCCTCATAGACATCGAGGCGCTTGGCGCCAGGGTCGAAGTAGGGCAGTTTTTGACGGAACGAAAGCGGCGCGAGTTTGTTCTGGAGCTGCGGCAGGAGCTACAGCGCAACTTAGTGCAGTGCTTCGCAAATGATGAAACCACATAAGCGCTGCTTTTTCGCGCCAGGCGTTGTTGCAAATCCTCGCGATAGTCTAGCTATCGCTCCGGTTTGCGCCTAGCCTGACACAAAAAATCAGCACTTCTGCGGCTCCCCCATTTACGAAACACTACACAAGCCTCTGGCGGTTGACATAATTATAATTTTGGGCTTTTGAGGAAATCATGGAATATGCGAAGCGCCTTATATCGTTGATGCTCGGTGCCTCGCTCTTGTCGGCAGCTATGCCGTCATGGGCGGTGGTAGATAGTCCGGGCGGTCCAGCGGTACTGCAGATGAACTTTCAACCACCGGTGACGCAAATTGCTCAGCAAATCTATGATCTGCATCACTTGATGCTGATTATTTGCCTGGTGATTTTCCTGGCCGTTTTCGGGGTGATGTTCTACTCCATCCTCAAGCATCGCAAATCGCTCGGCCACAAGTCGGCCAGCTTCCACGAAAGCACCGGCGTCGAAATCGCCTGGACCGTGGTTCCTTTCCTCATCGTTATCGGCATGGCCCTGCCTGCCACCAAGACCGTGGTGGCGATGAAGGACACTTCCAATGCCGACCTGACGATCAAAGTCACCGGCATGCAATGGAAATGGGGCTATGACTACTTGAGCGGCGAAGGTTCAGGCATTTCCTTCCTGTCCAATCTGTCGACGCCGCATGAGCAGGTGGTTGACTCGACCAAGGTCAAGAACGACAACTACCTGATCGAAGTCGACAATCCGATGGTGGTCCCGGTCAACAAGAAAGTCCGCATCATCACTACGGCTAACGACGTGATTCACTCCTGGGGCATTCCTGCATTCGGCGTCAAGCAAGATGCGATTCCCGGTTTTGTGCGCGATACCTGGTTCAAGGCAGAGAAGGTCGGCAGTTACCGCGGCCAATGCGTTGAGCTGTGCGGCAAAGATCACGCTTTCATGCCTATCGTGGTCAACGTCCTGAGCGAAGCCGATTACAAGGCCTGGGTTGACGGCAAGAAAAAGGAAATGGCTGCACAGGCGGACGATCCAACCAAGACCTGGACCATCGACGAGTTGAAACAACGCGGCGAAAAAGTCTATTCAGCAAATTGCGCAGTCTGCCACCAGGCTACCGGCAAGGGCGTGCCCGGCGCATTTCCAGCACTGGATGGCGACCCGATCGTCAACGGCCCGCGTGCTGAACAGATCAATGTTGTGTTGAACGGCAAGATCACCGGCAACCTGACAATGCCGCCATGGAAAGCCCTGTTGTCGGATACCGAAATTGCTGCGGTGATTACCTACACCCGTAACAACTGGTCCAACAAGGCCCAGGAAAATATTGTCCAACCAGCTGAAGTGCTGGCTGCGCGTAAGTAAATTAGGAGATTGAGATGAGCACTACCGCAGTCGATCACGCACACGATCATTCTCACGACGACCACGCGCATGACCACCCACACGGCTGGCGTCGCTGGTTATTTGCAACCAACCACAAGGACATCGGTACCTTGTATCTGTGGTTCTCTTTCACCATGCTGCTGTCAGGCGGCGTGCTGGCACTGCTGATCCGTGCCGAGCTGTTCCAGCCCGGCCTGCAATTTTTCAAGCCGGAATTCTTCAACCAGCTAACCACCATGCACGGCCTGGTGATGGTGTTCGGCGCCATCATGCCGGCTTTCGTCGGCTTTGCTAACTGGATGATTCCATTGCAAATCGGCGCATCCGATATGGCTTTTGCGCGGATGAACAATTTCTCGTTCTGGCTGATGCCGCCGGCTGCCTTGCTGCTGGCGACGTCGTTCCTGGTTCCTGGCGGCGCAACTGCTGCCGGCTGGACCCTGTACGCACCGCTGTCGACCCAGATGGGGCCAGGCATGGACATGGCGATTTTCGCCATCCATATCATGGGCGCCTCATCGATCATGGGCTCGATCAACATCATCACCACCATCCTCAACATGCGCGCGCCTGGCATGACGCTGATGAAGATGCCGATGTTCTGCTGGACCTGGCTGATTACCGCTTACCTGCTGATCGCCGTGATGCCTGTGCTGGCTGGCGCGATCACCATGACATTGACCGATCGCCATTTCGGCACATCGTTCTTTAACGCTGCCGGCGGCGGCGATCCTGTGATGTATCAACACATCTTCTGGTTCTTCGGACACCCAGAGGTGTACATCATGATTCTGCCGGCGTTCGGCATCGTGTCGCAGATCATCCCGGCTTTCGCCCGCAAGCAATTGTTTGGTTATGCCTCGATGGTGTACGCCACTGCCTCGATCGCGATCCTGTCGTTCATCGTCTGGGCGCACCATATGTTCACCACCGGCATGCCAGTGACTGCACAGCTGTTCTTCATGTACGCCACCATGCTGATCGCGGTGCCTACCGGCGTCAAGATTTTCAACTGGATCGCTACCATGTGGCGCGGTTCGATGACTTTCGAAACGCCAATGCTGTTCGCCATCGGCTTCATCTTCGTGTTCACCATGGGCGGCTTCACCGGCCTGATCCTGGCGGTCACCCCGATCGACATCCAGATGCAGGATACCTACTACGTGGTAGCGCACTTCCACTATGTACTGGTGGCCGGCTCCCTGTTCGCGCTGTTCGCCGGTTACTACTACTGGGGTCCGAAGTGGACTGGTTTCATGTACAACGAAACCCGCGGCAAGATCCACTTCTGGAATTCGCTGATCTGGTTCAACGTGACTTTCTTCCCGATGCATTTCCTGGGCCTGGCCGGCATGCCGCGCCGCTACGCCGATTACCCGGCGCAGTTCACCGACTTCAACATGCTGGCTTCGATCGGCGCTCTGGGTTTCGGCCTGAGCCAGGTCTACTTCCTGTTCTTCGTGATCATTCCATCGATCAAGGGCGGCAAGAAAGCAGCCGACAAGCCATGGGATGGCGCCGAAGGCCTGGAATGGACTGTGCCTAGCCCAGCACCTTTCCATACCTTTGAAACGCCACCGACCTTTAAATAATGGGAACGGAGGGTGGTAATAAAGCCCGCCAACTCTGTGCGATTGAGCAAAATGAGTCAGCCGAAAAAGCCTAATAACGTACGTACCGGATTGCTGGTAGGTCTGCTTGCCTTGAGTTTCTTCATTGCGATCTTCGTCAAGATGTTGTGGTTCAAGTAGATGAGCGATCCTGCAGATAATAATGATGCGAAGGCCGAATCAAGAAAATTGAATTGGCAGATGCTGGGCAAGCTGCTGGTGATCGCGGTGCTGATGTTCGGCTTCGGCTATGGCCTGGTGCCGGTGTATAAAAAGATTTGCGAGATTACCGGCGTCAATTACCTGACACCGAAAGACGCAACGGTGGAAGCGCCGGCCAATACCCAGGTCGACAAGAGCCGCACGATTACCGTTGAATTCGACGGCAATTCGCAAGGCCCCTGGCGTTTCAGGCCGACGGTCAGCAGTCTGCAGGTGCATCCTGGTGAAATGACGCAAGTGGTGTATGAGGTGGTGAACAAGCAATCGCGCAAGATGGATGCACAGGCGATTCCAAGTTATGCGCCACAGCAGGCGGCAGCTTTTTTCAAGAAGGTCGAATGTTTCTGTTTCACCCAGCAAACCCTTGGTCCGAACCAGGCCAAGGAAATGCCAGTGGTGTTTTACATAGATCCTGCTATACCTAAAGATGTGAAGGTGATCACCCTGTCCTACACTTTTTTTGAAATTGCGGGACAGCCGGATAAGCCAGCCGGATAAACCAACTCAACGCGGCTGATTACAGCGTGATTAGCAGCGTAACCTGGGGTACTCAATGTCGGATCTGAAGGAAGCAAGCCGCCGTAAAGCCTCATTCGGCGCCACCATGAAAGCGGTATTCTGGTCGTTCTTCGGGGTGCGCAAAAGGAAAGATTACGAAAGCGATGCAGCCGGCTTGAATCCGGTGCATGTAGTGATAGCCGGAATACTCGGCGCCTTGATTTTTATTGCGATCCTGATCACCATCGTGAAACTGGTCGTCGCGAAATAAAATGCAGTACAGTAACTCACAGCAAGTAACTAACTAAATTTGTATCGGGAGATGGAAATGAGTTCTCAACAAGGTAATGCACCTTACTATTTCGTCCCTGGCCCGTCCAAGTGGCCAGTGCTGGGAGGTGTATCGCTACTGGCGACAATGGCTGGTGCTGCCGCATGGGTCAATAGTGTCGCATGGGGACCTGAGCTGTGCGGGATCGGTATCCTGTCGTTCCTGATTGTGCTGTACAAATGGTTTAGCGATTCCATCCGTGAATCCGAAGGCGGCTTGTACAGCGCGCGCATCGATACCTCGTTCCGCTGGAGCATGAGCTGGTTCATCTTCTCCGAAGTGATGTTTTTTGCGGCGTTTTTTGGCGCTTTGTTCTACGCCCGCAGCATTGCAATGCCATGGCTGGGCGATCTCGACAACAAGCTGCTATGGCCAGACTTTGCCGCGCATTGGGGCAATGCCGGTCCGGCCGGCACGGTTGAAGCCTTCACCACCATGGGACCATTCCCGATCCCGACCATCAATACCGCTTTGCTGCTGTCCTCCGGCGTAACCCTGACAATTTCCCACCACGCACTGCGCTCCGGCCATCGCGCCAAGACTGCATTCTGGCTCTTCGCGACTATTGTGCTGGGCGCGACTTTCATGGGCTTCCAGGCTGCTGAATACATCGAAGCGTATAACGATTACAACCTGAGACTGACTTCCGGCGTCTACGGTTCGACATTCTTCCTGTTGACTGGTTTCCATGGTTTCCATGTCACCATCGGCGCCATCATGCTGTCAGTGGTGCTGTTCCGTGTGCTGAAGGGCCATTTCACTCCAGACCACCACTTCGCATTTGAAGGCGCGGCCTGGTACTGGCACTTTGTGGACGTGGTCTGGCTCGGCTTGTACGTCGTGGTGTATTGGCTGTAATAGCAAAAGCGGCGACGGCGCATAAAATCAGCGCCGAATTGAGCGCATAATTGAGCACATAAAAAAGGCCACACTTCGGTGCGGCCTTTTTTTCTGTAAGCTCAGCAGCAGCGCTCTGCTTGATAGTTGTAGCGCTTTGCTTAGTGCAACCCGGTCGGCTGGATATAACCGAGTTTGTACAAGACCAAAAGCAGGATGAACAGGGCCACCGAAAAGCCGACGCGCATGGTTAGCGCCTGCACCGTACGGTTACTTTTACCTTTATCGCGCATCAGGAATATCAGTGCGGAGGCCAGGCTGCCGATAATCAGGATGAAGGCAATGGCGACGACGATTTTCATTTTTGGGCTAGTGTCCTGAGTTAGAGGTTCGTTGAATGAGAAAAGTGATGAAATCGGTGTCAGGCTAGGCGCAAAACGGAGCAAGGGTGCGGTCCCTTGCGAGTATTTGCAACGACGCATGGCGCCGGTTTCATCGCTTTTCTTCGACGAATTTCTAACTCAGGACACTAATATTGACTAAGGCGATATTGTAATGCCAATCAGATTCCGGTTTCGGCTGATTCCGTTTGTGGTGACTGTGTTGCTGGTGGTGCTAGGCGTAGCGTTGGCACAATGGCAAACGCGGCGCGGCGATCAAAAGCAGGCGCTCGAAAGCAAATTATTGCAACGTGAGGCCGATGCCGCCGTGCAACTCGGCGCTGCCTTACAGGTACAGGATGTCGATCAACTCGAATTCAGGCGTATGGTGCTGCGCGGTGAATTTATTCCCGGCTGGCCGGTCTATCTCGACAATCGTCCCTTGAACGGCGTCGCCGGGTTTTATGTGCTAATGCCGTTCAAGCTTGCGGCGCCCGCCCCGGGGTTGGTCACGGGGGCGGACAGTTACGTGCTGGTAGCGCGCGGCTGGTTGCCGCGCGATCCGGCCGATCGCAGCAAGCTGCCGTCCTACCCGACGCCGGCCGGCGTGATCGAGATAGAAGGGCTGGTCAGGCGCGATTTCGGCCATGTCCTGCAGTTAGGCGACGCCGGTTCGTTGCGACCCCAGGCAATTGTGCAAAATCTGGCGATAGGCGAATTCGCCGCAGCCAGTAAATTCAAGCTGCAGCCGTTCGTGATCGAGCAAACCAGCAACACCGAGGACCATTTGCTGCGCACTTGGCCCAGGCCCTCGCTCGGTATCGAAAAGCATCGCGGCTATGCATTCCAGTGGTATGCGCTGGCCGTGATGGCGTTCATTTTTTTTGTTGTGACAGGATTTAGACGTGGATCAGAAAACACCAACAAGCCAGCCGGCCAGCAATCCGGCTAATAGTCCGGCCAATAACCCGCAGCGCCAGAGCGGCCGCTGGAAATTGTTCGCGGTGATTGCAGTATGCGCTGCGCCCATGATTGCCTCCTATTTCACGTATTACGTGATCAAGCCGCAAAGCCGCAACAACTACGGCGCGCTGCTCGATCCGCGCGACTATCCCGTCCCTGAACTGGGTAGCACCACGCTGGATGGCAAGCCAGCCACCCTGGATGACTACAAAGGCAAATGGCTGATGGTGCAGGCCGACGGCGGCGATTGCCTGAAGGCTTGCCAGGACAAGCTGTTCGAAATGCGCCAGCTGCGTTTGATGCAGGGCAAGGAAATGGAGCGGGTGGAGCGAGTCTGGCTGATTACCGACGATCAACCTTTGCCAACCATGGTGATGCGCGAATATGACGGCACCAGGCTGTTGCGGGTCAAGCCGGCACTGCTGAAAGCCTGGTTGCCGACCGAAGCCGATACCAGCGCTGCCGATCATATTTACCTGATCGATCCGCTCGGTCATCTGATGATGCGTTTCCCCAAGGACGCCGACCCAAATAAAGTCAAAAAAGACCTGTCCAAGTTATTGCGGGCTTCGGCCATAGGATGAGTTTGCCATGACTACCCCATTGTTAATCCAGCTCGGCGGCATGGGATTGCTGGTTGCCTTGCTGGCGGTCTGCGTGGTCTGGGCTTCCAGCGATACCAATAAATATCGCAAGCTGGTATGGGTGACGCTGTTCCTGACCTTTGACCTGATCATGTTCGGCGCTTTCACGCGGCTGACCGATTCCGGTCTCGGCTGCCCAGACTGGCCGGGCTGCTACGGACACGCCAATCCGCTGCAGGCACATGCGCATATCAGCGCAGCCCAGGAAGCCATGCCGACTGGCCCGGTGACAGTAATGAAGGCCTGGATCGAAATGACCCATCGATATTTTGCGATGGGAGTCGGGGTACTGATCGTTGCCTTGATGGCGATTGCCTGGCTGCGCTGGTTTACCGGCAGGAAGTCGACGACGCAGCAGGACAGCAGATTTTCGCCGCGCTATCCGACCTTGCTGTTTTTATTCGTCTGCCTGCAAGGCGCTTTCGGCGCCTGGACCGTGACGCAAAAACTGCAGCCGGTGATCGTGACTACTCATTTGTTGCTTGGCCTGACCTTGCTGGCGATGCTGACTTGGCTCGGCGCCCGGCAAAGCGAGCATGCCCCGGTAGCAGCCGGCGCCGCCGCTCTGGTGAAACCGGCCCTGATCGGCCTGCTGCTGTTGGTTCTGCAGATTGCTCTGGGCGGATGGGTAAGTACTAACTATGCCGCGCTTGCCTGTACCGATTTCCCGTTGTGCCATGGCAAGCTGGTGCCGCAGATGGATTTTGCCAACGGTTTCACCCTATGGCGCCATCTGGGCATGACTGCCGACGGCGAGTTCTTGTCATTTCAGGCGTTGACAGCGATTCACTGGACTCACCGCAGTTTCGCTTTTGTCGTGATCGCTTTCGTCGTCTGGCTGGCTTGTAAAGCGCTGCGCACCCAGGGTTTGCAAAACACCGGCCGTTGGCTGCTGATCGTTATCGGCTTGCAATTGCTTACCGGCTTGTCTACCATTTTCCTGAATTGGCCGTTGGCCATCGCCGTGGCGCACAACGGTGGTGCGGCGCTGCTGCTGGTGCTACTGGTCATGTTAAACTACAAGGCTAGACTCGCACCTGGCTTGCATTCTGTTTCGGCAGTGGCTGGCCATCCAGTAACTGTTGATCGCCTGAACCCGCATCCATGACAGCTTTGACCGTACCACCCAATCGAATTGCCCAGTACTGGGCGCTGACCAAGCCGCGCGTTACGCAGCTGGCGGTGTTTTGTGCGGTGATCGGCATGTTCCTGTCCACCCCCGGCTTGCCCGATTGGCAGCGCCTGATTGCCGCCACCATCGGCATCTGGCTGCTGGCCGGCGCCGCTTTCGCCGTCAACTGCCTGGTCGAGCGCGAAATCGATTCGCGCATGGCGCGCACTGCGCGGCGGCCTATGGCGCGCGGTGAAATCACCGTGCCTCAGACCCTGGTATTTTCCGGTGTGATTGGCGGGCTCGGCATGTGCGTGTTGTACAACTTTGTTAATCCGCTGACCATGTGGCTGACCTTCGCCACTTTTGTCGGTTATGCAATTATTTACACCATTATCCTGAAACCGGCGACGCCGCAAAATATCGTCATCGGCGGCCTGGCTGGCGCAATGCCGCCGGCCCTGGGCTGGGCCGCGATTGCGAACGACGTACCGATGCAAGCCTGGATCCTGGTGCTGATTATCTTCGTCTGGACCCCGCCGCATTTCTGGGCGCTGGCCATGTATCGGCGCGACGATTACGCCAAATCCGGGTTGCCGATGCTGCCCATCACGCACGGCATGAAATTCACCCAGTTCCAGATCTGGCTGTATACGATTGCTTTGGTAGCTACTACCATGCTGCCGTTTGCGGTTGGCATGAGCGGCCTGATTTACCTGGCCAGCGCAGCAGTGCTGGGCCTGATCTTCCTCTGGTATGCATGGCAGATCTATCAGCATTACACCGATCTGATTGCACGCAAGACTTTCGCCTATTCGATCATCTACTTGTCGCTATTGTTCGCCGCTTTGCTGGTCGATCACTATCTTAAATTCTGAAAGTAAACATGAAGCGTGTTACTCCTGTCGCCTCCATTGTTGCCGGCTTGCTGATGGTTTTGTCTTTAACCGCTTGTGGCGACAAGTCTGCAAGCGGCGGCCAGGAAATGGCACTGTCGCCGACCAACAGCGCTTTCATCAATACTGACGTCACCGGCCTTGGCTACGCCCGTGATTTTGCCCTGACCGACCATACCGGCAAGCCGCGCACGCTGGCCGATTACAAGGGCAAGGCGGTGCTGGTGTTCTTCGGCTACACCCAATGCCCTGACGTTTGTCCGACCACCATGGTTGAGATGGCTAACGTCATGAAGGAAATGGGGCCTTTGGCGAGCAAGGTGCAGGTACTGTTTGTCACCGTCGATCCGGAGCGCGACACGCAGGAATTGCTATCCAAGTACGTACCGGCTTTCGATCCGAGTTTTGTCGGCCTGTATGGCGACCAGGCAGCGACCGATAAAGTCGCCAAGGAATTCCGCGTGTTTTATCAAAAAGTACCAGGCAAGACACCGGGCAGTTACACCATGGACCATACCGCCGGCAGTTATGTGTTTGATCCGGAGGGCCACATCCGCCTGTTCGTACGTCACGGCCAAGGGCCTGAGCCGATTGCCCATGATCTGAAATTGTTGTTGAAGTAATCGCTAAAGGCGCCGCTCTCGTCCCTGCGCAATCAAGGCAGAATCTTGCAAGATTCTGCCTTTTTGTTTTTTCTCCAGCGATTAACGGCTCTCAGTCGTATCATCTATAAAGCGCAGGCGATGCTCGGCATTTGGCAGAAAACATGAGTCGCTGCGACCGAATATGCGATAGCGGTTGCGGGCCACCCAACGGTAGCCGGCGTTTCTTATGAACGACGGCACTAGCCACGCTATCCAGGCCAGCTTCCAGGGGAAGCCCAGTTGGTGCAGGACCCTTAAAATCGCGGCCGTGTGCTGATAATTGCGTTTGCCGTCGACCAGCAATAGTGTCTCAAGAGTGGTGATGTTCAAACCGGCTCGGGCAAGCAAGTCCGCACCTGCCTTGGACTGAATCGACGCAAACCGAAATACCCGCCGCCGGTCGTGCTTGAGCAGGAATTGCACCCAGCTGGAGCAGATCAGGCATTTAGCATCGAACACAATAATCATGTGGTGATTTCTTCCCGTTCAATTTGGAGATAACCCCGATATTCGGCCAGCACGCCGACCAGTGGCAGATGCGCGGCCACGTTGAAATGCAGCTTGCCTGGAGAGGCGGTTTCTTCGGCCAGCACCGATGGTATGAGAAATCGCGGGCAAGGAATACCGCAAACAGTCATGCCTTGGAGCAGCATCGTTAACCGGCCGTTACCGGCCCTCAGTTTAAAATGCAGATCTACCGGGCCCAGGCGCTCAACCAGCGTTCCAGACCTGACTCGCATGCGCGAAACCATCATGCGGCTGGGGTAGTGGCGGCGCCAGGTTTCTTGCCGGGCGTCAGCCTCCAGCTCAAAGCGAAAATCGGTTTCTGCGGTCGCTTTTGGCAGGGCGAAAAGCAAGCCTATCAAACGTCCGATAGCGGTATGCGGCGCCTTGACCTCGCATTTGCCGGCTAAGTTGACTCGGCCAGTCATGCTATGAAATATCTGCAGTTCGCGGCCTAGTAAATCGAAGTCTTTTCCTAATATCTGGCGATAGAGCGAGTCTGTAGAACTCATGATGCGGCGGTCTCCGTCGTAACTGCCAATCGGTGCATGGCGTTGCAGCGCGATTTCTTGAGGATAAAATAAAGGCCTCTGTAGCGTCTGCTACAGAGGCCTTTGCAGCTTCGGTCAGCAATGCATCGTCAGGCAAACGCTGCCAGCGAACCCTTCATCTTCTTTAGCGCAACAGCTTCAATTTGCCGTATCCGTTCCGCCGATACGCCAAACTCGTCCGCCAGTTCATGCAGGGTGGCGCCGGAACCGTCGTCGTTGGCCAGCCAGCGCGCTTCGACGATACGGCGTGAGCGATCGTCCAGCTTGCTCAGGGCCGATTCCAGTCCTTCCGACTGCATGCGATCGTAGCGCTGCGCTTCCAGCACTTTGCTAGGCTCTTGCGCTTCCGTCGACAGATAGGCGATCGGTGCAAATTTATCATCGTCGTCATCGGTCGGCGCTTCCAGCGCGATGTCGCGGCCGGTCAGGCGCGTTTCCATCTCGATCACTTCTTCGCGTTTGACGTTGAGGGTCTTGGCCAGCGCGTCAACTTGAGTCGGCGTCATGGCGTCCAGCCCTTCCTTGTGGCTGCGCAGGTTGAAAAACAGCTTGCGTTGCGCCTTGGTGGTGGCTACTTTCACCAGACGCCAGTTTTTCAAGATGTATTCATGCATTTCCGCCTTGATCCAGTGCATTGCATACGACACCAGTCGTACGCCCTGGTCCGGATCGAAACGTTTGACGGCTTTCATCAGGCCGATATTGCCTTCCTGGATCAGATCGGCATGCGGCAAACCGTAGCCCAGATAGCCGCGCGCGATCGAGACCACCAGGCGCAAATGCGATAGCACCAGCTTTTGAGCGGCGCCGAGATCGTTTTTATCGCGTAATTGTTGAGCCAGAGAAATTTCTTCATCATGTGTCAACATCGGCAGACGATTGACTGCCGAGATATACGCGTCAATATTACCCAGCGTGCCGGAAAAACCGAGCGCCAAGGCATTGGTGTCGTTGGGAATTAAAGCTGTGTTGACTGATGGATTCTTCATTCTTTCTCCTTGCTGTCCGGTCAGCTAAAACTGCCGGTAGATCAACGATCAGACGTTTGGCTGATTATATTAGCACTCTCTATTGTTGAGTGCTAATAGGATTTGTTAAAGAGTATATATAGCCTGTTGCTATCGATATATTTCTTTTGATTGTTCATGCATGGAATTTAGAGAGGCAAATCCGAGGAAAGTTGCGCGCCTGCTTAAGGAAATGCTGCGTAGCCGCATGGTGGCTCGGGAGGAACTTGTCAGATCACAAGGTCAGGGGTCATCTCAAGCAAGGCGTCGTACGGGGCGTGACATAGGAAATCACGCAGCTGCGCCAGATGGGTGCTGTCCGCAATGCTGATATATAGCCGTGCCGGTGGTTTGCGCAACAGACGGTTCAAGGTGACACGCAGGGTCAGATTGCCAATACAGCAAAAGCAGCCGGGTGCAATCCGTTTGATCTCCAGCGCATGCGGCGATGTTTCCAGTTTGCCGTCAGACATGCCTTCAAGTATGAGTGCAGTGCCGAGGTGGGCGCCGCTGCGTCGCAGGTCTTCCTCGATGGCAGTACGGATGGCGGCTTCGCGCGCCTTGGCTGAACCGCCGCTGACCAGAGTGGTAAGGGTCATCCGCCTTTTTTCGACAACTTTCCTGGATCAACCCCGAGCTGTTTCAATTTCCGGTACAGATGGGTGCGTTCCAGTCCGGTTTTTTCCGCCACCCTGGTCATGCTGCCGCTTTCGCGGATCAGGTGATATTCAAAATAAGCGCGCTCGAAAGCATCGCGCGCCTCGCGCAAGGGCAGGCCGAACGAGGAGGAGAATAAACTTTCGGAGGCGACGGCGACCGACGGCAGGGCCGTGATGTGCGTCGCTTCAGGCGATGCCGGGCTGTTGAAGCCGCCGGTAGCGACAACCACGTCATTCAATTCATTCGAGGCGGCCGCTGGCTGCGGATACAGCGTCGGCGCCCGGGCCGTCTTGGGGCCTTGCGACAAGCCTTGCTGAACCGCTTTCAACAGTTTTTGCAGAGCAATTGGCTTTTCCAGGAAATTCAGGGCGCCGATGCGGGTTGCTTCCACCGCGGTATCGATAGTGGCGTGACCGGACATCATGATGACAGGCATGGTCAGCAAGCCGTCGCGCTGCCATTCCTTGAGCAGCGTGACGCCGTCGGTGTCAGGCATCCAGATATCGAGCAGCACCAGATCGGGCACGCCGCCCTGACGAAATTCGCGAGCTTGTTGTGCATTTTCCGCGGCGGTTACTACATGCCCTTCGTCACCTAAAATTTCCGAGAGCAATTCCCGAATTCCCATTTCGTCGTCAACGACTAGGATGTTAGCCATGCGGTAGCCTTCCCATTTCCTGTTGCATCAAATCCCACTGTATGGTCTGTTCAGACAGGCCAGTTAAATTATCAATATCTTTGTGTGCTTCTTTGTGTGTTACGTCCGCGTCCGGATACATGCTATATCAGCCGGGGGGCAATTTGCAGCTGTTCACGATCAAATTATGGTCGAATCGTGACTCGCAGCTAACTTTAACAGCAAAATCAGGATTTTTGCGCCCTTTGTATCGCTTCGGTTCTGCAGATCGATGCGGCCGCCGTGTTCGTCGATAATTTTTTTCACCATCGGCAAACCCAGGCCGGTGCCGCGCGGCTTCGATGTGACGTAAGGTTCGAACGCCCTGGCCAGTATCTTGGGCGAGAATCCAGGGCCGTTGTCGGTAATCGAAATCCGCACCGCGGTGCGCGATAAGCCGTCCGAACTATGGTAGCTGACGCGCTCGGTCACCAGGTCGATACGCGGCGGCACTGGGTCGCCGCTGCGATCCATGACGGCGTCCTGAGCATTTTGCAAAAGATTGTGAATCACCTGCCGCAATTGGGTGGCGTCGCCCATGATCTTGGGCAGATCCGGCGCCAGCGATGCATGAATCATGTCGCGTTCGTCACCTGCCAGATAGAGATGCAGGATCTCCGCCACCAGCACGTTCAGATCGAGCTCGCTCAATACCGCCGGCGGCGTTTTGGCGTAGTCGCGGAAATCGTCCACCATGCGTTTCATGGCGGCTACCTGGCTGACGATGGTGTCGGTGCTTTTCTTCAGGATGGCGGCGTCGTGGGTCATCAGCTTGTCTTCCAGTTTCATCTGCAAGCGTTCGGCGGACAGCTGGATCGGCGTCAACGGGTTTTTGATTTCATGGGCCAGGCGGCGCGCCACTTCGCCCCATGCAATCGAACGCTGGCCGGAGATGACGTCGGAAATATCGTCGAACACCACCACATAGCCGGTGCGGTTCTCTACCGGCAGGCGCGAGCCGCGCGTCAGCAAGGTAATGTCATCGCTATCGCTGCTGTCGCCGCTGTCGACCCGGCGCGGGATCTCGATCTGCTGTTGCCAGTGCAGCAGCTCGGGGCCGATCTTGCCGCTGGCGAATTGCGCGTTTTGCTCGGAGAAGGCGTTGATGATGACTTCCGCGAAGTGCGTCAGGCCATCAATGATGGTCAGCGGCTGGCCGATATGCGGCGAAAAATCGTATTGCAGGATGCGCGCCACCGACTGGTTGCTGGTGACCAGGCGGAAATCGCCGTCCAGCACCATCACGCCGGCAGACATGTTTGCCAATACCGACTCCAGGTAGGCTTTAGCGTTTTCCAGTTCGCTGCGATTCTTTTCAACCGCAGCGCGCGCTTCGTACAGCTGGCGTGTCATCAGGTTGAAAGATTGAGTAAGGGTGCCCAGTTCGTCTGAGGTGGCCACAATCGGCCGTGGCGACAGATTGCCTTCGGCCACCGCTTTGGTGCCTTCGGCCAGCAATAGCAAAGGCTTGGCCAGGTCGGTTGCGATCAGGAAGGCGCTGGCGATGGCGCCGAACACCGCCAACAGCAAGGTCAGCGTCAAGGTCACCAGATAGATCTTGCGCAAACCGGAGCGGCCCAGGGAACGCTCTTGATACTCGCTATAGGCTGAACCAAGTGCTTCGGCGTTGGTGGCGAGATAGGCTGGCACCGGCTGTATCATTTGCAAAAAGTGCGTTTCGTTTTGCAGGGAGGCACTTCTTAGCGGTGGCGGGATTTCAACCACCACGTGCAGGCGCAAGTCGTTGCTGTCGGTGCTGGTGGCTGAGGCGGCTGAGGTGGATGAGGTGGCTTTGCCGCCGTCAGAATTATCCTGAGTGCTTTCTATCGCGGAAAAGCCACGCGGCAGGCGTGCCTGTTGCAACATATTGGGCGACGGCAAATTAGGTACCAGCGTTCCCAGATGGCCGCCGACGACAGCGATCACCTGGCCGTTGGCGGTGACGATCGAGGCTTCCAGATTCTGGTCGCTGAGCCGGCCCAGCTGGGTTGCCTGCGCCGAATTCGACAATTCCGACCATTCCGCCGCCAGCGTGCGCGCCCTTGAGCTGAGATCGCCGAGGGAGGATTCGAGCGCAGCGTGGCTCAGGTTCAAGCCGGACTGCAACGCCGACTCAACGTGGACATCGAACCAGGATTCGATCGAGCGCGACACAAATTGCACCGATACCAGATAAATCACAACCCCCGGCAAGATGCCGATCAACGCAAACATGAACACCAGTTTGGCAGTCAGCCGGGAGCCGAATTTGCCGCGCTTGTAGCGGTTATACAAGCGCCCGAGCAGCAGGCAGACCAGCACAAACAGGGCCACCGCCACCAGCGCATTCATGCCCAGCAGCCAAGAATAGTGCTTATCGAAAAAATCCGAATTGGCCGACGCTGACGAAAGCAGAAAAAGCAGGATGCTAACGATGGCGCCGCCGACCACCAGCAAATAGCGTAGCGCGCGTGACACGATTATTCGGCCCTGTAGTTGAAACTCTTCCAGTCGGAAGAAAAGCGCCAGTCGCTATTGTTGAGGGCGTTGACTTGAAACGGCTTGGACAGCAACCCCAGATCGAGCCCCATGCGCACGGCGACCCGGTACACCTCGCCGCTCTTGAGCGCGCTTTTGTCGGCAATCAGCCAGCGGCTAGGCCGGCGAATCAGGGACAAGGCGTCATCGAGCGTATTAAAACTCTGTTGCAGGCTGCCGTTGATGGCGACGTTATAGCGCCGCGTGATGACGTTGTATTGCAGGCGGATGGTTTGGGTTGCGGTGATGGCCTTTTCGTCGAACCAGTACCAGCGCGGCCGCGTCAGCTCGACATCGGTCGTGAAATACAGGGTGACGCCGCGATTGACCACATCTTCCAGGCCGCGATTCAGATCGAATGAAAACGTTGCCGACAACCGGTAGCCATCGTCGCCGGCTTCGATATGGGCCTGACTCAATTCAACGCCATCCGCTGCAAAGCTGGACGCGGGACTAAATGACAGAGCCAGTAGCAGGGCCAGCAGCCAGTATTTGATGAATTGAGGCAATGATCGTGTCACTGGTTTCGGGTATGGTTAAAAGTTATCGCAAAAGGGTGTTAGCACTACGGCTGTCAGCATTTCTCTGTCAGCACTTCTGGAACAGCGCGTAAAACAAACCATCATGATCGCGTTCCGCATCGGCTGCCGGCAGCAACTGCCCGGGCGCCGGCAGTCTGCGCGCATTATTCCGCGTAGCAAAAGCCACAGCCTGAGCTTCTGATTCTTGTGGCCATACGGAACATGTTACGAGCAACAATTTACCATCCGGGCGTAGCATCTGCCAAAGATTGTCCAGAATCTTTGCGGAAAGTGTTGCAAGTTGCTCGGTATCAGTCTTGCGCCGTAGCCAGCGAATATCGGGATGACGGCGCACGATACCGGAGGCGGTACAGGGGACGTCGGCCAAAATCCGGTCGAAGGGCACGCCGTCCCACCAGTCTTGGCCCTGGCTACCGATGCTGGCGTCGCCCAGTTGCAGTTTGGCCTGCAGCTGCAGGCGCTGCAGATTCTGGGTGATGCGCTGCAAACGTTTGGGATTGTTGTCCAGTGCCGTCAACTCGACATCGGCGGATTCCAGGATATGGCCGGTTTTGCCGCCAGGCGCAGCGCAGGCGTCGAGTACCCGCATGCCATCCTGCAGGTCCAGCAGCGGTGCGGCAAGTTGCGCCGCAGCGTCTTGCACTGACGCCAGACCGTCTTCGAAACCGGGAATCTGGGCCACCGGCATTGCGGTATCCAGGCGGATGGCGTCCGCGCCGATTTGCCGGGCCGTAATCGCGTGGCTCGCCAGCGTCTCCAGATACGCGGCCACCGAGGTTTTGCGGCGGTTCACGCGCAAGGTCAGCGGCGGCGCCGTATTACCGGCAGTCAGGATGGCTTGCCACTGCTGCGGATAGGCAGCTTTCATGCGGTCTATCCACCAGACCGGATAGTTCCACAAGCCGAATGGGGTTTTGATGGCGATTGCCACCAAGGCTTCGCGCTCACGCAGGAAGCGCCTTAGCACCGCATTCACCATGCCCTTGGCATGGGCCATCTGCGGATCGGAAGACACCGCAGTAACAGCCTGATCAACCACCGTGAAATTCTCGTAGGCAGGATCGTCGACATCGGCCAGCAAGCACAGTGCCGCACACAGCAGGCAATGCAGCAGGGTCGGTTCCGGCGGCCTGCTCGCCAGGTTGCCCAGCAATGTTTCGGCACGGCCGATGCCGCGCATGGTGCGGTAGGCGATGTCCTGGATGGCGCCGCGCGTCGGCGCCGGCGCTGCCGATTGTGCAAATACCTGGGTCAGCGCCTGCGGCAGCGCCGCACCGTCGCGCACCAACGCAATGGCTTGGGCTGCGCCTAACAGGCTAAAGGCGAGAGAATCTTTTTTGAGGGTCGAATAAGTCACTGTGCGGTTCAGGTCGTTTCTGGAAATTATGGTTGTTAAAAAATCAGTTTCTGGTCAATGCCAGCTTTATGCCTAGGGCAACAAAGGCGGCGCCAACCGTGCGCTCCAGCAAGTGCTTGATCTGGGGATTATTGCTGGCGTGACGCGTGAGTGTACCGGCTAGCATCGCGGTGCCGCTGTTCCAGCATAGCGTGACGACGGAAAACACTGCGCCAAGCAACAAAAAGGCAACGATCTTGTGCGGCGAATCATGACGCACGAATTGCGGGAAGAATGACAGGAAAAACAAGATCACCTTGGGATTCAGCACATTGGTGATCAGGGCTTGCAGAAAAATGGTTTTATGCGAGCGCAGATCCAGCTGTGGCGGATTTTCGCTGGTGACGGTCTTCTTGCTGAGCAGCATCTTGATGCCGAGATAGATCAGGTAAGCGCCGCCCGCCAGTTTCACCGCCATGAAGGCGGTGGCGGAAGCCGCCAGCAGCGCCGTCAGGCCGAACGCCGACAAGGTCGCATGGATGCAGCAGCCGGCGGTGATGCCGAGCGCCGACAGCAAACCGGCGCGGCGTCCCTGCGCCACGCTGCGGCCGACGATATAGGCGGTATCCGGGCCGGGAGTGGCGTTCAGTAGCAGGACAGCCATCAGGAACAGGCCAAAGTCAGTAATACCGAAGGAAATCATGGCGACGCTGCTAGACAGGATGGTAACAATGCGATTGTAGCGGGGATATGGTCGCCCACCTACAGTTAGGTCGTGATTGTGACAGGAAAAAGTGAAATTTCAGATTTCCTGATAACAATGATTGAAAGTACTAAAAAAGCACTATCCGATCGAGATCAGATAGTGTCACGCCACCAAAGCCGGGCCTGAGCTCACCAAAGGCTGCAACATGTGCTGCGCCTCCAGCCAGCGGCGTACATCCGCAAATACCCGCTCGGCGCCGATTTCATTGAAAATTTCGTGATACATGCCTTCATAATCGTGCATCGTGGCGATGGCTGGCGGCAAGGCAGCAAAAAACCGGCGGCTGCCGGCGGGATCGATGATGCGGTCGTCGCCGCCAATCACCAGCAGTGTGGGTATTGCCAGGGCAGGCGCCTGATTCAAGGCGAATTGCCCGGCATGCAACATGCTGTTTAACAAACGCGCGCTGATCTTGTTATGCACCAGCGGATCGTCGCCATAGGCTTTGGCAACTGCGGGGTCGTGCGATAGATGATTGACATCAAGGCCGTTAGGGACCGCCACGCCTGGGGCAAGTATCGACATCAGTTTGAGCAAGCCCAGTTGCACCGGGTTCAAACGCAGGGCCAGTCCCGGCGAGGATAAGATCAAGCCGCGCAACGGCGCCATTCCAGCGACCGCAAAGCGTGCAGCGAACAAGCCACCCATGCTGTGGCCGAATAATAAAGGTGTGCTGTTTGCCAGCTCAGGATAGCTCAGCTGCTGCTGGCGGCAGAGGTCGTCCAGCACCAGTCTGGCGTCGCGCAATAAGGCGCTATCGTCCGGCACGTCGCCGCGCGGACCGCTGGAGCGGCCGTGGCCACGGTGATCGTAGCTGCGCACCAACAGGCCGCAGCGATTGAAAAAACGTATTACATGGGCATAACGCCCGGCATGTTCTCCCAGTCCGTGCATCAGCAGGATACTGCCGGCCAGCGGCGCGCCGGCAGCCGGCGGCCAGTCGGTGACGGAAAGAGAAATGCCGTCTTCGGTCGTAAGCTGGCGCTCAAGACCGGAGTTCATCAGACGCCCCAGAGTACGTCGTCGTTGTGCTTGTGCGCTTCGCGCAGCATTGCCAGCAAAGGATAAATCTTGTTGGCAAAGGTGACTGTCTGCACCGGCTCATGGCCAGTGTCGTCGCCGGCTTCGTTGTGGTGAGCGGCGATATCGTGCTGTACGCTGTCGGACGCCGGATGCGCGCGGCTTTCCGAAGTTTCGGCTTCCAGCTTGGCAATCACTGCCGCGCCTTCTGCTGCCGTGATGACGCCGATTTTCACGTCTTTATGCAGCAAATCGAGGATGCGCTTGGCGTCTTGTTCGAACATGATGACTTCGGGCGACGCCTTGGATTTGAATGTAACTAACATAAAACCTCAAAATATTGTTTTTGGTGAAAAAAGACATTGTACAGAATACCGCTTCGTCGAGGTGCTCGCCACTGCTGTCACCAGTGATTACAGTACGGCCAGCCTTGACGGCGCAGCAGGCGGCAATCCGAGTCTTGCATTAATACTAATTATGTTTGAATGAGGAGATGAAAGTTTCGACGTTTTCCCGCGAAACGGCTTTTTCCGGCCCCATCACGATGACTTGGTAGATTTCCTTGTCCTTGCTGACAAAATGTCCGAACAGGACTTCCGGCAAGCCGCCGGGCGTAGTGCCGATTGCCTCGACGTCAATACTGGCCGACAGTCCCTGACTGCCGGCCGCCACAGTAGTTTTCTCCACTTTGACGGTGCCGTTGATATTTTTCACCAGCGCGGTTTTCATCGCGACCAATGCGGCTTGCGCCTTGGCGGCGTCGGGCACGCTGGCGCTGCCGACTGCAAATACCGCGTTGTCTACCTTGGCGGCGGTCATGGTCATGGTAACCGGCATGCCGTCGAGATCGATAGAGCGGGCAAACGTCGACGGTTTGGCCGGCAGCAATACGCTGTACGGGGCGTCTTTGCTACGCACTTCGCGCCAGTTGAATTTGGGTGAGCAAGCAGCCAGCGCCAGTACGGCGCCTGCAAACAGTAAGCGAACAGACAAGGTCAGGACAGATTTCACGAGATAGCGCAGCAGGCTGCAGAAATGGAAGCAGCCTCTATGGTATCTGATGCTGAAAGGTGCGCACACCGAAAACGATGCCTATGCATAACAGCGCGATCCCCGCCATGACCTGCACGCCTGGCACGGCGTCGCGGAAAATGAACGCGTACAACAAGGCCGACAAGGTTTCGAACACGATCAGCTGCGCCAGCAGTGCGGTCGGCAAATGCTGGCTAGCCTTGTTCCACAGCAGGGTGCCGATCCAGGAAGCGCACAGGCCGATGACCAGCATCAAGCCGACAAACTGCAGCGGCCGCGGCCCGAACGGGAAGGCATAAGAACCGCCCGCCAGTTTCAGATAAGCGCCGTAGCCGAATAAACCGATCAGCGCCAGCGGCAACACCGCCAGGCCCTGTGCGGTAGCCCAGGTCGAGGGGCTGATATGCGGATTGGCGCGCAGATAACGGGCATTGACGATCGGATACCAGGTCCAGGCGGCGACCGCGGCCAGCGCGATCAGGCAGCCCAGCACATAGTCGCCAAGCGAACGTGTATTGCTGCTGCCCGCCAGCCGCATATGCGTCAGTTCGGCGGCGTTAACGCACAAGATGCCGACCAGGATAATCACCAGCGATGGCGCCAGTCGGCGCCAGGCCACGCTTTCCGCCGCATGTCCCGGCGACCAGTTGGAAAACACCGAAATCACCACCGGCAAGGTGCCGATCAGCATGGTCGGCAGCGGCGCGTCGGCCAGCTGGATCGCAGTCGCCAGCGCGGCGTAGTACAGCAGATTGCCGACCAGCGACAGCTTCAAGGCGGCGCGCCAGTCGGCCCGGCTCAGCGCGGCGATGCGTTTGCGGTCGAGCATGGCCGGCGCCAGCGCGATCAGGCCAAACGCGACATAACGGCCGAACGACAGCATCAGGCCCGGATAATCGGGCAGCATGAGCGGAGCGATGAACACCAGGCCCCACATCAGGCCGGCGCCGAGGGCGCACAACAGGCCGGTCAGCATGGCAGCTGCCGCGGCTGGACTGCAAATGAATGAGGTGACGCCATGAAAGGATCTGGGATGAGTAATGACAATCCCCATCATGCCAAGCTTTAGCTCATCGGTCTTGTACCAATTTGCTGTTGATACTGCGCCGGTGTGACGCCGTAGGCGCGCTTGAACCAGCGCGTCAGGTGGCTTTGGTCGGTCAGTCCGACCGCGGCGGCGGCGTCGGTTGGCGTGCTGCGTTGCGCCAGCAGGGTCTTGGCGCGGGCGGCGCGGCGTGCTTGCAGATACTGGTGCGGAGTGGCGTGAAACAAGGCCGAGAAGGCCCGCACGAAATGAAATATCGACATGCCGGCTTCGGCCGCCAGGGTATCGATGTGCAGGGTCTGGTCCAGATTGGCCTCGATGCAATCGAGCACCCGCCGCATCGCCAGCATGCGTTGCGGCTGGCCGGCCGTCAGCTTGGCGACCGGACGCAGGTTTTTGCCATAGCGCTGCGTTACCGCGTCTATCAATACTGTGAAATGCGACACAAACGCCAGATCGTCCGGCGCTTGCCACATGCGTTTGAACAGCAATTGGAAGCTGTCGGCGAGCAAGGGGTCATGGGCGGTCGCGGCTGCGAAATAAGCCTCGCTGCCGCTCAGCTCATGCAGCAACTGCGGTTCGATATACAGCATTTGATAAGTCCAGCCGGCGGCGATCTCGGCGTGGCCGTCATGCAATTCGTCCGGATTCAACAGCACCAGCGTGCCCGCCGGGGCGACATGCTGGGAACCCTTGTGGCGGAAACGCTCGACCCCGGTTTCAATCGCGCCCAGCGAATAGGTGTCATGCACATGTGGCGCAAATTCGTGATCGACCAGCCGTGCCGAATACAATTCCACGCCCGGCAGATGCGGGCTGGTCTTGAAGGTGACAAATTCGGACGGGTGGTGGAACACGCCAATACTCAGTTCAGGCCAGACGCGCCAGATGGCGTCGCACCGACAGCAGCGCGCCGGTCAGGCCGAGGCCGGCGCTGATCGCCAGCAGCACCAGGCTGGCGCTCCAGTTCAGCGGCAGCAAACGGAATTCCGACGCATACAAACGGGCGAATTCGGCAATCGCCTGATTCAACGGCTGCAAACCAAGCGCCACAGCACCCAGCGCCAGGCCGCCGGCGCACAGGCCGAGCAGCGCGCCGGTGTAATAAAACGGCCGGTGGATGAAGGCATCGGTGGCGCCGACCAGCTTGGCGACGGCGATTTCTTCGCGTTGGGTCAGCACTTGCAGACGCACCGTGTTGAACACCACAGCCACTACCACTACCGCCAGCGTGATCGCCAGGAACAGCAATACCAGGCGCAGGATTCCCAGCAATGCCGCCAGCCGCTTGACCCACTCCGAATCGACTTGCACGGTATCGACGCCAGGGAGGGCCTTGAGGCCGGCCGCAATGGTGTCGATACGGGCGGCGTCAGGCGCATCGTGGAAACCGGCCAGCTTCAATACGTAGGCGTCCGGCAAAGGATTCTGGCCGAGGGTGGTCAGGGCGTCGTCCATGCCGGTTTTGTTTTTCAGGCTGATCAAAGCATCTTCACGCGGAATGAACAGCACTTTGGCCGAACTGTGGTGCTGCTGCAAAACGGCGTCGATAGGTTTGGCCAGCGCGGTGGTCTTGTCGCGCGCCGCGTCCAGCGCCATGAAGATACTGATTTCCGGTTCCACCGCTAGTTGCTCGGAGACCGGGCGCACGTTTTCAATCAAAGTCAGGCCGCCGAACGGCAGCGCCAGCGCAATCGCCACCACCAGCACGTTCAGCGCAAAACCGCCGGGCGCCTTGAGCAGATGGGTGAAGGCGTCGCCGATGGCGAACAGGTGTTGTCGCAGCCAGCTGTTCATGCCGCACCTCCGCTACTGTTGCTGCGCACGGCGGAGTTCTGCCAGTGGTCGACAATCTGGCCCTGATCCAGGAACACTACACGGTTGGCGCTGTTGAGGAATTGCTCGTCATGGGTGGAAATCAGGCAGGTCACGCCGGCCGCGTGAAACGACCGCAGCGCATCCAGCACCTTGTTGGCGTTGTCGCGATCGAGGTTGGCGGTCGGTTCGTCGGCCAGGATGATTTGCGGCCGGTTGACGATCGCCCGGGCGATCGACACGCGCTGTTGTTCACCGCCTGACAAAGCTTTCGGGTCAGTCGCCGCCTTCTCCAGCAGGCCGACTTTATCCAGCGCGGCCTTGGCCCGCTTTTCCGCTTCAGAACGGAGGGCGCCGGTAACCAGCAGTGGCAGCATGACGTTAGCCAGCACGGTGCGATCCTGTAACAGCTTTTGCTGCTGCAGGATCAGTCCCAGGTTGCGTCGCAGATAAGGCAGGCCGGACGATTTCAACTTGCCGACGTTAGCACCGCTGACGGTCAGCGTGCCACTGCTGGGGCGTTCAATCGCCGCAATCAGATTCAGCAGCGTGGTCTTGCCGGCGCCGGAAGGGCCGGCCAGGAAAATCAGGTCGCCCTTGTTCACCGTCAGCGTGATATCGCGCAGCGCGACCACGTCACGCGCGTATTTTTTGGATACCTGGTTGAATTCAATCATGGAGTGGCTGGGACCCGCGTAAGTAGCTCAAGTGGCTCGAAATTAACTAAGTAGTGCATCCACAAAATCGGCAGCGTCAAACGGTTGCAAGTCTTCGATCTGTTCACCGACGCCGATGAAATATACCGGGATCGCGCGGGTGGTGGCGATGGCCGCCAGCACGCCGCCCTTGGCGGTGCCGTCCAGCTTGGTAATCACCAGGCCGGTCAGCCCGAGCGCATCGTCGAAAGCCTTGACTTGCGCCAGCGCGTTCTGGCCGGTGTTGCCGTCGATCACCAGCAATATTTCATGCGGCGCGCTGGCCATGCCTTTACCGATGACGCGCTTGATTTTCTTCAGCTCGTCCATCAGGTGCAATTGGGTCGGCAGGCGGCCGGCGGTATCGACCATCACCACGTTGGTGCCGCGCGCCTGCGCCGAATGCACGGCGTCGAAGGCCACCGCGGCCGGATCGCCGGATTCCTGCGAGATAACGGTAACGTTATTGCGTTCGCCCCAGATCGTCAGTTGTTCACGCGCGGCGGCGCGGAAGGTATCGCCGGCGGCCAGCAATACCGATTGCTGATGGGCTTGCAGATGTTTGGCCAGTTTGCCGATGGTGGTGGTCTTGCCGGCGCCGTTGACGCCGGCGATCATCATCACCAGCGGCTGATGCTGATCCAGCACCAGCGGTTTTTGCAAGGGGCTGAGCAAATCGATCAGCAAGCTGCGTAGGGCCGCCTTGACCTGGGGCGCTTCGGTCAGTTTGTCTTCCTTGACCTTCTTTTTCAGGGCACTGAGCAGGAAATGGGTAGCGTCGACACCGGCGTCGGAGACCAGCAGCGCCGACTCCAGCTCCTCGTACAGATCGTCGTCGATCTTGGCGCCGACGAACAAGATGCTCAGGTTGGAGGAGGTTTTCGATAACCCTGTTTTCAAACGCGACAGCCAGGAACGTTTTTGTTCGGCCGCCACCGGCGCCGAGACGATCTCGGTCTCTGCCGCCAGTTCAATCAGTGTGACTGGCGCAGCGGCCGCAGTCGCCTCTACGGCTTCTATCTGTGGCAACTCCGCTGGCGCAGAAGATTCTGGCAAGGGAGCAACGTCGGGTTTTGGTTTTTTCTTGAAGAAACTAAACATCTGAGGCCTGATCTGTAAGGCAGTGAAATAGGGCGCTGCAGCCACCTGTCGGGGCGGGCTGCACAAGAGGTACAATCCCCGGCATTCTATCAGAGGCAGGCTGCCGAATTAAGGATAGCCCTGCCGCTCACTGAGATTGACGGAATCCCAGCAAATTTCCCCATATTTATTAAACTTAATGAAAAAACCAAGTAGCAAAAAACCGCCAAAGACACCAGTGCACGCCATCAAACCGCCGCTGGCGCGCCAGGTTCGGATTATTGGCGGCGTCTGGAAGCGTACGCCGCTGGCCGTATTGGATAGCGAAGGCCTGCGGCCGACGCCGGATCGGGTGCGCGAAACCCTGTTTAACTGGCTGTCGCACTTGCTGGATGGCAACTGGAGCACGGTTCGTTGCCTGGATCTGTTTGCCGGAACCGGCGCCTTAGGTTTTGAAGCCGCCAGCCGCGGCGCGCTGGAAGTGACCATGATCGAGCACAATACGCCTGCAGCACGCCAGCTGGAAGCCACCAAAACCAAGCTGGACGCCAGCCAGGTGCGGATTTTGCGCAGCGATGCGCTGACCTGGCTAAATAAGGCTGGCACTGAGCCAGGCGCCGACGCCGCGCGCTTCGACCTGATTTTCCTCGACCCGCCGTATCAGCAGGGTTGGCTGGAAAAGGTGTTGCCGCTGTGCCAGGGTTTGCTGGCCGCGCATGGTTTGCTGTATCTGGAGTCCGAATTTGCGCTGCAAGAGGACGATTTACCGCCCTGGCTGAGCGGCTGGCAACTGCTGCGGGCCGATAAGGCTGGTATAGTGTTTTACCACTTGCTTAAAAAGCAAGGGCATATTGCCTGATGCAAATTCAGGCATAATGCGCGATCTGATTGGGGGAAGAAGATGGTTACTGCAGTTTATCCAGGAACGTTCGATCCGCTTACGCGCGGCCATGAAGATCTGGTGCGCCGGGCGTCCGGGTTATTCGACAAGCTGGTGGTCGGCGTCGCCGACAGCAAAAACAAAAAACCGTTTTTCTCTCTGGAAGAGCGCTTGTCGATTGCGAACGAGGTGCTGGGCCATTATCCCAATGTGCAGGTGGAAAGTTTCTCCGGTCTGCTCAAGGATTTTGTGCGTCAACACGACGCTAACGTGATTGTGCGCGGCTTGCGCGCAGTCTCTGACTTTGAGTTTGAATTCCAGATGGCTGGCATGAACCGCTACCTGCTGCCGGATGTGGAAACCCTGTTCCTGACACCGTCGGACCAATACCAGTTTATCTCCGGCACCATCGTCCGCGAGATCGCAACGCTGGGTGGCGATGTTTCCAAATTCGTCTTCCCATCGGTCGAAAAATGGCTCAAGGAAAAGCTGGACGCCCAGCAGCCTTAAGGCGCGCTTCTCAGCAGCGAATCTTCAACAAGACTAAAATAACCGCAGTGCAGTAAGGCGGGATCACCTGATCCCGCTTGCAACTTGATTTAAAAGAGTAGTGCAATGGCTTTATTGATCACCGACGACTGTATTAATTGCGACGTATGCGAGCCGGAGTGCCCGAACGGTGCGATTTACATGGGGCCGCTGATTTACGAAATCGACCCGCATAAATGCACTGAATGCGTGGGCCATTTCAATGAGCCGCAGTGCCAGCAAGTCTGCCCGGTCAGCTGCATTCCGCTCGATCCGGCCTGGCACGAATCCAAGGAACAGTTGCAAGCCAAGTACGAGCGCTTGCAGGCTGAGCTGGTCACTTCTGTCGCCGCTAAACAACCTTAATCCACTGTTTTAATCCACCGTTAGTCCCGCTGCCGCGCCCGGCAAGCAATAAATCGGCACTATGAATCGCGGCACTATGAATCGCGGCACTATGCCGATTTCGTCATCTATCGCGAGGCGTAGCAGCAAGACAACGCCGCCCGGGCCGACTACGCTGTCGGTATGGAAAAAATCTCGATTCTCGATTCCCACACCGGCGGTGAACCCACCCGCCTGGTGCTGGCTGGCGGCCCCGATCTTGGCAACGGGCCTTTGTCCGAACGGCTGCAGCTGCTGCGCGCCCAGCACGACCGCTTGCGCATCGCTACCGTGTGCGAACCGCGCGGTTCCGATGTGCTGGTCGGCGCGCTGCTGTGCCAGCCGCAAGACCCGGCTTGCGCAGCCGGCGTCATCTTTTTCAATAATGTCGGCTATCTCGGCATGTGCGGGCACGGCAGCATCGGCTTGGTGGCGTCGCTGGCCTATCTGGGTCGCATAGGTCCCGGCCGTTACAAGATCGAAACGCCGGTCGGCGTGGTCGAAACCGAGCTGCATGCAGACGCCAGCGTGACCGTACACAATATCCCCGCCTATCGCTTGCGCAAGGAAGTTGCATTGCAAGTACCCGGCTACGGCCGCGTGGTTGGCGACATCGCCTGGGGCGGCAACTGGTTTTTCCTGGTCGGCGAACATGGGCTGGATGTGCAGCAGGAGAACATCGCCGCCCTCAGCGTCTTTGCCCAGGCAGTGCGCGCCGCTCTCGAACTGGGTGGCGTCACCGGCGCCGGCGGCGCGCAGATAGATCACATCGAATTGTTTGGCCCGGCCCGGCAGGCCGGCAACCACAGCCGCAATTTCGTGCTTTGCCCCGGCAACGCCTACGACCGTTCACCCTGCGGTACCGGTACCAGCGCCAAGATCGCCTGCCTGGCGGCGGATGGCAAGCTGGCCGAGGGCGCCGTCTGGCGCCAGGAAAGCATCATCGGCAGCGTCTTCGAAGCTTCCTACCGGCGCCACGGCGAACAGATCCTGCCCGCCATCCGCGGCACCGCCCATGTCAATGCCGAGAGCAGCTTCATATTCCAGCCGGACGATCCCTTCGCCTGGGGCATTGTTTGAGCATCAACGTATTGAGCATCGATGTCTTGATCGTCGGCGCCGGCATCATCGGCGCCGCTTGCGCCGATGCGCTGGCGGCCGAGGGCTTGTCAGTGATGGTGGTGGAACGCGAAGCGACTGGCAGCGGCGCCACGGCAGCCGGCATGGGGCATCTGGTGGTCATGGACGACAATCCGGCGGAACTGGCGCTGACTTCCTATTCGCTTGCGCTGTGGCGGCAGCTTGCCGGCGCCGATCCCGTGGCGCATGAATGCAGCGGCTGCGGCACGATATGGATCGCCGCCGATGATGAAGAAATGGCAGCGGCGCGCGACAAGCATGTCACCATGCAGGCGCACGGCATTGCCTGCGAAATGCTGGATGCGGCCGCCCTGTATGCGCATGAGCCGCAGTTGCGGCCTGGACTGAGCGGCGGCTTGCGCGTCGGCGGCGATGCGATCGTCTATCCGCCGAAGAGCGCCGCATTGTTGCTGGCGCGGGCGCAGAGCCGCGGCGCGCAAGTACGCACAGGGCAGGTGCAGGCGATTACCGGCCACGGCGTGCTGCTGGCCGACGGCAGCGAACTGCACGCCGACAGAGTGCTGGTGGCGAACGGCAGCGCGTCGGTGCAGCTGTTGCCGGAACTGCCGATCCGGCCGAAGAAGGGCCATATCGTCATCACCGACCGCTATCCGGGCCTGATCCGTCACCAGCTGGTCGAACTCGGCTATATCAAGAGCGCCCACGCAGCCAGCGGCGATTCGGTCGCCTTCAATTTGCAGCCGCGCCCGACCGGGCAATTGCTGATAGGTTCTTCACGCCAGTTCGATGTCACCGACAAGACGGTCGAACCGGCGATCCTGGCGCGCATGCTGGCGCACGCAGCCAGCTTTGTTCCAGCGCTGGCCGACTTGAATGCCTTGCGCTGCTGGACCGGACTGCGCGCCGCCAGCAGCGACGGCTTGCCGCTGCTAGGGCCGCATCCGTCGCGGCCGAACGTCTGGCTGGCCACCGGCCACGAAGGCTTGGGGATCACTACCTCGCTGGCCAGCGCCCAGCTGCTGGCGGCGCAGATCGCAGGCAGGCAAGCGCAGATTCCAATTGCGCCGTATCTGCCGGCGCGCTTTGGGCAACTGGGAATATCAAATGGCTGAAAAAATGGCTGAGATTCATATTGAAATAAATATCAACGGCAGCAGCGTGAGAGTGGCGGCCGGTTGCAGCGTGGCGGCGGCGCTAGCTGCGGCTGCTGCGCCAGGCATCACGCGGCGTTCGGTCAGCGGCATGCCGCGGGCGCCGCTATGCGGCATGGGCATCTGCCAGGAATGCCGGGTCAGCATAGATGGCCATGCGCACCGCCTGGCTTGCCAGACTGAATGTGTCGCAGGCATGCGGATACAGACGGCACAGGCTGCGACATGACGCACGTGACCTACGACATCGTGATCGTCGGCGCCGGGCCGGCCGGACTGGCGGCTGCCAGAAGCGCGGCGCAAAGCGGCGCCGCCGTAGCGCTGGTCGACGACAACCCGCGCGCCGGCGGCCAGATCTGGCGCGGCGGTCCGCAGCACAGCGCGCATCCGCAAGCGAAAAAATTGTGGAGCGAACTGCAGCAGATGGCGAATGTGCAGTGGTACATGCAGAGCCGCGTGCTTGCTCAGGCAGGAGTGACGCAATTGCTGCTGGAAACCCCTCAACAGATTTTCAAGCTGAATTACCGCAAGCTGATACTGGCAACCGGCGCGCGTGAACGATTGTTGCCATTTCCCGGCTGGACGCTGCCCGGCGTGACCGGCGCCGGCGGTTTGCAGGCGCTGGTCAAAGGGGCTTATCCGGTACATGGAAAACGCATCGTCGTGGCCGGATCCGGACCTTTGCTGCTGGCGGTAGCGGCGACCTTGCAGCAGCACGGTGCGCAGGTGCTGCAAATACTTGAACAAAGCAGCTGGCGCAAGCTGGCCGGGTTCGCGCTGCAGCTGACGCGCACGCCTGCCAAATTGCGCCAGGCCTGGCACTTGCGCAGCCAGCTGGCCGCTGTGCCGTATCACGCTGACAGCTATGTACTGCAAGCGCAAGGCGAAGGACAACTGCGCGCGGTGCAGATGATGGTGGCCGGGAAGATCTTGAACGTCGAGTGCGACTACCTGGCTTGCGGCTACGGCCTGTTGCCCAATACCGAGCTGGCGCAGGCGCTCGGTTGCAGCATCGCGGGCGGTGCGGTGCAGGTCGATGCGCAGCAGCGGACCAGCGTGCAAGACGTGTACTGCGCCGGCGAGGGCAGCGGCGTCGGCGGCGTCGATCTGGCGCTGGCCGAAGGACATATCGCCGGCCTCCATGCCGCCGGATCTGGGCTCGACTCCTGCGTCGCCGAGCGCCGCTGGCTGGCGCAGCGACGCAGTCAGCAAGCATTCGCCAGGCGTCTGGAAGACGCATTTTCTCTGCGTCCTGAATTGCGCCGCCTGTGTGCTCCGGAGACCCTGGTGTGCCGCTGCGAAGACGTGGCTTATGGCGCTTTGCAACAGCACGCCAGCTGGCGCAGCGCAAAACTGCATACGCGTTGTGGCATGGGGCCGTGTCAAGGCCGGGTCTGCGGCGGCGCCACCGACTTCCTGTTCGGCTGGAAACCGGATTCCGTGCGTTTGCCGATTTCACCGACGCGTGTTTCCAGCCTGATGGCTTTAGCGAACGCCGCTGCTGACGAGAATCCTGGCTCGGAATAGCTTATCCCGCGTGCAGCAACTGCCGGTAAGCGCGCGGCGTAACTCCGACCGTAGCCTTGAACTGGCGTGTGAATGCGCTGTGGTCGTGATAGCCACAGGCGGCGGCGATCTCGGTGATGCTGTGCGGTCCGGCCAGCAGCGCAGAGGCGGCATCCAGGCGGGTCTTGATAATCATCTGCCGTGGATTCAGGGAAAAAATCCTTTGGAAATAGCGCTCCAGCTGCGCCACCGACAGCGCGGCGAGCTTGGCCAGTTCAGCGATCTGCAAGGGCTGGTCGTAGTGGTCATGGATGAAATGCGCAGCCGCGGCGACGCGCTTATATACCGGATGATTCTTGTCCGGCATCGCCAGGTCGCGCGAAATGCCTGCCATGCCGGCGATGCCGCCGGCGCGGTCGCGCAGCACGATCTTGTGCGTGACGCACCAGCCCGGCGCGCGGTTCGGATAGAGATGCAATTCCAGCTGGTCGTGGATGTCAACGCCGGTGCTGAGCACGCGCTGGTCTTGCTGGCGGTAGCTGGCGCCGAGTTCGGGCGGGAAAATATCGCTCGCGGTACGTCCCAGCAGGGCTGCTTTGTCGGCCAGGCCGCAGCGCGCCACCAGCGTGTGGTTGACCACCAGGTATTCAGCTTGCATGCCCTTGACGAAAAACACCACATCCGGCAAGGCGTCGAACAGCACTTCGGCAAAAAATACATTGCCTAGCGCTGCCGCCAGCAGGTTGCGGTCGGCGGTAGTCTCGGTCGGTGCGGTGGAGTGGCTCATGCTGGCGCTGTGGCAGTGGAAGTTGCTTGCATCATACCCTTGCGGCCGGCGTCGAGATTCCGGCACCGGCCGCCACGCAAAACCGCTAAAGCATCAATGCGCGGGAACCGCGACCGGCTCGCCGCCCTTGAACTGATAAATAGTGACCGGCGCATTCTTCAAGTCGTGGCTGGTGTCGAACTCATACTCGCCGACCACCCCTGCGTACTTCATGGCCGCCAGCACCGGGCCGAATTTGGCGGGCTCGGTGGAGCCAGCCTTTTTCATGGCTTCGGCAATCATCAGCATGCCGTCGTAGAAATAGGGCGCATAGGTCAGCGGCGCCTTGCCGTAGGTTTTCTGGAAGTCGCTCAAGAAAACCTTCTCGCCGGCCCTGTCGCCCAGCACGGTGCCGCCCTGTACGCAATAGACCTTGTCGTTGACGGCGTCGCCGCCGAGCTTGCCGGTTTCCGCATTGCAGATGGCGTCGCCGCCCATCAGGACGACGTCAAGGCCGAGCTGCTTCATCTGGCGCTTCATGGCGGCAGCCTGGGCGAAGTAGCCGCCGTAGAAGATGGCGTCGACCTGTTTGCCTTTGATCGAGGTCAGGATGGCGCTGAATTCGCTTGCCTTGTCGTTGGTGAATTCACGGCTGACGATGTCGATCTGGCTGGCCTTGGCCGCTTTCAGGAAGGCATCGGCGACACCCTGGCCGTAAGCGGTGCGGTCATCGATGACCGCCACTTTTTTTAGTTTCAACTGCCTGGCCGCATAGACCGCCATGTTGCCGCCCAGCTGGCTATCGTTGGGATCGAGCCGGAACACATGCTCGTAGCCTTGCTGCGTGATGCGCGGATTGGTGCCGACGGTGGCCATCACCACGCCGGCATCGTTATACACCTTGGAGGCGGGGATCGCCACGCCCGAGTTGTAGGGGCCGAGCACCGCCTTGACCTTGCTGTCCACCAGCTTCTGCGCCACCGCGACGCCGGCTTTCGGGTCACCCTGATCGTCCTCGGTCAGCAGCTGGAAGCTCAGCACTTTGCCGGCCACGGTGAACTTGCTCTTGTTGAGCTGTTCAACCGCCATTTTTGCGCCGCTTTCGTTATCTTTCCCTGCCGGCGCCTGCGGCCCGGTGAGCGGACTCGTAAGACCGATCTTGACGACTTCCTGCGCCGCAGACGCGGCGCTCAATACCACACTGCAGGCCAGGCAAATTGCTTTGATGGTAAAGCTCATTTTCTTCGCTCCTGAATAGTTTTCTTGGATTTGTACTGATCTGTGCAAGATCCATGCAGAGTTCTGCACAGTATTGGCGGCCCTGGCGGATGCGGCCGGCGCCGGCTTTTACGAGTCGTGTTTTTGCTCCCTTTTTTGTGTGCGGGTGCTTCATTTAAATATATTGCAAATATATTTGCAAGATATTAGTATCGCTTTCATCGATCTTTTTCAACACTGGCCGCAGCACCAGATAGTTTCTGCACCAGCCAGTTTCTTTTTCTTCAAGGAGCCGCACATGTTGTCAGCAAAATGGGAGGGCGTATTCCCCGCCGTCACCACCAAGTTCAAGGAAAACGAAGACCTCGACCACGCTGAGATGGAAAAGCATTACGCTTTCCAGATCGACAGCGGCGTGCATGGCCTGGTCACCTGCGGATCGCTGGGGGAAGCCAGCACGCTGTCGCTGGATGAAAAGCTGGAAGTGACAAAAATCGCCTTGTCGGTGGCTAACGGTCGGGTGCCTGTGCTGGCCAATGTCTCCGAGCTGCGCACCAGGGATGCGGTGCATTTCGCCGAGCAGGCCGCCAAGCTGGGCGTACAGGGCCTGATGGTGATGCCGTCGGTGCTGTACGTGGCCGACGCCCGCGAAGCCAAGGACAACCTGCGCACCATCGCCAACGCCGCCCAGCTGCCGGTCATGGTCTACAACAATCCGGTGGCTTACCGGGTCGACCTGACGCCGGAGGATTTCGTCGAGCTGGCCGATTGCAAATGGCTGGTGGCGATCAAGGAATCGACCGACAACATCCGCCGCATCACCGACCTGCGCAACGCCCTCGGTAATCGCTACCAATTGTTCATGGGCGTGGACGACCTGGCGTTCGAAGCGCTGGCCATCGGCGCCGACGGTTTGCTGGCCGGCGTGGTGGTCGCCTTCCCGAAAGAGACGGTGGCGCTGTACACGCTGATGAAAGCCAAGCGCTATGAGGAAGCACTCAAGCTGTATCAATGGATGACACCGCTGCTGCATCTGGACGTCTCGACCAAGCTGGTGCAAAACCTCAAGCTGATCGAAGCGATGGCCGGCGTCGGCAATGAAATCGTGCGCCGTCCGCGCCAGCCATTGGCGGGAGCAGAGCGCACTAGGGTCGCTGCCATCATCCAGCACGCCATCGATACCCGTCCCGACCTGAGCCAGTTCAAGCTTGATCGTTGAGCAGGCAAGCTGCCGCAGGCGGCGGCCGGGCTGCTATCATTTGATCTTGCCTGTGCAGAGTAAACAGTAAGTACAGGGTAAGCAAAATAGGGATAGCTAAAACACATGGTCAGCAGTAAAAAAAATGAACGCAGCCTGCCGCCGCCCAAGTTACGGGCGGTGGATATCGCCTACGACACGCTGGAAAACCTGATCGTCACTTTGCAGATCGCGCCTGGCACGCCCATCGTCGAAGCCGATCTGGTGGAAATGACCGGGCATGGCCGCACGCCCCTGCGCGAAGCCTTGATGCGCATGACTTCGAACGGCCTGATCGAGCAGATGCCCAGGCGCGGCCTGATCGTCAGCGACATCGAAGCGGCCGAGCACCTGACCCTGATAGAAACCCGGCGCGTGCTGGACCAGCTGATTGCACAAAGCGCCGCACGCAAAGCGACGCCGCAGCAGCGCAAGGATTTGCTGGCTTGCGCCAAGCGCATGGTGGCGGCAGCCAAGAAAGACGACCTGGGCGCATACATGCAGGCCGACCAGGAACTGGATCACGTGGTGCACGCGGCTTGCCGCAATCCGTCGGCAGTGGCGGCGGTGACGCCGCTGATCATCAAGTGCAGGCGTTTCTGGTATGCCTTCCAACATGAGGGCGATATCGTCGAAGGCGCCAAATGCCATATGCTGATGGCCGCTTCGGTGGCTGACGGCGATCCGCAGGAAGCGGTCAAAGGCGCCAGCGCCCTGATCGACTACCTGGAACTGTTTGCGCGCAAGGTCATAGACAACTAAGAAATCATCGTCACGAGAAAATATGCCAATCAGCGGACAATCCATCATCGGCGCCAGCCAAAGCAATAGCCAGGGCGCCGTATTTCAAGCCTTCGATCCAGTGCATGGCAAGCAGATCGGGCCCGACTTCCATAGCGCGGAAGCGCAAGATGTCGAGCGCGCCTGCGTCCTGGCACAAGCCGCCTTCGATACCTATCGCGAAACCGCTCAGGAAACGCGCGCCCGTTTTCTGGAAACTATAGCCCAGCAGATCCTCGACATCGGCGATGAACTGATTCTGCGCGCCATGGCGGAAAGCGGCTTGCCGCGCGCCCGTCTGGAAGGCGAACGCGGCCGTACGACGGGGCAGTTGCGCCTGTTTGCCGCGGTGTTGCGCGAAGGATCGTGGAACGATGCCCGCATCGATCCGGCCCTGCCAGAACGCTTGCCGCAGCCGCGCGTCGATCTGCGTTTGCGCAATATCGCCATTGGTCCGGTGGCGGTATTCGGCGCCAGCAATTTTCCGTTGGCGTTTTCGGTGGCGGGCGGCGATACCGCTGCCGCGCTGGCGGCTGGCTGCCCGGTGGTGGTCAAAGCGCACCCGGCCCATCCTGGCACCTCGGAACTGGTGGCGCGCGCCGTGCAACAGGCGGTTGCAATCTGCAATTTGCCGGAGGGCGTATTTTCGCTGCTGACCGGGATCGGCAATGCTTTGGGGACCGCGCTGGTACAGAATCGGCACATACAGGCGGTGGCCTTCACCGGCTCGCGCCAAGGCGGCCTGGCCCTGATGCAAGTGGCTGCCGCACGGCCGCAGCCGATCCCGGTGTATGCCGAAATGAGCAGCATCAATCCGGTCTACCTGCTGCCGGCGGCGCTGGCGGCGCGCGGCGACGCTATCGCCAAGGGTTTCGCCGACTCGGTCACGCTCGGGGCGGGTCAGTTTTGCACTAACCCGGGACTGGTGCTGGGCCTGGCCGGCGTTGACTTTGAACGCTTTGCGCAACTGGCTGGCCAGGAGCTGGCGCAGCGTAGCGCGGCGGCCATGCTGACTGCAGGCATCCATGCGGCCTATGAGCGCGGCGTAGCGACGCTGGCGGCGCAGGCCGATGTCAGGCAATCAGGGCAGGGCGCAGCTGCGGCGGGCTGCCAGGCGGTACCGGCCTTGTTCGCTACCAGCGCGGCAGCCTTTCTCGCCAATCCGCAGTTGAGTGCAGAAGTATTCGGACCGGTATCCTTGCTGGTGGCTTGCGCCACTGAGACGGAATTGTTGCAAGTTACCGAACAACTGGAAGGGCAACTGACTGCCACTCTGCAAATGGACGAAGGGGACGAAGGTGACAAGACTCTGGCGCGCCGTCTGTTGCCCGTGCTGGAGCGCAAAGTTGGCCGCATCCTGGCCAATGGCTTCCCCACCGGAGTTGAGGTGTCGCATGCGATGATGCATGGAGGGCCGTTCCCGGCGACGTCGGATAGCCGCAGCACTTCGGTCGGCAGCGCGGCGATCTACCGCTTCCTGCGGCCGGTGTCCTACCAGAACCTGGCGCAAGACTTGTTGCCCGCCGCGTTGCAGGACGCCAATCCGCTGGCCATCTGGCAGCGGCGTGACGGTCAGTTGGGTAAATAAGGTTCAGAAATCCAGCTCAAGCGCGATCTCCTGGCCGACGCGCAGGATTTCACCATCTCCCTCCTGCAATATCGCGTTGACGCCGAAAGTGATGCCGCCGTCGACGCGTGGATTGGCGCGATAAGTAGCCAGAATGTCCAGCGGATCGGGGCCGAATTCGCCAGTGGCCTGGTCGATCGACGGCATCGGGCAGCGGGCGCATGGCTTTACCGGTCGCAGACAAACCGGTCCGGCCTGGATAGTCGCCACAAAATCTTCCTCAAAAGCTTCCACCCCATCGATCACGATATTCGGCCGGAACCGGTTCATCGGCAACGCGGCGCGGCCTTGCGCCTGCAATTTCTGGTTCAGGTCGTGCAGCGATCCCTGCGATATCAGCAGCATCGGAAAGCCGTCTGGAAAGCGGGTTGGCACTGCAGCCTCATTGGTCCATTTTTTACTGGCAAGGCGCTCGCACTCAGGATCAAAACGTACCAGCCGGCAGGGTTGGCCGAGCACTCGCGTGAACCAGCCGGCGGCGTGATCGCCGCAATCGTGCGCGATGACGGTGTCGTCCCAGATCTGGACTGCAACGGCAGGTAGCGATCCAGGCTGCAGCGGCGCAGTCGGGATTGCCAACGGCGGCATGTCCGGCGCATGCACCGTCATCGTATCGGCTTGCAGCAGCGGCACGATCAAGGCCATGACCGGATGGCTGCGCTGCGTTAAAAATTGCCCGGCGCTGTCGACCAGCATCCATTCGCGATCATGCACATGCTGATGGCTGAGGCCGGTGGCGGTGACGGTTGCGGCCGGCAAATCTATGCCGGCGCAGGATTTGATCGGGTACAGCGTCAGTGTGGTAATGGTTGGCATCGGTGGCTTTTCCTCTATTGAGAGTTTCATGAAACATGACAATGCCCTTGCCCGGTTGCGCTTAACAAACGCAGCTAACTGTGGTCAGAGTGAACTTTCTGCGCGCCCTTTGCAGAAACTTCACTCTGACCCCACTTAACGGGCCACGGAGTAGCCGCCTCATCGCTGAAGAAGTACAAGACCAATACCTGGTGCTGGCAAAGCTGTCAGCGATGCGTGGGTATTCAATTTATAAAGAAAATATGCACAAAGAATTTTGGAGACTATCAAAAGAATCGTTTCGAATTCGGCCTTACAACTGAATGTATATCTTTTTCTTTAAAAATGCCGCTCGTAGTCCCACCAACTGCGCTGGGTTACGAGCGGCGTTCTGTTAGCCGACGGTGTCGGTAAACCCTAGTCGCTGGTAATCATCAAACACCCGGTCATGACTCTGACGCGTACGGTGGCATTGGGGCTGAAGCCTGTTTGTTTGATACCGTTGCCGTGCAGGCGTATCCAGAGTGTTTCGGGATTGTCGTCCTGATAGAAAGATACTGTGAGCCGTTGTGCTGCGTTTACTGCCGACGTGTTGCTGTCTCGCGTATCATTGCGCTTAGCCATACTTAACTCCCGGTTAGTTACTTGTGGTTAGCGGGTCTTGGATGTTTCCGCATCCCTGGCCCGCGCTTCTTCTCATGCCTGCCGGTCCGGCACAGACCTGTAAAACACGGTTGCCGCTTGCGATTTCTACGGCTTTCTTACGATCTCCTCTTTTGCTGTATGTGGATACAGTATAGGAGCGCAGGACAGGAAGCCCAACGTATCTGGACGGATTTAAGTCAAAGGAAGGTTTATATTTTGCGTCCCGGCAGCTCTTCACTTTCTTAGTCAATTGGGGTCAGAGTTTTTTTTCGCGGCTTTTTGCGAAAATTACTCTGACCCCAATTGACGGACCACGGAGTACTTGCCGTTGCATGCGATAGGCGGTTGGTGCGTAACTAAAACGTTAGCTACTCCGTGGATGCACGCCGGGGGTAGCCCGGCAGCTACTTACTTTCTTTTGCTTCGCCAAAAGAAAGTAAGCAAAGAAAAGGCGACCGCAAAGCCGTTGCCTTCCCTTCGGTCAGGTCCCCAAATGTAGCGGGTGCCAGTCGGGTGGGAGGACCAACTCGCTACGCTCAAACATGTCCTCCCACAATTCCCGACTGACACCCGCTACATTTGGCAACGTCCCAATGCGGGGCACGTCAAAAGCAACTGCAAAAGCAACTGCAACTGCAACTGCAAAAGCAACTGCAACTGCAAAAGCAACTGCAACTGCAACTGCAAAAGCAACTGCAACTGCACCTTCAAAACCAGCTGCAACCTCAAAAACCCGTTCCTTGTACTTTGCCTACACCGCTAGCGCAGCATGAAAGACATGGCCGACATGCTGTTCAGCACCCGCACGGCATATTGGACGGACGGCGCTGAAAACGTCAGGTTGACGCCGTCGACTCTTTCCACGATCGGCAGCAGGCAGAACAGGTCGGCTAGCGCCGGATTGGTGGTTTGCAACCTGCAGGTGATGGCCGGCTGCAGGACAAAGGGACGACAGTCGGCGAGCTTGCTGACTGCGACCTTGGCGCCTTCACCCAGCAGCGCCAGGGCGCTTTGCGGCGACAGCGAAGTACCGCTGGCGGCGCCGTCCGCGGTCTTGACGCTGACTAGCGTGGCTTGCGGAAACAGCGGCTGGTTCTCCGCTACGAAGACATCGTCGCCACTGCCGAAAATCACCGGCACGCCAAACTCGCCGGCGAGGGCGCCGTAGATGCCGGCTTCACCGAGTTCCTGGTCGTTGAGCCAGATGCGGGCAAAGGAAAAGCCGTTGATGGTGTGCGCCAGGATGCCGCGGCTTTGGGCGCGGCCGTGGTAGCCGACCATCATCACGCCATCGACGCCGCTGTCGACGCCGCTCATCATGCCCAGCAGGCGCGGCTTGCCGAGAATCTGGCTGGCGGCGGGATGCAGCAGGTCGGGCAGCAGGTTGCGGAAGCCGCCATGCGAGTCGTTCACCACGATCTCGCTGGCGCCGCCGGCCAGCGCGCCTTCGATCACGGCGTTGGCTTCGGCTGTCATCAGGCGGCGCGCGCGTTCGTATTCGGGATTGCCGGCGCGGGTTTGTTCTATGTTAAAAACACCTGCAACGCCTTCGATATCAACGGAAATCAGGATTTTCATTGTGGCTTTCTGGTAAGAGTTTAAGACAGGCCGGCTGCGGCGTCGCGTAGCGACAAGCGCTGATGGCCATCGCGTCCGCTCACGGTTTCCGCTGCGAACAAGGCATTGACGATGGCTTGTTCGGTGCTGTCCACGACTGCTTCAAACAGGGGGTCCAGCAGATTGTCGTACAAGGAAAAGCTCCGTCCTAGCATGCTGCGGGGCCGATATGGCACGGTCTGCGCGGTTGAAAAAGCCAGCGCCAGGTCGCCGCTGCCGTGGCCGTAGATCGAGCCGGTACGGCCGAGCCCGATGCCGCAGCGGGTCGCCAGCCGTCCCAGCTGGCGCGCGTCGAGCGGCGCATCGGTGGCAATAATCATGATGATGGAGCCCATCTCGGGCGCCTCTGGCGACGGCTGCGGCAGGCGTAGACGCTGCAACTCCTCTCCGAGATGCCGGCCCGCCAGCGTCAATCCCGCCAGCTTGCCGAAATTGGACAGCACCAGCGCGCCGACGCAATATTGCTTGTCGCCGATGCTGGCGTAACGCGAAGCCGAGCCGAGCCCGCCCTTCAGGTCAAAGCTCGACATGCCGCGCCCGGCGCCCACCGCGCCTTGGGCAAACTCAGGCGCGGCGCTGGCCAGCGCTTGCTGATAATGCCCGGCCGTGATGGCCATGGCCTGGATATCGTTCAGATAACCGTCATTGCATTCGAACACCAGCGGATTGACCGTGGGGTCGCTGCGGCCGATTTCGGGGTTGGACTGGATCGCGGAAATGATCTGCGCGGTGGCGACGCTGCCGACTGACATGGTATTGGTCAACGCGATCGGCGTTTCAAGCACGCCCAATTCTTGCACTTGCACTAGCCCGATGCTTTTGCCGAAACCGTTGAACACCGTTGCTGCGGCTGGCAGCTTGTCGCGAAACAAATCGCCCTGATGCGGGCGAATCACCGTCACGCCGGTCTGTAACGGGCCTTGCGCCAGAGTGGCGTGGCCGACCGTGACGCCGGCGACATCGCTGATGGCGTTCAAGGGGCCGGCAGGCAGGCGGCCTATATGAGGCAGGGTCAGAGGAAGAGCAAGCATTAGCGACGATCGATCTTAGGGTCCAATGCGTCGCGCAAACCATCTCCCAACAGATTGAACGCCAGCACCGTAAAGAAAATCGCCAGGCTGGGGAAAATCGCGATATGCGGCGCCGTCATCATGTCGGCCCGCGCTTCATTGAGCATCGCACCCCATTCCGGCATTGGCGGCTGGGCGCCCATGCCGAGGAAGGACAGGCTGGCGGCAGTGATGATGGAGGTGCCGATACGCATGGTGAAGTACACCACCACGGCAGACACCGTGCCGGGGAAGATATGGCGCAAGATGATGGTGCGGTCGTTGGCGCCAATGCTGCGCACCGCTTCGATGAAAGTCAGGTGTTTCAGCGCCAGCGTATTGCCGCGCACCAGGCGGGCAAAAGTCGGGATGCTGAAAATCGCCACCGCGAGAATCACGTTCGACATGCCGTTGCCGAGAATCGCCACAATGCCGATCGCCAGCAAGATGCCGGGAAAGGCAAACAGCACGTCGCAGATGCGCATGATGATGCGGTCAGCCCAGCCTTCGTAGTAGCCGGCGATCAAGCCAGCCAGGGTACCCACCACGGCGCCCACCGCCACCGATGAAAAACCGGCGGTCAGCGAAATGCGGGTGCCCATCAGGATGCGGCTGAAAATATCGCGGCCCAGGGAATCGACGCCGAACCAGTGCGCCAACGACGGCCCGGCGTTCAAGGCGTCGTAGTCAAAATAATTCTCGGCGTCGTAAGGCGCCAGCCAGGGTGCGGCAATCGCCACCACGATCAGGAACAGTACGAAACAACCGGCGGCGACCGCCAGATGCTGCTTCTTGAACTTGCGCCAGAATTCGCTCCATGGTGTGCGGATGGTATTCGGCAGCGGCGCGGCGGCAATCGCGGCGACAGGATTGAGCGGAGTATTGACTGGAGTAGACACCGGCGGCCTCACTTGTAACGGATGCTAGGGTTGATGACGGCATACAGCACGTCAACCACCAGATTGATGAAAATGAATTCCAGCGAAAACAGCAGGATCTCGGCTTGGATGATCGGGTAGTCGCGCATTTCAACGGCGTCGATCAGGAGCCGTCCCATGCCGGGCCAGTTGAACACTTTTTCCACCACGATCGAACCGCCCAGCAAGAAGCCGAATTGCAAGCCCATCATGGTGACCACGGGAATCAGGGAATTGCGCAGGCAGTGCTTGAGCACCACGATGGTTTCCGACAAACCTTTAGCGCGTGCGGTGCGGACAAAATCTTCCTGCAGCACTTCGACAAAAGAGGAGCGGGTAAAACGCGCCATCACGGCCGCCACCGCGGCGCCCAGCGCCAACGACGGCAGGATGTAGTGGCGCCAGCTGTCGGCGCCTATGGTCGGCAGCCAGCCGAGCTGGACCGAGAACAGTTCCATCAGCAGCATGCCCAGTGCAAATGAAGGAAAAGAAATGCCGGATACCGCCAGCGTCATGCCCAGGCGGTCCGGCCACTCATTACGCCATACCGCAGAAACGATGCCGATCACCAGGCCGAACAGCACTGCCCACGCCATGCTGGTGACGGTGAGCCAGAAGGTGGGCCAGAAACGTTCGGCGATTTCCGTGCTGACTGGGCGCTTGCTGCGCAGGGACAGACCGAAGTCGCCGCGCACGGCCTTGCTGAAATAGTTGATGAATTGCAGATGCATCGGCTGATCCAGGCCGAGATCCTTGCGGATCAGCTCCACAGTCTGCGAATCGGCTTCAGGCCCGGCCACCAGCCGCGCCGGATCGCCCGGCAGCAGGTGGACGAACAGAAATACCATGACCGCCACGATCAGCAAGGTTGGCAACAGGCCCAGCAGGCGTTTTAAGATGTAAGGAAACATGGCGTGCTCTGGTTTTGCCCGCTCTGTCACGACAGATCCGGCGCGGATTATATGTCTCACCAGGTCTTTGCCTGGTTTGAGTAAATTCGATATATGGCGTACGCCGGATGGTTGCTTAAACCATCCGGCGACCGTTTTACTTCAACTCGATTTCATCGAAATTAAAGGAACCATCGGGCATCACATAGATACCCTTCAGGTTCTTGCTACGTGCATACAACAGCTTTTCAGTCACCAGGAAAGCCCACGGCGCATCTTTCCAGATTTCAGTTTGCGCATCTTTGTAGAGCGCGGTTTTTTCGGTGCGGTCGGTAGTGGTCAGCGCCTTGGCGATATCGGCGTCGACTTTGTCGTTCTTGTAGTAAGCCGTGTTGAACAGCTTAGGCGGGAACGATTCCGACGCCAGCAACGGACGCAGACCCCAATCGGCTTCGCCGGTCGAGGACGACCAGCCGGTGTAGTACATGCGTACCGGCGCGTTGGCCGCGACCGGTGCGCTTTCCACTTTCTCTACACGTACGCCGGCTTCCAGCGCCATCACCTTGGCCTTGATCCCGACCTGCGCCAACTGCTGCTGCACAAACTGGATGATCTTCTGTGCGGTAGTGTGGTTATAGGCAGACCATAATTCGGTTTCGAAGCCGTTTGGATAGCCGGCTTCAGCCAGCAATTGCTTGGCCTTTTTCGGATCGTATGCCCATGGTCCGGTTTTCAGCGCGTAATCAACGCCTTGCGGTAGCACGCCATCTTGTGGCGTTGCGTAGCCGTTGAAAGCCACTTTAATCAGTGCTTCCTTGTTGATGGCGTAGTTGATGGCTTGCCGTACTTTCGGATTATCGAAAGGTTTTTGCAGCGTATTCATCGAAATGTAACGTTGCACGATCGACGGCGAGGAGATCAGGTCCAGGTTGGGCTTACCTTTCAACAGATCGGCTTGCTCGAAAGGGATACGGAAGGCGAATTGCGCCTCGCCTGTCTGCATCACGGCGCTGCGGGTATTGTTGTCGATCACCGGTTTCCAGGTGATGCTGTCGATCTTCGGATAGCCCTTCTTCCAGTAGCCGTCGAATTTGCTGACCTTCAGGTAATCGGTCTGTTTCCATTCCTCGAACTTGAACGGGCCGGTGCCGACCGGATGGAAAGCGATATCCTTGTTGCCGTACTTCTTGAGCGCAGTCGGCGAAATCATCGCGGCGGACGAGTGCGCCAGGGTATTGATGAAAGGCGAGAACGGCTCTTTCAGCGTGATCTTGACTTCGTAATCGTTGACGATGTCGACCTTGGAAATGCGGTTGAACAAATTGAAGCGCTTGAGTTTGTTGTCCGGATTGATAACCCGTTCCAGCACCACTTTCACTGCATCCGACTTGAAGTCGGTGCCGTCCTGGAATTTGACGCCTTTGCGCAAACGGATGTTGTAGACCAGGCCGTCTTTGCTGACTTCATAACCTTCCGCCAGCACATTGACCAGTTTCAAATCCTTGTCGAAGCCAAACAGGCCTTGATAGAAGGACTTGATGGCCGCTTGCGACAGCGTGTCGTTGCTGTCATATGGGTCGAGCGTGGTAAAGGTCGAATCGACCGCCAGCGTGACGTCCTTGGCCGCAAAAGCCTGGCCGACGGTAAATTGGGCGGTCAATGCAACCGCGGTAGTCGCCAGTACCTTGCCGAAATATCGAGTAGTGCGCATGTGTTACTCCCCTGGTTCAAAGATCAATGAAGGTAGAACAAACAAAGCAAAAAAACGCTTAAAAAGCACCGGCAATCCGGTGAGTTGCAACAAAGTGTCCGGGGCCGACTTGCTTCAGCGGTTCGACCACGGGCAGGTCATCTATATTGCGGATCGGGCTGGGAATTTCTTCCGGCAGCATTTCGCGCTGGCGATGACGTTGATTGGGATCGGCAACCGGCACCGCCGCCATCAGCTTCTTGGTATAAGGATGCTGAGGATTTTCAAAGATCGCGCGGCGCGGACCGATTTCGACGATCTGCCCCAGATACATGACGGCAACCCGATGGCTGATGCGTTCCACCACCGCCATGTCGTGCGAAATGAAAATGAATGAGATACCCAGTTCGCGCTGCAGATCCAGCAGCAGATTGACGATCTGCGCCTGGATCGATACATCCAGCGCCGATACCGATTCATCGGCAATCACGATCTTCGGGTTCAGCGCCAATGCGCGGGCGATGCAGATCCGCTGGCGCTGGCCGCCGGAGAATTCATGCGGGTAGCGTTGTGCATGTTCTGGCAGCAGGCCGACCCGTTCCAACAGCGCTGCGACTTTTTCCTGTGCGCCTTCCGCCATGCCATGTACCAGCAGCGGCTCCATGATCGAATAACCAACCGTCAGGCGCGGATCCAGCGAAGCAAACGGATCCTGGAAAATGAATTGAATCTCGCGCCGCAGCGAACGCAGTTCCGAGCGCGGCAGCTTGGCCAGATCGCGGCCGCCGAATTCGACACTGCCGCTGGTGATGTCGACCAGCCGCAGCAGCGAACGGCCAGTGGTCGATTTGCCGCAACCGGATTCACCCACCAAGGCCAGCGTTTCGCCCGGATACAAGTCGAAACTGATTTGTTCTACCGCATGCACGCGTTGCTTGACGCGGCTGAAGACGCCGCTTTTGACATCGAAACGGGTGGTCAGCTTGCGCACCTTCAGCAGCGGTTGCTGCTGCGGATCGGAACCGGGAATGGTGCGTATGATTTTCGCTTCCGCCTCCATTTCAGGAGTGACGATTGCGCCTGCAATGGCAATCCGTTCCGGCAGGTCGGTGCCATGCATGGCGCCCAGGCGCGGTACTGCTGCCAGCAGGGCGCGGGTGTAGGGATGCTGCGGCGCTTCAAAGATCGCATGCACATTGTTTTCTTCAACCTTTTCGCCGCGGCACATGACCACTACCCGGTCAGCGATCTCGGCCACCACGCCCATATCGTGGGTGATGAAGATGACTGCCATCTGCATTTCATCCTGCAGTGCGCGTATCAGTTGCAGGATCTGCGCCTGGATCGTCACGTCCAGCGCGGTGGTCGGCTCGTCGGCGATCAACAGCGATGGCTTGCAAGACAGCGCCATGGCGATCATCACGCGCTGGCGCATGCCGCCGGAGAGCTGGTGCGGATGGCGATCCAGGATGCGGCGCGCTTCCGGGATGCGCACGATTTCCAGCATGCGCAAGGCTTCGGCACGCGCTGCGGCCATGCTCTTGCCTTGATGCAGGCGTATAGATTCGGCGATCTGCTCGCCAACCGTGAACACTGGATTGAGCGAGGTCATCGGTTCCTGGAAAATCATGGCGATTTCCGAACCACGGATGTGGCGCATGGTTTGCTGATCGGCGCTGGCCAGATCGACGATGTTGCCGTCGCGCCGCTGGAAATTCATGCGGGCGCCGGTGATGCGGCCGCCGCCATAATCGATCAGACGCATGATGGCTTGCGACGACACCGATTTGCCCGAGCCGGATTCACCGACGATTGCCAGCGTTTCACCAGCGTCGATATGGAAGGACAGATCGCGCACCGCTTCCACCTTGCGTTCGGAAGTGGTGAAGCCAACGCTCATTTGTTCCACCGTCAGCACCCGACGGCCAATTTGCTTGTTCATGGGATCGCTTTCTGTCGCTGATTGCATCGCTTTTTTCATCATTTATAGATTGCCGTTACCGGTGCTTCGCCGACCCTGGCAAAGCCGCGATACATGCCTTCGGTATTGAATGGCAGCGCTACATTGCCTTGGGCATCGATGGCGATCAAGCCGCCGCGGCCCTTATAACGCGGCAACAGATCCATCACCACTTGTTGTGCTGCGTCCTGCATAGACTGGCCAGCATATTCCATGCGTGCCGAAATATCGTAAGCCGCCACCGTGCGCATGAATGCTTCGCCGGTGCCGGTGGCGGAAACGGCGACGGTGCGATTGTTGGCGTAGCAGCCGGCGCCGATCAGCGGCGAATCGCCAACCCGGCCGACCCGCTTGTTGGTGATGCCGCCGGTCGAGGTGGCCGCCGCCAGGTTGCCGTGCATGTCGACCGCAACCGCGCCGACCGTGCCGAATTTGTCATCGGGATCGATGGGCGCAATTTCGATCTCGCTGGCCGCACTTGCCTCGCTTGCCGCCTGGCTGGTGGCGTCGTGATCGAGCAACAGCATGCCTTCCTGATCGCGCGCGCGCAGCCATTGCGCGTGCCGGGCTTCGGTATGAAAGTAGTCTGGTTCCACCATTTGCACGCCATGCTGGGCGACAAAGCTTTCTGCTCCCGCGCCTACCAGAAAAATATGTTCGCTATGTTCCATTACTGCACGCGCCGCCAGTATCGGATTGCGCACATGTTCGACGTTGGCGATGGCGCCGGCGTCCAGAGTGGCGCCGTCCATGATCGCCGCATCCAGTTCGTGGGTGCCGGCATGGGTGTAGACCGCGCCTTTGCCGGCGTTGAACAACGGGCAATCTTCCAGCATGCTGACCGCGCAGGCAACCGCATCCAGCGCGCTGCCGCCGGCCGCCAGGATTTTCTGGCCGGCGCTGAGGATTTCATTCAGCGCATCGTGGTAGGCCTTTTCCTGTGTGGTGTTCATGGCGCTGCGCAAGATGGTGCCGGCGCCGCCGTGGATGGCGATGGTGGCAGTGTGGTTTGAGGGAGTTGCATTGGTATTCAAGTTATTTCGCCTTCGCTGCAATTTTGTTGGAGGCGGCCTTGCCGGCCTTGTTCTGTGTACCCGGCTGCCGTTGTCCGTCCGGGTGATGGAGCCAGGGCAGCACTGCCTCCGTCATCTTCGACGCCGCATGCACTGAGCGATTGGCGCGATGGGCGACGGCGTCGCATACCGCCTGGATCAAGGCCAGCGCCGCCGCATCCGAGGTCGGCGACAACAGGCGTTCGGTCTGTGCGTACAAGGTCACGTCCGCCAACGGCACCAGCGGCGAGGTCGGGCCATCGGTAAACGCCAGCACTTGTGCCGAGCGTTCCTTGGCGCGACTGGCCAGCGTCACGGTATCGGTGACGTAGCGCGGGAAAGCCATCGCAATCACCAGATCGCGCTGATCGAGTTTAAAGAATTGGCGTCCTGCTTGCGAAGGCCCGCCTGGCCCGGCGGCCGGTATCACGGTGCGGCAATAGGGTTCCAATGCGTGCGCCATGAGGCCGGCCAGAAAGCCGCTGGCGCCGAAGCCGATGATGAATATCCGATCCGCATTGAGAATCATGCTGACCGCCTGGTCGCAATGCGCCGGCGATAGGGCGCGGCGGGTGGCTTCCAGGTTTTGCATGTCCGCGGTCAGCGCCGCGGCCATGATTTCCGCACTGCTGGCGGGGCGCAGCACCTGGTCGCGCAGTTTTTCAACCGGCGCCAGCGACGAAGCAAAATCCAGCACCAGCGCCGCCCGGAATGCCGGATAACCGTCGAATCCCAATGCATGGGCGAAACGGTTAGCCGTCGCCAACGACACGCCGACCGCATCGGCCAGTTCGTCGATGGTCATGGTGGCGGTATGGAACACGTTCGCCAGTACATAGTCGGCTGCCTTGCGATGCGCTTTCGATAACTCTGGATAGGCTTTGCCTATGCGTGCTGCGACCGCACTTTCGCGTTGCCATGCTGTGATTGCGGAATGTTGCACCGTCTGCCTCTTGGTTTGATTTTTATAATTTGTGTAAATATATTTTCATTTCGTTCGCAAGTAAAGAAAATTTATGGAAATTTATTTTCTTTTTTGGGATGTGTATTTTGTGTCATCGCGTGTGTGCGGAAGTGGTGCGCCGATGGTGCTTCGATTGTGCTGAAATGCGGCTTTGCACCATTTCTGTGTTGCGATTGTCCGCATCGGTGCATGTGTATTTAGTGGCCGAAATAAACCGGGAATTACTTTGGAGCACGCTTGCGTGTATTCTGCTGGGCAGGCGCCGGGTTCAGTTCTGGCGCCAATAATTCCGGAGAAAAGAATGAGTGAAAACGTAGAGAGTTTGAGCCGTCGCCTGATTCGCAACTTCAATACCGCAGAGCTCAAGCATGACTTGCGCGAGCCTTTGTACGACTCGCTTTGCGCGCGCCTGGCGACAGGCACCGCAGCACAGAAGCTGGGCGCCAGCATTGATGTCGTCGCCCCCGGCAAAATATCTTGCCCGTACCACTTCCACTACGCGCAGGAGGAGATGTTTATTATTCTGGAGGGCAGCGGTTCGCTCAGGGTGGCGGGAGAAATGCTGCCGCTGGTTAGCGGCGACATCATCTTCATTCCGCCCGGTCCGGAGTATCCGCATCAGATAGTGAATACCTCAGACCAGCCCTTGAAGTATCTTTCGGTCAGCACCAGGGAACAGCCGGAGGTATGCGAATACCCCGATTCCGGCAAGTTCCTGGCGATGGCGTCCGCCGGCGGCGAACGGGTCTTCGATGTCATCCAGCGCGCTGAAAACGACCTGGACTATTGGGATGGCGAGCCTTAAAAACAAGCTTGGATGGATCAGGCAGCAGCGTTGCTGTTCTGGTCCAGGCCGACATCGCTGTTGGCGGCATTGTAGATTTCCAGATCCAGCAAACCTTCTTCCTTGGCCACCAGCACCGGCACCAGCATTTGTCCGGTGACGTTGGTCATGGTGCGCATCATGTCGAGAATGCGATCGATCGCCACCAGGTAACCGATGCCTTCCAGCGGCAGGCCAGCCGAACTGAGCACCAGCGTCACCATCACGATCGCCGTGCCGGGCACGCCGGCGGTGCCGAAAGAGCCCAGCACCGAAGCCAGCATGATGATGAAATACTGCGACAAATCCAGATGCAGGCCGAAATACTGCGCCACGAAAATCGAAGCAATCGCCGGATAAATCGCGCCGCAGCCGTCCATCTTGATGCTGGCGCCCAGCGGCACCGCAAACGCTGCATATTCCTGTTTCACGCCGAGGTTATGCACCACGCTGCGCAGGGCGATCGGCATTGATGCGAAACTCGATGAGCTGGTGAACGCCACTTGCATCGCCGGGAAAGCGCCGCGGAAAAAACGGATCGGATTAAGGCGATGACTCAGCAGCAGGCCGCCGTACACCACCACGATATGCAGCGCGCACGCCAGGTACAAGGTGAAGACGAAATTCCCCAGCGGCAGCAGACGCTCAAAACCGTAGGAGCCGACCAGCGCAGCGATCAAGCCAAAGGTGCCGAGCGGCGTCATTTCCAGCACAAAACGGGTGATCTGAATCATGGCGCTGCTGGCTTCACCCATCAGTTCGCGCACTTGCTTGACCTTGTCGCCCAGCTTGACCAGCGCCATGCCAAGCAGCGCGGCAAAGAAAATCACTTGCAGGATCTTACCTTCGGACAGCGCCTTGAACGGATTCGACGGCACTACGTCCAGCAGCACCTGGATCGGCGTCGGCACTTCACGCACGGTGTAATCGGCGGCGATGCTGAGCTGGCCGAGGTTCTGGCCGGGATTGGTGAAATTGGCTACCAGCAGGCCGACGCCGACCGCCAGCACGGCGGTGACGGCAAACCACAAGAAGGTCTTGCCGCCCAGTGCGGCGACGCTCTTCATGCCATGCAAACTTGAAATGCTGTTGGTGACGGCAAAGAAAACCAGCGGCACAGCGATCATCTTGATCAGCGTGACATACAACTTGCCGAGCGGGCCAAACCAGGTTTCGGCGGGTGCGCCTACCAGCCAGCCGGCCAGGGCGCCGAGCACAAAGCCGCCCAGCACGCGTTGCCAAAAAGGGATGCGGAACCAGAGAGAGAAAATATTCATAGATTAATTTATGGAATGTCAGGGGCATCTGCCTGCGACGCCGAGGGTAAGGAGTATGGCAGGCCTGGAACAGGCGCGTAAACAGGTGAGCTGAGCAGGTGACCTGAGCCAGACGATCCGAGAGTATCGGGGCTGGCTGCAGCCGCGTCCAATATATTTTTGCTCTATCGATATGTCGAGCTGTTTCACCGCTATCGACGTCGCATAAATAATGAAACCGCTCAGCCAAAGCACACCGCATAAACCGGTGGCATGTTGGCGGAAATGGTCTGCCAGCTGTCGCCGGCATTTTCCGACAGCCAGACGCTGCCGGTAGTCGAGGCCATCAGCAGGGTGCGGCCATCATCCGCCACCGCCAGGCCGTGCCGATAGACCAGGTCGTAGCAGTGCTGCTGGGGCAGGCCGTTGCGCAAGGCCGTAAACGATTTTCCGCCGTCGCTGGTGCGGGTGACTGCCAGGGCGGCGTCCGCTGGGATCCGCGTCTGGTCGGCCACTGCGGGGGCAAACCAGGCGGTATTGCCGTCGCCTGGATGCACGGCTACGGCGAAACCGAAATTCGGCAAGGGCGCAGTGCTGACTTCCTGCCAGTCTGCGCCAAAGTTCTCTGAGCGCCAGATGCCGTTGTGGTGCTGGCACCAAAGCTGATCGGGGGTTTCCCTGGCGCCGACGATCCGGTGCGGATCCTGGATATTCTGGTCGTCGCCGCGCTCCGGCGGCATGTAGCCCGCGTGCATGCCCTTGGCGCTCAAGCTCCAGCTAGCGCCGCCGTCACGCGTGACCCAGGCGCCGCCGCAGGATATGCCGACCAGCACATGACGGCTGTCGCGCGGATCGACGCAAATGCTGTGAATTCCTGGAACATCGTAGCCGCCGCCGAACCATTCGCGGCGCTCGGGAGCATCCCACAAGGAATGCATCAGCGTCCACGATTCGCCTCGATCGCTGGAACGGAACAGGCCGCCCGGCAAGGTGCCGGCCCAGATCACGCCGGGCTGGTCGACGCCGCCGCTAGCAAGCGACCAGATGAATTTAACGGTCCACTCGACCGGGTCGCCTGAGCCTTCCGGTTTGAGGGGATAGGCCGGTGCAGCAATTTCAGTCCAGTGCTCGCTGCCGCCATCCTTGCGATGCAGTTTTACGCCGAAGTGGCCAAGATTCAGCGCCGCATAGACAGCACCGTCACGCGGATCCGCCAACACCATGGAGACCGGCTCGCCGAGAAAGGCAATCGGTCCCAGGCTCCAGCTGCCATCCTGCTTGAGTAGTTCAAACAATCCTTTGCGGCTTGCGATCCAGGCCCGTTCAGTCATGGTCAACCTCCGGAGAGAGCTTGCAGAATGTGCACCTTGCTGTGCGCCGTCAGTGGCGCGTTCAGATGCACGTGGTCACGTACAGTATGGCCGTCGATGAAAATGGCGACATTCGGCCGCAGGCAGCCTTGCTCATCGAGCAGATAAGCGCGCAAGCGCGGGTTCGACGAGAACGCTGCTTCCAGGCCCGCGCGCAAGGTGAGGGCGTCGGTATGAATTTCCGGCGCTGCGATGAAACGGGCAAGTTGCGGAGTGAAAATGAGTGTCGCCATAGCTTGTTACCATCAGTCACCAGAATTATCCAATCAGGATCGAAGCTCTGCCGCAGTTACTTATTGCCTGGTTGCGCTTAACAACCGCAGCTAACTGGGGTCAGAGTGAACTTTCTGTGCGCTTTTTGCAGAAACTTCACTCTGACCCCACTTAGCGGGCCACGGAGTAGCTGCCTTTAAAAAGAACAAAACCACCCAGTGCGCTCTGTCTTTCTCCGAATCCGTCATGTGGGGTCAGATACCGTCTTGAATAGCAAGCCCGTTGGTTAAATAATTTGGATCGAAGGGCTTGCCAGTACGGACCACCCCGTAAATAAGATGCGTCATTTTGT